>Ga0209648_10001408_pt1 | contig 19415 bp, 12 predicted proteins | sample GraSoi2013_115cm_FD_185830 | JGI IMG/M metagenome (GOLD analysis project Ga0209648, IMG submission 185830) | Grasslands soil microbial communities from the Angelo Coastal Reserve, California, USA - Sample 9_17_2013_115cm (SPAdes) (version 2) | ecosystem: Environmental > Terrestrial > Soil >...
CGCGTCCGTCCCACAGCTGCACGCGAGTGTTCGAACCGCGTACCACATGGGCGTTCGTCACACCCGTCCCATCGCTGGTCCAGATCACCCCGGAGCCGCTCCCGCGGCCTCCGGCATGAATCAAGACGGTCGAGCGGCGAAGATGTTCGGCGATTTCACCAAATCCGGCGATGGCCATGTCACTCGCCTCCGCTGGCGCGATCGCCGACAGAAATGCTCACATCACGGACGGCGCCTCCGCGAACAATCTTGGCGGTCAGAGACTTGCCGATGTTTTCGGCTTGCAGATGAGCCTGGACATTTTCCGGACGCGAAATGGGCTGCCCCGCCAAGGACAGCAAGATGTCGCCGATGAGGATTCCCGCTCTGTGAGCTGGTCCATCAGCCTCGACTTCGAGAATAATGGCCGCAGTCTTCTCTTTGTGTTGCAAGGACTGGCGCAGGTGATCCGGAAGACGAACCGGCTGCAGAGCCACGCCGAGATACCCGCGCGGGATGCGGCCTTTTTGCAATAGGGTTTCGACAACGCGATCGACGGTGGCAGCGGGAATAGCAATGGCGCCAAATCGCGCAAAGCGCGGCGATGCGATTCCCAAGACTTTGCCGCGTGCGTCAACGACGGCGCCGCCGACGCCCGTGGGTTGCAGGCTGACGTCAAGCCGGATGTATGGCGACAGCGAGGATCCGCTCCAAGTCTGGCGTTCGGGAACAACCAGGCTCACAACGCCGAGCGCGGCCACGGGGCCGCTGGCGCGCGTGCGGCCGACGACCAGCGTGAGGCTCCCCGGTTTGATTGCCGGGGCATCGCCTCGGTCCGTCGAAGAACCGCTGGCGTCCGGACACTTCAAAATCGCGAGATCCGTAGAAGGATCGCGCCCCGCGAGAGTCGCGCCCACAACGCGACCATTGGGCAGCGTGACTTGGATTTCTTCGTCGCGCCGAAGCGCGTGCTCCGCGGTAACAATAACTCCTTCGCGCCAGATGACGCCGCTGGACGAACCGCGCGCCTCGGTGTGAACGGCGACTACCGACGCAGCGGCATGAGCGGTGGCCTGCGCCAATGCATTCGAAAGTTCAATCAATTCTGCTGACATTTCCCTACCTCCTTGAACAAGATGCAACAGGTGCGGAGGCGTCTACATCCGCCGATTGGCTAGGTTGGGCCTGGTATTTCGGCTAGGTGAGAAGCAGTCGGTTCGAATTCAAGGCAAGTAAGGCATGGGACCGGAGTCCTCCACGAATTTCTTGAGGGCGGCCATGACGGCGGGACGAGTGAAGAGTTCGCAGAAGAGGTCGATCTCGCGGCGCAGCTCATCGTGAGGAATAGGCTTGATGAATTTTTTGGCGGCCGCACGTGTCAGGGCATCGTACTTGGTGATTTGTGCGGCGGTCGAGCGGGCGATGCGAAGGGCTTCGCCTTCACCGGCAAGTTGGGCAACGAGGCCAACGGCCTGCGCGCGTGTGGCGTTGACAGTTCGTCCGGTGAAAAGCAAATCGCGAACGAAGGCGTTGCCAAGATCGCGTTTCAATCGGGGGATGCCGCCAAAACCGGGAATGAATCCCAGGCGCAATTCGGGGAATGCGAACCGCGCCATCTTGTCCGCGATAATCATGTCGCAGGCCAGTGCCAGCTCAAGCCCTCCGCCGAGACAGGCGCCATGAACGGCGGCGATGGTGACAAAGGGCGCGGCATCGATCACGTTCAGAACGGCATGGATGCGTTCGAGAAATGCGCGGATGCCCGCAGGGCGGTCTTTCTCCGGGACTGCCGCCGCGGTCGCATACAATTCGCGCAAATCCCCGCCAGCGGAGAAAACAGACTTCTGCGCACTCGCAAAGATGCAGACGGAAGTGTCGGGCGCGAGCGCGCCGAATGCGGAAACGAATTTTTCCAGCTCCACGAGCATAGCCGTGCCGATTTCGTTGGCGGGAGCATGATCGAGCGTCAACTCGATCACGCCGTCGCGCCATTCCCAACGCAGCGTTTTACCGGCAAATTTTTTCATGCGTGCTGCCTGCTTGCGGCCTGGCGGCCCGCTTTCGAATCGTACATGGCGCTGATTTCAGAAGCATATCGCGCATCGATGGCGTCGCGGCGAAGTTTACCGTTCGCCGTGAGTAGCCCGTTCTCGGGTGAAAAAACATCGGGAATGAGCGTGAAGTTTCGAATCTGCCGGTAATGCGGGAGATCCGGATTCACGGCATCGAGCGCCGCCTGAACAGCGGAGGATTCGATCGCGCCGGTAACGAGCGCGCAGAGATAGCCGCGGCCATTACCGACGACCACAACCTGCTGCACTGCCGGAAGGAGCCGTGCGATTTTTTCTTCGATGGGTTCGGGCGCGATGTTATGGCCGGAATTCAAGATAATCAGGTTCTTGATGCGGCCGCTGATGCGCCAATTTCCGCGAACGTTGACCTCGCCCTGGTCGCCAGTGTGGAACCATCCATCCTGCAACACTCGGGCCGTCTCTTCCGGGCGGTTCCAGTAGCCCAGGAAAATGTGCGGGCCGCGCACGACGATTTCTTCATTTTCGCCGAGCTTCATCTCGATTCCGCTAATCGCCGTGCCGACGTAACCCGGCTCGACGGGCAGGCGCGGATCATCCAGCGTGCAAATGCCGGTGGTTTCCGTGAGCCCGTAGGCTTGCAGCACGGGAATGCCGAGCATCAGAAAAAATTGCTGCGTCTCTGGAGCGAGCGGCGCAGAACCGCAGATCAGCGCGCGCAGGTTCGGGCCAAATCGCTCGTGAATCTTTCGAAAGATGAGGGCGCGGCCGAGGGCGAGCCAAAAGGCATCAAGCGCGCGGCCACGCCCGACGTGCTGCCGCTGCCAGGCGGTGCGGGCTCTTGCAAATAAGGAACGGATGACTGCAGGCCGCTTGGCAATAGCTTCGTCGACGCCGCGGCGGACGCGCTCCAGCAGCGTGGGAACATTCAGAAAATAGTTCGGCGAGGCCAGGCGGATTTCTTCAGCGAGCTTGTTGAGATCGGTTGAAAGCGTAAGAACGCTTTCGCGCGTGAGGCAGGACAGCAGCAAGATCGTGGACGCGGCAAAATTGAACGGCAAATAGTGGAAGACGCGGTCGGGTTCGTGGGTCGCACCCATCAGTTGATCGAGGCGCTCTGTCGTGCAGGAAAGCATGTGCGTGAGATTTCCAACGTTCAGGCAAACACCCTTCGGTTCACCTGAAGTTCCGGAAGTGTAGATGATGGTGAGGATATCGCTGTACTGGCGAAGATTGGGTGCATCGTCAATCGGAGGTTGCGGCGGCGTCTGCCGCAGCACGTCATCGAAGAGCACGCGGCGTGGAGATGCGCTCCAGGCCTGCGCGACGGCATCGCCGAGTGCGGCATCGCTCACAAAAATCAGGCGCGGCCGGCAGTCCTTCATCATGCCGGCAAGTTCGGCAGGCGCTTGCCGCGAATAAAGCGGCACGACAATCACGCCTTCGGCCATGAGCGCCAAATGGAAAGCTGCCCAACGAATGGAATTGGGCGCGAGAAGAGCGCAACGGTCTCCAGGTTGGACTCCGGAGTTTCGCAGGAACGAGCGGACCAGCTGAATCTGGTCCAGCAATTCCCTGCCAGTGACACTTACAAATTGATTGTCGCGAATTTCGCGAAGAACGACGCGGCCATCTGCGCGCTTGAGTTGAGTAAGAATCGTTTCGAGAAAATTGGGCATGAAAAATCAGCGAACTGCCGCAAGCGCGGCCGGTGGAGAATCGTAACTCTCGGCAAGTTGCAGCAAATTATTGCTCAGCGGCGGAAGATAGTCTTTCCAGGAAAAGACGCCGGAACGCAATGGAAATTCCGGATAGGCACGCTGCACCGCCTCTTCGAGGAACTTACCCATGCGCGCCATCACCTTGAGATTGTGAACAGTTGTCCTGGCAACGCCGTCGCGCACGGCGTCCGCTTCAGCAACAAGCTTCTCCATCATTTCCAAGAGCTTGGGCTCCAGGCCGGGATCGTCAACGGTCAAAAAGAGATGCCGGTGGCCGCGCTCATTCATAAGGTTGCGGATGCGCTCGTCCATGGTGACGCCGGCGGAAGCAACTCTTGCGGGCATGGTAGTCACAATAGCGTGGTAGCGGGAAGAAACCATCAACGAACTCTGACGCAGAATGCTGACAAGCTGGAAAATGTCATAGTCGTCCGAGGTGAAAACAGGAACGGGAGCGCCTCCGAGTTGCGCGGCAAATTCACGGCACGCTCGCGCGTCCAGTCTCTCCATGGCCACAAGAATCGGGAAAACTTTGTGGCGCTGGAGGAACGCCGACGTGGCCTTGGCGAATGCGGAGAGATAACGCGAGTTTTCCGCATCGACAGACGGCCCGGACTTATGAAAATAAACGGTGCGATACTGGCTGCCCTTGTAAGCGCCGGTGGTCATGAGCGCAACGTATTTCGCGAGAGAAGCCTTGACAGGCCAGACGAACGGAAGAATCGGACAGAGCGCAAGAATCGGCGTCTTTTCGTCCCAGCCAGCCTCACGCAGAATTTTACGGCCATATTCGGGTGGATGCGGCTCAAAGGTCCAGGCTGTGTCGGTGCCAAGTTCCGTGGGAATACTCAGTTTGCTCAACAGTGCCTGAGACTCTGCGCTGCGCGGAATGATCAGCGAATCCTTTACGTAGCGCGCGCACATGCTTTCGATCAGCGGATCCATGTGCCCGGCTTCGCCTCCATAGCCGACGGAGAGCTTGTTTTCCGCCGAAGCGATTCCGAGCGAACCAATCATCATGGTTGTGAGAGCGTTGGCGAATTTGCTTTTGAACATCGAGCCTTCGCAAGCAATCACACCGTGGTTGGCGCGAACTTCGCGAAAGAGGAAAGGCGGGAACACATCGGGGAGATGGACCTGCCGCGTGCCCTCAAAATAACCGCGCGTGAGATCGACATTCTGCGTCATCACGCTGAAATCCACGTTTTCTGCGCCGAGAACGTGGCGAATCTGGCGCAGCGTTTCCTGCACGCGGAGATCAGACCCGGTATTGCGGTTGCCGTTGTAACCGGCAAAGAGCAGCTTCAGTTTTTCGCCCGGCGTCCAGCGCTTGCCAAGGCCGAGCATCCAGCCGAAGCGCGCGATCTCAATCAACGCGCTGACCCAGGCGACGAGAAGAAAGTCCGTCATGCGCGAGCTCTCCCTGCGGTGGCATTTTTCTCTGCGCCCGGAGAGGAAGGCCAGGGCTTCGCGGGAAACTGGAATTTATTTTCGCGGCTGTATTTCAGAAGAGGCGCCGCATAGGTCGAGAATTTCGCGGGCGTTTCGCCCAGCTCCGCGACGACGCGCGAATTATCGAAAACGGTGTTCCAATCGAGATACGGCCAGAAAACTTTGAGCAGCGAAGCGCCGTACCCCGTCGCGCCGCTGCGATTGGCGATCCAATTGACGGTACTCGAAAAGGGTCCGCCCAGAGACGGCAAGAACATGGGACGAAGCATCCCGCCGGCCTGAGCGATGGCATCGGTCAGCTCGTGGTAGGTTTGCGAACCCGTGCCGGAGGACAAGTGGTAGATGCCGTGGGCGGGCGTTTCTCTTTGATGAATCGTCACGATGGCTTTAGCGACGTAGTTCGCCGGCACAATGTCGATTTTATCGTGAGGGCGGAGCGGAAGAACAGGCATCTGCGCCAGAACGTGAAAGGCTTGCACCATATCGAATTGCGAAGTCTCAGGACGGCGGCTGTCGCCCATAACGATGGCCGGGCGGAAAATCGTCCTGGGCACGTCAGGCAGAAGCTGATTCGCCATATGTTCGCAGAATTTTTTGGTGCGCGCGTAGGGATCGTAATCGGAGCGCGACCAGTCGATCGCCGCATCTTCGGTGACGACTTCGTTTTTTCGTTTTCCCGCGACGGCAACCGTGGAAACGTGCGAATAGCGGCGCAGTCCATTGCGATTCTGCGCTCGCCGCGCCAGTTGAATGACTTCGAGCGTGCCGCGCAGGTTGACGTTCAGGCACTGCTTTTCCGATTTGCGGTTCAGCGAAGCGGCGCAGTGAATCAAGGAATCCGTGGTGTCCACGAGCGCATGGTATTCGTCATCGGAAAGGCCGAAACGGTCGGCCGTCAAGTCGCCGCGAAAAATGCGCACTCGCGTGTTCAAGTAGTTGAAGAATTCGGGGAACTCGAAATGCAATTGAAGCGAAGTCCAAAGCCGCTCGCGCGCTTCCTGTTCGGTTTTGGCTCGAATCAGGAGGTTCAATTTGTCACGGTGCTCGTTGAGGAGCCCCGCGACAAGATAACTGCCCAGGTAGCCGGTCGAGCCGGTTACGAAGATCGCCATAAAGAGTCAGACGGCGTAGCGACTTTGGAGAGTGGCGCGCCGGGTGCGGGCTCCGCGGACCAATCCAATGAACGCGGCTCGCGCGATTCGAGTGGGCGGCCTTCCATCAGCGGATAGCACCAGCGGCGCAGGGCCGGGATGTGCACATTGATCCAGTAGTCCCACCAGTCGATGGATTCCGGCTCAAAACCGAAAAGCGGGCTTTCCTCGGGCGGCAGCAGGGCGGAGAGCAGGCGCGCATTCTCGCATTCAAAGACATGCTCGTTGTGAAGAATGAAAGGTTCGTAGAGCTCGATCAGCTTCTCGGCACGGATCAGATCGCGCTCCGCCCGGGCGAGCGGCGGCTTCTTCATGTTGAGGGAAACGGCAACGCGATTGATTCGGGAGATCACGGCCTTCTGCATCGGAATGGAGAGACGCTCGTATCTCTGCTTGGAGACAGGAATCGTTTCGAACTTTACCTTCAGCCAACTGTCGATGCTCTGCGTAGTCCGGTAGTGCTTGCGGTGAGCGAGGCCTGTGAGCTCGATACTACGCCCCATATTAACCGGATTGATGGCGGATGTAGCGAGTTGATACAAGCGCGCGTGGCGTCGCGTGACAACCGCTGACGCGATGAGCGTCATTCCCCGGGAGACCATGTCCACGGGAATCACATCGAGACATTTCCGCTCATTCGAAGGAAGCTGGCGGAAATTCGTGCCGAGAAGGTAGGAAAGCGGACCGGACGTATTGATTCCTTCGTTCCAGCCCGTCAAGGGCGAGCGCTCCGAGCTTTCCACAATGGACGGGCGCACGATGGCGATGGGCAAATCGTGGCCGCGGCGCACGAGGATGGATTCGCCAAGACTCTTTGTGAACGTGTAGGTATTCGGCCAGCCGAGATGTTGCGCCCGGCGCAGGCCGATGCGCACGAGCCGGTTGCGCGCCCAGCGCGCGCGATTGCGCTTCAGTACACCTTCGAGCTCTCCCGGAGGCGCGGAGGCTTCGTTGCCGCCGCGTCCCAGGGCCTGGCGTCGAAGAGCTTTGTCGAGTTCGGGACTTACGGCGCGTTCCTCGACGCGCCGAATGGTCTCACGCAGTGACTCGACTTCACGCTCGGCATCAAATTTGGGGTCGCTTGTGGGATTGTAATTGTCCCGCAGCTCTTCGGTAACGCGGCCGTCGCGCATGCCGACCACGTAGCAGGTGGAAAGATGCATCAGGCCGGTGTGATTGCACTTGCGCAGAAAGTCGAGCAGGTGAATGGCGGAATCGACGTTGGAAGAGAGCGCATCGCGCAAATCGGGATTGAAATCCGTCAAGCCAGCGCTGTTCACGATGAGGTCGAGAGATTTTGCGAGGCGTGCCTGGGTGGCTTCGTTGAGCCCAAGACCCGGCTGGCTGACGTCTCCTTCGACGACTTCCACTTTTTCTTCCAGAAAAGCCCCGAGCTTACGCCCATGCCGGTCGTGAAGCGTGTCGAACGTGGGAGATTCCTCGACGATTTTCTCGAAGCGCCGCTGGGCGGACGTTGTGCGGTTGCGGCGAATCAAAAGGGTGATCTTGCCAATGTTGGGAACATTTTCGAGCAAATCGACCAGCCAGACTTTGCCGATGAATCCAGTCACACCGATCAGCAAAATATGCCGATTCGCCAGCTTCTCGCGCACGGAGAGCCGCTCCACTCGAGGAGTTTCTCCGAACAGCGCAACCGATTTCCCTCGCGGGATCGCCGGACGGGACGTTGTTTGCACGGCGGTTTCAAGCAGTTCGGGCTTCCGCGTCCAGCCAAGCTGGCTCAGCAGTTTTTCGCGCGAGGTCCGGCCGTTCGTGTCGCCGCTGGCGATCCACGCCAAAGGTCCGCGCGGGCGGACTATAGGATCAAGCAGACGTCCGGTCGCCTTGCCATCGCGAAATTCCAATCGATTCGAGATGAATGACTCGACTCCCAGATGATGGGCCAAGGGACGAAGTATATTTTCCAGGAGCTGTCCAACAAGGACGACGCGCTCGCCGTTGCGAAGCGCTTCGATCAACTGCTCGGTGGCCTCGCGGCGCAATTGCGGTTTCAAAACGTACTGAAAATATTCTTCCCCCAGGAGATCCAGGCGGTCGCGGCTAACTCCACGAAGTAACGTGTGCAGGAAGCGTGTGGCAAACGTGCGGCTTGCGAAGTAGGCGAATGGCCTAGTCAGCGCCATGGCCGCCATGCCCGCGCGGCGTGCCCAGCGTTCGGCAAAACTCTGCGAGTTCCAGGTGAAGAATCCGACCGGGCGCATGGCCCCAAGTTCGAGCAGGGAGCCTTCCGCACGCCAATAGGAAACTTTACTGCTGCCGGCAGAAGGCAGGACAGCATTCGAATTGGATCCCGGCTGCGGCATAGGGTCTACGGCAAATGGCGGCCCATCCGCCGCGAGGATAGTTCAAGAAAATGATGATGAGTAATGATTGTTTCTCACCTTTTGGTCAAGCCGCTCTGTAACGGATTCGCCGCCTGCGCTCGCGTCCACTCCGCAGTGTGGCCCCTCGGCCCTGGCCGGGCGTCGGCTGCTTCGGAAAGTGTAAAAGTAGCATTGTCAGCGGCTTCTCGCAAGGCACCGGGCGGAGGGCAGTAGCGCAGCTCGGGCGGCGGTCCACTGGCGATAAGTTGTGCACGTACGTTAGATAGAGGGTGTCGCTACACGCCCCAGCCGTAACGCTCGGCGTGTTCGAATGTGCGCTGCATCTCTTCCCGAAGAATCTCCGTGAAGACGGAGCCGCCCACCGCGCGCGCGCCTGGTTCAGTGATGTCCGGCGTCCGGTAACCGCCCGCAAGCACCCGCTGAAGCGACTGCTCGACCCAATCCGCCTCCAAAGAAAGGCCGAAGGCGTCGCGCAGCATCATCGTGGCGCTGAGAATGGAGCCAATCGGATTGGCGGAGTCCGTCCCGGCCAGGGACGGCGCCGAGCCGTGAATGGGCTCAAACAGCGGCGCTGATGACCCAAAGCTAGCTGATGGAATCAGTCCGATGGACCCCACCAGCGCCGCCGCCGCATCGCTCAAAATATCGCCAAACATGTTGCTGGTCAGGACCACGTCAAATTGCGCCGGGCGCAGCGTCAATTGCATCGCCGCGTTGTCCACGTACATGTGTTCGAGCTTTACGGAAGGATAGACGGCGCTCATGGCCGTAACCGTGCGGCGCCAGAGCTGCGAGCTGGTCAGCACGTTGGCTTTGTCCACCGAGCACAGGCGCCGCGAACGGCTTTCCGCGCGCGTGTAAGCAAACGTCGCGATGCGCTCGATCTCCGGCGTCGAGTACGATTCTGTGTCCCAGGCGCGCTCGACGCCCTTTTCCGTGGTGTTCCCGCGCTCGCCAAAATACATTCCGCCGGCGAGTTCGCGCACAATCTCCAGATCCAAGTCCCCGAGCCGGTCGCCTTTCAGCGGAGAAATTCCTTTCAGCGGCTCTATCAGCTTTACGGGCCGAACATTGACGTAAAGTCCCAGGCCTTTGCGTAAATCCAGCAGCCCGGTTTCCGGGCGCTTCCCGACGGGCAGTCCATCCCACTTCGGCCCGCCCACCGCTCCCAGAAAAACAGCATCGGCTTTGCTGCAGGCGTCCAGCGTCTCGTTAGGAAGCGGCGTGCCGGCAGCGTCAATGGCCGCGCCACCAAGCGGAAATTCGGCAAACTCAAACTGGTGATTGAATTCTTGCGCAGACTCACGCAGCACGGCCGCGGCCGCCCGCGTAACTTCCGGGCCGATACCGTCTCCCGGCAGAAGGACTATTGTCTTTTTCATGGTGGTCCCAAATAATCAGAAATCAGGCAAGCCGCGCGCTAAACAGGAAGGACACAACGGCGCGATACAGGCGTTGCAAATTTTTGGGGCGCTACCCCCCCTCAGGCGGCTGACTATGATTCCGCGGCCATGACCGCAGGACGCCGCCGAATCACTTCATGGGCGATAGCCACAATGTCTCGCGGGCGCACTTGCTTGGACTCATCGGCCAGCGCCGTCACCCGGCTATAAACCTCCGCCAACTCGGTATCGCTCGCGTCGTAACCCAGGTCCCGAAGTGTCATGCGCAGCGCATTGCGGCCGGAGTGCTTTCCGAGGACCAGCGAGCGCGCCGGCACGCCAACTGTCTGCGGCGAAATGATTTCATAAGTAAGCGGGTTCTTGATGATTCCATCCTGGTGAATTCCTGCCTCGTGTGCGAAGGCGTTCGCGCCCACAATCGCTTTGTTCGGCGCGACCTGCGCTCCCGTAATTTCCGTAAGCATGCGGCTCGTGGGGAAAAGCTCTTCCATGCGAATGCCCGTCGTAACGCCAAAACTGTCCTTGCGCACGGCCAGCGCCACCACGACTTCCTCGAGCGAAGCATTTCCGGCGCGCTCGCCGATCCCATTGATGGTGCATTCGATCTGCCGCACGCCCGCGCGAATCGCCGCCAGCGAATTCGCCACCGCCATGCCCAGGTCGTCGTGGCAATGCGCGCTCAGCGTGATCCCTTGCGCATCGCCCAGAGACTCGCGCACCTTGGTAAACATCGCCCCGTACTCTTCCGGCACCGCGTACCCCACGGTATCGGGCAGATTTAGGACCGTCGCGCCCGCGTCCACAGCGACGCGGCACACCTGGCACAGAAAATCGATGTCGGTTCGCCCAGCATCTTCGGCAGAAAACTCCACTTCGCCGATATGCTGCCGGCCGTAGCGAATCATAGAGCCGATAGCTTCCAGCGCCTGCTCGCGAGTCATCTTCAATTTCACGCGAAGGTGCAGATCGGACGTTGCGAGGAAAACGTGCAAGCGGGGAGCCGCCGCCGGTTTCAGAGCGTCAATCGCCGCGGTGACATCTTCTTTCCTTGCGCGGGCAAGCGCCGCAATCGGCACGTTCCGCACTTCTTGCGCCACCCTCTTGACTGCTTCCAGGTCGCCTCGCGACGCAATCGGGAAACCCGCCTCAATTACGTCAACATTCAAGGCAGCAAGCTGGCGCGCCAGGCGAATCTTCTCCTCGGTATTCATTGAGAAGCCCGGCGATTGCTCGCCGTCACGGAGCGTAGTGTCAAAGATGCGTACGACGTCCATAGGGTCCCCCATGCTCTAGTAACGCACAGGAGGCACCCTGCGGTCCAATTTATCTTTATTCTACTTTTGATAATAATGTCTTATACTGCCGCCAGGAGGGTTCCTTGGACCTCGGCGAATTGCAGGTATTCCTCATGGTGGCCAAAGAGGGCAGCTTTTCCCGCGCCGCCGAGCGCCTTTATCGCACCCAGCCTGCCATTAGCCTGGCCATCCGAAAACTTGAGGATTCGCTTGGACAGCCGCTTTTCGTCCGAGGCGCGCGGCCAGTTCGCCTCACCGATGCGGGAACGCTTCTGAAAGACTACGCGGAACGCCTGATCAATCTCCGCGACGAAGTCAAAAAAGGCCTCTCCGAATTGGAAGGCCTAAAGCGCGGCGAACTCTCTCTGGGGGTGAACGAGAGTTCCATTCACGCCCTGCTCCCAGCCCTGGCCACATTTCGGGAAAAGCATCCCGGCGTCCAGGTGCGCGTGCACCGTATGTTCTCGCGAGACATCCCTCATGAAGTCCTGAACTATCGCCTCGATCTCGGCGCCATCTCTTACGTCCCCCGCGACGCCCAGCTACTGGCCACGGAAATCCGCAAGGATGAGCTGACCCTGGTCGTGCCCCCGAAGCATGTCCTCGCGAAGAAGCGTGAGGTCGATGTCGCCGAACTTGCCGAAGAAAACTTCATCGCCCACAGCGTGGAATCCCCCTTTCGCCGGCGCGTCATTGAACTCTTCGCCAGAAACCGCACCGCGCTCAACATGCCCATTGAAATGCCCACGATCGAAAGCATCAAACGCTTCGTGCAGATGGGCATGGGTGTGGCCATCGTGCCGCGCATGTGCGTTCAGTGGGAAATCGAGCACGGCTGGATGAAAGAAGTCAAAGTGCGGCAAATGAACATGCCGCGCCACGTTTATCTCGTTTCGCGGCGCGGAGCGCGCCTCCCGCACGCCGCCAGTGAGCTCATGCGCATCCTTCGCGAGGAGTGAGGCCCGTTGCATCGTGTTTTCCGGGAAAATTTCTTTCAGGTCAGATATGCTTCAGTGTGCAGGGTTTTGAAATCTCGAAAAACGGGAATGCTTTTTTGACCAGCGGACTCGCCATTCTAATGATCGGGTTTTTCCTGGGGATGCGGCACGCTACCGATCCCGACCACGTGATCGCGGTGTCAACGATCGTCAGCCGCGAGCGCTCGATAGCCAAAGCGGGTCTCATCGGAGCCCTCTGGGGCTGCGGTCACACACTGACGATCGTTAGTATTGGGGCAGCCATTATTTTATTTGGCTTTGCGATTCCCGCCCGTATTGGCCTGACGATGGAATTTTCCGTGGGCTTGATGCTGATTCTTCTCGGCTTGCTTAACCTCACTGGCGCGATGAAATGGATCAGCGAGAAATTTTCCCCCGCGCATCCGCGTGTCACTGGAGAACATGCCCACCTCCACGAACATGGCTCCCGCGTGCATTTTCATTGGCACTCTCACGCCCCAGCCGGCGAACATCACGGTAATAGTCTGGCGGCGCCAAGGTGGCTGCGCGGAGCTCTTCAACGGCTGGGCCTTTTTCACGCCCTGCGCCCTTTGCTCGTTGGGATTGTTCATGGCTTGGCAGGTTCCGCCGCGGTCGCTCTACTGGTTTTGAGCACGATTCGCGATCCCAAATGGGCGGTCTTCTATTTGTTGATTTTCGGTGCCGGCACCATCGCGGGCATGATGCTGGTCACCGCAGCGCTCGCCCTGCCGTTTTCTTTTGCTGGCTCCAGATTCGCCTGGCTGAATCGTGGCTTCGTGACCGCATCCGGACTGCTCAGCATGGGGTTTGGGGTTTTTGTGTGTTACCGGATCGGGTTCGTGGACGGCCTTTTCAGCAACCACCCCATCTGGACACCCAGCTAAGGCACTGTGTTGGCCTAGGCGCGCTGAGCGAGCCCTTCTTCCTTTTTCCGGCCTGATCGATCTTCCCTGATGAACTACTCGCTGTCGTTACCGAGTTATTCAATTTAGATTGACATTTGCGTACTGTAGCCGTAGCGTTAAGCCGCAATTGGTTCCCTCTCAGACTCAAGAATGTGCCGCTCGACCCAAGGCCGAGGAAGATCCATGGCCACATCAAAGGGCGTTTCCTGCCTTTCGCTCTTCGTTTTGCAATGCAAAATTCAATCCTGCTCGAACGCATTCCGGGTTCTGTTCATTCTGTGCGTCGTACTAGGGCGCGTCTCCGTGGCCAGCGCACAGTCTTCTCCTCAGCAGTATGTCTACGCTTCTGCATCAGCGAGCCCGGCCTCCTCCGTCTTGCCGGCCTTCACTAAAACCGGCCAGACCGGCGTCCTCAACCTCATTCCTGGATCGCCCTTCAACGAACGGTTTGGAGGCGGACTCCTCGCCATCGATGGTCAGAGCAAGTTCCTTTTCGTATTGAATCCCGCGAGCAATGACATTTCGATGTTTCAGATCAACCAGGCGACGGGGGCGCTCTCCGAGGTTCCCGCCTCCCCATTCCAGGTTCCCCCGACGATCAATCCCAGTCTGGCGCCCTCGCAGCCTATCTCCATCGCCACGGAAAAGTCAGGAAAATTCCTCTTTGTTGGCTATTACCTGGGCGATATCCAGGGATCAAGCGCGGTTGTCACGCTGGCCATCGACCCGTCGGGACTCAATCCCGCTCTGCTTGCCGCGCATAGCATCGAGACAAACAGCGGCGGCGCACCTGCACAGCTGCTCACTGATCCCAAAGGACTTCGCCTTTATGTTGGCCTAAGCCGCGGCCAAAACAATTTGCAAATCGGCGGCGCGGAAGTTTATTCCATCGACCCTGCCTCTGGCGCGCTTTCCTTCATGGGCTTTGCGGACAACCCGCCGGCCGAGGGGCGCTCCGTAGCTATGGATCCCCTCGGCCGGTTTTTCTTTGTCGGATGGGGTGGAAATATCGGCAACGTGGATAGTTGCATGCTTTCCCCGGTCGACGGCACGGCTGTCGGGCCGTGCGGTTCGTTGCAGCTGGGATTTGGCAGTTTTCCAAATACCGTCGTTGCGGAAAACGCCGGCAAATTCTTGTACATCACGCGAAGCGACGGCACCGTCATCTACTCAATAGATCAGACCACTGGTGCACTGAACTCGCCGCAGGGGCCGATCAGCACAATCGTGTTCTCCCAAGGCGGCGTCGTCGCCGATCCCATGGGACCGTTTATCTACTCTCTATCGACGCTTGGTGTCCATGTATACCAGGTTGACCAGCAGTCGGGGAATCTCGCCGAAATCCCGGGATCTCCCTTCAACGCAGGCATGAGTGGCATAAACACTGTAACTGGGCTCACCATCTCCGGGACTCCGGTTCAGGCCGTTAGCGGTCCCGCCGCCACCATTTTTCCGTCCACTGGATATTCCGGCGGCGTAGTTACCGTCGGCGGCAGCGGGCAGACTGGCCTCTTTTCCCTCGTCAACACCGGTGATCAGACTCTCTCCATCAATTCCATATCTATCGTCGGACCGAACGCTTCGAGTTTTTCTCAATCCAATACTTGCGCCGCGACGCTCGCTCCCAATGCCAACTGTTCCATCAGCGTCAACTTCGCGCCGGTCAGCGTGGGCGCGCTCTCGGCCACGCTTCAGGTCACTGACAACGCTTCCGGCAGCCCGCAAACACTTAACCTGTCCGGAACGGGCCTGGCCCCCGCCCCCGCGGTGACACTCGTTCCCGGCAGCCTTGATTTCGGCACCGTAACGCAGGGTACAAGCAGCACGCCAATGAATGTCACCGTGACTAACGGTGGAACCGCTGTGCTGCATATCACGAACGTCGCGATAGGAGGTGCAAATGCAGGTGATTTCAGTTTCTCCGACCCGGCCTGCAGCGCCATCGCTATCAATGCTTCTTGCATCGTCACCGTTACGTTCAAGCCACTCGCTCCAGGGTTGCGCACCGCTAGCGTGGCGCTCACCGATGACGCACCGAGTTCGCCACAGGTCATAAACGTCGTGGGGAACGCGACTGCACCTCCTTCGTCTGCCGTGGCGGTGAATCCGAGCAGCCCTGACTTTGGCACTGCGACGCAGGGGACAAGCACGCCGATGAACGTGACGGTGAATAATACGGGAACAGCCCCACTGCACATCTCCAGCGTCGTGCTCGGCGGAGCGAACGGGAATGAATTCAGTTTCTCCGATCCGACGTGCAACTCCGCGATCCCGGTCAGCGGTTCGTGCACAATTGCATTGGCGTTCATGCCGTCTTCAGTGGGGGCGCACGCAGCCACCCTGACACTCACGGATGACGCACCAGATTCGCCGCAAGTCCTTACGATCAAAGGCCTGGCGAACCCGGCCTTCGTTGCGGGCGCTGCTCAAGGCGGTTCGACGACCGCCGCGGTATCCGCCGGTCAGACTGCCCAATACCTGTTGCAGTTAACGCCCGGCGCTGGTTATAGCGGCACTGTAACGCTCGCCTGCAGCGGCGCACCACTCGGCGCGATGTGCCAGGTCCCCCCTACTGTGACAATTGCGAATGGCGCTCCTGCGCCGTTCACCGTAACCATATCCACGAGTGGTGGGGCCGCATTGCCACCCTTGATCCCAAAACGTTTCGCACCCCCGGCTGGAATTCGTGTTCTGCCTCTTCTGGCATTTGCCCTGCTCTTGGCAATAATCGTCAAGAACCGACAGATATTCGATGGCCTCCACATCGGCCGTTTGGCATGGAACAGCGCCCTCGCCACGACTCTGCTCTGTTCCGTCATCCATGCCACGGGCTGTGGCAGTAGCAACATTAGTAGCAGCACCATTACGACCGGCCCGCCGCCCATCATCACGCCTTCCGGCACTTCGACGATCACCATCACCATGGCCGCAACGTCTCTGACGGGGCAACCGTTGCAGTTGCAGCCCATTCTCCTTACCCTCACGGTGAAGTGACGCAGCCGATGCGGCTTCCCAGTCTTTCTGCAGTCCATTTGTTTCGCAAAATCATCCACGGTGAAGAAGTGTACCCATTCGGCGAAGGAGTTTGCTGGCGTCCATTACAGGATTGATCGGAGCCTACCGCCCCAAATCCAGGGTGTGACGATCCTGGATTCGGAACACCTCGTGTCGCGCGGAAGTCACTCTAGGTTTGAGCAGCCACCGCTCAGCGTTGGCGCGTGAACGGAGCGTCCTAAGAAGGAATTGAATCTGCTTCCGCGTCTTGCAGTAAACAACTGAAAAAAGAAACAAAGCTGGTGGAGCCGATGGGATTATGTCTTGACTTCGGGACGATAGTTCGCAACGTGCTTCGACATATCACTCCGCCCTACTCCGCCCTCAATGCCTCGATCGGATCCAGGCGCGCCGCACGAAGCGCCGGCGGCATTGCCGCTAGAATTGTCACGATTACCAGAGTCCCGGCCACGACGGTGAGCGTCAACGGGTCGTGCGCCGAAACGCCGTGCAGCATCGCCACCACGAACCGCGTCGTAAAGAACAGTGCGATCGTCCCTAACAGCAATCCCCAGCCCAGCAATCTCAACGCTTCCTTTAGGACCATCCGTAGCACCATCCCGCGCGTTGCGCCTAGCGCCACCCGAACGCCAATCTCGTTGCTCCTTTGCGTCACGCTCGCGGAGAGCAGTCCATACAGTCCCAGCGCGCTCAACAGAAGCACCAGCACGCCAAAGAAATTTGCCAACAGGGTGATCAGCTCCTGACTCCCTAGCGCGGCGTCCATTTGTTCGCGCAGCGTAACGAAGATCACCAGCGGCACAGTCGGCGCAATCTCCGAAAGCGTTTTGCGAAAAGCCGCAACCGCCTGCGTTTTCGCCGGAGAGTGCATCAAAAACACCAGATTGCCCAGATTGTCGATCCGTTCCTTCGATAATGGCAGATAGATGGTCCGCGGTGGCCCCTGCCGCAAGTCATAAAACTTCGCGTCTTCTGCCAGCCCAACTACCTGGCATGCCACCTGGTTGGGAAACTCCGGTGTCACCCTGTTCCGCACGTATCGCCCCACGGCCTGTTCATGCGGGAAAAAAAACTCCCCGGCCGATTGGTTCAAGATGCACACGTTCAGTTGCCGGTCATTCTTCTCAAATTCCCGTCCCGCCACGATTCGCGTCTTCATCGTGCGGAAATATCCCGGTCCTATGTCGTTATAAGCCATCTGGGTATCTTCGGGCGGGTTCGGCCCTTCCGCCACAGCGTAAAAATCCCCAGTGATCTTTTGTCCCGTCATTGGTGTCTGCGACGTGGCCGCCGCCGCATCAATCGCGGGCATCTGTATTAGCCGGTCCACTATCCGTTGATAAATGTCCAGCTGTGCCTCGCCTTTCAACCCCAGCAGATACATCGGCGAAGTCTGTATCGTCACGTGGTCCAAATCAAATCCCGTGCGCTCGCCGCGAAGGCTGATTACGCTCTGCGATAGCAGCGACGCCAAGACTACCAGCACGAGCGACAACGCCACCTGAATTGGCACCAACATTCGCCCCGCGATTTGCCTTCGCCCACCGACCCTCGTCCGCGACTTTAACAGCGTTCCCGGATCCGTCCGTGCCGCGCGCCACGCCGGAAATATCCCAAACAGAAGGGTCGTCAACACAGCGAACAGCGCCGTCACCCAGAAAACTGTCTTATCCGGGTGTACGGAGATCGGTTCGAACATCATCGGGTCGCGGAAGAAATGCAATAGGAAGTTGCTTCCGTACCAAGCTCCTGCGGCCCCCAGCGCGCCGCCTACGATCGCGATTACCAAGCTCTCCGTCAATGACTGGCGCACTACCCGCAGCGACGAAGCTCCCAACGCCGTCCTCACAGCAAACTCCTGCTGCCGCGCGGCCACGCGCGCCATCATCAATCCACCTATATTCACGCAGCACACCAGCAACACAACTCCCACCAAACCTTGCATCAAATACAGCGGCTTCGCATACGTGTGCGTCAGATACGTCGGCAATCCACTCCGCGCAGAGCTTACCGACAGATACGCTTTCTGGAAAAATGGGTCGGCCCGGAAGCGCTCAGGAATAAACCGCGCAAACAAGCTTTGCTGCAACTGCGCCTCTTCCGCATTAGCCTGCGTGATCGTCACGGCAGGCTTCAAGCGCCCGATGGTCGCAACACCAAAGAATGAATCCGCCGCTTCCAGCACATCCTTCTTTTCCAACACGGACGCAAACTGCAGCGGCAGATACACCTTCGGATTCTCCCCCGGCCACACTCCCTGAAAATCCGGCGGAGTAATTCCCACGGCGGTCACGGGCACACCGGAAATCGTGATTTGCTTCCCCACAATATCCTCAGCACTTCCATAAAAATCTTTCCAGAAGCCGTAGCTCAACACCACCGGCCAGCCCCCGGCCGGGCCGCCGCGCACATCGTCGTAAGAAGCAATCAACCGTCCGCGGTACGGCCGCAGTCCCAATACTTCAAATGCGTTGCCACCTACCAACCCCGCTGCGCATCCCTGAATCGATCCCTCGCGATCCCTAATCAGCACCCATTCTTCACTCCATGCAGAAAGCTCGCGAAACGACGATTGCTCCCTGCTTAGCGCCTCCATCATCCGGAACGGCATGTACGCCCCACCGGCGTCGTCCGGTATCGCCGAACTCGCTATCCCCACCTTCACAAGTTGCCCCGCGTTCGCTGCCGGCAAGCTCCTCAGCACCAGCCCATACAGCAGGGTGAAAATCGCGGTATTTGCGCCAATCCCCAGCGCCAACGTCAGTACTGCAACCATGGTCAGCACGAGATTCTTTCGCAACATTCGCAGGCCGAAGCGGACGTCTTGGAGCAAGGTTTCGAGGAAGGGGATGCTGCGGACGTCACGGACGGATTGTTTGGTTTGTTCCATGTCGCCCAGCTTGGTGAGGGTGCCTCGGCGAGTTTCGCCGCGAAACATGCCGGCGCCGAGATTGTAATTCGGCTCGCAGGCTCCGCTCAAGTCTTGTTTGGGGAAGGCGGCGGACAGTCAGTTAGTCGGAAACTGACCGGCTATGGGAGTTCGTTTTCTGTTGACAAGACTGCCGCCTCTCCAGTACTGTAGTGGTTAGGTACATTTGTCGGTAATGAGATAATATCAGCCTAGCGTTGTGCACCAGCT
>Ga0209648_10001411_pt1 | contig 19389 bp, 12 predicted proteins | sample GraSoi2013_115cm_FD_185830 | JGI IMG/M metagenome (GOLD analysis project Ga0209648, IMG submission 185830) | Grasslands soil microbial communities from the Angelo Coastal Reserve, California, USA - Sample 9_17_2013_115cm (SPAdes) (version 2) | ecosystem: Environmental > Terrestrial > Soil >...
TAACGTTGCGGACGTTTCCTTCCGGAGAGGGCACATTCACGCCGTCAATGGTGGTATTACTCAGCCGCGGCTCGGTGCCGCGAATTTGCACGTATTTCCCTTCGCCTTCGTCGCGCTCCAGGGTTACGCTGGGCAGGCGGCCAACCGCATCGGCCACGTTGGTGTTGGGCAAGCTGGTGATGACCTGCGACGGCAACACCTGCACAATGTTATCTGCCGTGCGCTGGATGTTGATCGCCTCTTCCTCGCCATACTGGCGTTCGGGCCGGACGGTGACCTCTTCATTGCGCACGCCAATCTTCAGCACGGGATCCACGGTCGTAACCGCTCCGGCGGTGACATTGACATCAGTGGAAAAAGGAGTAAATCCAACATAGGAAACTGTCAGGGTGTAGTGGCCAGGCGCCAAATTAGAAATTGTGAATAGCCCCTGGCTGTCGGAGACTGCTGTCTGGCCGTTGGGCTCGACCTCCACGCGCGCGCCCTGCAACAGGGCGCGGCCTTCATCGCTCACGTGGCCGCTGATCTTGCCGGTGCGCTCCTGCGCCGTCGCTGAAGTCACTGCCAGTACATTAATGATGAATAACAAGATGAAACACGAATACAACGGCTTACGCATAGCTGCGAACCTCCAAGTGGGAAGACTGGTTTAGAAATAACTAGTGATTTAACCCGGGAATTGTTACGGGCAGGTTAATCGCAGGTTAAAGTTGCATTAATGCAGATTAAGATTGCATGAATTTGCGAAGCGGGGTTTACCACAAAGGGCACAAAGGAACACGAAGGAGTTGCTGGGAAATAGTTCTCGGTTCTCAGTTCTCCGTTCTCAGTAAAAGGCAAGAGCTATTCGCTGAGAGCATGGAGGGCCGCAGAGACTCAAGGACAAGCAGCAATCATTTTTTCAACCAGATTTCGACGCGGCGGTTCTTGTCGCGTCCGTCTTCGGAGTCGTTGGATGCTACGGGAAGTTCGGAACAAAAGGCCGCAGTCGTTGACGGCCGCACTCCGCGCAAAACGAACTGCTCTTTAACAGATTCGGCGCGCTTCTTGGAGAGATCACAATTCACGCGTGCGCTTCCTTTATTGTCGGCAAATCCGAGAAGGAAGATGTTGTCGCCGGAATAATGCAGATCGGTCAAAAAGGTGACGACGCGGTCGAGATCATCTACGGCTTTGTTATCCAAATCGGATTTTCCGGCGCGGAAGCGGAAATTCAACGACAACCTCTGCGCGCCCTCGATAAGGCGGCGGTATTCCGTGGGTGCACCAGTCGGAACGGGACCGGCAACGGGCTGCACGTTTTGGCCGACGAAGCCGATCTTCTCGACGATGTTTTGTCCCTCGCTGGATAAGGCGAAATTTACGAACTTGAGAGTCAGATCGTTCGTTGGGCTGGCAGGGGTATAGAAGAAGAGGCGGCGCGAGAGCGGATAATCTTCCGTCGCAACCGTCATGCGATTGGGCATGAGCGAGCGGCTGCCACTGTCGGAGACGGCAATGGCCTTGGCCGATTGAACGTAGGGCAACCCGATGAAGCCAATAGCACTGGGATCTTTGGCGACGGAATCGGAAAGTTCGCGGCTGTCTTCTACTCTGTGAGCGGAGGCGACCAGAGGTTTGCTGCCCAGCACAAGAGTTTTGAAGGTGTCATACGTCCCTGACTTATCATTGCGGGCGAACACGTTGACGGGCGCGCTGGGGCCGCCGACTTGCGACCAATTGTTAATTTCCCCGGTAAACAACTGCGCAACCTGACCTTTACTGAGCGACTCTACGGGGTTGGTTTTGCTTACGATCACGGCGATGCCGTCGAGTCCCAAAACGTGCTCGGAGGCGGGTGAGGTCATATCCCCAAAGCTTGCGAGCTGGCCAGCTTCAGCGGGCTTGATCTTGCGCGAGGCCATGCCGACATCACAGGCGTTCTTCTGCAGATCTTCAAATGCAGTTGCCGAACCGTGAGCGTGAATCTCAATCACCCGGGGAGTGGAGTCGCCCGGCATGATGCCCTGGACGCGCACCTCATCCTCTTTGTCACCGGGAACGGTTTTTACTTCGGTTGCCCCCTGCTGCTTGAGAAACCCTTCAGCCAGGGCCGGCGCCAAAGCAGCGCCGATGGTGTTCGAGCCGCTTAGCTTGAGAATTGCTCCGGCAGAGGAAGCAGCAGCGTTACCATGAAGCCGGGCAGAAATCTGTGGCCAGAAAAAGTACAACACGCCGCCAAGGAGCAATACTCCGAGCAGGCCCATCACTGCTGTAACCGGAAACTTAGGGCGGGATTTCGAAGGAGTTTTCCAAATGGGGCCCAACGGTTTGGCGCATTCGGGGCAGGTGAAGGCTTTTCCTTCTGCCATGGTGATGAGTTCTCTGTTGTCGGCCTTGTTGCACATGCCGAAGTTCGTGCATTTCCCAGTGCGTGCAGGCATATTTTCTATTGTCTCGTTCCCAGGAGAACAACGGCAGCTTCTCCTGCGTTGTAAAACATCCGATAAACCTTATCCATAGGGTTTTTGCGCTTGGCCTTGATTTCATCAATCTGCGCCTGGACCGAAGCGCTCAAGGCTTCCCTCTTCTGAATATGCAAATACTCTTTTTTCAATAAAGGCTGAATGGTGGCAACCAAAGCGTTAAAGGTGAGCTGGTTGGATTCGCCGATCGCGTCGTTGAGGTCGCGGCCCAGGGGGACCGGCTGGTTTTCGCGTCCCATCTCATTTTTGTTGACCAGATACAGGTTCTTGAGGCCGGTCTCGGGATCTTCAAGGGTCTGCACCACCTCCATGGCCTTGCCGATCATCAGGTAAGCCAGGAACTTCTTCAGTTCGACATCGCCGACATAGAGATTAGGCAGCGTGGAACCGTCCGCCTCAAGATGAAGCTCCATCCTGGCCTGCGCGGAGTCGCTCGACTTGATTCGCTGCTCGTATTTTTCGCGCAGAAACCCGACTTGCTGCACAAAACGAAGCGGAAACAGATTGGTGATGTTCACCAAAGTGATTTCACGGGATTTGCCTTTGCTGGTCACCTGATCTTTCGCACCTGGGGCCGCATTCTGAAATTCTTTGCGCAGCCACTCGAGAAAGTCTGTCAAACCAGGGGCTTCGGGGAGAATCATGGAAAGATAGGAGACAAACTCGCTTGCCTGAAAGGTACCCGGTCCCTGACGCGTTACCTCAGTTTCGTTAAAGCACAGATGGTTTTTGGCCCGGGAAACAACGCTGCCAAGATAAGCCCGCAGGGCCTCGGGGTTTTCTGTGTACTCGCGCTGCAACCGTTCCAGGACGTTCAACTGCAGGATGCGCGCACGATCACTGTGGGCGGCCACATAATTGTTGTGGGCCGCGGTCACGTTCTTCAGGCTGATGCTTTCCAGCACCTCAATGAATTTCTCTTTGGGAATGCGGAGATTTAAATTGCTGAAGTTTTGATCTTCTCCAAGCAAGCGGGCCAAAGCGGCGCGTACCGTCGTGGTTTGCTTTTGCTGCTCGGTGCGGTCGCAAACCAGGGCCTTGGCGAAATTTTTGACCGTCTCGGGGTTGTAAAAGCGAATGAGCGGTTTCTGCAGGTCGGCCTGGCCTAGATCCGCGCAACGCTCGGCGATGCGTCCGGTAAAATCTTTGGTGACCTCAACCATCATGGCTACGCAGCGATCGACTTCCGAAGCCAGAATCGCCAGATCGGCGATCAGCGACTGCAGCAGCTTCATGGCAAAGTCCAGGCCTTCGATGCGAGTGCGATAGATATACAACTGCTGCAGGGACTCCACTTGTGCGTTCAGCAGATTCTGGCGTTTGGCCCTGCCTGAAATCACTCCGAGGCGGGGCCATTCGGTGGCATTGGAGGTGACTCGGGCCCAGGCCTCTTCTTCCATCTGGCGATGCTTGGCGAGCTTGCTCTCCATCTGCTGCTGGCGTTCTTCAAGCGATGCCAGAAGCGCCGCCAAAAGGCGGGAGATATCGTGCATGGACCTCTGCCCGGTCATCCAGTCGTGGAAGAGGTCCTTTTCAATCCGGCCGCGCAGTTCGCAGACATGCTCTTTGATCTCGCCGCGCTTGGTCTCGTAGAAATTGTGGACGCCAACATCACGATAATTCTGGGAATAGGCGGTCTCGCAGAGCTTGGAGAGTTCCTCCAGCCAAACCCGGTCATTGTCGGCGAACGATTCGCGGATGTGCGACTCGAGATTCAGAACCAAGTTGAGCCAGAAAGTGTTGACGGGCTTCCAGCGTTTGTTTTTAATCTCATCGGGCAAAATACCTTCGGACAAGTACAGGTGCTCATCCGACAAGTGCCACTTCTGATGTGTTTCTTTGAGATGAACGAACTCGCTGAAACTTCGGTTGCCGGGTCCATCGGAATATCCTCGCGATTCGGTCCAGTGGTTGAACTGGAGCTGCAAAACAGCTTGCCGCGCGAAGGTGTACGTCAAATACTCCTGAATCTCTTGTTCCGGGTAGACAATCTGCTTGATACCGAAGGTAAAAAACTGGCGGGAACGCTCGGGATGATGGCTGAAAGGAGATTCCTCGGGGCGAAAATCCATGTTCTCAAAGGTTTCCTGCTGCCGGAGCGAATCCCAGACCATGTCTTTAACGGCAACAATCTTCTGATAAAGGAATGCCGAGACAAGGTCAGGTATTTCTTTGTCTACGTCAATCTTGTTGTGGTCCTCGTTCTCTTCCGCGAACAGATAGCAGCAGTTGAATGGGTCCTGCAGTTCAAGGCGGTCTTTCTTCTCGCCCGACAGATCATGAGGCCTAAAAACCCCGATGCTGAGCGCGTTGAGTTCCACCAGCGCCGCATAACCGTTGGCATGGTAGTTGGCACCAGCACGGTTTGCGCCGGGGTTTCGGTCAGGCAGGAAAGCATAAATTATGATGCGGTAATCCTTGCCCGGATACAGCGTCCGGATTTGGGAAACGGCATCCACGACGCATCCGCTGCCGGTGCCGCCGGCCAATCCGCAGCACACGTGAAACGTCACCGGGGCCGTGCTTCCAGATTCCATCTCCCTCACCAGCGCTTGCACTTGCTCGCGGAACTGGGCGACGCAGCAGGCAAACAGCAACCTTCCCAAACGCCGCTTCTGCCCACCAGCAATGTTGGCGGCGCCGGTTGAATTAAACATGCTGCGAAATGCCTCGCGGCTGCCGATCCAGGGGCTGATCCCCGGATAACTCTCAGGGTTGTCAAGCACCGAAGCCAGATTCACGCTTGAAATTTCTAATTGGCTGGCCTTGCTGAGCTGCACATTTTGTCCCAGGACCTTCCAGGAAGGGTCGTCCGGGGCCATCATCTCGTCGCTGGAATCAACGTAAAGGTAGCGAACGTTGACGTTCACAGGACCTTCACTGCGGAAGGCGTGGTAGACCGTCTTGCGCAGAGAGCGCAAGACCTTTCCGCCGGTGCCGCCGAGTCCTATGACGAGGTGATTATTAATCATGGTAGCGTTCGCCAATCATAAATAATCTTAGTAACGATAGAAATGAGATGAGACGTGGCTACGAAAAATTCATCGTCTCTTCACAATCGGAAATTGCACAGAATCAAGTGCAATGCGAGGGACTAACTTTCCGTTGTGTGATATTTGGCGATCATTATATCTGAGGAATACGCGGTTAAAAAACAGTTCTTGGTTCTCAGTTCTCCGTTCTCAGGGAAAAGCAAGAGCCTGAACGACGGAGAGATCGCAATTTCAAACTCCCTCATCGGGATGAGACAATGAATTCAGTCGCAGCCATGCTTTCGGTTGAAAACCTTAACGTCTTTTTTCGGGCCGCTGACGGCAAACAGCCACCTGCCGTGTGGGATGTTTCTTTCTCGCTGCAGCCGGGTGAAGTACTGGGACTCGTGGGAGAATCCGGTTCAGGTAAATCGGTAACCAGCCTGGCGATCATGCGTCTGCTGCCACCACAGGCGAGCATCAAAGGAAAAATTTTGTTTCAGGGCGAGGACCTGTTGCGGCGTCCGGAAGAAAAGATGCGGGACTTGCGGGGCGCGCAGATTTCCATGATCTTCCAGGAACCCACGACTGCGCTCAACCCGGTCATGCGAGTCGGCGATCAGGTTGCCGAGGCGGCGAGGGCACACGGAAAAACCTCCGGGAAAGAAGCTTACAGCCTGGCGCTGCAGGCGCTCAACGATGTTGCTATTACGGATGCCGAGCGGCGGGCGCGGGATTTTCCGCATCAGCTTTCCGGAGGCATGCGCCAGCGGGTGATGATTGCTATGGCGATTGTGAACCGGCCGCGGCTGCTGATTGCCGATGAACCGACCACCGCGCTCGACGTAACCGTGCAGGCCCAGGTGCTGGAGTTGCTGGCAGAGCTGCGCCGCAAGTTCGGGTTGGCCATGCTGTTGATCTCGCACGACTTGGCAGTAGTCTCACAGGTGGCCGACCGGGTTGCGGTCATGTATGGCGGCAGCATTGTCGAGATGGGGACCGTGGAGGCCATCTTCCGGCGCGCGGTGCATCCTTATACGGCCGGGTTGCTGCAGGCGGCACCCACTCTGCACTCGAATCGGAGCGCGCCTTTAGCTACAATTGAAGGTTCGGTGCCCTCTCCCGATAGATTCCCCCCAGGATGCGCATTTGAGCCACGCTGCGCAATACGAATTCCGCAGTGTCAGGTGAGCTTGCCGCCGCTGCTTGAGGCGGAACCGGGACATTGGGCAAGATGTCCGGTTGGGATGCAGCATATGGAGATAAAGACCGGGTAAGGAGCGTCACCAGAAAAACATTTATGAGATGGCTTCTGGTAACGGAATGTTGAATGCGGAGCGCTAACATGTTGATATAATCAGCGCCCGCGAATCAGCCGTAACATTTTTTTAAGAGATACATTCAAGACTTTAATAGTACTGAGAGCTCCAGTTTGCGAATTCTGTTTCTCACCGACATACATGCCAACCTGGAAGGGATGGAGGCATGCGTAGCCAGCGTACCGGGGCACGATATGATCGTCAATTTAGGCGATATCGTGGGCTATGGTGCTTCGCCCAATGAGGTCAGCGACCGCTCGCGGGAGTTGTGCCACGTCTTCGTACGCGGTAACCACGATAAAGCTTGCACGGGCCTCGCCGGCATTGACGACTTTAATCCGATTGCGGGTATGGCGGCCATATGGACCCAGCAAACCCTCACCGTAGAAAACCTGGAGTGGTTGCGCGCCCTGCCCCAGGGACCGATTGAGCTGGAAAATATCTGGCCTGCAAATAATGATCCGCTCCATGCGGTGAAGGTGCAGTGCGTACATGGGTCGCCTTTAGACGAAGATGAATACATCATCGTCATGCGCGATGCCTATCAACCGTTGCTGGCCACCGACGCTACCATTACCTTCTTCGGCCACACGCATATCCAAGGCGGATTCTGCAATCATGGAGAAGAATGGGAGACGCTGCGTCCGATGTACCGCACCAAACGCGAGCTGGAATCCTGTGACCTGGCCATTATGCCTGAGGCCAAATACCTCATTAATCCGGGATCGGCGGGACAGCCCCGCGACGGCGACTGGCGCGCAGCCTGCGCCCTGCTCGACACCAACGAAAACCGCGTCACGTTTTATCGCGTGCCTTACGATGTGAAAAAGGCACAGGACCGGATCTTTTCGGCCAAGTTGCCGGACAGGTTGGCGTTGAGGTTGGGTGAGGGAAGGTAAGAAAATACAGTTTCAAGTTTCGTGTTTCAAGTTTCGAGAGTAGTGAATCGGCTTCCTGTCTGCCTTGTGAGTGTGAACATTGGAGCTTATGCCGAAGAGAAAAAGATTCACGTGCGGCTTGCTGTGGATGGCGATACTGATTGCAACCGGCCTGCAGACTGGACTGCGAGCACAATCTACGCAGCAACCCGAGAGCGTTAACGTGGTTGACGGAGCAGCAGGCCCTTGTTCCGTTGAATTCACCGTGGCTGATGCCAGTGGAAAGCCGGTGTACGCCGCTCTCATCAATGTCCATATGGCTTACGGTTTCATGGGCCTTCGCAAGCTCGATCTCAGCGTGTACACAAATACTGCCGGTAAAGCGAGATTTACCGGCCTTCCGGAGAAAGTCCAGAAGCCCCCTCTTGTATTCCGCGCTTCAAAAGAGAAGGAAACAGGTAGCGCGATTTATAATCCTGCAACCGAGTGCCAGACAAAGCATGACATCATGCTGAAAAAGCTATGACTACGCGTGCTGTCCTTCAGTTCTGCGCAGCCGCGCGATGACAAGCCTGATTTCTTCGAAGGTTATTTCCGGCGGCAAAGCGTCTTTGAGCAGCTTGAGGCGCTGCATTCCGTGCTGGGCGCAAGCTGCTTCAATCTGCGCGCATTTTCCGGCGCCAACCCAGGCGGGTTGAAACTCCAACTCTCCACGTTCCACCATCGCGGCCACGAGAGACACAACGCTGCCGAGTTGACGGCCACGAAGCTTTGCGATCTGCTCAAGGCTGTGTCCTTTCCCGATCAACAGGACGGTTTCTTCCGCCGGGGCCAACTTCTTTTCAGGCGCCTGCTGCGCCCGCGCGCCATCGCTAAATTGCTTGATTGCGTTCAATATCTGCCGGCCATACAGCTCGGTTTTGCGTTCCCCGAATCCGTAAACGCCCCGCAGGCCGGCCAGCGAATCGGGCAGCACGCGGCACAATTCTTCCAGCGAGGTGTCGTGCATTACGACAAAAGCGGGGACTCCCTGCTCTTTGGCCGCAGCGCGGCGCCATTCGCGAAGATATTCGCGCAGGTCGTTATTTATACCTACGTTTGGATCTGCGTTTTGGTTTATATCCTGGTTTATATCTGAACTCCGATGCCGTGCGCCACGTTCAGCCCGCATTGAAGACCCGCTACCAACAATCGGCGAGACAAATTTTTGCCGCGGTAGACGCGGCACGAAAACAGGACCGGACAACCACTCGATTGCGGGGCCGCATATATCACAGGCCCCGCACGATTCCCATTTCGGGGTCTCGCCAAAGTGGGAACAAATCTGACGATGGCGGCAAATGGCGGACGCGGCATAACGGCGAATCTGGTGATAGCGTTGCCAGGCGCGCTCTTTTTCCGCCGGATCAGCAATCTGCTCGACGAAATAAGTCAGCAACCCCACATCGCGCTTCTGCCAGAGCAGAATGCAATCGGCCGGCTGCCCGTCGCGCCCCGCGCGTCCGGCCTCCTGGTAATACTGCTCGACTGATTTCGGCAGCGCAAGATGGACCACGGCGCGTACGGCCGCCTTGTTGATGCCTAGCCCGAACGCGATCGTTCCCACGAGCACACGCACTTCGTCGGACATCCAGCGCTCCTGGTTGCGCCGGCGCATGTCATTTTCCATCTTTCCGTGATACGCAACGGCGGCAATTCCCTGTTCTTCCAGAAAGTCCACGGTTTCCTCGACTTTATTGATCGTGGGCGCGTAAACAATGATATTGCTGCCTGAATATTGTTTGAGTGTTCGCACAAGAAGATCGGGTTGCGTACCCGGCTCGCACTCCTTCGTCACATAGCGAAGATTGGTTCGATGAAAGCTGGCAATATATTTATGAGGATTGCGCAGCCGGAGTTGATCAATGATGTCATGACGCACCTGCCGGGTGGCGCTGGCGGTAAACGCAGCGATAGGAAGGCCGGGGAAACGATCGCGCAGCGAGCTGAGCTGCCGGTACTCCGGACGAAATTCGTGGCCCCACTCCGAGATGCAATGCGCCTCATCAATGGCAAACAACGCGATGGGCACACGCTTCAGCCAAGCGATCGTATCGGCGCGCGCGAGCCGTTCCGGGGAAAGATACAGAAGACGGTAATGCCCTTCCGACGCCTTGCGTGTGATCCTGGATTGTTCTTCACTGGCGAGCGAACTGTTTAACATTCCGGCAGCGATTCCCATCTGGGTGAGCTGCGCGATTTGGTCCTGCATCAAGGCGATCAGAGGCGAAATCACAATCACAGTCTGCTGCGGCAACATCGCGGCCGGCAATTGATAACACAACGACTTTCCGCCGCCCGTGGGCATGACTACACAGGTGTCATGGCCCGCCACCAGACTTGCGATGACTTTTTCCTGCAGCGGACGAAATGAGTCGTAACCCCAATAGCGACGCAGCGCCGCCAAAGATTCGACCTCTAAAGTCATGCAGCTAGTATAAAGCGCTGGAAATGCTCTGGGCCCAAACCGGGGCGCGTTCGAAGCATCATTCTTTTCTCTCAGCCTGCATTCATTATGAAAATGCAATAAGATTGAAGCTCATGGCCCCTCGTCCTAAAACCACGTCTCAATCGGCGCTTTTTAAGAGCAGTGAACCTTCTTCCAAATTGCCTGTGGTAACCGTGAACATTGACGGCGGTGCACGCGGGAATCCGGGGCTGGCGGGTTATGGGGTTGTTTTCAAAGACGCCTCGGGAAAAAAGATCGCTGAGTTGAGCCGTTACCTGGGAATCCAGACCAATAATTTTGCCGAATATTCCGGCCTGGTTGCGGCGCTGGAGTTTGCGGTAGAGCAAGGTTACAAGGCGCTGAAGGTCTTCAGTGATTCGGAGTTGATGGTCCGGCAGATCACCGGCGTCTACAAGGTCAAAAGCCCGGAGCTGCGCGAGCTGTATGACAAAGCCCAGGCGCTGATACGCAAGCTGGAATCGTTTCGCATTGAGCACGTGCGGCGCGAGTTCAACCGCGAAGCGGACAGGCTGGCGAACCATGCGATGGATGAGGGGAAATAGGAACTAGCACTCAGCATTTAGCCAGAAAAGCAATACTTTTAGCCACGGATGAACACGGATCAGCACGGATTTTTAGTTTCTTGACCCCAGCCCAGCGCTGATATCAAGACAGGCGCTATTTCACGCCATCAATGATGAAAAGATGTGAGAGGGTGCGCTCATAGCTGTAGGCATACCATTTGCCATCGGGCGTCAGGAGAACCGAATTCATCTTGTTGATTCCCGCCAAGTCCGATGGTTTCAGCTCTTTAAATAAAGTGCTTTCGCCGGTGGCAATGTCGTGGCGGTAGATCTGAAACTGGCGGTCGCCTTCACGGTAAAGGAAAAGGGCGTGGCCGTCGGCGCTCCATTGAATGGGTACATCGCCAGGCGTATTGCCCGTCAATTTCTGGGGCGTGCCGCCTTCAATAGGATAGATGAAAATATCGTCGTTAGCCCCCATGAGCGCCACGGATTTGCCATCAGGCGAAACCGTAAATCCACCTCCAATATCAGAGACATCAATGCCTTCAGGCGTTATGGGGCGAGGCTTGCCGCCATCAATATCCTGCAGGTAGAGCCGGGCAGCGTGGTCAGGTGCATTGCCGGCAAAGACGAAGCGCTTGTTATCGGGAAGCCATGAGGCAAACTGGTAAGAGATTATTTCGTCGTTCGTGATCTCTTTGGGTTGACCAACTCCGGTTGGCTGCAGAAGTAATTTGGGCGTCGAGTTCGAGACGAATGAGAGCGCCCATTTCCCATCGGTAGAAAGCGCCGCCGCCTGACCTTGCCCAAGTTGCACCGGGACGGACCCGTCTGCTTTACGCAGATACGTGGCTGCGTTTTCGCCGCCTGCTTGCCCTGATTCATCCATCAATAGCATGGCTCCATCATTCGACAAGTCAACAGCGGTGGAGAGATCAAGCCAGGAGAAATCACGCTCTTTGTCACTGCCTGACAGCATTGCCATGACTTCCGCGTGAACGTCGTCTTGTGACAGCAGGACCCTGCCGTGAGAAATATCCTGCAAGGTAAGAATGTCGGGAGTGCTGAGCAGAATACGCTGATGCTGAGAGAGATCAACCGCCCACAATTGCCGGTCATCACCCGCCTTGGACGCGGTAAACCAGATTTCATCTCCCGTGGGCGACCAGGCAAGGCCCAGAGCGCTGGCCCAATCGCTGGATAGCACGGTCCGCTTTCCAGATAAATCCATGACGACGACCGATCCGCCGTCATCGCGATGGCTGGGATGATCTATGAAAGCGATCAGCTTTCCATCCGGAGAAAAACGCGGGTTGGTGACATACCCTGCGGTGGAATACAGTACCTTGCCAACGGGAAACTCCAACTGGTTTTTTACGCCGGCATCGCGGACGACCACCATGTTGCTTCCATCGGGGGTCCAATCGGCAAACTCGATATTGGAGTCCCTCTTTCGGGGTGCACCGCCGGACAAGGGAACCTCAGCCAGCGTGTTATTTTCATCGGGCAACAAGATGGCCATGTTCTCGGTGGAGGAGATGGAAAGAATTTCTGCCTTGGGGATATCCAAGGAACGCGATTCCGAGCTGCCCGGCCGGGTAGTGAAGATGGCCGGGTCTTCTCCATTTAACTTTGCGCCATAGACAACCGTGTTGCCATCGGGCGTGAAGCGGGCAAAGGGAATGGAGCCGTGGCGAAATGTCAGTTGCTGAAATGAGGGCGGCGGCAAGTAGCCCGACCGCTTGCCCAGCCAAAAACCGCCGAGAGCGGCAATGACGGCAAGAAGACCGGCATAGAGCGGCAACTTCCAGCGGGCGAAGCGGATGGCGGTATCCTGCTGCGCCATTCGAGCTTGGGTGGAGGTCCCCGAAAGTCCTCGCAGGGCAAAAGCCAGATCGTGCGCAGAGTGGAAGCGTTCGTCCGGGCTCTTTTCCAGACAATGCCGCACAATCTGTTCCAAGCCGGGAGGAATGGTGGGATCGGTCTGCGAGATTTCCGGCGGGTCGTCTCTTAAGATCGCGGCGTTGATATCGGTGATGGTCTCTCCGCTGAAAGCGCGGTTGCCGCAGAGCATTTCATACAAAATTGTTCCGAAGGCGAAAATATCAGAGCTGGGTTCCGCACTCTTGCCCCTGATTTGTTCCGGCGACATATAGCCGGGTGTGCCCATCACCACTCCGGCCAGCGTAGCCATGTTGGAATCGTAGAGCCGGGTTTCTTCCAATAGTTCAGGTTTGGTCAGCTTGGCGATGCCGAAATCGAGGATCTTGGCGCGTCCATCTTTGGTGATGTAAATATTTTCCGGCTTCAGGTCGCGGTGCACGATGCCTTTTTCGTGCGCAGCAGCCAGGCCACTGGCGATCTGAATGGCATATTCCACGGTCTTGCGGTAAGGCGGCCGGCCACTCCGCAGGAGGTCGCGCAAGGATTGCCCCTCGAGCAACTCCGTAACAATGTAGGGCGCACCCTCAAACAGGCCGAAATCAAAAACGGCAAGAATGTTGGGATGGTTGAGCATCCCGATGGATTTGGCTTCCTGTTCGAAGCGGTGCAGTCGCTCAGCATCTTCTGCCATGGCGGCAGGCATCACTTTGATGGCTACATCACGGCTGAGCCGGGTGTCGCGCGCGCGGTAGACCTCACCCATGCCTCCGCTGCCAATCATTCCAATGATGTTGTAAGGCCCTAATTGTGTGCCTGTTTTCAGCATGCAAAGTAGAAGTGCTGGTGAACTCTCCTGGGCCGATCTTGCTGAGTGCTATGGTTATAGCTGATTACGGTAATTGCTACAAGATTGTTACAAGGGCCCGCGCATCGTTTCATATAGAGTACGCGCCGAACCAGGTTTTAGTTTTTACCACAGGGTTTTTCTACCACAGAGACACCTTCGGTAAGCTCAGGGCAGGCTAGGTACAGAGAAAAACAAAAAAACTGCCGCAGATCAACGCTGGTTATAGAGATTCTCGATATTTAGCTTTCCCTAAAAGCTCAATGATCTCAGAATTGGCAGGATTTTTCGCTGTATGCCTGTGCCCTGAGATTCCGCGTTGATCCCTGGCAAAATAGCTTCGTTTCCTTTGTGTCCTTTGTGGTAAACCTAATGACTTATGCTACGAATTTGTGTGGTTCTTGCACTAGTCACCTGCAGTTTTGCCGGATCCATACCCACGCCCGAACATCCGCTAGCGACGCTGCGGCCGGCGCATCCGAGAATCATTGCCACGGACGCCGATTTTGCCCGCCTGCGAGAATTAGTTCGCAAAGATACATTCGCGGCAAAAGGCTATGCCGCCATCAAGTGGCATGCCGACCAAATGCTCGACCAGCCGACTGTGGTGCATCGCTTGATTGGCCCGCGGCTGCTCGATCAGAGCCGCCTGTGCCTGGAGCGCGTCTACACGCTGGCACTGGTTTACCGCATCAGCGGCGAAACTAAATATTTGAACCGCGCTGTGAAAGAGCTGCGGGCCGCGGCCGCGTTCCCAGATTGGAACCCATCGCACTTTCTCGATGTAGCTGAGATGACCCACGCCTTCGCCATCGGCTACGACTGGCTCTTCCACGACCTCAGCCCTGAGGACCGCGCGCTGTTTCGCAAGGCCATTACGGAAAAAGGATTGGACGAAGCCATCAAAATCTACCGGCGCCACAACTGGTGGACCGTGGTCGTGCACAACTGGAACCAGGTTTGCAACGGCGGTATCACGCTGGGTGCATTGGCAATCGCCGATGAAGACCCAGAGCGCGCCGAATACATCGTGAAGCAGTCGGTGGAATCTATCCAGCTCGCCATGGCGTCCTACGCACCTGAAGGCGGATGGGCCGAGGGCCCCGGCTACTGGCAGTATGCTACGTCGTACAACGTCTACTACCTGGCAGGACTCGAGAGCGCGCTGGGCACGGATTTTGGACTCTCATCGCTTCCTGGCTTTGAGCATGCCGGCGATTTTCGCTTGTATTTCCAGGGCCCGGGCGGCACCTTCAATTACGCGGACGCGCACTCACCCGCGGGCACCGCGCCGGAGATGTTCTGGCTCGCCCACCGGTTCTCGGAGCCGGTGTTCGCAGGGGACGAGTTGCGGCATCTGACTGCAGGCGATTATGTGCAAGCCCTCGACCTGGTGTGGTATCAGCCCGTAGGGCGAAGCCCCAGCGCAGCACACTGGCCGTTGCGGAGGATGTTTGAAGACGTCAACGTAGCATTTCTGCGCAGCGATTGGGATTCACCGGATGCTTTCTGGATCGGCGTCAAAGGCGGTGATAACCAGGCTAACCACAGCCACCTCGATCTAGGCAGCTTCGTGCTGGATGCACGCGGCGTGCGCTGGGGACTCGACCTGGGCAGCGACGATTACAACATGCTGGGATATTTCGGCAAGCAGCGGTACACGTACTATCGCCTGCGCACGGAATCACACAACACGGTGCTGATTGACGGCGAAAACCAGGACGCCAAAGCCAAAGCCCCTATGACCATGAAGAACGGGGTAGCGAGCATTGATTTGACGGAGGCTTATCCGGGAAAGATTACGAAATTCGTGCGCACCGTCGAGCTTTCGCCCCAGAACACTGTGACGGTGCGCGACGAGATTGAGGCACCTCACCCGGTGGAAGCTTTGTGGGGAATGGTCACCGATGCGCAGGTGACCGTTGACCACAACCACGCCAAGCTGGAAAAAGGAAATGCCGCGCTGCAGGCCGAGATCGTATCGCCTAAAGGCGCGGTTTTTGAGACGGTCTCGACCACTCCTCCGCTGGAGCAGGAGAACCCGAACAAAGGGACGCAAAAACTAGTCGTCCGCCTCAAAGGCAAGGTTACCCGCACGCGGATCGAGGTGGTGTTTCGGTAGGAGCTGCCGATGTTCAAAAAGTACGATCCAAAGAGTCCGCTGACTCGCGCTGTAGCTTTTATGGCAGGCGCTGCTGTTCTCGGATGGGGCCTTGGTCCGATCCTGTCGCGAGGCAGTTTGTTCTATACGAACTGGTTTGGCGAGTTGGTCTTTACGCCACTTGCAATTATTCTTGGGTTGTTGATCATCTGGGGAGCATTATTCAAACCAGAGATTTTGGATATCCCTAAAGCGCCATTAAAGCGCAGAAAGCATTGAGTCAATCCCGTGCCGGTTGCACCTTGATATTTAAGTAAGGCGCTGCACGAAAATCCGTTCCACATCTCGCCTTGGCCGTGCGATACTGACCAAGTGATTCGACGAACAACCATAGGCGTCTTGACTGCGGTGATTTCGTTTTTCGCGCTGCCGTCTCCGCCCGCCTACGCAAAAGTCGAAACTGAAGTTTGCACCATTGTTTGCATGGCGGAAGCGCGCACGCAGCAGCCCGTCAAATTGCAAACTGAAATCGCGTGTTTCCCGCGTCGTGCGGAAGCAAACTTTTCTGCACTGCCCTCCCTGGCGGTCGAGTTCGCCGGCACAACCCGGCAGCAACGTGCCCCGCCCCTCATTCCAGCGACAAACTGAAATTAACAAAATCACTGGAATAGTAAGGAGTACGGCCATGCGCCAATTTCTGCGTTCATTCTTTGCAAAGCGAACTTCCACGCAATTCAATACTCAACGAATCAACTCGATCCGTTCCAATCTGGCCCAACAAAGCGACGAGCAGTTGCGCGCGTACGCGCGCGGCACGACCGGCACGATGGAAATCATTGCGGCTGCCGCGGTCGCGGCTTCGCGCGTGCTGGGGCTGGAGATGTTCGATGTGCAACTGCAAGGCGCCCTGGCCTTGACCGAAGGCAAGATTGCCGAAATGCGGACGGGGGAGGGTAAAACCCTGGCGGCGGCACCGGCGGTGGTCTGGTATGCCAAGCAGGGAGAGGGGGTTCATGTGATGACGGTGAACGATTACCTGGCGCGACGCGATGCTCAGTGGATGGGAGAAATTTACGAGTTTTTTGGGTTTTCCGTGGGCTACATCCAAAGAGACATGAGCACGGAGGAGCGCAAGCGGGCCTACGCCTGCGACATTACCTATGCCACGGCCAACGAAGTTGGTTTCGACTATCTGCGCGACCAGATGGCGCTCGATCCTGGCGAACAGGTACACCGGCGGTTCACGGCGGCGGTCATCGATGAAGCTGATTCCATATTGATCGACGAGGCGCGCATTCCCCTGGTGATTGCAGGCGGGGAAGCAAACGCCGAAACCCTTCCTTACCGCGTGGACCGCCTGACCCGGCAGTTCCGGCCTCTTATTCATTACACGGTGGATGAATACGCAAGGAACGTTGCCCTGACCAACGGGGGAATCCAGGCGGCGGAAGCCGCGTTCGGCTGTGACAATCTGTTCGCTCAAGAGAACCTCAACCTGCTTTCGGCGATTCAGGATTCCATTCATGCGCATGCGCTGCTTCATCGCGACATGGACTACCTGGTGAAAGACGGCACGATTAAATCCGTCGACGAGTTTAAAGGACGCATCATCCAGGACCGCCGCTGGCCCGCCGGCCTACACAGCGCGATTGAAGCCAAAGAAGGTGTGGCCCTCAAGAAACAGGGCGGAATTCTAGGTTCGATTACCTTGCAAAACCTGGTAGCGCTGTATCCTCAGGTATGCGGAATGACGGGCACGGCCGCCACACAAGTGGAGGAGTTTCGCGCGATCTATAATCTTGCGGTCGAGGTAATCCCTACCCATCGTCCCGTGATTCGCAGCGATCATCCGGCTGTAATATTCCCGACCAAGCAAGCCAAAGAAGACGCTGTGATACAAGAGGCCGGGCGTGTACACCAGACCGGGCAGCCGGTGCTGGTGGGCACAAGCAGCGTAGAAGAATCGGAACGGCTCAGCCGCCGCCTGCAGCTCGAGGGGATCGAGCACCAGGTCCTGAATGCGCGCAACGAAGAACAGGAGGCTGCGATTATCGCGCGCGCGGGCGAACTGGATGCAGTAACGATCTCCACAAATATGGCAGGACGCGGCACTGACATCAAACTGGGGCGCGGTGTGGCGGAACTTGGCGGCCTTCACGTCATTGGCACCAACCGGCATGAAAGCCGCCGCATCGACAACCAACTGCGTGGGCGGGCGGGGCGACAGGGTGATCCCGGCAGCTCTCGCTTTTTTATCTCTTTGCAAGACGACCTGCTGGTGCGCTTCGGCATTGATGATCCGCTGGCACAGAATGATGTGGACCACATTCAGCGGAGGATGGAGGGCCAGAACCTGGAAATTCGCCGGTTCCTGGAGAAGTATGAGTCTGTCATTGAAGGGCAGCGGCTGGCAATTCAAAGCCGCCGCCAGGACCTTCTCACCGGCGCTCTCCCCTGTTCTTCGGAAACGGAGAGATTGGTAAGACTGACCACCATCGACGATCTCTGGGCGGAGTATCTGGAAGCCCTTACAGAGTTGCGCTCAAGCATCCATTGGGTCTCATGGGGCGGGCGCGACCCGCTTCATGAATACCTGAAGACTGTCGATTCTTTGTATCAACAACTTGAGCCGCAGATCGAGGAAGAGACGGCGAAACGCCTGGCGAAAACTCAAGCCGGCGGCTTTGATGCTTCGCAACGGGGAGCAACCTGGACTTATCTGACGACCGACCGGCCCTTTGGCAGCATCTCGGAACGAATTCTCCGAGGTTTGGTGCACAAGGCGACACAATATGTGCACTGAGCCAGCCGTGTAGTGACAAGCTCTAAACTGCAAAGGGAGACGGGGCAAGGCCTGATCATTGCCAGGTCCCCAGCAGGCGCCGCAATAGCACCAACTCTCCCAGATGATAAGCGTTGTGATCGGCCAGGAGCAGCACTTCACGCAGCACGGTTTGCCCGTCGCCGTGCGGGATTTTGGCATACAAATCTGTGGATTCGTTTGCTGCCAGATCGGCCATGGCTTTTAGGTCGGCGCGAAAGGCCTTAACACTCTTCTCCCAGGCTTTATCGTCTGGAGGAGCTAGCGTGCCCGGCCAATACCCTTTTGGGAATTCGGGAGATTTGTGCTTGGGGTTGCGGGTAAACTCGAGGATATCCCACTGGGTGATGCGCAGGTGCTCGAGCACCTCCCACGGAGAATGTTCGGCTCCCTTCGGCCTTTGGCCGCGAAGAGCGGCCGGAAAATCTTTGACCGCCGCGTCAAGATTCAGGTGCGCTCCACCATCATTGAGCAGATAGAGTAGATGTTCGCGTAGAGATTTGTCGTTTGGCATAGTTTGTTTCCTTTGCAGTTCCTTAGAACATATTTCCCTTAGATGATCTTCAGAGCGGATGTATTTTTTATTTGCGCTACGAGCGTAGGCGCCTGGCGCGGAATTCGCCTTCGAGTTTCCAGGTGCTGCCATCGGGTTGCAGCGCTTCTCCTGTTCAGCGGAACGAGTCGGGCGTGATCTCGCTGAAGATCCAGCGGATGGGCGTGCCGTTGGCGTGGGTGCCGACCTGCACGACGTCTTTGCCGCTCCAGCGGCCGATCAGTTCGTCGCGGCTGCCGGTTACGCCGTTGATCCAAGTCACACGCCAAGCTTGAAGTGATGCGTCCCAGACGCGCAGCGTCATGCCGTACATGTTGCAGGTCTTGTCTGGCGGCCCGGTGCGCTCGAAACGCGGCGGCATGATCCAGACATCCTGGACGGCGCGGCCTTCGAGCACCCAGGCGAAGTGCACTTCGCCTTTGAGGCCGCGCGCGGAGACGTCAACGCCGTAGTGGAGGACGTCGAGTTCCCAGCTACCGATCAGCCATCCATAGGCATCGGCTGATTCGGGGATTTCGGGCGAGCGGCCGGGAGCGG
>Ga0209648_10001414_pt1 | contig 19381 bp, 15 predicted proteins | sample GraSoi2013_115cm_FD_185830 | JGI IMG/M metagenome (GOLD analysis project Ga0209648, IMG submission 185830) | Grasslands soil microbial communities from the Angelo Coastal Reserve, California, USA - Sample 9_17_2013_115cm (SPAdes) (version 2) | ecosystem: Environmental > Terrestrial > Soil >...
GCTTTCGCGGTCCTTGCGCGATACACGCAGGGAGCGGAACCCCGTCCAGGCCGGAGGTGGGCCTGCCGCCGGAGTGAGCCCAGGGTTACCCGTCACCGCGCCCCCGCTCCGCTCCCGGTCGAGCAACGCCTGGAAGGACGCACGCCAGCCGGCGCTGAGCGCGGGAATGCGCAATGCCTGCTGGAGCTGGCTGCTCGGATGAGCCGGTATATATAACAGCGCATTGGCCTCGGAGACGGTCAAGCGCTCAGGTGCCCCCGCGATCTTCTCGATCTCATCGCCGGCTTCAACCTCCCCCTCCTCCAGGACGCGGAGGTAAAAGCCTGGTTTGCCGTGCGCGACGAGCAGCGCTGCCATTTGCGGCTCGTTCATGCGGATGCCGACTCGGTAGCAGGTGACCCGCGGCTGCGTCACTTCAAACACAGCACCCCCGATCCGGTAGCGATCGCCGATGCACACCTCGCTGTCAGCCAGGCCTTCGACGGTGAAGTTCTCCCCGAACTGCCCAAAGACGAAGTCGCTGCGGCCAAGCCGGCCTTGCCAATAGCGATAGGAAGCGATCTGATAAACGAGGACGGCCCGATGCTCGCCGCCATGGCTCGCCAAATCTCCTTGACCATCGCCGTCGATGTTGAGCCGTCGTACCATGCGCCGGCCTGGAACAGGCGCCTTCCAGATGGCGGTGTGGACCGTCTTTCCTCGCCACGCGACATCGCGCGGCAGACCCACGTTGAGCTAAAGCAGGCGAGGCATCGCGCGCTTCTCCCGGTCTTCCATAGAGGCTATCCACTCACATACGCATTATTATGCGCAGAGGTTTTGCCACCAGTGTAGCGACGGATTGCGGGCGGCATCGCAAGACCAGGGGTTTCCACCCCAGATTGGGACCATCGCCGGACGCTTGCCTTTTTGTAGACCGACGCCTCGAACGCCATCTTGCCGAAGCTCGGCTACCGCCCGGCAAGACCCTCTTTGCTTCATCTACACTTATAAAAAAGATCGATCAGTCAGTAGAGGCTGGTGACGCGGTGGGGAAAAGTCTAACGTACGACTTTGTCGATCTGGTCGTGCCCGAGTTGCAAAGGCGCGGTCGTTACAAACTGGATTACGCATAGGGCCTCGCCGACGGACGTCGCAGAACCACCGGGTCTGGCATGCGCGCGTTATGCCAGAAAGAGGGAATATGGGCAGCCCGCGCCTCATCCCCGCGCGTGGTGCATCTTCGGGAAGCGCTGCATTCCGCCGCCGCCGAGCTGGACCCAAGACTGTGCGTCGTCGCAATAGATCTCTATCGTGGGCTTCAGCCATGACGTATCGTCCAAGGTTCCTGCCGGAATTATGGTTGTGCCGGGCAGCGCCGCTGGCTCGATCACGACCGTCGAGCCGCAGTCGGGACAAAACCGATTGACGACCTGCTGTCCGCTATCGCCCGTCCTCGTATAGGTCCTTGGCGAACCCTGTATAGACACCGCCGGCTGTGGCACTGCGATGACGATGTTGAACGCGGTGCCGGACTGTTTCTGGCAGGTCTTGCAGTGGCACACGGCGGAGAAGACTGGCTCGGTATTGGCCGCATAACGCAGCTGGCCGCATAGGCAGCCACCGGTAATCTGGGGCATCTCGATCTCCCTAGAAGCGTCGCGGACAATTGAGGCTGGCTGGGCTTCGACCAGCACGTCAAGATTTTAATTTGGCCCCGGCGGGGCCCGCTGAAGAGCGCGGAGGGCTCCATCGAGTATAGCGCGCCGCAGATCGCCGACCGGCGCGAGCCGTTCCGCTCGCGCATCCGCGAAACGGTGCGAGACCGCACCGAGGAGCTGGAGGCTCTGGCGGTGGAGACCGCACCTGCGTGAGGGGCGCTGGATCGAATGCGACAGACAAGGGAGCGCGCGACACCGCGCTCGCCATCCCTAGGCGCGCGCGACGCGACCCGCCGTCGCCATCCACCATCCGGTTGGCCCTTGGTGACGGCATTCACAGTGATAAATCTGGCCGACATCCTGGCCAGCCTGTTGTCGCTCGGCGCCATCGATTTTGCTATCGTCGACGACAGCATCGTAATGACGAAAGCCATCCTGCGGCTGCGCGAGGCGAAGCCCGACGAACCTCACACAGAAGACGGTATTCTCTGTCATCGGGACAAGCGGAAATTGACCGGAAACTGGATTAAGGCGGTTGTGTTGGGCTTCGCGGTCTTGCTCGCAGGAAGTCTCGGGGGCTCTTGTGCGCGGGCGATGGGTGATGAGCCGATCATGGGCGGAGAGACCATTACCCAGTACCTGACCCCGGCGCTACTCGAGATGATTTTTCCGGGTGCGGAGAATGTCGGGGAGGTTGGCGGCGTCCCCCCTTCGGCGGCGGTGTACAAAGGCGGTCGGCAGGTCGGTTATCTCTTCTCGACCTGGGACGTCACGCAGTCAAAAGGGTTCTCCGACCAGCCCTTGGTACTCCTTGTGGGGCTCGACCTCGGAGGCCGCATCACGGGCGCCGGGATCGTCCATCATTCCGAGCCGATCGCCATTCTCGGGCTGCATGACGAGGAGTTCCAACGCTTTTCTCAAAACTACAAAGGACTCGACGTCCGCACTGGCGTCGATGTCGTGATCAAGCTGTCCTCCTCCGTCCTGGGTCAGGAGAGCTTTTCCCAACGCGCCACCCCAGGGACGACGAACTCCGCCAAGATAGACGCAGTTTCACGCGCGACGACGAGCTCGGTGCTGATGAGCGATGCGATCGTGCGCGGCGCGCGCATCATCGGCCGCAGCCGGGGCATTCTCCCTTCGGTCGGGACCAGCGCCGCCCGCCTGGACGTCGACCGGTTTGCGCCGGCCGAATGGCCGAAGCTGGAAGCCGCCGGCGCGATCGCTCATCTACGCGTCCTCTACCGCGACGCTACCGACAAGCTGGGCGAGACGGTTGCGGCGCAGGGTGCAGGTGGAAACCCGGTAGCCGCGCCAGACGCCGTCCTTGTCGACTTCTACGTCGCACTCCTCACCCCCGCCGGCATCGGCGTGAACATTCTCGGCAAAACCTGGTACGACCAATACACCGCCGGCCGCGGCGTCGACGATCAGATCATGCTCCTCGCGGCCAACGGGGCCTATTCGTTTCTCGGTGACGGGTGGGAACACAGCGATGTCCTCGACCGGGTCGAGATCGTCCAAGGGGAGAGGACGATCCGTCTCCCGGTGAGGCAAATCAAGACCTTGCCGTTCGTACACGCGGAGAAGCCGCCCGACCTCATGGAGCGGGCGCTGGTCTTCTTTCCTGGCCGCGGAGAGTTCGACCCGACACGCCCCTTCCAGGTCAACCTGCTCGTCACCAGCGGAACCGCAGCCGGCCGGCGAGGCTTCGCCAGCTTCGGCCTGCCTTATCATGTACCGGACGCCTACGTTCTGCAGGCCGCTGCGGACTCGGCGGGGGGCCACCAGCCAGATGGGGCGAGGGAAAGTCGGGCCGGCGGCCAGCCTCCGGCGGCCGCAGCAGGCGTCGACTGGAGGGACATCTGGCGCGGCCACCCGGTTAAAATCGCCATCCTCGTGGCGGCGCTGGCTACACTCACCGTGATCTTGTTCCTGCAAAATTTCGTCACGCGCCGTCCGCGCTTGCATCGTTGGATCCGCATCGGTTTCCTGAGTTGGACTCTGGTCTGGCTGGGCTGGTACGCCGGGGCCCAGCTCACGGTGGTTAATGTGATCGCGGATATCCACGCCGTGGTCACTGACTTCCGATGGGATTTCGTGCTGGTCGATCCGCTGATCGCCATCCTTTCGGTCTTTACCTTGGCAGGACTGTTCCTGTGGGGCCGCGCCCTGTTTTGCGGTTGGCTCTGTCCGTTCGGTGCGCTCCAGGAGCTGATCAATATGGCGGCGCGGAAGTTCCTGATCCGCCAGATCCGCATTCCGATAGCGTTGCACGAGCGGCTGATCGCCGTGAAATACCTGCTTTTTCTGGGTCTTGTGGCCGCCTCTTTCGTTTCATGGGATCTGGCCATGAGCGGGGCGGAGGTGGAGCCCTTCAAGGCCGCCATAATCCTCCGGTTCGTGACTGAATGGCCGATGGTCGTCTACGCCCTCGCGCTGACCGCAGCCAGCGTCTTCGTCGAAAGGTTCTATTGCCGATTTATGTGCCCGCTCGGCGGCGGCCTCTCGATATTCGGCCGGGTGCGGATGTTCAATTGGCTAAAGCGGCATCCGGAGTGCGGCACGCGATGCCGGATCTGCGAGACTGTCTGCCCCGTGGGAGCGATCAAGCGGAGCGGAGAGATCGACATGAACGAATGCTTTTACTGCCTCGACTGCCAAGTCACCTACTCCGACGACCGGACTTGCCCGCCGATGATCGCGCGCCGCAAGCGCCGCGCCGAGCGACCACCGGTGATGGGCAAGACGGCGGACCTCTCGACCCGGACCGCGCTCCAGGAGGAGGGGCGTTGAATGCCCACGAACAGCGAGCGAAGGGAACATCCAGGCCCGGCGAGGAAGGTTGAAGCGTCCAAAACGCGGGGCACGCTTTCACGCCGACGAGTCATCACCATCCTCGGCGCGGTCGCCGGGCTGCCGCTCCTTCCCTCCGGAGACCAACCGGAGAACGCGACGCGTCTGTATCGATGGCGGGGCACGGCGCTTGGCTCCCCCTCCTACATCCTGCTCCGCCACCCCGACCGTGGGACAGCCGAGCGGGCGGTCGCCCAGTGCGTCGCTGAAATCGAACGGCTGGAGAAACAGTTCAGCCTGTACCGCGGCGACAGCGAGATCGCACGCCTCAACCGCCACGGACGTCTTGAGGCTCCATCCCATGATTTGCTGGCACTGCTTTCGGAATGTCAGCGCTTTTCCGAATTGAGCGGTGGCGCCTTCGACGTCACGGTGCAGCCGCTGTGGAACGTTTACGCGGCGCATTTCTTCGGCCCTGTGTCCCCATCGCCGGCGGGGCCCGAGCCAAGGGCTGTCGGACAGGCCCTGGCGATCGTCGACTGGCAAGGCGTCGACGTCACGTCCCGGCGCATCGCCCTGGCTCGACCGGGGATGAGTTTGACGCTCAACGGGATAGCGCAGGGCTATCTGACAGATCGGATCGCGGACATTCTTCGCGCCAATGGCTGCGACCGGGTTCTCGCCGACATGGGCCGAAGCGAGATCCGGCTGGTCGGCCGCCGCCCGGACGGACGGGCATGGCGGATCGGCCTCGCCGATCCGCTGGCACCCGGCCGGGTCGCCGTCATGTTGGACCTCGCTGACCGGTGTATCTCGACCTCGGGCGGCTACGGGACCAAGTTTGAAGCCACGGGGCAGCATCATCACCTCTTCGATCCGACGACCGGGAAGAGCGCCGGCCACTACATCGCCGTCTCAGCCGTCGCTGCAAGCACGATGGTGGCCGACGCGCTGTCGACGGCGCTCTACGTGACGCCCCCGGATCGCAGCGGACGGCTGCTCGCGGCCTTTCCAGACGCTGTGGTCTTGGCCACCCTTCCCGACGGATCGCGGCATCAGATCGGCGGGTGACCGCCTCCTGGTTTCGAGCGATGGGAAGCGAGTCCGGCTGCGGACGCTCACTCCCCAATTGCCGATAATCCACTGGGGGTTTATGCTTAAATCCGAGAAATAAGACGGCAAATATCGCCCGAGGATAGGCTCGTCTCACGAACACCAGCAAGGGAGAGAAACCCATGGCAAGTTGGCTTAGCGAACGAGAGCAGCGCCTGGTCGAAGGCGCTGAGACGGCGTCGCCCGACACTCCGATCCCAACACAGATCGTTTCGAACGGCGAATATCTGCCGCCGCCTCAAAGCGAGATTCAGAAGCGCGTCGAGCGGCGGACGATGGAGCTCGCTGACGAGAATGGCAAGCGGCTCGGCCTTGACCGCCGGAAGTTCCTGCGGACGAGCTGCGGCATGGCTGCCGCCTTCCTGGCCATGAAGCAGATTTACGGCGTCAACGTGTTCCAGGTCGAGGAGGCCGAGGCGCGCGAGCCGGAGATGATGCTGGCGCGCGCGCAGAGCCTGGCTGGACAGTTCATCCTCGACGACCAGACCCACTTCGTGCGGGACGACTTCGCCCACAAGCAACTGCTGGGCCTCGGCGAATTCGCGGCCGAACATTGGAACCCGGTGCTGAAGAAGGAAGGCGTCACGCTGGAACGATACAAGTTCCAGAACTACCTCAAGGAACTTTACTACGACAGCGACACCAGCATGACCTTGCTCAGCGGGGCTCCGTTCGACGACCCGACGTGGTGGCTGCTGTCCAATGAAGACATCGTCAAGGCCCGCAACGTGATCAACGACTTCGCCGGGTCGCGGAGGATGCTGGCCCACACCGTGATCACCCCGAAACAGCCGGGATGGACGGAGGAGGTCGACAAGGCGATCGCGGTCTACAAGCCCGATTCCTGGAAGTCGTACACCATCGGCGACCCGCTCTCGCCCTCCAAGTACCCGTGGCGGCTCGACGACGAGACGCTGATGTATCCGTTCTATGAGAAGGCGGTGAAGGCGGGCATCACCATGATCTGCATCCACAAGGGCCTGCTGCCGCCCGATTACGAGAACTCCTACAAAGGGGTCTGGGAATACGCGACCTGCTGGGATATCGGCAAGGCGGCCAAGGATTGGCCGCAGATGAACTTTGTCGTCTACCATTCGGCGCTAAGGCCGTTCCTCGAGCTGCCTGATCAGGCGTGGGCGGAATTCGAGGCGAGCGGCCGCATCAAGTGGGCCAGCGATCTCGCCGAAATCCCCGAGAAGTTCGGGGTGACCAACGTCTACGGCGAGCTCGGCACGTCCTTTGCCAATTCGGCGGTGGCGCATCCCAAATTCTCCGCGGCCTTCATCGGCACGCTCGTCAAGGGGCTGGGGGCAGATCACGTGGTCTGGGGCAGCGACACGCTGTGGTATGGATCGCCGCAATGGCAGATCGAGGCCATGCGTCGGCTCGAGATCCCCGAGGACATGCGGAAAAAGTACGGCTTCGCAGCGCTCGGCGGCCCGAACAGCGCAACCAAGCAGCTGATCTTCGGCGGCAACTCGGCTCGGCTCTACAGCCTCAACCTCAAGGCGGCCGAGAACAAGCCGATGCCGGCGTATTCGGAGGATCGGCTGGCCAAAGTGAAGGCCGAGTACGAGCTGGCGGCGCGCGAGCCGTCGAACCGCCGGTACGGATACGTCCGAACGGCGTAATTGGCGGGGCGGTGGCCCTGCGGCCGCCGTCAGGTTGAGGAGGGTCCGCGCCATCGGTCGGAGTGCCGTCGTCCGGCGTCGCCCTCAGCGGACCCGCGACGCTCAGCACGGATGACGATAAAGCGCGAGCGCAGGCGGCCGCTCGGACCCGCACAGTCGTCGTGGCCGACGCGGCGCGGCTCTGCCGTGCGCGGAGCCCAACGCCTCGAAGGAGGAGGAAATGACCTTCCGGAGGTCTGGACGGGTGCCAATCGGTCTCTTAATCGGTCTCCTCGCGATGTCCGCCGGTGCGGCGGACATACTCACGTTGCATGCGACGTCTGGCCAGTTTCTTCTGGCCGGCTTCTACCCGGCCTACGTCGTGTTTTTGAAGGGGCTCGACCCGGATACGACCAAGACGGAATGGGTCGACAAGCCGTACAAGGCAGTCCTCGACATCAAGGCGGGTCCCGAAAAGGGTCAGAGCGTGGCGGTGGAGCTGATCCCGACCACTGCGGCCAGTCCTAACCCGCAATGGTGCAGCACGGAAGGCGGCGAGAAGTTCACCGGCGGCGGCCTCACGTGCGTGCCCGGGTCGGCGGCGAAGGACCAGCTGCGCTTCCGCGTCAGAGCACTCTACGCCGACGGCCTCCCGGCCGCGCTCTCCGGCCGCAAGGTGGCCGAATATCCCAACCTTCCTGGGCGGCGGGAGAACGAGGTGCTCGGGCCCTTCGACATGCACATCCTGATGCAGGAGTGAGATGGCGCTGGAGGGGTTTTGGCCAGCGGGCGGAGAAGTGAGGGTTTCCGGGTGTTTCGTCGCAACAGTGACGTGTGGAGATAAGGATCTGGTCGAAGCCTTGGTCGAACGCGGAAGTCTACCGAAGCGTTGTTGCGCGTATGTGGGACCGAAGGTTCGAATCCGGCTTCCTCCAGCGCGGAGTCCATTGCGAACCCGACTTCCTCACCTGCCCTGACGATAGGGCGACGCGCTTGGCCCAGGACGCACCATCCTTTTATCCGCGAGGCGCTGTGACGGGGCAGATGAGCCGTTGCGCGAACTTGTCTGCGGGTTCCGGTGAAGGTGATCGGCCATTCCGGCCCCACTGACAAAAAGATCCAATCCAGTCTGGGAGCGGCTCCTCAGGCCATCCGGTCCAGCTATTGTGATCCTCTCTAGCGAACGGCTCGAAGGGCAGCTATGGGTCATGGGCTGCCCTCCGATGCGGCGCGCCGAACGTCGGCAGCCCCTTCAAAAACCGTATGGGCGATCGGCTCGATGGAATGGCTCGCCGAGCAGGAAAAGGGCGGGCTGAACCGCGACCGTTCCCACCTCGGACTTTGATACCCTCGCGGCTGCCGAATTCGAGGTCGATGTCTACGAGCAGGCGCCGGAACTGAACGAGGTCGGCGGCGGCCATCAAGATGGCGCCGAACACGGTCCGCGTCTTGCACCGGCTGGGCTTCGCCGAAGGGCTGGATCGCGAGGGAGTGCGTCTGCGGTTCACTCACCAGCGCCGATTGGCAGGAGCGTTTCCGGGGAGCGATGTTGGGTGAGCGGGACGATGGGCCCATCCCGACCTTACATACCGAGATAGGCGCGACGGACCCGGTCATCGGCGATCAGCGCGTCGTGCCGGCCTTCCAGCGCGACCCGTCCAGTTTCAAGCACGTACCCATAGTCGCAGGATTCGAGCGCTTCGGCGACGCGCTGCTCGACCAGCAACAAGGTGATCCGATCCTCGCGATTGAGCGCCGCGATGCGGTCGAAGATTAAATCGGCCACTGTCGGCGCCAGACCCATGGACGGTTCATCCAACAGCAACAGCCGCGGTGAGGAGGCAATCCCTCGGCCGATCGCAAGCATCTGCTGCTCGCCGCCCGAAAGCGTCCCAGCCAGCTGGTGACGCCGTTCGGCGAGCACCGGAAAGAGCGCGAAGATGCGCTCGATATTCCGCGTCCATTCACTTCGTCCGCTCTGCGAATAGGCGCCCATTTCGAGGTTCTCGAGCACCGTCAGCACGCCGAAGACCTGCCGCCCCTCGGGCACGTGCGCGATGCCGAGATGGGCGCGTTGCCAGGAGGGTACGGCCAGGAGGTCGGCACCTTGATAGGTGATGCGGCCCGAGACCGGCGTCACCGTCCCCGAAATCGCCTTGAACAGCGTCGTCTTGCCGGCGCCGTTCGGGCCGACGATCGCGACAAACTGCCCTTCGGCCACCGTGAGCGAGACGCCCGAGAGCGCATGGAGCCCGCCATAGGCAACGCTCAGATCGTCGACTTTCAGCATCCCGATTTCTATCGCAGATGGCGCGCGCGGTCCAACGCGTGCTAGGGATCCCCGATGGACCTGCCGCCCTTCCTACTCGAATTTTTGCAGGCGCTCGCCGCCGGGGTCATGGTGGGGGGGGCCTACGCGCTGATGTGCATCGGGCTCGGCATCATCTTCGGGTCGATGCGCGTCATCAACTTCGCCCAGGGCGATTTCCTGATGCTGGGAATGTACGTCGCCTTCTACCTGACGACAGGTTACGGAATCCTCGCCTTTCTCGGTCCCTATGCGGGGCCGATCATCGCTGCGTTTCTCGCGGGGCCCGTGGTTTTTGCAGTCGGCTGGCTCGTGCATCGGTTCATCGTCTCGCGCGTCACCGGCCTCGGCGCCGCCGCCTCGGAAGGGGCCGGCGCTTATGGTCAGATCATCGTCACCCTCGGCTTGTCACTGATCCTGCAGAATGGCGGGCTGATCGTTCTGGGCTCGACGCCGACCGGCATTCGCACGCCGCTGTCGCGCAGTTCCTGGGAGATCGGTCCGATATTGCTCAACCAGGCGCGGGTCGTCAGCTTTCTCGTCGCGGTCGCGCTGGTTGTGGCCGTGTATCTGTTTCTCGGCCGCACCCGCACCGGCAAAGGATTGCGCGCCGCTGCCGACAACAGCACCGCCGCCATCTACATGGGCATCGACGTCGATCGCGCCCATCGCATCGCCTGGAGCCTCGGCGTCGGGATCACAGCCATCGCGGGCGGTCTATTGGCGAGCTCGCAGTCGTTTCAGCCCTATGTCGGGTTCGATTTCGTCATTGTGATGTATGCCGGAGTGGTGCTGGGCGGCCTTGGCAGCATCCTCGGCGCTTTTTGGGGTGGCCTCTTGATCGGCATCGTCCAGCAGATGTCGACGCTGGTGCTGCCCTATCAGCTGCAGAACACGGCGATCTTCGTCGTCTTTTTGCTGATCATCTTCTTGCGGCCGCAGGGGCTGTTCGGCCAGCTCAGCGAACGGACATGAAAAGCGCTGCGGCGAGAAGGCGCTGGGCGATCGTCGCCGTCGCCGTCGTTGTCCTGATCGTCTCGCTCGTGATCCGCAGCGCCTATTACCAGCTGGTTCTGACGCAGGTCCTGCTGTGGGCGGTGTTGTCTCTCGCCTGGAATATCCTTAGCGGCTACAGCGGCTACTTTTCGTTTGGGCACGCCGCCTTTTGGGGTCTCGGCGCCTACACGGTTACGCTCGGGATGATCAATCTCGACCTGACGCCGTGGCTCGGCATTCCGCTCGCCGCCATAGTCGGCGGCCTGGCCGGGGCGGTGATCGGCTATCCGACCTTTCGGCTGCGCGGCCACTACTTCGCTCTGGCGATGCTCGCCTACCCATTGGCGATGCTCTACGTGTTCCAGTGGCTCGGCTATCAGGAGCTGAGCCTACCGATGAAGCGGGACGCGCCGCTTCTCTATATGCAGTTCGCCGACCAGCGCGCCTATGTCGTACTGGCGCTCGGATTGCTGGTCGTGGCGCTCGCGGTCTCGCTGCGCGTCGAGAACTCGCGCTTTGGCATGGCGCTCTTGGCGATTAAGCAGAATGAGCCGGCTGCCGAAGCAGCGGGGATCGATACCTGGCGCTGGAAGATGCGGGCGATCATGCTGAGCGGGGCACTCGCTGGTATGGCGGGCGGGCTCTACGCGGTGGTGCTGCTGGTCGTAACGCCGGAAAGCGTTTTCGGCATGTTGGTTTCGGCACAGCCGTTGATTTTGGCGCTGTTCGGCGGCGTCGGCAGTCTGTGGGGGCCGGTCATCGGTGCGGTGGTGCTGGTCCCGCTGGCCGAGGGGCTGAACGGCGAACTCGGCGATGTGTTACCGGGGATCCAGGGTGTGGTCTACGGCGTTGCCATCATCCTGATAATTCTGGGTGCGCCGGAGGGCGTCTATTGGCGCCTGCGCGACCGCTTCGCGAAACCGCGCGCGGCGCCGCTGATCGCGGCCGAGCCCGTACCCGCCGTCACCCGCTCGGACGCACGGCCGACCAACCGCGGCGATCTCCTGGCGCTGCGTGGCATCGGGATCTCGTTTGGCGGGTTGCGCGCGCTCGACAATGTCGATCTGGTCGTGCGGGAAGGCAGCCTGCACGGCGTCATCGGCCCCAATGGCGCCGGCAAGACGACATTGTTCAATGTCGTCAATGGCTTTCTCGCGCCGGATGCCGGCGAGATCAGATTCGGCGGCGATCAGCTCACTGGGCTGCGGCCAAACCAGGTGTGCCGGCGCGGCATCGGCCGCACTTTTCAAGTGGTGCGTGCGTTTCCGCGCATGACGGTGCTTGAAAACGTGGTCGTCGGCGCTTTCGTCGGCGCGCATGACGATAGAGCGGCCGAGCAGATGGCGAGAGCCGCGCTTGATCGTGTTGGGCTAGCCGATCGGGCGGCGGCCCTGGCCGGCGGTCTGACGACGCGCGAGCTGCGGCTGATGGAGCTGGCCCGCGCACTCGCGCCGCTGCCGCGGCTGGTTCTGCTCGACGAGACGTTTGCAGGCCTGGGACACGACGATCTCGGCGGCATTCTCGATGTCATCCGCCGAGTCCGTGAGGAGGGCGTCACCGTTCTGATCATCGAGCATACGATGCAGGCGATGGTGCGGCTAGTTGACGAGTTCAGCGTCCTCGACCACGGTAAGCTGATCGCCGCCGGGCGGCCCGACGAGATCGTGCGCGACCGCCGCGTCATCGAGGCCTATCTCGGCCGCCGCTGGATGGACCGCGTCACAGACGCTGTAGCCTAGGAGGAGATATGAGGAGGAGACCGACGCGACGCGAGTTCGGGGCGGGGCTGGCGCTGGCCGGCACGGTGGGTCTGAGATGGCGGCCGGCAATTGCGCAGACCAACGAAGTCAGGGTGGCGATGATTGCCCCGCTCTCCGGCCCATGGGCGCGCCAGGGTCAGCTGATGCGCATGGGCGCCGACATGGCGATCGAGGAAATCAACGATAAGGGCGGCATCAAGGCGCTGGGCGGTGCCAAGCTCACACTTGTCGTCGCCGATGCGGGGGATAGCACCGAGAAGGCGAAAAATGCCGCGCAGCGGCTGCTCGCTCAGGACCCTGATCTCGTCGGCGGCACCGGCGCCTGGCTCAGCTCGTTCACGCTGGCGGTCACGGAGGTGACCGAGCGCGCACAACTTCCTATGCTGACATTGTCCTATTCGGACCTGATTACCGGGCGCGGTTTCAAATACGTGTTCCAGACCTCGCCGACGGCAGGCCACCAGGCGGCAGAGACATTGCCCACGGCGATGCAGCTGGCCGAAACCGCTGCCGGCAAGCGGCCAAAGACGGTCGGGATCTTGATGGACAATACCGCCGCGCCGATGAGCTTTGCCAAGCCGCTGCGCGATGGCGGGCTGGAAAAGCTTGGCCTCAAGCTCGTGGTGGACCAAGTGTTCACGCCGCCGCTGTCGGACGCGACGCCGCTCATTGAAAAGGTCCGCAGCAGCCGGCCTGATTTTCTGCTGCTCCTCCTCTCGGCCATGCCGGACAACAAGCTGGTGCTGGAGAAGCTGGACGAGTTCAAGCTTAGCAAGGGACGACTCCCGCTGGTTGGCAACGGCTCGCCGCTCGGTACGCCGGAGCTGAAGAACATCATCGGCGCCGATCTCCTCGAAGGGCTGCTCTTCAGCGTGGCGGACTGGCCCTTCAAGGGCGATGAAGAGATGGTTGAGCGCTTCAAGAAGCGCACCCGCGAGCCGTGGATGACGCAGGACGGCCTCAGCGCCTATGGCGACATGTGGATCCTGAAGGAAGCTATCGAGCGCGCCGGGGCGGCCGATCGCATCAAAGTCGCCGACGCGATCCGCACGATGAATCTGACCACGGGTCCGGCCGCGCTCTCTTTCCCGGGGCCAATCCGCTTCGACGAGAACGGCCGCCGCCAGGACGTGCCGATGATCTTTGCCCAATGGCAGAACGGGGTACCGGTGACGGTCTTTCCGGCGGAACTCGCGCTGGCGAAGCCGTATTGGCTGAAAGAGTCATGACGAACACCGGCCTCAGCCTCTTGAGGGCGGAGCGGCTGAGCGCCAGCCAAAGGAACTTATAGGCGCGAGGTTGGCGGCGGATCGGCAACCTAAGTGAGCAGGCAATGACCCGAGATACCGCGTGTCGCCTCGGCGTCGATGTCGGCGGCACCTTTACCGACCTGGTCCTCGTCACCCAGGACGGGCACGTCGTTACCCGCAAGGTGCTGTCGACCAGCGGCAATTACGCCGAGGCGATCTTCGCCGGGATCCACGATGTGCTCGAGGAGGCGGGCATCCCCGGCGACAGCGTGTGGGAGCTGATCCACGGCACGACCGTCGCGACCAACGCCATAATCGAGCGGCGTGGCGCGCGCACCGGGCTGGTGACGACCGAGGGTTTCGGCGACCTGCTCGAAATCGGCCGGCTGCGGCTGATGCGTCTTTACGACATGGATCAGGAGCGTCCGGCGCCGCTGGTGCGCCGGCGCTGGCGCTTCGAGGTGCTGGAACGGCTCGACCATCGCGGTGCCGTAATCCGCCCCCTCGACCCGAATACACTCGAGCAGGCGGTCGCCGGCATTGCTGCCGAGAAGATCGAATCCGTCGCCGTGTGCCTCATTCACGCTTATGCAAACCCCGCTCATGAACGCGCCGTTGCCGCCGCCATCCGCGAGCGGCTCCCGGGCATATACCTGACGCTTTCTTCCGAAGTGCTGCCGGAGATCCGCGAGTTCGAGCGCACCAGCACGACAGTCGCGAACGCCTATGTGATGCCGGTACTGGACAGTTATTTGTCCTCGCTCGAAACCGGGCTTGGCAGATTCGACATAAGAGCGCCGCTGCTGACGATGCAGTCGAACGGCGGCGTGATGACCGCCGCGCGGGCGCGAGCCCGGCCGGTCCAGCTGATCGAATCGGGCCCGGCGGCTGGGGTGATCGGCGCGGCGGCAATGGCGCGCCGGCTCTGCCTTGCCAATGTCATCAGCCTCGATATGGGGGGCACGACGACCAAGGCCTCCGTCGTCGAGAAGTACGAGATCCGGCGGTCGAGCGAGTTCGAGGTGGGCGGCCCGATCTCCCGCGGCAGCCGGCTCAACAAGGGCGGAGGATATCTCCTGCGCACCCCGGCGATCGACATCGCCGAGGTCGGCGCCGGGGGCGGCAGCATCGTCATGGTCGACGACGCCGGAGCCTTGCATGTCGGGCCCAACAGCGCCGGCGCAGTACCGGGCCCGGTCTGTTACGACAATGGCGGGACCGCGGCGACCCTGACCGATGCCAATGCAACGCTCGGCTACCTGTCCCAAGACCGCTTGCCGAGCGGGCTGCGGCTCGATGCGGCCAAGGCGCGCGGCGCAATCGCCGCTCAGATCGCCGCGCCTCTCGGGCTCTCCTCGGAGGAAGCGGCCTACGGCGCCTTTCTTGTCGGCTGCGCCGGCATCGCTCGGGCCGTGCGCGCGGTTACGATCGAGCGCGGTCGCGATCCTCGGGACTTCACGCTGATCGCCTTTGGCGGCAATGGTCCGCTCTTTGCCGCGGAAATGGCTCGGACGCTTGCAATCGGCGCGGTCCTAGTGCCGCCGGCGCCGGGGGTCTTCAGCGCGGTCGGTCTGCTCGAAGCCGACCTCGAGCATCACCTCGTCAGGACGCTCAATGCAACATTGGCGGAGCTTACCGACGACGCCGTCGACAGCGCCTTTGAAGCGCTCGGCGACGAGGCGAGGGGGCTGATGCGGGAGGTGGCCTCGCCGCTGATCGAGCGCGCCGTCGATGCCAAATATGCCGGACAATCCTTCGAATTGACGATCCCGTTGCCCGGTCCACGGACCCCGGTTGCGGCGATCGCCGACATCTTTGCGCGCGAGCACGAGCGCACATACGGGCACCGCGCGGACGGCGACCCGGTGCAGATCGTCAATCTTCGCATTGTCGCCCGGTCACCACGCGACAGCTTCCCCTCTGCCTTGCGCGGCGAAAGCTCCCTGAGAGACCCGTTCGGGGGGAGTAAGCGCGATGCCTATTTTGGCGAGCATTACGGCATCCTGGCGACGCCGGTTCTGGATCGCTTCGACCTGGCGCGTGCAGAGGCCCGACGCGGACCGATGCTGATCGACGAATATGACGCGACGACATTAGTGCCGCCCGGCTGTTCCGCCCAGCTCGACGACTTCGACAACATCGTCATTCGGATCGAAGCCTGACATGGACCAGCGCAAGCTCAGCGCGCCGATCCTGCTCGAACTAGTCAAGCATGCCGTCGACGCGATCGTCGACGAGATGGCGATCGCGCTCGTACGCACCGCCTATTCCAACAATCTGAAAAATTCGATGGATATGAGCTGCGCGCTGTGTGACGCGCAGGGCCGGCTCATTGCCCAGGGTATGACCTTGCCGTTACATCTCGGTTCGATCCCCGACGCGATGGGCTGCATCATCCGAAAATTTGGCGCGTCGGTCCGGCCGGGCGATATCTTCATCCTCAACGACCCCTACGAGGGCGGGACGCATCTGCCCGATTTCTACATCGTCAAGCCGGTCTGGCTCGATGATGCGCCTGTCGGCTGGGCGGCGACGATCGGCCATCAGCTCGATGTCGGCGGCATGACGCCCGGCGGCAACGGCTGTGACGCGACCGAGATCTTCCAGGAAGGGCTGCGCATTCCGCCGATGCGCCTTTATGACCGCGGCGATCCGGTGGATGCGGTATTCGAGATTATCGAGCGCAATGTCCGGGTGCCGCGCCAGGTGCTCGGCGATGTTCGGGCGCAGCTCGCCGCCTGCGCCGCCGGCGAAAAGGGTCTGCTTGACCTGATCGGCCGCTACGGTGCCGAGCGGTTTAATGCGTGCACCGACGCCCTCCTCGATCAGGCGCAACGGCTGGCGCGCAACGCCATTCGCGCGATGCCGGACGGCAGCTACGCCTTTGAGGATTGGATCGACGATGACGGCATCGATCCCGGCCCGATCCCGATCCGGGTCACGATCACCGTTGCCGGCGACCGGCTCCTCGCGGATTTCACCGGCACCGCGCCGCAGGTGAAAGGAGCGATCAACTCGCCGCTGCCCTTTACCAAATCCGCCGTCTACGCCTGCGTCCGCCATCTGATCGGCGGCGACCCGCCAAACAACGAAGGCTATTTTCGGCCGATTGAGGTCGTCGCCCCCGAAGCCACGATCGTCAACCCTGTCATGCCTGCCCCGGTCGCGGCGCGCGGCCTGACCGGCTTTCGCGTTGCCAACGCACTGTTCGGCGCGTGCTACGAGACTCGTGAGAGGATTTCCATGGGGAACAAGACTGAAGAGCGGGGGGTAACTTCGGGGGTAATTGCGAGGACATATCGACCGCGTAAGTAATTGTTTCAATTGGAGATCGTATCTATCCGGGAGAAGGATTCGATCTGTCGCCTCGGCCGAAGAATGGGGGCTCTTGTCGTTTCGGTAACCATCAATTCGGGCGACTGGCGCTACGAAATCGTGCTACGAAACGTGCTCCGAAATGGCTACGTGGGGGTCTTGAGAAACGGCAGTTTTCCTAGGGTTTAGGGCATTCAGGGAGTTCGAATCCATCTCCCTCCAGCGGCGAGTCAGGAACGAACCGGACCCCCTCGCTGCGGGGACGCCGGTCAATACACCAATTGGATCGGTACCGCCGGGATATCCGTCGCCTAGGGCGTCAGCGCCGCTACGGGTTCGATTGCGATGTCCGTGGTATGATCATGCCCGGGATCGAAAGCAGAAACCAAGGAGGACGGGAACATGCGACGCAGCCTGACCCGGATCAGAACCTCGCATGTCGGCCGTTTGCCGCCGCCCAAGGGCTGGGCGAACATGCCGGCGCGGCTAGCGGGCGCCGAAATCACCGACCCTGTGGTGATCGCCGCCAAGGTCACGCCGGCCATCGCCGAGACGGTCAAGAAACAGATCGAGGCCGGCATCGACTGCATCGGCGACGGCGAATTCTGGACGGCGCGCAATCTCGCCCATTACGCCGCCCACTTCACCGGTGTCGAGGCGCGCCCGGTGGCGCCGGACGAGCCGCCGACGACCCGGCACTCGACCCGCGAGCGCGACGAATTTCCGGATTTTTATGGCGATTGCGACCGGGCTGGGTCGTTGTTTCTGGTCCCCGGCGAAACGCCGATGCCACCGATGACTGAACGCGTCGTCGCCCGCGGTCCGCTCAAATCGAAGGGGCCCGATGCGATCAACCGCCAGCTCGACACCTTCAAGGCGGCGATCGAGCGCTCGGGGGCCACGGTCGAGGAAGCGTTCGTACCGGTATTGGCGCCGGGTTGGCTCGACCATTTCATCTTCAACGAATACTACCCGACCGAGGAGGAATTCCTGTTCGCCCTGGCCGACGCGGTGCATGAGGAATATCGCGCGGTGGTGGCGGCCGGGTTTGTCTTGCAGATCGACGACCCCGGCCTCCCCGACTGGTGGGATATGCTGAAGCCGCAACCCACGGTCGAGTCCTATCGCCGCTTCGCCCGGCTGCGCATCGACGCCGTCAACCGGGCGCTCGTCGGCATCCCCGAGGACAGGGTGCGCTATCACCTATGCTGGGGCAGCTGGCACGGGCCGCACACCCATGATCTGCCGCTCGAGCACATCATCGATCTGATCCTCGACGTGAAGGCGCAGACTTATTCGTTCGAGGCTGCCAATGTGCGGCACGAGCACGAGTGGCGGGTATGGCAGCAGGCGAAATTGCCGGCGGGCAAGATGCTGATGCCGGGTGTGGTCAGCCACGCCACCAACCTCGTCGAGCACCCGCAACTCGTCGCCGACCGCATCCTGCGCTATGCCCAGATCGTCGGCCGCGAGAACGTCATCGCCGGCACCGATTGCGGCCTCGGCGGCCGGGTCCATGCCGACCTCGCCTGGGCCAAACTGCGCAGCCTCGCCGAAGGCGCCCGCCTCGCCTCGAAGGAGCTTTGGGCTTAGACCCGTTCGAGCACGCAGCATCCCCTTCGACTGGGCTAGTCCATGATTGGAGCCTCACCCCCTTCGCTCCGACGGATCAAGCAAGCCGGTAAAAGCATCGGGCGGCGGAGGGATTAAACGGCTTATCTGCGCGATCTCGGCGCTGTCTTCCAGATCGCGTCATCGGGTCATCGCGCCGATCTCGACAAAACCGGCGTCGTTGCGAACGTAGCGCAGCGGCGCCACCGGATTGACATCGATCAGCATGGTGTGGCGCCGAGGCGCCCAACTCATTCGACAAGCCAAGAGATTTACGTGGACGCCTAATCGCGGCGACGGAAAAACTCGATCCCTTTACACCATAAAGCCATCGAAGAATGCTGCGAGCTCGGCATATGCATCGAGTGGGAGAACATGCGCGATGTACTGGTCCGGTCGCACGACAACCATGCAACCCCTGTTTCGATCGATGCCCCTCATGTCGAAAATGTCGGAGCGGCTCTTGAGGGCGCGGGTCGACGACGCGACCCGCTCACCATGTTATCTGCGGTCACTGAGCGAGATCTGTTAGGGCGGTTAGGACGAAACCCGATCGGCTTAGCACGCGCCGCAGCTTGGCAGCCAAGCCACCAGTCCTCGGGACAAGCAACGACCGTCTCTTCGTCACTACGACGATCAGGCGTTCCACCCGCTCCAGCCGCAACCGGGCCTCGCGCGACCGCTGATTGACCTCGATCCTTGGTGTGCTTCTCAGCATGAGTTTCCCTCCCGCTGGCGATGAATGACGCGGGCGCTGCGAAACCAAGTGTGAGCTACTTCACAGAGGGGAATTTTTTTACGCCTTACCATCATCGGTTAACTATGAGCGGCACCGTCAAGTTAGCCGAGAGCAGGCTTGGTAAGAGCCGGGTTCGTCGGATAAAGGGGCGGGATGAGGACGCCTCGAGACTCGATTTACGCGGGCCATCGCTACCCCGCTGAGATCATCAGTTACGCGGTATGGCTGTATTTTCGGTTCCCG
>Ga0209648_10001416_pt1 | contig 19364 bp, 18 predicted proteins | sample GraSoi2013_115cm_FD_185830 | JGI IMG/M metagenome (GOLD analysis project Ga0209648, IMG submission 185830) | Grasslands soil microbial communities from the Angelo Coastal Reserve, California, USA - Sample 9_17_2013_115cm (SPAdes) (version 2) | ecosystem: Environmental > Terrestrial > Soil >...
AGTCTTGGAGAAGTCCTGGCGGCATTGCAGAATTCGGCCTCTGAAATTCCCAGCGAAGAAGATGGCCGCTTCAACCAGCAAATCTCTTCTTCACCTGCGCAGACCGTGCTGACTGGCTCATCCGCGGCGCTAGGGTCGCGCTTGCTGCCCTCCGAAGAAGTTGATCGCGCCTTCGGCATGCCTGCTGGAAAGCTACGCAGCCGCGCCGGGATTGAATCCCTCACTCATGTCGACGAGGCCGAAAATGAGCTGACGCTCGCCGCAAAAGCCGCGCAGGAAGCGTTGCACGCTGCCTCCTGTGGAGCGCAAGAGCTGGATTGGATCGTCGCCACCAGCGAAACACATCACGATTTTCCTTCTCTTTCGGCCCAGCTTCATTCTGGATTGCTCGTCCGCGAAAATTGCGGCGCTCTGGATGTCGGCGGCGCCTGCCTTGGTTTGCTCAATGCACTGGTGGTCGCACAATCGCTGATCGGATCGGGACAGGGTCAAACCGTCGCCGTCGTCACCGCTGACGTCCACAGCCGAACACTCACCCCCGGCCGGGTGGCCGGTGAATTTGGAGGTTTGTTTGGCGACGGCGCCAGTGCTTTTATTCTCCGAAGCGCTGCTCGCAACGATTCCAGCGAAGGCTACCGCCTCGGGGAATTCCTCTTCGGCTGTGCGGGTCAATATGCTGCCGCCATCCAGGTCAGCGATACGAACGATGGTAGCCTCAACGTGCAGTTCGACGGCGAGGCTCTTTCTCGTGCGGCAATCACCCGCCTGGAAAAGGTTATTACATCCGTGGAGTTGCGCAGCGGCATTCCGCGCGGTTCCGTCGGCGCGTTTGCCACGCACCAGCCAAATCCCCGCCTCGTGACTCTGCTCGCGAAGCAGTGCGGCGTTTCTCCAAGCACCTTTCCGCCGGTCGCCAGGACATCCGGCAACCTTGGCTCCTCCACTTGCGGCGCGGCTTTGCATGCCGCTTTGCAGAATGCTTCCAACCAACCGCGCCACGATCGTCGGCCGATCTTTCTTGCGTCGCTCGGCCCAGGCCTCTTGTTCGGTGGCGGCTGGCTCACTCCCCGCCAAAATGGAAAATAGAAAATGGAAAATAGAAAGTCGAAGCTCGAAACTTGAAGCTCGAAAATAGAAAATAGGAATTCTCTTCAAGGTCCTGGCCTGGTCCTCGTCGTAAAACTTGTTTGCACCGCTGGGACGACGCATCCTTGCAGCGGCGGCCAGCCCGGATCGCTGACCGGATTCCGGCACAGCGAAATAATCGCGTTATCGAACTGCGAAGGATTCACCGAGCCATTCAGCGCTTCCGCATACACGGTGTAACTTTGCCCCACCGCCAGACCATCGATCTGATATGTGCCGTCAAATTGTGCGGGGCCCGGAGACGCACAACTCCAGCCGCCCAAAACCGCTCCCGTCACCGCGCCGCTCGCGGTGTTCACAGCGACGATGTGCGTGCCGAAAACTCCTGTCACTCCCGGCGGCGATGCAGGCAACGCGATGGGATTCGCCGGAACGATCCGCCCAGCGATCGATCCCGCATGTACTGTGTCGGCTGGGTCCGGATACAGAACTCGCAGACCCGTCCGGTCATCGTCGCCCAGCGGCGCATCGGGCTGTTGCGTTGTTGGCCGCATTCCGCTGAACGTGCCGGGCGCCGGCGCAAACGGAAACATGATCGCGCTCCAAACCGCCGAATGGCTGAAGCCGAGAAAGTGCCCGAGTTCGTGCGCCAGCAGGGATTCAAGATCATAAGCTTTTGGATTTGCCGCCAGCGCTTGCGGGGTCGCATACGTGGTATTCGAATCGCTCGGATTGAAATAGATATCCGCGTCTAGAATTTGCCCCAACTGCGATGAAACAGCGCTGCTCCCCACTTGAACTCCGAGGCGGTCTGTGGTGATCACCCGGGTGAACGCGAGCACACCCGGTGTAAAAGCCGAGTCCGCCTGATCGAAGCAGATCGAATTCACGCCATCCGAGCCGCAGGCGTTTTGCGTCGCCGTCCTCGTCACCGGCGCGAGTGTCGCAGGAACGAGCGTCGTTCCGCTCACACCGGTCCACACGGCCAGCGACTGCGCAATCGCCTGTTCGATCTCCGTCAGCCGTCCGCTGGCCGTTTGATCTTGTGTCACCACCGTGACCGGATTCGTGTTCAGTGCGGTGCTCCATCGAACGGCGATGCTCCCCGTTGATGTGAGTTGGTGCGCACGCACCGGGCAAGCCGACCCGCCTGAAATCGACGCCGGCTGCCGGACATCCGGCACGATCATGTCGAACGAATAGGCCTGCGCCATCGGCGCAAAGCAGATCGCGTAAAACAACGCGAAGGCATCCATGGCAATTCTCTTGCAATGTTCTCTCATCAACTTTCTCCGGCGCTGATGTCGCGCAATTGCTTCCGCACGAGAAGCTTCTGTTCCTCTCTTCTTTCTCTCTGCTCTCTGTGTTGAAATCCTCTCACTGCCGCTCGTGCATTCCTGCAATAGCCGAGGCAAAATCCCTCAAGGCGTTTCCTGCTGCAGCGCCTTCCGCAGTTTCAATTGAAAAATCGCCACCGGCAGGTTGCGAATCCCGCCGTGCTGGAATTGGCGCGTTCGGGGATCAAAAATAGGCGCAGCCGCCGAATCTTGTGTCACGCTCTCCATGCCTGTGCGCGGATCCCGAGCGATTCGAAACGTCCCCTGCGACCATCCCAGCACGCGGTACGGCTCGCTTTCGCGTCTCCAGAGAAACACGTAAGCTTCCTCGCCGCGACGAAACGCCGGCACGCTGTCGATTCGTGAATGCAGATTTCCAATGCTTCCGCCGAGCATTCGAACGGTGACCACGCCCGGAAGCAGGCCCTTGTTCAACTCCACAATCTCAAAGCGCGTTTCCGTCCAGATCTCTCCGTTTTCCCAGCGGCTTTCCACCCCGATGCACCGCACCCGCGCTACCGCAGTGGCTTGATTCACGAGCTCTTCGAAGCGTAGACGTGAAAGCGTTGTTGCGCTCGCCGCGACCGCGAGCAATGCAAGCCCCGTCAAAAAGAGAATCCATAAAAAGCGCCGCCGTTGCACAAAGCTCATCTCAATTCACCTCCAGCACGCCGCTCGCCGCGGTCTTGTCCAGATTTGTGTTCTGAATAAAAAGCGTGCGCGCACCCGGCACGGCGTTCGCGGGGACTTGCAGCGTGAGGTGGATAATCCCGAGCCCCGCCGGCTGCTTGGCGATGACCGCGACGTCGCCGGCCCCGGACACTGTGTAGGTCATGCTGGTGTCCAGACCGCTTTGCGAAAAAAGACAGATGTCCGCGGTGGAAGTGCCGCTGGCGGGCCGTTGCAGCGAAATCGCGCTTCCGCCCAGCGTGCACGAATTGTTCGCCGTGTTGAATTGTCCTAGCGCCGCGACATTCAAATCCACGTCGTTCCCCGGCACGGAAACTCCCGCCGTCGTCGGGTCCACGACGATGATGTCTTTCCCGGTGGCACTGGGAGCGCTGCTGCTGAGCGCAATCGCTTCGTCCGAAACGTTAGGCGCCGCGACGATCAGCGCTACGGCATTCGATTTTGTCCCGTTCGGATTCTGAATCTGAATGGAGACGCTGCCTGCGACGGCCACGTCTGTGGCTGTCACAGGCGCCGTGCACTCCAGTGCGGAGGTGCACGTCGTTATCCGTACGGTGCCGCCAATCAGCACCGCTGAACCCGGCCCCGGGCTCGAAGCCGCAAATCCACTGCCATCCACGCGCAGCGTGAAGCCTTGTGCTGCCCCGGCGTACACGCTGGAGGGGTGCAACATGAGAATGTTCGCGCTCGTGGAAATCGTCACGTTGGCAATGCCGGATTGCGAAGTGTCGTCGCTGCTGACGGCTACAACTTGAATCGCATCGGGTGCGGGTGCGGCGCTGGGCGCGGTATAGGTTCCGCTGTTATTGATCGCTCCGCAGATGCCCGGCGCCGAACACGCCGCGCCCTGCACCTGCCAAACAACGTTCTGGTTGCTGGTTCCCAGCACCGACGAAGTGAAGCCCTGCACGGCCAGCGGGGGCAGCGTGACGACCCCGGGCTGCACGGACACGAGCACGTGATTGATGACGGTGATCTGCGCGCTTGCGCTCTTTGTAGAATCAGCCTCGCTCGCCGCCGTGACGCTCACCGGATTCGGCGCAGGAATGACGCCCGGCGAAAGGTAATCCACTTGCGGCGCAGTGGTGCTCGTCACCGTCTGGCAGGGATTCGAATCGACCGCGCAAATCTGCCCGAACGTCGCGTTACCTCCCGCAATTCCATTCACGCTCCAGATCACGCCGGTGTTGGACGTTCCATTAACCTGCGCGCCGAGCGTCACGCGATGATTCGCAGCCAGCGTCGCCGTGGAGGGCGAAACACTCACGTTGACTCCCGCCTGAATCGTCAGCGTGGCCTGCGCTTTTTTCGATGGGTCCGCTTGTGGAGTTACTGTCACTGTAACTGCGTTTGGACTGGGCGCCGTGCCGGGCGCCGTATACGTCGCCGAATTCGTGATTGGACTTCCGCCCACAGATTGCGTCGTTACTGCTGTCAACGTTCCGCAGGAACTCCCGCTGCAGCCTGGACCGTTGAGCGCCCAAGCCAGAGTGGCGCTGGGATTCGAATCGGGGACCAGCGTCAGCGAAGCGATAATCGTCGCCGTCCCGCCGGCCGGCACGCTGGAGGGCGCGGAGAGTTGCAATGAAAAACTGCTGGTGATGGCCACCGCCGCGGAAATCTGCTTCGAAGGATCGGCCACGCTTTGCGCCGTCAGCGTCGCGCTCGCCAGCGAGGGAAGAGTCCGCGGTGCGGTATAGTTCCCGCTTGCGTCCAACGCTCCGCATCCGGTGGCGCACGCAGGTCCCGACAAGCTCCAGCGTATCGACGTATCCGGATGCCCGGTGCTACTCACGGTGGCTCGGAACGCTTGCGTTGCGCCGAGTTCCACGCTTGCGGGATTCGGCCACAAGTTCAGCGTGATATCGCTCGTGATCGCTAAGGTGGCGGTGCTGAATCTTGCCGAGTCGGCGAGGCTTGTGGCCGTGACCTGCACCGTCGCAGGCGACAGGAGGTCAGCGGGTGCAGTGTACACGCCGGCAGACGTGATCGTGCCTAGCGTCGCATTTCCGCCCGCAACTCCGTTCACGCTCCAGCTCACGGCCGTATCCGTCGTGCCCGTCACGTTCGCGCTGAACGTCGCTTGGCTCCCCAGCACTACCGACCCGCTCGTCGGCGTCACGCTCACCGCAATGGATTGCGGTGGCGGGGGCAGAGGTGGCGGCGACGCGCCTTCTGCGCCGCAGCCGGAAGTCCATGCTTCCTGCGCAAGGAGCGCGATAACCACAATCGTGGTTGCCCCGGATCTTTTTCCGTTTCTCTGCGAGAGGGGCCGCATGCCAGCACAGAAGCAGGCGAAGGGCCAGCGAAAAGGAAAGGGAATTGGGTTTATGCACTAAGGGCTAGTTGGGCTGCGACTCTCGTGAAGAAACCGCGATGAATCAGCATTTTGCTGCAAGTCTGGATCGACGACTTCGGTGTGTCTCGCGAGGCCGTACGATTCTATGTAAATCGCCTAACTCTGATTTCGTTCTGTTTTGGAACCGGACCGGCGCAGCACTGTTTCAAAACGGGACTACCCGCCGGCGCCAATTCCAGCGTTGACTTCCTCTGCCGCGACTCCAATAATCCGCCCATGCCTCGCCCCGATGCCGTGCGCCGCGTCAAGAGCTTCTCTGCCGCCGACGGCTACGTCTATCAGTACTACTTCTTCGAAGGGAATCGTGCGCAACGCCACGGCAGTCCTGGTGGGGAGTTTACTTACGTGATCTCCGCCGACCGGCGCGCCGCGTTTCCTTTCAAGATTTTCGTCATGCAATCAGCCCTGGACGCCTGGGCAAAGCAGAACGGTCGCGCGCTTTCGAGCAGCGAGGAATATGCCGTCGCCAAGATGCGTCTGTTCCAAGCTTTCGATGAAGGCTCCGTCCAGGTCCCACCGGATGGCGGGCCAGTCGGAGAAGTGCTCGTCGACGACTCCAATCTCGAAGAGCTGCTAGGGAAGCTTGGGATCTAACCCGAGACGCCGCGTTTAGAGCGCCATGGCCACTGACTCCATTAGTGGCAAGTTGTTGAAGGTTGCTGTAAGTTGCGCAATTTTCAAATTCTGTTCGGTGTCAGCTCGCCCGGAGAACATGGTTCAAAGCGGCGGACAACTCTGGATACAAGAAGGAGTAGCCAAGCTGTTGCAATTTCTGCGGCACGACGCGCTGGCTGGCTAACAGCAGCGCGTCGGCCATTTCACCGAGGGCAAGCCGGAGCGCAAACGCGGGAGCAGGGAATAACGCCGGGCGGTGCGTGGCCTTCGCCAGCACATAGGTAAACTCCGCGTTTTGCAGCGGTTGCGGCGACACAATATTGAAGGCGCCCCTTACCGGGGCGAGGTTCCCAGCGCCTCCTAATGAACCACTCTCGATCGCGAATCGCAAAATCCCGACAACGTCGTCCAGCGTCACCCACGACATCCACTGCTGCCCGGAACCCAGCTTTCCCCCCGCGCCAAATTTGAAGGGCAGCATCATCTTCGGGAGCGCACCGCCCCCGCGCGCCAAAATAATTCCGAACCGCGCCAGCACCACTCGAATCCCCAACGCCTCGGCTTTCAAAGCTTCCGCTTCCCACTCCTGGGCCAGTCCCGCCAGAAAATCCGCCCCTGGCTTGCTCTCTTCCGTCAGCACATCGTCGCCGCGATTTCCGTAATACCCAATCGCCGACGCCGACACCAGCACGCTTGGTCGCGCATTCATTTTCGCCAGCGCGCTCACTAGCGCGCGCGTTGTATCGACGCGGCTTGCGCGCAGCAGCGCTTTTCTTTGCGTCGTCCAGCGGCCGTCTGCAATCGATGCGCCTGCCAGGTTCACGACTGCGTCGGCGCCGACGCCTTTACCCTGAGCATCAGCGAAGGGCGCGCCGCCCAATTCTCCCGTCACCGGGTTCCACGCCACAGTAAAGCCTTCTCTTGTCCCCTCGCCGGCCGCACTCTGCGGCCGAACCAATCGGCACACGGTATGCCCAGCCCGTGTCAGTGCGCTTCCCAGCGCCGTCCCCACCAGCCCCGACGAGCCCGCTACAAGAATCTTCATCTCTTTCCTCTTTGCTTCTCTTTGTCCGGCGCGGACAAAAAACCAGCCTCATGCACGCTACGCAACCCGCACGCAACGGTCAAGCAATTGAAACTTTCAATTCTTAGCTCACGGATGAAGATGTTGAATCCTTTGTCGACCTGCCAAGATCAGGTGCCGCATAGTGCAGGAATCGCACGCGCTTCAAGCCATGCCACTAGCCCGCTCAAGCCCAGCGGGTTACAATCCCCTTGTGCTACCTGTCTCACAAACGATTCGCGTGACGGTCCTCTTTTTCGGCCGTCTCAAAGAGCTCGCCGGCCACGCCGAGGACTCCACCGAGTTGGCTGACGCCGCGACAATCGAACAACTTTTCGCTATCCACACGGCGCGCTACCCCGAGCTCGCAAAATACCGCTCCTCGGTAGTCGCTTCGCGCAACCAGGAATTCGCCGCCTGGGATACTCCTCTGCGCTCCGGCGACGAAGTCGCCTTTCTCCCGCCCGTGAGCGGCGGCTGACGCATCCATATGGCGACTCTCTCTTGCAATGACGTCTACCAGTTGGTGCGTGACCCTATCGACGTGGCCGCGGTGGCCCGCCACGTGCGCGCGCCCGAAGATGGCGCAATCGTCACCTTCGACGGGTTCGTCCGCAACCAGTCACACAATCGTCCGACTCTGTACCTGGAGTACGAAGCGTACGAATCCATGGCTCTCGCCAAAATGAGCGAAATCGGCGTGCACCTCCACGAAAAATTCAGAATCCATCGCCTTGCCATGGTCCACCGGCTCGGGCGCCTCGAGATTGGCGAAACCAGCGTATTCATTGCCGTCAGCGCGCCGCACCGCGCGGCCGCCTTTGACGCTTGCCGCTTCGCCATCGACACCCTCAAGCGCACCGTGCCCATCTGGAAGAAGGAGTACTTCGAAGACGGCGCAGTCTGGGCTGATGGCGAACTTCCTCCCGCGCCGGTGGCGACACCACGCGCGAAACCTGCATCTTAACTCCCAATGTCGATGACACCCTTGCGCCTTCACTCGACTTTGCTCTTCGCCGTCCCAGCGCTGCTCTTCGCCGCAGTCGCATATACCCAGGACAGGCCTGATCGTCCTCCCTGGGCGCAGAAGCCGAAGTCCGTCTCGAGTGCCAACTCGACTCCCAGTTCGTCTCCCGCCGGCGAGCCCGGAAAGATCGTTCAGCCTACGCCCGCGGCCTCTACCAACGATTCTCAGGATGCCGCCCAGCGCGACCGCATTCGCGTGAACGTCAACCTGGTTAATGTTCTCGTTAGCGTCCTCGACGAGAAGAACCGCCCGGCGCCGGACCTTCCCAGGGAGGCCTTCCAACTTTTTGAAGAAGGAGTCGAGCAGAAGATCAACAAGTTCGAGTCCGAGACCGCTCAGCCGCTGGATTTGGCGATCATGATCGACTCCAGCCTGAGTGCGCACAAGGAGATCAGCTTCGAGCAGGAAGCCGCCGCCCACTTTATCCGCCAGGTTCTGCGGCCTGGTGATCGGCTCTCCGTTTTCTCGGTCGATGAAGACGTGAGACAGCTGGCAGGGTTTTCGGATAATGTCAACGAACTGCAGGCGGCTGTTCGCAGGATGCCCGCCGGCGCCGGCACTTCCATTTACGACGCCGTGCTTCTCGGTTCGCGCGCACTTGCACACCGCGGCGACGACCGCCGCCGTGTCATCATCCTGGTCACCGACGCCGGCGAAACCACCAGCACCTCCGACTTCGACTCCGCTCGCAAGGAAGCCGTTCGCTGGAATACACTGCTTTACACCATTGTCATTCGCCCGGTGAAAAATGAAAACGGCCGCAACACCGCCGGTGAACATGCGCTGGAAACCATGACCGACACCACCGGCGGCGCCATGTTCTACCCCGACGCGCCGCAGGAACTGGGCGCTATCTTCGATCGCATCGACCGCGAACTCCGCACCCAGTATCTCCTCGCTTACTACCCCAATCCCCGCGGCCCCGCCAACGCCTACCGCTCCATAGTGGTCACGGTCAACCCCGCCGCCTACCAGGTCCGCCACCGCAAGTCCTACCTCACCGGCCCTCAATAATCGCTCGCCTTTGTAGCGCCGGCATGCCTGCCGGCTTCCGTGCTTCGGCATCTTACGCGCTACTACCAGGAAGCAGCGGGGTTTCATCTGCAGCATCCAAAGCTGACGCCCGCATCCCGACCGAAGCTGGATGAGCCACTGCGACTCGTCGAAAGCAAAACAATCTATTTTTTCAGTTCCGCGCGCGTGCGCTGGAGCTTGAAGGCCGTGGTGCGGAGGGTATCGGGAACGTTCTTGTTGGTGGTCAGGCGTTTGAGGTCGACGGCGTTGAGCATCGGAAGCATGTGCATAGTGACGTCCAGAGGCGCCTTAGGATTGTTGATGAGATTGCGGACGACGCTGTAATTCTTGCGGAAATTGCGATTGTTGGCGATCAGGCGAAGCACCTCTTCCGTGAGGCTGGACATCGAGGCAAAGGCCTCCACTTCCTGGTCCGTGAGGCGGGGAGACTGCAGAACCGCGCGCTGAACGACTTTGTTGTTGTCGCGGATCAGCGTGCGCCGCCCGTCGGAGCCGCCTTTCATCGCGAATTGCACGCGCTGCGCGACCGTCATTTTCGCCAGGCGCTGAATCAGAGTCTGCCGCCGGACAAGGTCGGGTTCAGCCGCGGCGGCGGCTTCGGCGAGGGCGGCTTCGTCGATGGGATTACTCAGGCTGTGCAGTTCGTGGAGCAGATTTTTCTGTTCGACGGTCAGCGAGGAAGAATGCTCGAGCGCGGAGGCCAGCGCCGGAGATTCGCTGACGCGTTCGAGTTCTTCCATCAGCGCCTGGATGCCCAGAGTCGAGAGGTGGCGAACAATCGGAACGAGTTGTTCGGCCGGACAGTTTTTGTTTTGCACCATGGCGTCGCAGACGCCGGGCTTGCTGGCTAGATTCCTTGCCGCGTACGTGAAGAGCGCGGGGAGGGCCTGCTCCCGCTTGAGGGCTTCGACAAACGCTTCCACCGGCTGCGAGAGAATGGCATCCTGCGCGCGCTCTGCCACCATTTCGTCCGCGTCGCCTGCGAGCACCGCGAGAATCTCCGCGCGCTCCGCGGGAGCTAGATGTGCGCCTCCGGTGCACACGGCGATTTTTCGTTCCCGCGTGGCCCGGCCGTGGCGCAAATCTTCGAGAATTTCTGGACTGAGCGTTTCCACTGATTACCGCCTCAAATCCTTCTGACCTAGCACCATTGTACCGGAGGTACCGGGCGCGCCGAGCGGCGGCATGGCCTTGCCGTTCAATTCCAGCAACACTGCGGAGGAATCCCCGGCGGTCACCTCGAATTGCTGCTTGGCCGAAAAGTGACGGGTCTCTCCCGCCGGCAACTTCCTGTCCAGCAGAAGTCTGTTGTCGGCCAGGATGCGCACGCGCGTGGCGGCGGAGGTGGAAACGGAAAGGTCCAGAAGAGCGGTGGAGGAGGCCACAGAAGTACCCGCGTTAGAGGCCGCAGAAGAGGCCAGGTTAGAGGCCACGGAAGAAGCCGCGTTTGAGGCTCCGTTAGAAGATTCTCCCGCTGATTCCGGTTCGGTGGAACCGGGTTGAGGCGGAGGCTGCGTGGCTAAGGAAATCACCGCCACTTTTCTTGCGGCGCGATGCGCGGCGTAGCGGCGCCAGCCGTAGCGGCCGGCGTAAAAAAGGCCCGTAACCAAAAGAAGCACGATACAAACGGCCAGAACGGGAAGCCACTTCGGCGGCGCTGGAATGCGATCCTCGAATTTGATGGGACCCCCGGGCGGATGATCGGCGCGGGCCATGTCGTACTCGCCCAGGAGCGCTTCTTCATCGAGGCCCAGGTAACGCGCGATGGTGCGCACGAAGCCGCGGCCAAAAATTCCGCCCGGCAACCTGGTCCAATCTTCATTTTCCAGGGCTTCGACAAAACGGGTGCTGATGCGCGTGGCCTTGGTGAGTTCGTCCATGGAGACTTCGCGCAGCTCACGCTCGCGCTTCAGGCGTTCACCAAAAGTTCCCCTGGCCATGACCCGGAACCTGTCCTCGACAATCCAAGTGCCGCCGCGCAGCGATCGTTTACCAGCGCAACCGCAGAGCGGTCAGTTGCAAGTGCAACCGCAAAGCAATTGACACGCCGCCCGCTCGCAAAATATCCGCGTGGGATCCCTCAACGGACTATAGGCGGTGCAATCCGGCGCTGTCAAACGGACACGAAAGTGGGCAGTGACCAGTGGACAGTGATCGGTGGGAGGAAGAGCGGGAGCGGAAGACGGAGCTGCCACAGAGGCATTGAGAGGAACGAGTAAGTCTTGAGAAATTGCAGGAGTGCACGGTAATTGGGCGGGCTTAACGGTGCACTTGGCACTGGTGCAGCAGGTGATTTTTCGTCATCCTGATAGTCCCCGTACCCGCTTTCATAAACGCTTTATTCGCGTGCCAAGCCAGGATCACCGCCAGCGTGCCGTAGTTCGTCCTCAAGATCGGCAATAGTTTCTCTGAGCTTCTTAATTTCCAATTTCTTCTCTTTTATTTTCTGTCTTCGAGCGTCGATTTCTCGCCGGGAGTACAGCTCGCGGAGTGCTTTGTTAGGGTCAGCGTAGTATTGCACGGAGTTAACATTCAGCTCGCGTTGCATTACGTCCAGCTCTTTTTCCGCCGTACGGAGCCGGTAATACCCATCGGCAAAACGCTTTCGCCAATACGGCTCGTCTTTCTCGATCTGTTCCTCGTCGGTTGCCTTGAGTGCGCTGCCGGACTCGTCCTGTCCAAGCTTGTCTTCCCCCGAAGGGCGCTTCGATGCTGCCTTCAGCTTCATATCCTCAAGGTGATCTTCCAGCGAAGCGATGATTTCGTTTGTGCTCTCCACCTCTTGCTGTTTGCCGGCGATCTCCTGTTTCAGGGAAGCCAGCGCCGACTCTCCGCTCCTCCGCGCATGCGCATCGGCATTGGAATAAATCTGCCGTGTCTGAAGATCCAAATTTCGTTGCAGCAGGTCGATCTCTCCCTCGAGTCGCTCGAGATGCTCCCTTTCGTTTTTAAGAGCGTTCTCCGCGCGAGTCTCTTTGGCGTCGGGCTTGCCCGTGGGACTGCTGACGACAGGCGCATCGGAAACAACGGTATTTCGTAGAATCCCTCTCCCAATATCGTTTTTTCGCGCCTCTTCTTCCAACTCGTCTATCCGCCCCTCCAGTTGGCTTCGACGTTGCTGCAAAACTTGAACTTGAGCTTCGGGTGAAATTCCAGGCGTATCTTGGTCCAACACAATCTCACTCGTTACACCCTTCCCCGTCTTTAGAGATTCGCGCAGCCCGCGAACTTGAACATCTATTTTTTCCACCTCTTCACGGAGCAAGCTGATTTGCTTCACATACCAGGTGGGATCTTTGGTTCTGCTGTAAAGCTCACCCACGTCGTCATTCGCGTTAACATTCTGAGAGTCTGGAACCGTTACGTCAGTTGGCGCACCAGGCTCGTTCAAACGGGGCCGTTTCATGTCTTCATTTGTCCAGACTTTCTTGGCTTCCTTCGGCGGGCTTCCCTCTTGCGCAGTTGCTACGGTTAAACGGCCAAAAGACAACACCGTCATCGTGACGACAATCATCGATGCTCTCGGACGCACCTGGCCTCCACGCTTCTAGACCGTTGCATCCTCAATTATAGCCCCGTCGTTTGCAATCTCAACTGACGTTGCCTGCGCGTGGCGGGCTGGCCCGGACGATAAATCCTGATACGAATTTTTAGTGCCCCATCACGCTAGTTTTGCGTGTGCAGCTTTTGACATTCCCCCGTCTTCTCGCTCTACCCTCTCTTATTAAAAATTTTCGCCTTTTCCGTCCCGCATCCCCATTCCTCAAATTTCGCTCTTCAATTCCGTAGTTTGGATCCCGGACGTGTTTGCGGGATGCGCATGGCGTTTACCCCGACCGGGTCGGTTCATCCGGGACGCATGTTCGGGAACTTTCAACCTATCGCCCGTTTCAAAAATAGCTTGGCTTCTTCGTGTTAAACTCTCCTGCAAGAGGGTTCTTGCGTGAAGCCAAAAAGAAAATTCAAGGCTGTGCGCGACCTGGTTACGCGCGGCAGAGTCCTGCTCGCAGTAGAGAGATACAGAAAGGGAGAGGCTTCCCTAGGCAAGGCTGCCGAACTTGTCGGACTTCCTGTAGGGCAAATGACGACCCCGACGGAGTTTGGTGTCGAAAGCAGAATCGAAAAAGAGGACTATCTCCAGGGACTGCAAAATCTTGCAAAGGTCTGGTAAAGGGGCAGTCCGGGCGAGCGGTTCTCACTTCCTGTTTTTGAAAGCGGAGGCTTCTGGCATTTCCCCCGTCTTTTCGCCCTATCCTCTTTAATTAAGAATTTTCGCTTTTCCGCCCCGCACCCCCATTCCTCAAATTTCCCTCTTCAATAGTCTAACTCCCTGCCTTTTCAACGCCTTCCCGCTCCGTTCGAATGATATCTAACATTGGTATTGACAAACATACTACTTTCTGCTATTCTGTCCTGTGTTTGCCTGCACTGAGCCCCGAAGTGTTCACACTGCCTGCCCCGACCCTGTCGGGGAGCCTCGAAGTGCCGATCGTCAGCCGCGACCCTCACCCGCCGAGTCATTTCCATTTCTGCCTTCTTCACATTCAAGTCTTTTTTTTTCAAGGGATTCCGCACTCTTCTCATCGCGACGGGGGTGTACCCCCTCTCTCTGCATTCCCGACCTCGCCATTCGTCATTCGCCGCTTGCCACCGTATTCAAGCCCTTTCTTTTCACATTCTTGCGCACCCTTTTGCACGTTTTTGCACTCGTGCAAAACTCAACTCTTTTATTTTCAATCAATTCCGCACTCTTTGCGCAAAATGCGGGGGGTGCATCCCGAATGCTTCTACTGGACACCCGGGGGTGGGGATACGCCAGTGTTCCTTACTTCCTTACTTCCTTACTTCGTTACCTCCTTACTTCCTCCTGTCCCGCGCGCTTCGCGGAGGGGGAGGAGGCACTATGCTGAATAGCCGCCCCGCCGTCTCAGTGAACGGCGTTTGCCCCCACCGGGTCGGGGCGTCTTTGGGTGCAGAGGTTTCGATTGGGTTCGCCATCCCAAACGATTGTTGTTTTATTCGTTTATCCGCTCCCGCTCTGCTTCAGAAATGTCCCTTTTTCCAGCTCGTGGAACGCCTGCCGCAGTTGTTCCTGTGTGTTCATCACGATTGGGCCGTACCACGCCACCGGCTCCTCCAGCGGCTTGCCCGAAACCAGTAGGAAGCGGATCCCGTCGTCACCAGCCTGCACCATCAATTCGTCGCCGCGATCAAACAGCACCAGCGAACGGTTGTCGGCCTCTGCCGAGGGTTTCGTGTCCGCCCAGCTCACCGGTTCCGTCGGAACCGCCAGTGGCTCCGACGCGTTGCAAAACTTCCCCTTGCCCGCAAAAACGTATGCGAACGCATGCCGCGTGATTTCCACCGGCAGCGTCTTCCTTCGCCCCGGCGGCACGGACACATCCAGATACATGGGATCGGCAGCGATGCCCTCCACCGGTCCGGTCTTCCCCCAGAATTGTCCGCATACCACGCGCACATGCGTCCCGTCGTCGTCCTTGATCTCCGGAATATCCAGCGCTTTCACTTCTTGATACCGCGGCGCCGTCATCTTCAGCGACGAGGGGAGGTTTGCCCACAGCTGAAACCCGTGCATGCGCCCGGCGTGGTCGCCCTTCGGCATCTCCTGGTGAATGATTCCGCTGCCCGCCGTCATCCATTGGACGTCGCCGGACGCGATCGCTCCGTGATTGCCCATGCTGTCGCCGTGCTCCACCGTTCCCGCGAGCACATAGGTAATCGTCTCGATCCCGCGATGCGGATGCCACGGAAATCCCGCCAGATAATCCTCCGGCACGTCGTTGCGGAAATCATCCAACAGCAGAAACGGATCGAAGTCTGTCGTGTTGCCAAATCCAAACGCGCGCCGCAGATGCACGCCCGCGCCTTCCGTCGTGGGTTTGGACTTGATGAGCCTCTTCACCGGTCGTATGGACATAGCCGTCTCCTTCACCGAAAGTCTACCGATTCGATGCGCCTGCGCCAACCTTTCGTGACACGAAAGCAGGCGCGGCGCGAGCAGAGCGTTTTAACGCTGTGGAACGAAGAATTCATGGCCATAAAGGACGCGCCGGAATCGTTGCTCGTGCGCGTGGAAGCCAAGAGGCGATAACACTTGTTGGCGCGGACTACGGTCTTGCGTTTGCGCCGCTGTCTTTGAAAGAGAGTTGAAGAAGGTGCGAAGTTTTTTTGCCTGGAACCGATAGCGTTTCGCGCAAGCCCGCCTTAAGCCACATCACCTCGCCTGGGCCCAGGGCCTTCGTGGGCTGGCCTTCCACATCGAATTGAATTTCGGATTCGTTCAGTGCGACCAGCAGAGTTTCTGTGTGTGGAACAATCCCGACCTTCCCTGCATTCGGTCTCATCTGAATTTGATCCACGGTAATCTCGGCGGTTTCAAACTGCGGCTCGATAAAATAACTCTTTTCCTTGTCCGCCGGAGTTATCCCACAAGGCGCGGCTGCACCGCCGGTGACGATTTGCGCGCAGAGATTGTGCGGTTCCCCCTGCGGCTTCAGGAGCTCGATGGTGACGTTGTTGAATGGGGCACCCGATTCATTGCGGGCGATGTGGGCGAAGTGGCCGGGGGAGTATCCGAGTTGGCCGTCGGCCATCACGATGCGAGCTTCGGGTTTGCCGGCGACGGCGTTGACGACGTCGGCGGGGCCAAGTGAAACGTAAAGATAGGGCACGTCGTGCTGGTGAAGAAGTGTGGCGTCGTGCGCGGAGACGCTTACGCGGAAGACGCGGACGTAATCATTTTCCAGGACGAGATGGTGATGCGGCTCCTTCGGGATGGGGACGGCAATGGGCGCTTGAGCGTTGAGAGAAAATGCGAAAAGAAGTAGGAGCAAGGAAAGAAGCGGCTTCATCAGTAAACTCCGTCGGATGCAAACCCACAGCGAAAAGAAAGATGGCGAGATAAACTCGCCTCTACAAGAGTGAAGCGAACCGGCCTAAAGCCCGGCCACTACATTGGAAGAATATCAGAGGCGCTCGAAGATGCCGGCGGCGCCCATGCCACCGCCGATGCACATGGTGACCATGCCGTAGCGGGCGCTGCGCCGTTGGAGTTCGCGGATGATGGTGGCAGTAAGTTTTGCGCCGGTGCAGCCGAGCGGGTGGCCGAGGGCGATGGCGCCGCCATTCGGATTGACGCGCGAGGCGTCGAGGCCGGCTTGCTGAATCACCGCGAGCGACTGCGCGGCGAAGGCTTCGTTCAGCTCGATGACCGCCATGTCGTCCAGCGACAGGCCCGCGAGTTTCAAAGCTTTAGGAATGGCCCGCACCGGGCCGATGCCGAACTCTTCGGGAAGAACGCCGGCGGTGGCGTAAGCGACAAAACGCGCGAGTGGCTTCAGTCCAAGAGATTTCGCGCGGGCATCGCTCATCACAACGGTCGCAGCGGCCCCGTCGCTCATCGGCGAGCTGTTTCCCGCGGTGACCGTGCCCCTCGCGTGAAAAGCGGGCTTGAGCTTGGCGAGGACGTCGAGATTCGTGTCGGCGCGAGGAAGTTCCTCGGTGGCGAAAACAAAAGTTTGCGTAGCGGGTTTTGGCGCTGACTTCGATTTGGAGGAAGCGCCGTTGCCGTTGGGGAGAGAGGTGATTTTCACTTCGACGGGAATGGTCTCGTCCTTGAATTTGCACGCGGCGATGGCGGCGAGGGCTTTCTTGTGCGAGGAGGCGGCGAACTGGTCGGCCTGCTCGCGGGTGATGCCGAATTTGCGCGCGATGTTTTCCGTCCCGAGGCCCATATTGATGTAAGCGTCGGGATAATTGTCAACGAGCCAGGGATTCGGAGAAACCTTATTACCACCCATGGGCACCATGGACATCGATTCGGTGCCGCCAGCGACGATGACTTCGGCGGAGCCGGAACGAATGCGCTCGGCGGCAAGCGCGATCGCTTGCAAGCCCGAAGAGCAGAAGCGGTTGATGGTCATCGCGCTGGTTTCGACGGGAAGTCCGGCGCGGAGCGCGGCGATGCGCGCGACGTTCATGCCTTGCTCGCCTTCGGGCATAGCGCAGCCCAAGATCACATCGTCAATTTCCTTGGCGTCGAGGGCGGGAACGCGGGCGAGCGCTTCCTTGATGGCGAGAGCAGCAAGATCGTCGGGGCGCGTGGCCCGCAGCGAACCTTTGAACGCGCGGCCGACGGGAGTGCGAACGGCGGAGATGATGACGGCTTCGGGCATGGCGGGACCTCGCAGGTTGTGATTCAGTGTTTATTGTTGGGCGTTTGCAGGGAAAAAGCAAATGGTTGAATCGGGATCTATCGAGGGCATCGTCAGGCCGCAAGTTGAACAAAGGTCGCACGGTGGGAGAGCAGGAGAGACTCGTCCGGCGCTGGAGGCCTTACTTTTCCTTGAGCGGGGCGCCTTTGCGCGGAATAAAGATGATGCCGTGGGGCTCGACGTTGAACTTTTTCGAATAGTTGCCCTGGTTGATGGCAATGCTTACGCGGTCGTGAGAATCGATGAACAGAAGGGCGTCGCCGACGGGAACATCCATGAAAGTCCTGACGTAGGGCAGGGTCACCGGTTTCTTGTTGATCTCGATCCTGAATTTGTCTCCGAGATGGTAGCCGAGGTTCTTGAATTCGCTGCCAGGGATATCGGTGACCAGAGAGCCAAAGGGATCATCGAGAGCGACGATGTTGCCGGTGATGCCCTTGTCGCTGGTGGTGGAAGTTTTCAGAGTAAGGCGGACAAGTTGCGGAACCTCGGGGCCGACCAGATGGAAATCCCACCCGGCGGCGAGGTGCGCGCCCGCCGGAGAAAAAATGTCGCGGCCATGAAAAGTGGAGGAAATCGCGGATTGAATCATCCAGTTTGGATTGGTGATCTCTCGCGCCGAATCCAGTCCATCGCGATCCATTACCGGTGTGATCAGACCATTGTCCGGGAGAGCAAAATACTGGCCCTTTTTTGACTTAACGATGACCGCTTTGCGCGAGGTACCGACCCCGGGATCGACGACCGCGACAAATACCGTTCCTGCGGGATAGTAAGGGGATACGGCTTCCAGGAATCGCGCGCCTTCTTCGATTTGGAAGGGTGTCACCTGATGAGTGATGTCCATGATGCGGGCTTCCGGTGCGATGCCGAGCATGACAGCCTTGCAGATGGCCACGGAATCATTGGCCGTGCCGAAGTCGGTCATAAAGACGATGGTGGGACGCGCACCGGCTGGAGAGAAGGACGTGGAAACGGAATCGTTCGGCGCGGGAGTCTTCGAGCAGGCGGCACCGAATAGAACAAGTGCGAGCACCGAAAAAACAAGTAAACGAACGCGAGAAATCATCAAGGCTCCGTTTACGGTTAGGCAGTTTTCCTGCGAGCCAGTGTAAACCGCGCTGTTGAGATTCGGCAAGGCGCGCGCTTGAAGGGACACCGGGGTCAAACGGGGCATCAAGGGCGATTCTCCCCCAGCCAGTTCAGGAGGCCCGTTAGGGAGCCGATCAAGATGTGGGGGCAGTCGCCTGGACGAATAGATAAGAGAGGGATGAAACGGAGGGGGCCCCATAATCACTACAGGTGGAGTCCGAAAACGCCTGTCCGTAGGTACAGGTTTTCCACAGCCAGTACAGGGAAAAAGAGGCGAAAACTGAGGCGAAAGTCGAATCTATTGCAACCCTTATATTTTGTGTTGATTAGAGCATGTCAAGTCAAAAAAATGCGGTACTAGGAGAATCGTTTAGGACTAAAAATGTAACTTCTGTACCATCGCCTTTGAGGGCGGATAGGTGTCAAATGGGACAGGTAAAAGGATTGGGTTAGACCCTAAGGACAGGGTGGCGCATCTAAGTAAGTGGATAAAGAAGACCTGGAGCGAGACAAAGACCAGCGGTCAGAGTTAGACGGTGTAGGGGACGGGGGATAGAGGAAAGATGAAGACCATAGACAAGAGCCGAAAGTGGATGTGGATGTTCCTCGCAGTGCTGGTCTCCCTGCAAATGTATTTCGTGTGGGAACTGCTGGCGGTGTTTGCGCTGTTCGCCATAGGATTCGCGGCCATTGCGTCTGTCGCCGGAAGCTTGTACATGCTACACCGGGGTTGGGCCTTGGCCGTGGACCGGATTGCCGACAGTCAGCACCCGGTAATGGTGGCCACGCGGCAAGGCTTCGACATGATCTAAGACTCCCTGCGGAG
>Ga0209648_10001418_pt1 | contig 19347 bp, 20 predicted proteins | sample GraSoi2013_115cm_FD_185830 | JGI IMG/M metagenome (GOLD analysis project Ga0209648, IMG submission 185830) | Grasslands soil microbial communities from the Angelo Coastal Reserve, California, USA - Sample 9_17_2013_115cm (SPAdes) (version 2) | ecosystem: Environmental > Terrestrial > Soil >...
ATAAGTAGACAAGAATTTCTCTAGCCGTTCAATTCTCGTGCTTTAAGGATCAGACCAGCCCGCTCGCCTATGCATACGCCTGAAAGCGAAGTTGCCACGGGGTTTCGCTCTGCAATCGTCCTATTCTCTCCCATTCCACGCCCGCAGCGCATCCTGGTGGCTCTCTCGCTTTGGTCCCGTCGCTCCGCACTTCGGACAGACACCCTGGAATTGTTTCTTGGGAAGTGACCGAATTCCGCCGCGAACACCTTTCGGCAGAACGGACACAACCGAGCGTAGTGCAACTGTCGGCGTGGCCACACGATTTTCAGCGGCACATGCTCGATTGGTCTGATTCCGTCCCGGGTATTCCGCTTAGCCTCGGCGTCTAAAAACTTCCGTAGCTTTTCCAATGATGTGCCCGCGGTCGCATGAATTTCGGTGGGATATTACTCTCGTCCATAAATAGGTATTTAGTACGTGTGCAAATGATACGCGTGAGAATATCAAGAGAGCAAGCAGAAATCCGTTTCTGCGCACGCTCTGCGCACGCCTGACAACAAATGAGTACGTGTTGCAATCCGCTCGTGGTACGTGTACGAATGAGGAATGCCTGCTACACGTCCCAACCGGCTCAATAACCCCTTGCGCCAACTCCGTCTGATCCTCGGGAACGGAAAAACGCCGATGCCACAAGAAGAGTTCGCGCTGCGGACCGGGATCTCGGTCTTTAGCTTGCGAGCAATCGAAAACGGTCGTCGGCCGATGACGGCCGCGAATTCGCTCACCCAGATCGCGACCGCACGTATTGAAAGCCTATTGGAACCAACGGCTCGGGGCCTGGTGTACATTAGGTACGACCGATCCGTTCCAGAAAACGCATGCCGAACTCTTGAGCGCCGGACTCGACCCCGAGGATCCCTATTACGATGATTTGAGTCTGCATTATCTGATTGAACGTTTGCTCGACATTTTCGGCGCGACCGATCGAACCCAACGACTCGGCCTCTTGACGTATTTGAATAGTCATTTGCGCGAGATTGCCGAGAAGTCTGAGCTACTAGTCAACCTGGAGCCGACCGAACCGCGGTGGATGCATTCTTCTCATCCGAGCGTTTGGGGTAAACCCATCACCAAAGAGACGGTTTTCTGGCCGTATTATTTGCAAACTCCTGAGCAATCGCGGGCGGATCCTGGGCCGCATCAAGATGTTGGTGGCATCTTCGATTTCCGCTCCCGTCGCAGCTTTAAGGAGGAAGAATATCCGGCCAAGACGAGGGCCGAAGCGATAGCAATAGGGATGGCTAGAGAGCACATGGCATCGGGTGACAATCGAAATTTTAACCGCACCTATTCCGGACCCAAATCGAAACCGGCGAAAGAAGCGCTCAAAAAAGGGAATCAGAAAAGCTCGCCGATTGGCTCCTAGACTTGATTCATGCCGGGGAACGGATTCGAACCGATACCTCTTGCGAGACCAGATCCTAAGTCTGGCGCGTCTGCCAATTTCGCCACCCCGGCTCAAAAGCAATGCCAACAATGCCACCAGTGCGATGATTGCCAACAATTTTCGTTGGCCTGAGCCTGATCGAATCGGGCGGCCTCATTGAGTCGCGACCGATTCTCTACATGGTTCCAAATTTATGAGCAACTTTCAGTTCCGCGCTGCCACCCAGTCGGACTTCCCAGCGATCTTGACGCTCAACCACCAATCGGAAGAATTCCTCAGTCCACTTGATCGGCCAAAACTAGCTCGAATATCAAACGAAGCAGAATTCTTCCAAGTGGCGACCTCACTGGGAGGCCTAGTCGGCTTTCTTCTGGCCTTCCTCCCGGAAGCGGATTACGACAACCCGAATTTCCTGTGGTTTAAAGCCCGTTACGAACACTTCATTTACATCGATCGCGTCGTCATATCCGAAGAATTCCGAGGGCGTCATTTGGCAACCCGGCTTTATGCTGACCTGCGGACCGAGGCGATTGCGCGCAGCATTCCTCGATTGGTCTGCGAAATTCACATTGACCCTCCCAATCCCGTCTCATTGCGGTTCCACCAAAAGCAGGGATTTGCTGAGGTCGGCCAGCAATCCATCGAGGATCCGCACACGGGCGACGGCAAGAAAATTGTGTCGTTGCAGATAAAGGAAATGGAGCGCTGAAAAGCGTTGGGCTCGTTTCCTCGGCAAATCCTGGGTCGTTTCCGGCGTCCGGCAGCCGCCGGACGCACCCTCCGCGTCAGGGGTTGCTCCCTACCATTCCGCATTCCGAAATCCGCATTCCCTATTCTAAATACTGCATCCCCATTTGCTGCTGGCCCTTTCCCGATTAACTTTCTAGAACCGATGTCTGATTCTTTCGTTCACCTTCATCTCCACACTGAATACTCGCTCCTGGACGGGGCTATCCGGATTCCCGAGCTAATGCAGAAAGCGGTCGAGTTGGGTATGCCAGCGGTGGCCATTACCGATCACGGCAGCATGTACGGTGCGGTGGAGTTTTATCAGGCTGCGCAAAAGGCCGGAATCAAGCCGATCATTGGATGCGAGGCCTACATGGCGCCCGGTTCGATGACCGATCGGAGCGCGACATCGGCTCGAGATGCCTCGTTCCACTTCACACTGTTAGCGAAAGATCTCACCGGCTACAGCAACCTGGTAAAGTTGGTTTCGGCTGCGCACCTTGACGGCTTTCACTATAAACCGCGCATCGACAAAGAACTTTTGGCCAAGCATAGCGCTGGGCTGATTGGGATGAGCGCCTGTTTGAAAGGCGAAATTAACGTCGCGATTCAAAGCGGCGACCTCAAGAAAGCCGAACGAACCGCTGCCGAATTTGCCGATATTTTTGGGAAAGATCATTTCTTTCTTGAATTGCACAATCACGGCATTGAGGCGCAACAGTTGGTCAACGCGGGGCTCAACGTCCTGGCGAAAAAGCTGGGCCTTCCGCTCGTCGCGGCTAATGACGTTCACTTCCTCGAGCGATCTCATCACGAAGCCCATGATGTCATGATTTGCATCGGCACGGGATCGATGCTGCATGACGAGCGTCGCATGCACTACCCGACCGAGGTTTATTTCAAATCGGCTGCGGAAATGGCTCAGCTATTCGGTGACGTGCCGGAGGCTCTGACCAACACGCTACGCATCGCCGAGATGTGCGATCTGAAACTTGATTTCAGTACTTCGAAATATCCCGCCTACGAACCGCCCCCGGGAATGTCGCGCGAACAATATTTACGCGACTTGTGCTCGGCCGGTTTGCGGAAGCGCTACGGGGAACGGGCAGTCAAAGATCAAGAACTCCAACCGCGTCTAGACTACGAACTTTCGATTTTGGAGAAGACCGGATTCACCAGCTACTTTTTAATTGTCTGGGATTTTATTCACTACGCCAAGTCTCATGGAATCCCAGTCGGTCCCGGTCGCGGATCCGCGGCCGGCTCGCTAGCCGCGTACGTGCTCGAGATCACCGATCTCGATCCGCTGCGATTTGGTTTAATCTTCGAGCGCTTTCTCAATCCGGAACGCGTCAGTCCGCCCGATATCGACGTCGATTTTTGCCAGAATCGGCGGGATCGACTACGTACGAGAAAAGTATGGTGCCCGAGCCGTATCTCAGATCATTACCTTTGGCACACTGGGCGCGAAGAGCGTAGTCCGCGATGTTGGAAGAGTGATGGGATTGAGCTATTCCGACGCCGACCGCATCGCTAAAATGATTCCGAACGAACTCGGAATCACATTGAAAAGCGCGATTGAAAAGAACCCCGAACTGAAGCAAGCAGTCACCACCGAGGAAGCCACCCAACAGCTCTGGGGCTACGCGACCGTGCTCGAAGGTCTCACCCGCAACACCGGCATCCATGCGGCGGGCGTCGTAATTGGTGATCGGCCACTCGACGAATACATCCCCCTTTGCCGCGGCAATGATGATGAAGTCATTACGCAATACGAGATGGGGCCACTCACCGATCTCGGCATGCTGAAAATGGATTTTTTGGGACTCAAGACCTTAACGGTCCTCCAGGATGCCGCCACGTTGATCCGTGAAAAAGATCCCGATTTTTCGTTGGAAGAGATCCCGCTCGATGATCAGTCGACCTTTGACCTCCTCAATCGCGGTGAAACGATCGGCGTGTTCCAGTTGGAATCGGGGGGGATGACGAATCTATGCAAGCAGTTCGACGTAAACACCATCGACGACATTATCGCATTGATTGCTCTGTATCGTCCCGGTCCGATGGAACTTATACCGGACTACATCAAACGGAAAAAAGGGCTCACCAAAATTAAATACGAACACCCGCTGCTGAAGGAGGTCTGCGCCGACACTTACGGTATCATGATTTATCAGGAGCAGGTGCAACGCGCCGCCAACGTGCTGGCCGCATACTCACTTGGCCAAGCCGATCTCCTCCGCCGAGCGATGGGTAAAAAGGACAAAGAGAAGATGGCGAAAGAGCGGGTGAACTTCATCGCCGGCTGCAAACGGGTAAACGGTATCGAAGAGAAAAAAGCGAACGCCATCTTCGACTTGCTGGAGAAATTTGCCGGCTACGGGTTCAACAAAAGCCACAGCGCGGCCTACGGGTTGATCAGCTACCAGACCGCCTACCTCAAAGCAAATTACCCAGTTGAATTCATGGCCGGATTACTCAGCAACGAGGTCAACAATACCGACAAGATTTCGGTCTTCGTGGCGGAATGCCAGCGGATGAATATCGTCATTCTGCCGCCGGACGTGAACCGAAGTGGGCTCAAGTTTGTACCAGAGCTGGATGCGGAGCGCCGCGGCATTCGCTATGGGCTTTCCGCCATCAAAAATATCGGCGAAGCTCCGGTTGCCGCTGCGATCAGAGAAAGAGAAAAAGCCGGAGCTTTTCAGTCGTTGGAAGATTACTGCAGCCGGTTGGATTCTCGATCGGTCAATCGGAAGTTGCTGGAAAACCTGGTGCGCGCAGGCGCTTTCGACTTTACCGGAAAAGATCGGGCTGACCTCTTCGGACGGATCGAATCAGCGCTGGCGGTGGGAACAGCGAGACAAAAAGATCGGCTGGCCGGACAGGTGTCGTTATTCGGTGACCAGGATTTACCGCCCAGTGCAAAACGAAACGGACATGCGGATTCGTTTACGCCCTGGCCGTTGAACGAGAAGCTCGGGTATGAAAAGGAGCTACTTGGGTTTTACGTAACCGGCCATCCTCTTGACGCCTATCGAGATCTGATTGAATCAGGAAAGTTCACCCCTATCGCCGAGCTTGCCGAACAAACGGATAAGAGCCAGCTGCGGATAGCCGGATCGATTTCTGCGCTGGAACGCAAGTACACGCGCAAGGAGGGTAAACCGTTTGCGGTGATGACGGTCGAAGATTTCACTGGGTCGGTAGAAGTGATGGTTTGGGCGGACGTTTTCGCCAAAGCAGCGAAGGAGCTCGAGCTCGGCAAGATTGTCGCTATTACCGGAAAACTTGATAGCCGAGAGGATAGCGTTCGCTTGATAGCGGCGGAAGTAGTGCCTATTACTCGCGCCAAGAAAACAGCAATTCTGACCATCGATCTTCCTCTGGAGAAGACGGACGAAGGCCGGCTCCTCGCCCTGCGCGATCTGATCCTGCAGTACCCCGGCTCACAGCCACTCTATCTGAGATTCCGAACCAACGACGGGCAAGAACTCAAGCTCAAGGCGGACAGCGGCTATTGTGTACGCGATGCGGAAGAGTTCCGGCTGAAGCTGGCAGACCTGCTGGGGTACAGGTTATAAATCATAAGTTACGGGTTGCAGGTTGCAAGTTGGCGTTGGCGGATCCGGCGGTTTTCTCCTGGATTCCGGCTACCATGTTATGGCGACTGAGGACAGGCGCCGCTAACGCTTGCAAATGACGGTTTTAAGTTTAGTGTGCCGGTCCATTTTCACCTGGCTATGCCCCTGTTCAATCGTGAGATGAAGATATTCTCCGGGACAGCTCACAAGGAGCTGGCCCTGAGAATCGCCGAATCCGTTGGCGTTCCACTGGCCGATGCTACGGTCACCTCCTTTCCGGACGGCGAATCGCGGGTCAAAATCAACGAAAATATCCGTGGCCGCGACGTCTTTATTGTTCAGCCGACCTGTCCGCCAACCAATCACAATTTGATGGAGTTGTTGATCCTGATCGATGCAGCGCGTCGGGCCAGTGCCTATCGGATCACGGCGGTGATTCCCTATTTCGGCTACGCTCGACAAGACCGCAAAGATCAGCCACGGGTACCTATCACTGCCAAGCTGGTCGCCAATCTCCTGACCGCAGCCGGGTCAGACCGGGTGCTGACGCTCGACCTTCATGCCCAGCAGATCCAAGGATTTTTTGATATTCCGGTTGATCATCTCTACGCCGCACCGGTATTGATCCGGTATATCCAGCAAAAGAAGATCGACAATTTGGTGATCGTCTCGCCCGATGTGGGAGGGCTAAAGCTCGCCTCCGCCTACGCCGAGGCGCTTGGTGCTACGCTGGCAATCGTCGGCAAGCGCAGGAAGAGTCCTACCGAAACCGAAGCTTTACATGTCATCGGCGAAGTGGAAGGCAAGAATGTGCTCCTGGTCGACGATCTGACGGAAACAGCCGGAACGCTTACGAGCGCTGCCGCAATTCTAAAAAAACAAGGCGCCAAGGATATCTATGCCGGCGTTTCCCATGCGGTATTTACCGAGATTGCGCACAAACGACTGATGCATTCCGAAATTATGGAGCTAATTACAACGAACAGCACGCCCGTTCGACTCCATCCCGAGTGCCGGATTACGGTGCTCTCTATTGCTGAACTCCTGGGCGAAGGAATCCAACGTATCTACTCCAACGAGTCAGTAAGCTCCCTTTTCGAAATTAACGCAGTACAGTGAATTATCATGGCGCAACAAGCTAAGTTAACGGCGCAGAGGCGAACCCAAGTCGGGCGCAATGCGATTAAGAAAATTAAGGCTGACGGAATGGTGCCTGGAGTGATCTATGGATCGGCTCAGGAACCGGTAAATCTCCAGATTAACGGCCGCGAGCTGCTCAACGTTCTATCCCATGCCTCCGGTGAGAACATTCTGGTCGAATTGGAAATTCTAGACGGCAGCGAAAAACAGAACGCGTTGGCGATGATCCAAGAGATACAGCACCATCCGCTGCAGCGAGAGATCGTACATGTCGATTTCCATGCGGTCTCCGCCAATGAAACCGTCTCTGCGGAAGTCCCGATCGAAACCGTGGGAGAGGCGGTAGGCGTCAAAGTACATGGCGGGCTGCTCGAGCATATTTTGCGTTACCTGGAAGTGGAGTGTCTGCCGGGTGACCTTCCCCAGGTTATTGAGGTTGATGTAACCAACCTTGAGGTTGGCCAATCGCTCCATGTCCGCGAACTCAAACTTCCATCGGGTGTTGAGGCAATGACGGATGCGGAACAAACCGTAGTAGCGGTCGTCGAGGCGCGGGTCGAAGAAGAAGTCGTCGAGCCGCTGGTGGCACCAACTGCTCCGGAGGTCATCACCGCAAAGAAACCGGAAGAGGGTGCTGCGCCGGCGAGCGAATCCTGAGTAGGAATGGCTGCACTTCGGTTGGTAGCTGGTCTTGGAAATCCTGGTCCGGAGTACACCGACACGCGGCATAACATCGGATTCGTCGTCCTCGACGCCTTGGCCGATAGTCAGGGCGTTCAGTTTTCGCCAGCGAAGAAGTGGCGCTGCGATTGGGCGAAATGGAATGATGTTTTGCTGGTGAAACCGATGACGTACATGAACGGAAGTGGTGATTCGATTGGTCCGCTGGCCCAATATTTCCACATTAAGCCGGAAGAATTTCTTGCGGTGGTAGACGATGTGGCGTTACCGCTCGGACGATTGCGTATCCGCGCAGAAGGCAGCGAAGGTGGACACAACGGACTGAGGTCGTTAGCTGCACACTTGGGCTATAGCTTTCCGCGCCTGCGGATCGGAGTCGGAGCGGCTCCAGGCGATACGGACCTGGTTGATCACGTCCTCAGCCGCTTTGTGCCGGGCGAACGGATCAGCGTAAACCAAGCGGTGGAACGGGCGGTAGCCGCTATTCGGCAGATCGCGGCGGAAGGTGTGACCGCAGCGATGAACGTTTTTAATCGCGCAGAAAATAGTTGATTACATTATGAAAAATCGTTATGAATGTTTGATGGCACTCGATACCCGAGGCCAGGAAGACGGGGTAAAAGAAATCGTGGAACGTTTGGAAAGTGAGTTTGTGAAGGAAGGCGCGGCGATCGAGCAAATCCAAAAAATGGATAAACGGCAACTTGCTTATACGCCTAGCAACCTGGAATCCGCTTTTTACGTGAATTTCGTTTTCGAAGCCGAGCCGTCTCTCATCACAAGGTTACGCGGTAAATTCAAGCTCGATCCAATCGTCTTTCTGCAGCACTATCAGCTATTGCCGAATAAACCGGCAGCAAAGAACCCCAAATAGTCACTCCTCTTATGGCCAACCTCAACCGTGTTCTGCTTATCGGAAATCTGACTCGTGACCCGGAGGTGCGGTACACGCCGAAAGGAACCGCGGTTGCGGACATCGGCATCGCCGTAAACCGAGTTTACTCGGGGGAAGATGGCGAAAAGAAGGAGGAGGTCACGTTCGTGGACGTGACGTTTTGGGGGCGGCAGGCCGAGGTTGCGCAAGAGTACCTCAAGAAAGGGCGCCAAGTCTTCGTCGAAGGCCGGCTTCAATTGGATACCTGGGACGACAAACAGACCGGCCAGAAGCGTTCTCGCCTGCGCGTAGTGGCCGAAAACATGCAGATGCTCGGTAGCCGGGGCGAGAGCGAAGGCGGTCCGAGTCCCGCGGGCAATCAAAGACGGACAGCGCCTCCCCCGCCGCAACGACAGACTCCCAAAGATCCCGATTTGGACGCTGAGCCGGACGATATTCCGTTCTGAGCAGGGAGAAGACGGAATCTGGAATTTCGGATCTGGACGGCTAAATCCAGGCGAGCGCGAACGCAGAGACCCGCGCGCTGTTGCCGATACGCAAAGCTGGAAGCAATCGTTCCCGGAGGGACTTTGTGATCGTAGCCCGGTACGAAGTGCCGGGAATAGAAGACCGCCCCGTCCCTGCCGCGGATTCGTTGACCGAATCTCCCATTCATCATGCCAAGTCCGAGCACGTCCTCCAACCAACGGCTGCGCTCCGCTCAGAGCAATACAGCAGTTGCCTATTTTGTGTCGCCTTCCGAATTTCGAGAATGGTTGAGCCGCAATCACAGCAGGGCATCGACTTTGTGGGTGGGATTCCACAAAAAGAAGAGCGGGAAACTTGGGCTAACTTATCCGCAAGCGCTCGATGACGCGCTCTGTTTCGGCTGGATCGATGGTATTCGCAAGCGCCTCGACCAAGACAGCTACATGATCCGGTTTTCTCCGCGAAGACCGAGAAGTATTTGGAGCGCGGTAAATATCAAGCGAGTCGGCGAATTAACCAGGCTCAGCCAAATGGAACCCGCTGGCCTCAATGCGTTCGTGCAACGGCTCCCCGAGCACCAGGGCCGCTACTCTTATGAAAAAGGCGAGCGCAAATTTGATGAAGACTATGTCACTACGTTCCAAGCCAACAAAAAAGCATGGCGCTTCTTTCAAGCTCAACCGCCGGGTTATCAGCGCACAGCTACCTGGTGGGTCATGAGCGCCAAAAAAGAGGAAACCAGACTTAAACGCCTGGCAATTCTCGTTGCCGACTCTGAGCACGGTCGGAGAATCACTGCCGTGACCGGAAAAACCGGGAGATAGTAAATTGAAGCGTTTCACCGGGCATCGAATTCGTCGAAGGAACGCGCACATTCTGTTAAATCCCTCACAATCACATCCGGTTCGATGCCCCATGGATCCAGAACCTGATCTGGATCTCGGCGTACCCAGACGGCGCGAAGACCGGCAGACTTTGCGCCGATCACGTCCCACCCGTTGCTTGAAATCAGCCAAACGCTCCGCGCTTCCCTAGCAACGCGCCGGAGGAGAAAGGTATAGACCGCCGGGCTCGGTTTGAACGTGCGAACCTCATCCACACTGATGATTTCCGAGAAAAAACCAATGAGATTCGCAAACCTTAATATTTTCTCGACTGCGACGCGTGTTCCGTTCGAGAAGGCCACACAGTAATTTTTCTGGTTGGACAGCAGCGGCAAGGCAGCCACGACGTCGCTAAATGCCGGCAACCGAAGCTGGGCATCCAGCAGCTCCTGCTTCGCCTGATCGGTTAATCCCGCTTTCAGTTCGGCATTTGCATACTCGAGCGCTTGCCGGCTGCATTCGCTGAACTCGACATAGTTCTGCATTAGACCGCGCCGAAATGCATACTCAACAGTTTTTTCACGCCAACGAACCAGCAATGAAGAAGACTTCGCTCCAAGAAACGGCTCGACCACATCCCGGATCCCGTGGACATCCACGAGCGTTCCGTATACGTCAAAGGCTAGGACACGCATGCTTGAACTATGGAGCCGATGCCAAAGCCCATTAACAGAATTTTGCGTCCTTCATCACCGCGTTCATGTTCTTGAGTATCGATTTGGTTGAGTCGATCTCCGTCGAGATCTTTCACCTTCTCGCCAGCGCGGCGCAATTCCATCTAACAGAGCGCAATCAATCATCAATCGAGGCATTGCACCCTCTGCGCTTGGCCTTTACGTCGCTCATCACCAGCATTTCTAATTTTTTCAAGACTCAGTGAAAAACCTCCGATTCCTATATTTTCTCGGGGTAGACAAGCTCAGCGGAACGAGCCGGAAGACAAACTTTCGCAGGTCCGATCTGAGATCCGCTTGCAAAAAGGTTTTTTGCATTGAAACATGTTCAGCGAAAGTCGCTCCCTCCTTCAAACATCGGTTTGGCGGATCGCGTTTTTTCCAAAGAACTATTGCTGCTCCCCCGCTTCTTCTTCTGCTGTTATGTCCATGCCGGTCTACCGCATCCTGATGTCGTCGCGAGATGACGCTCGATCCGAGTGCGAGCGGGCCGGCGAAATAGTAAGGCGGGTTGGCGAAGATTACCGCGAAGAGATTAATCTCGAACTCCTTTTCCACCGGAATCACCGGGGCACCGCCGACAGTTTCTCAATCGACACTCATCAAGCGTTCGATTTGGTCGTGTGTCTGATTGACGAGCAGTGCCGGGACACTGGCACGGCCTCGGGAGGAACGGGCGCGCAAACAATCGGAAATGCCGACGGTGCCGCGACGACGCACATCACCCAGATCGGCCGCATTCCCGATTTTCTGTTATTTACAAAGGACTCCGAAATTATTGGCGAAAGGCCAATGGCCGGACCTGAGGCAAACAATTCCAGGTGGAACGCGCTCGAGCGTTTTTTGCAGGACTGGAAGAAATATGGTGTTAATCGTCGAGGCGACTTTACCACCAGCATCAATCGCTATCGCGATGCGGAAGAGTTCGAGCAGACATTTGAGCGAGTGTTGCGCCAAAAATGCCGCCAACGCTCCGCGCAACCAGTTATCGAGCATCTCTTCCCGCGGGGAGAAGCGTTGACTCAGACGGATCACTTCTTTCACCGTTTTGGCGAAGCGCTAAGCATGGAGGTCCGCTCGTATGTATATGACTGGATTTGGCAGATTCGCATTCAGGGCCGGAAAGAGCGCCGCTTTGTCGCAAAAACCGTCTTTACGATCAGTGGCGCGCTGATAGCAGCAGTCGTTTTTGGTTCCGTCAGCTTTCATCGCTACCATCATTTTGAAGATGCGCGCCGGGTGGCAGTCGCTCAAAAAAGCGAGGCTCAACGGCTAATGCGGCAAGCCGTGGACGCTCGGTATCGTGCTGAGTCAATGGTTCACACGATCGTCGCTGATATTGGAAATAATCTCATTCCGGTACGCCGAATGGATCTGCTCGACGGCGCACTTCGAGGAGTCGAGTCCTACAACCAAGAGACCGGGGGCAATCCGCACGATCAACCGATTTTAGCATTACGTGTCGCCGCCTTGGACGATCAGGCAGATCTGCTTCGAGACGAAGGAAAACTCGAGGAAGCCGTCAGTTCAAGACGAGAGGCGTGTGAAATTATTCGTCAATTCATCAGAGAAGGTCAGGAGCGCACGCGCTGGTCTGATCATTTGGCTCAAGAGATGGAAACGATTGGCGACATCCAGGTCTCGCTCAAGAACCTAGATCCAGCAATTTCATCGTACAAGGGCGCAACCGATCAACTGCAAGAACTGGTCGATCAAAGTCCCGAGAATCTTCCTTGGAAAAACCGGCTGGCCGTGACTTTGCACAAGCTTGGGACGATCTATTTCAGCGAAAAGGACTGGTCGAAGGCCATCGGATCCCATCAGCGAGAACGCAGGGTTTTACAGACTCTGACTGAGAAACAACCAAACGATTCTGCCCGTTGGCTTTTGTTGTCCGATGTTTTCAATTGGCTAGGTGAACTCTACGTGAACGTAGGCGCTCCCGAGCAAGCGACTATCTCGTGCAAAGGAGCGCTCGACGTCGCCAGAAAGCTCGCCAACCTCAACCCCGGAGACATTCAGCTTCGTCGAAATTTGTTAGCCTGTCTGGAGCGAACCGGCTATGCTCTGGAAGCCGAAGGCAAACTCCCGGAAGCGCTCGATCTCTATAATGAACAGTTAGACAGCGTACAAAAATCGCTTAACGAAGATCCAACGAACAACGGCTTGCGCCGGGACGTGTCGATTAGCCTTGATCACATCGGTGGCGTCTTACGCGCCGAAGGACGTCCGCAAGCCGCATTGAAATATTATCAGCAATCTCTGGAAATCACTCAACCAATGGCCGATGAGGATCCGGCTAATCGTATCCGGCAACGCGACCTTGCGCTTGGGCTCGTCAATTTGGGGAGTATCCAGGCTGACCTCGATCATCCGGAAGAGGCACTAAAAACTTCCGAGCGCGGCCATGCCATTTTTCAGAAGCTGTGCGCCGAAGAACCTGATAACTCGGCTTACCAAAGTGATTTGGCGGTCTGCTTGGGTCGCTTGGGAGATCTTCTAAAAGCGGACGGGCAACTCGACAAGGCTCTCCAATATTACGTCGACTCGCTCCAGATCTCGCAAAAGCTTACCCAATCGGATCAGAAGAACAGTATGTGGTGCCAGGATTTTGCTCTGGCGCTGCAACGCGTAGGCGAAACTCTAATTGCCCTAGAAAAGCCTCTAGATGGACTCAGGGACTACCAACAAAGCTGCGAGATCTTTGAACGTCTACTTGAGTCCAATCGAGCTAATCCTGCTTGGCAAGAGTTTTTGGCCAATGGATATTTGCAGTCTGCGAAAATCCTGCAACGCCAAGATAAGGATGCTCAGGTTGCACCCAATCTGGTCCGTTGCCTGGAAATGCTACGAGAGTTACAAGGTTCGGAGCAACTGGACGACTTCGGTGTTTCTCTGCTTGGAGAGACCGAACAGATCCTGGCCAGGCAGTAAGGCATTTTGGCAGGGCGAAAGCCTGATCTGGCCGGGGCCCGCGCATAAGCGGTACGGTAAAGCACTGGAAGCACGTCGTAGCCCGCGAACCCATTACGTGCCCTCTAGGAGACCCGCTCAATAGGTTACGATTCTGGGAAGCTGCTTGGACTCTTCGACCCAACGCTGAACAGTGGCAACCCCCGGAAGCAAACGCACTTGGCGTTTCTTGTCATTGCTCGCCTTGAGCGCGGCGTGCAGATGGTCCGGCCTGCGCTGAGCAAGTTCGAGAACAGAATCAACGCCCGAGGCTTGTAACAGTTCCGCGTATTGCCGGCCAATTCCTTTCACTCTGAATAGATCGGCTTGATTGACCCACTTTAAAATGTGGTGCTCGGCAAACCCGGTTTTCGTCGCCAGTTCCTGGCGGTGCTTCGGACTCGATCCGGCTTGCAACAACTGTTCTGCGGTTTTGATTCCTTCAGCTTCTAACTTCTTGGTGTGGGAAACTCCAATACCTTCTATTTTGTTGATGTGACTCATGTTCTGGGATTTGCGCTTAGTATGACAAACTCCAGAAGTATCTGCCAACACGTTTATTGCCAGTCTCGGAAAATCATGGCTCTTCTTGCAGCTCAACCATCTATTGTCGACAAGGCGCGGCGTATGGTTAGCTTAACACTTTCCGAATGAAGATTAAACGCGCCCTCCTCTCGGTCTCGAATAAGTCCGGACTCGTTCCCTTTGCTCAACGCTTGAGCAAAATGGGCGTGGAAATCGTATCGACCGGCGGAACGGCAGCCCTCCTAAAGAAAGAAGGAGTTGCTCATATGGAAATGGAACAGTTTACCGGCTTCCCGGAAATCCTTGGTGGCCGGGTAAAGACACTTCATCCGAAGGTGCACGGAGGATTGCTGTTCGTTCGGAATGACCCGGATCATCAGCAGCAAGTCGAGACCAATCAGATCGAGCCAATCGATCTGGTGGTCGTTAACCTTTATCCTTTCGAGGCGACCATTAATAAACCGGAAGTGAAGCTCGAGGAAGCGATCGAACAGATCGATATTGGCGGTCCATCAATGCTCCGCAGCGCGGCCAAGAATTATCGTTTTGTGACGGTCGTGACGGATCCGGCCGACTACAATCTAGTTTTGGAAGAACTCGACCTGCACCATGGCGAAACGACACTGGCTTTGCGCGAACAGCTGGCCATCAAAGTCTTCCTAACCACCTCCCGATATGATAGCGTGATCGCGAGCTATCTAAACCGCGAGCAGGCGACATCGGGATCCTATGCAGTATCGCTGCCATTGGAGATGCGGCTACGCTACGGGGAAAATCCGCATCAGAGTGCTTCTCTTTATGGTCGTTTTGGCGACTATTTTCAGAAGCTGCACGGGAAAGAACTTTCCTACAACAACATCATCGATATCGACGCTGCCGCCGCGCTCATCCGTGAATTCGTTGAGCCGACAGTTGCCATCCTGAAGCACACCAATCCATGCGGTGTAGGATCTGATCAAGACCTCCGAGAGGCGTGGCTAAAGGCCTTTGCGACGGATAAACAGGCACCCTTTGGTGGCATCATTGCCTGCAATCGTCCGCTGACCGAGCCCTTGGCTCGTGCTATCTCCGAAATATTTAGTGAAGTGATTATCGCGCCGGAGTTTGAGCCCGAGGCCCGCGCTTTACTGCAGAAGAAAAAGAATCTTCGTCTCATTAAAGTGTCCGACTGGTTCGACTCCACTCGCTCAGAACCGGATGTGCGTTCGGTGATCGCTGGGATGCTCGTGCAGGAAAAGGATTGGGGAGAACTACAAGACCCTGAGCGACGAGTCGTTTCGCAACGACCGCCGACCGCCGATGAGATGAAGGCCATGTTGTTCGGCTGGAAAATTGTTAGACACGTAAAATCCAACGCCATCGTTTATGCCGCCAAAGATCGCACGCTCGGTATCGGCGCTGGTCAGATGGCGCGCGTCGACTCCTCGCGGATTGCGATCTGGAAAGCAGGTGAAGCGGGCCTTTCCTTGCGAGGCAGTGCAGTCGCAAGTGACGCGTTTTTCCCATTTGCGGATGGATTGATTGCTGCCTCGGAGGCAGGGGCAACTGCCGTCATTCAGCCGGGAGGCTCGGTCCGCGACAATGAAATCATTGAAGCGGCCAACGATCGTCAGATGACGATGGTCTTTACCGGCATCAGACACTTCCGGCACTAGTATGGAAATCTCACCAGCCCTTGCGCGCTGGTGAGATTTCCATGCTTACGTCGTATGCTGAAACTAGGTGTAAATATTGATCACGTCGCAACGCTGCGCCAAGCGCGCTACGTTGGAATGGCCGACTCTCCCAACTGTGAGCCCGATCTGATCGCGGCCGCATCCATCTGCGAGCGCGCCGGCGCCAGCGGTATTACCGTCCATCTCCGAGCCGATCGGCGCCACATTCTAGACCAAGATGTCTTTCGGCTGCGCGCCAGCTTGGTCACGAAACTGAATTTGGAAATGGGAAATACCCCCGAAATTATTGATACGGCAATTCGCGTCTTGCCGGATGACGTTTGTCTCGTCCCGGAAAACCGGCAGGAAGTAACCACCGAAGGCGGGTTAGATGTCGTGCGTCACGCGAAATCTCTCAGAAAAACGGTCGAGCGTCTTCAGGCCGCCGGCATCCGCGTAAGTATGTTCATCGAGCCTAAGGCCGAACAGATCGAGGCAGCAGCCGACCTTGGCGCTCAGGTGGTGGAACTCCATACTGGAGCATACTCCAACGCACTGGATGATTTTCGCACCGACGAACTAGATCGGCTCGAGGCGGCGGCTCGCCTGGCGGAGGAAAAAGGACTGGTCATAAATGCCGGGCATGGGATCAACTACGAAAACGTACATCCACTCCTCTCGATTCCTGGTTGGAATGAGTTTAACATCGGCCATTCCATAGTTTCGCGTGCGATCTTCATCGGTTTGGAAAATGCGGTTCGTGAGATGGTGCAGAAACTAGCTTCAGCAAAGCAGTGACAGTATTTGGCATTGGGATCGACGTGGTCGAGAACGCACGGATCGCTGATCTGATTCGGAGTCACGGTCAGCGTTTTTTAGATCGCGTCTATCAGCCAGGCGAGATCGAATACTGTCGATCGATGCGAGACCCGGCACCCCATTTTGCTGCCCGCTTTGCTGCCAAAGAAGCTGTCTCGAAGGCATTCGGAACCGGATTTGCCCAGCGGATAAATTGGCGCGATATCGAGGTCCGCAGAAAGGCAAGCGGCGAACCGTTCGTTGTGCTCCATGCCGGCGCGGCCGAGCTAGCCAAGCGACTGAACATTGAGACCGTCTTAGTTAGCCTTAGCCATTCGCGAGCATACGCCGTCGCCAATGCGCTGCTCTTAAAGAGTGCAAACCAATAGGCGGTCCCCGCCGAGCACCTTCTCCATGCCATCGGATTACAAAGTTAAAATTGAAGTGTTCGAAGGACCGCTCGATCTCCTCCTTTATCTCATCAAAAAGGAAGAGGTTGATATTTATGCGGTTTCGATCGAACGGATCACCGGTCAATATCTTGAATATCTCGATACCTTCCGAATGCTGGATCTCGAGATTGCCGGCGAGTTCGTCGTAATGGCCGCTACTCTCATCTATATCAAGAGCCGCAGCTTGCTTCCGCTGCATCAACAGCCACCGGAAGCTGATGCCGAAGAGGAAGATCCCAGATGGGATCTGATCCGGCAGCTCATTGAATATAAGAAATTCAAGGATGCCGCTTTGCAGCTTCATCAAAGAGAGCTGCTGCAGGAAGGATTCATTCCGCGGATTCCAGAAAAACCTGAGTTCGATGAACGAGAAACCCTTCTCCAGAGCGAAGTCGGTATCTTCGATTTAATTAGTGCGTTTCAGAAGGTGCTGAAAAAGCTCGAAGATCGTCGCGAAGATCTACGCGAGATTTTTGAGGAGAATTTTACCGTTTCCGACAAGATCGACTTTATCATCCGCACCACGAGCGCGAACCAACGAATCGCATTTTCCGAACTATTCGCTTCGGCCGCAGGCCGAACCGAGATCGTTGTCACTTTTCTGGCCCTGCTTGAGCTGATCCGCTTGAAGCAGTTACGAGTCACGCAGGAGGCACCATTTTCTGAAATCGATATCGAACGAATAAGCGTCTGAGATGCCGTTGCCATGGAGGGTCCGACGGTGAGAGATCAATGACAAATTTGTCATCACAGCTCTGGGGAGATTGTCATGATCGCCGTTGAGTTTGGGGACTATTGGGGCAGCTAAGGAACCGTGAGAATCTTACTACTATTCTCTTGCTTGTCTTTCAGTGGGTGTATGGCGTATCAAAGCTACCACTCACAGCCACTTCTCGACTCGGGAAGAGAAGGGAAGCTTCGCGCACGAAGCCTGAACGCGCTCGAGGTCGATGTGGCCCAGCTACACCATCCGTTGTTACCACCGATCGCCTTGAGTTCCAAAAGCGGTATCGGTCCTGATCAAGCGGCAGTTTTATCCGTCTTGCTCAGCCCCAAACTCGTGGCGGAACGTGATCGCCGAGGCTTAGCTCAGGCGCAGCTCGTACAGGCCGGTGTTCTGCCGAATCCGTCGGTTGGTATAACGCGCGATTTTGTTACCGGCGGCTTTACCACTGGCGCGTTTAATCCCTACGGATTTAATGCCAGCTGGGACGTTTCATCTCTGGTCAGTCACGGAGCGAAAGTGAAAGCCGCACGGACAAATGTCGATGCAGTCAGTCTCGACGTTGCTTGGACCGAGTGGCAAACGGCGGAAGGCGCCAAGATTGCGTTTTACCGAGTCGTGGCCCTGGAAGCTCAACTCAGTCGGGCCAAGCAAATCGACTCCGATCAACAGGCTACTGTTACCGCACTTCAAGCGGCCGTAGACCGTCATGAAAAGAATGTGGTCGATTTGGCTGCTGCCCAGGCCGCTCGACAAGATTCCCTGACCGCCATTCTTGCTATTCAGCAAGAATTGGATCAGAGGCAGTTGGCGCTGAAAAGAGCGGTAGGTTTTTTGCCTCAAGCTCAGCTGGCAATTCGGTATGATTTCGCTCTCCCCTCTTCCGTCTCACCACCCTCAGAAAAAGAATTACTTGCGAACCTCGAAAATCAACGACTGGATTTAGTCGGACTTCGGGCGGGTTACCAAAGCCAGGAGGAGACCGTCCGCGCCGCGATCCTGGCTCAATTTCCGAAAGTGGCACTCGGGTTCGCCCATGCCAGCGACAACTCAAATATCCATACCACCGGCTTTGGTATTACGTTCGATTTGCCGCTCTTTGATCGTAACCAAGGAGCCATTGCTAGCGAAAAAGCGACCCGGCTGAAGCTTTACGACGAATACGCCAATCGCGTATTCGAAGCGCGTTCCGATATTGCTTCTGCCTTAACGGACATCCGTTCGCTCAATCAGCAGATTACTGTTGCCCAAGCGGCCCTGCCGGTCTTCCAGCGCCTCGTCGATACTGCAAGAACCGCTGCGGAAGTGGGTGCGGCCGACGTACTCGGCTACTTTCAAGCCCGGATTAGCTTGAACCAGAGAAGTCTGCAAATCCTCAAATTGAAGCAAACACTGATCGAAGCCAAGAGCGCGCTGGAACTTGCCTCCGGTAGGTATCTGCCAGCCGAAAACTAAGCGGGGGTAGTAACACTGTGACCAAGAAGTCGTTCGCAATTCTAATTCTCGTCTTATTAACCGGTGGATTCGCCGGCTATTGCTTGATCAAAAACACCGCAAAGAACGCTTCGGAATCGGGAGAAGCTCAGGGAACGGCAGCCGAGGAGCCCAAGCCAGTTGCCCAGGTTGAGACGGCTGCTGTCGAACACAAATCAATTTCTCAGACTCTCACCGCGTATGGGGGAGTGGTCGCTGCTCCCGGCAAAACTCATTTCATTGCGGTCTCTTTTGAAAGCCGCGTCAAACATGTTCTGGTCAGT
>Ga0209648_10001420_pt1 | contig 19336 bp, 15 predicted proteins | sample GraSoi2013_115cm_FD_185830 | JGI IMG/M metagenome (GOLD analysis project Ga0209648, IMG submission 185830) | Grasslands soil microbial communities from the Angelo Coastal Reserve, California, USA - Sample 9_17_2013_115cm (SPAdes) (version 2) | ecosystem: Environmental > Terrestrial > Soil >...
TTTTGCCCGATGGCCAGTGGATCTCCAGGCTTCCTGCATCCGTCGCATCCCCCAGGCCGAAATGCAAACGACGGTCGTTCGAAGATATATAACTTCCACTCGCAAGCACGTCCTGACGTTGGCGCATGCCGTTGGCAGTCAAAAACGCGGTTGCGCACGTCGCGTCGCGCGGGCTTTTGGGTCCTCCGACGAGTTGAACCTCGACCCAGTGATGATGATCGGGGTTCACATTGCGAAGCAGCACGGGAGGACCGTCAATCGGATTGATCACAACATCGATCTTGCCGTCGTTGAACAGATCGCCAAATGCGGCTCCGCGTGCCGGAATGACCTTGGCGAGCCCGGTCCCCCGAACGGGCGGCACGTATTCAAATCTTCGACCCTTGCCTTCTGGATCCGGGATGTTATGAAAGAGCAGCGGTCTTTCAGCAAACGACGTGCCCCAGTTGTGTTGGTCCACCTGCGAGTAAGCATGGCCGTTCACCATGAAGAGATCGAGCCAGCCATCGTTGTCGTAATCGAGAAAACCGTCGCCCCAACCTACGAATGGAATCGTGGTTCGTGCGATACCTACCTTGTAGCTCACGTCAGAGAAGCTGTTGTTGTCGTCGTTGCGGTAGAGCACTTTGTAGTCGTCACTGAAGTCAGTAATAAAAAAATCCACCCGGCCGTTGTTTTCATAGTCCCCCGCGGCAATGCCCATCGAGGCGATCTCGCGGCCGTCGTCGTTGAGCGCAATCCCGGACGAGTAACTGTCGTCTTCGAACGTCCCATCGCCTTTGTTGATATAGAAGTAATTGGGTTCCGAGTCATTCCCGACAACCAGGTCGGGGCGGCCGTTTGCATTGAGTGAGACAAAAATTGCCGTGAAGCCGTAGTAGGGTTGTTTATCCTGCACGCCTGCCTTCACCGTGACATCGGTGAAGGTGCCGTCGCCATTGTTATGGAAAAGATGGTCTGCTTCGCCAGGTAATCCGCGCGGTCCGCAATTCACTGAAACCCCACGATACTGGCAGAACGCATAGTTCATCGCCTTGCTTCCGCCGATCGGCAGGTTCTCGCGGTCGAGGTGAACATAACCCGCAACATACAGATCCAATAACCCATCACCGTCATAGTCGCCCCACGCTGAACCTGCAGACCAGTTGCCCAATTGCACACCGGCTTTTTCAGCCACGTCAGTAAAGGTGCCGTCATGGTTGTTGTGGTAGAGCCGGTTCTTGCCGTAGTTGCCGACAAAGAGATCGGGCCAGCCGTCATTGTCATAATCCGCCACTGAGCAGCCGTATCCCCAGCGATCGTTCGCCACACCGGCCTTTTGCGCTACTTCGGTGAAAGTTCCGTCATGATTGTTGTGGAACAGTGCGGCGTGTGGCGGCTCTTCCTTTCCATCCAGAGAATCGAATGTCGCGCCGTTCACGAGATAGATATCGAGCCAGCTATCGTTGTCGAAGTCGATCAGGCAGACGCCCGAACCATTCGTCTCAACAATGAAGTTTTTCTCTGGCACGCCCATTTTGTGGAGCCAGCTACTGAGCCCGGCCTGCCTCGTGGCGTCTTCGAAGATGACCGGCCCCTTGTCGACAAACCCGCCGGCCGTGATGGGCCGATTCTGAGAGTCATAAATAGGAGCCGCAACTACTCCCGAGGCAATTCCTCCCATGCTGCTCTGAGGATTTTGTTTATTTTGCTGGGCCCTGGAAATACCGAGAGAAATCAGAAATACAATTAGAACGCAAACAGAAATATCGCGGACGCGCCACAAAACAGCCTCCCCGAGCTACATGCTGCTCGTTATCCTTAGTGTGCCCAGACGGCCAAAGCTGCCTTGAGAAAGAGGCCCGTGATGTGAACGACGGTTTGTTCGGCCAAGTGTGGATCTCCCATTCTAAGGGCATCAAGTATTCTCTGATGGTTCGACACCTCCGGCACCCACGGGGATGCGTCTAGGTTCTTAGCCTGAACGCGCATTCGGGTAAACGCAAGCAAGGGCACGATCAGCCGCTTGCCGGTGTCAAGAAGAAGTGGGTTTCCAGTTTTCTCCAATATACAGAGGTGAAATCTCTGGACAGAGTCTATTACCTTGAGCGGGTCGTTGCTCGCGACCGCCAATTGGATGGCGCTCCAGGCAGACTCAATATCTTGCAACGGCAGTTTGCGTTCTGCAATGATCCGCGCAGCCAAGCCTTCTAGCGCTCCGCGAATCTGGTAGATATGAATGATGTCGGTTTCCGTCAGGGTGAGAACCCGGGCGCTTCGCCCGTGCCGTTTCGTGACAAATCCTTCTGCGGCAAGAATATTGAGTGCTTCACGAATGGAAAGTTGCGCCACACCGAAATGCCGTGCCCACCGTCCCTCGACAATTTTTTGACCAGGGGCGATTCTTCCTCGCAGAATCTCGTCGCGAAGCCGGGCCGCCAAGCTCTGCTTCAGGAGAGCACGCGATTCTCGACTCCCGTTTCGACCTGCTACCTCCAGTTCTCCACTCATACTCGAACAAAGCCCATGTACACCTTGGTTGCTGTTGAGTCTACGTCCTTCGGCATTTTTATCATTCGAGCTTCAGATCGCAGGACGCACCAGGTTCTTCCGGGATTCGATAGCGCCCATCTTTAACCACCGCCGGAAATACAAAGTAGTCGCGCAAATGGGGTATGTATTCGAGGAACGAAACTTCATGGCCCAGGGCGATGTGATTGAATAACACGAGGTGCTGATGCAACTGTCCCATATCACCCACATGCGGCACGACCGGTAGGCCCAGCTTTTTGGCGAGTAAACTCACGGTAAGAAACTCGCTCACTCCACCTAACCTCGTACAGTCAGCCTGAACGTAGTGGAGCGCTCCCGCTTGCATGAAATTCTTGAATAGAACCCGGTTAGGAATATGCTCGCCCGCTGCAATCTTTACCGGTGCGATCTCTTCCGCCAGTCTAGCATGCGCGCGGATATCATCTGGATGTGTCGGCTCCTCGATCCATAGAGGCTGAAACTTCGCGAGACTGCGACAAATGTCAAGAGCGAGCGGCAGGCCCCAACTCTGATTGGCGTCGAACATGAGTTTGCCTGTATCACCAATGCATTCACGTAGAATCGCCGCGCGGCGTAGATCGCGCTCATGCTCTGGTGACCCAACCTTCAGCTTAAAAGCCTGGAATCCTCTGTCAATGGCTTGCGCCGTCAGTTCCCGAACTCTCTCGTCGTCGTAGGCAATCCATCCTACTGAGGTGTCATATCCTGGATAGCCTTTCTCCAGAATGGCATTACGCTCAGGCCGACATGAGAAGTTGGTGGCTACCAGGTTCAGAGCTTCTTGCTCACAAAGGACCTCGTCCAAATAGCTCAGGTCCAGCAGCCGTACGATCTCTTGCGGAGTTAGGTCGAGCAATAGTTTCCAGAGTGGCACTTTCCGGCTCTTCGCCCAAAGATCGAAGCATGCGTTCGTGATGGACGCTAGCGCGAGATGAACCACTCCCTTGTGCGGCCCCAGCCAGCGGAGCGAAGGATGATCGGCTAGACGTCGGGAAACACTGCCAAAATCAGACATCACCTCCTCAATGTCCAACTTAGATAGTGATTTCGCTAACAGCTCAATCGCCTCGCATACGAGGCGATTACCTTCTCCGAGCGTAAGTGCGATTCCTGTTCCACACAGACCATCTCGACTCCTAAGCAGCGTAACGGCGAAGCAGTATTCGGAGTTGGTATGGAGCGCATCGCTGCCTGCTCCGCCGGGCAAGGGAAAACGTGCGTCCCGGGTGGCTATTGATTCAATGGCGCAGTCAGACATCGTGCTATTTACTCCGCTATTTTCCCGGCAGCAATTTCCAATCTTCGGGTGCTCTCTTTTAACTCGACGCTACAGTTCATTCGGTCTTATCCCACCCCTGAGGCTAGACATATACGCCGCCTCCACCACTCGCATCGTGTCGAATGCGTCTTCCACGCGGGTTGGCAACAGAGGAGTTGATCCCTCCACATATGCCTGCAGTGAACCCATTGTGCCCACAAAAGCATCAGGAAACCAATTTCCGCTGACTTCTGCATCCCTCCATGCGCTATCTCCTCGGAAGATGAATTTGAGAGAATCGGGTCGCCCGGCGGGGTAATCCAGATTCACCCCCATTTGCGCTCGCATCGCCCCCTTTGTCCCCTCCCACTGGACAAAACTCTCTTGCGATTGAGCGGAGAAATAGTGACTGTGATTCGTATTGATGAAGACGCGCTTGTCGTCTCCAAAGTCCATCAGGATCACGCTTTTCGTCGGTGCCAATTGAGCAGCTTCTGGACTGGTCAAGGTCTTCGCGAGAACAGATATTGGATTTCCAAACCACGAACGCACAAGGTCCACGTAGTGAATCGAGTGGTACAGAATTTCGATTCGCGGAGCTTTCTGCAGGAAATCCCAAAGATGCCAGGGGGTCATCACGCTCACCCTGACTTCCATATCATGTATCTCTCCCAGCGCACCGCCCTCTTTCAAGCGCCAGGCCATCATCATATTTGGAGCAAAACGCAGTTGAAAGTTCACCGCTGCCGTCAGCCGCTTGGCTCGGCAAATTTCCATGATTGCTCGCGCCTCCGACAATGTTTCGCCCATAGGTTTTTGCAGAAGAACAGCAGCACCATCAGGTATGTGTGGCAGGAGTTCGACCAAAGTAGATGCCGGCACGGCGACATCGAAGACCGCATCCTTGGGGGCGTAGGCAGCCGCTTCTTCCACGCCCGATAGCACAGCCGGAATACAAAATGCACGCGCCAGATTCTCGGCTTTACTCTTGTCCAGATCGGCAATGGCTACGACCGGGAAACCTGCCTTCTTGTATGCCGGTAAGTGCGCGTCCCGCACAATTCCTCCTGCCCCGATGGAAACAATTGGCCTCGGATTTCGAGGCCGAGGAACCTCGATCTGCATGTTACGAGCAGAGGTCATATGCGTTACGAGATCGTAAGTCGCTGTCATAAATTCCAAATTTTGAGCAACCTTATTCACTCTGAATTAAGGATGGATGTCAGGCCTGACACCAGCATCTCCACTTTAAAGCGTATTTAGAACAATCGTGCTGACGTTCGGATCTGGAGCTTGACTCACAACATCGATTTGTAGCTTGGTCGCGTCCTGCCGGAATGTAAGTGCTTGCCCTGTCGCCAACAGGTGCACGGCAATCACTTTTGCGTCGAGTCCGGTGATCTCGAGTGGCCCGCTGGGCCATTCAAATACGTGCACAAACACTCGACTTACTTTCGCCGTGGTTCGTAACGCCGGCACTCCTTGCAGCGGACCGTACGTGGTCCCGTAGATCGAGTCCCCGTTTACACTCAGCCAGTCGCCTATTGCGTGCAGTCTTTCCTGGAATTCAGGTTGAATGATGCCGTCCGGTTGTGGACCCACGTTGAGCAAGAAGTTGCCACCTCGACTGGCCACTTCTACCAGGGATCGAATGAGAAACTTGGCCGATTTGAATTCGCGATCATGAATGTTGTAGGCCCAAGTGTTGTTGATAGTCATGCAAGTTTCCCACAACTGGAAATCTTCGGGTCTGGGCACTATTGCCTCTTTGAGCTTCTGCTGAATGCTCGTGTCGACAGCATTAAACTCAATTTCCTTCGTAGGGACTCCGTTAGGAATAAACTGTTCCGGGGTCTTATAGTCTCCTGGCAAACCGATTCGATCATTCACCAGCATAGCGGGCTGCAATCCTCGGATTAAATTCAGAAAACGGATACCGCTGTATTTCTCTTGATGATGTAGGCCGTCAAACCAAATCAATACCACCGGTCCATATTTGGTCAGCAATTCGGTCAATTGCAGCTGCATGTAGTCCAGATAAAGCGGCCACTCGGGACGCTCAGGCTCGCCGTTCCAATTTTCCTTCGCGAGCTTCGACGTATCTCGAAATGATGGGTGGTGCATGTCGGGCGGCGAGTAATAGAACCCCAGTGGCATCGACTTTTCCTTGCACGCCCTGGCCAACTCTCCCACGATGTCCTTGGCATAAGGAGTATTCGTAATCTTGTAGTCCGTGTACGAGGTATCGAACATGCAAAAACCATCATGGTGTTTGGTAGTGAACACCATGTAGCGCTGGCCGGCGGCGCGAGCCAAGTCAACGAACGCGTACGGATCGAATTTTGTCGGGTTGAATCGTTTCGGCAACTCCCGGTATTCCGCTTCGGAGATACCGCCAGCCTTGGGAGTCATAATCGGCCACGAAGCTTCAACGCTCGCCAAAGAATAAGGTCCCCAATGGATGAACATGCCAAACTTTGCGTCGCGATACCACGCCGTCCGGTCGTCAACCATGCCGGCAGCGAAGCTCAGAGGACCGATCAAAGGAAGACAAGAGGAAAGCCCGGCAACTCTGATGAAGTCACGTCGATTCGAGGTAAATTCTCGTCCCATGTGTGCGCGCCTCAACCACTACTCGAGATGAAAAACCTCATCCATGGTTGCCCACCACTCACCATTCTTGCGATCCGGCAGCGGCTCTTGCATCGGCCCCGTAATCGCCCACCATTCCTGGGTCTTTGGATCTGAAGCCATTTTCTCCAAGTCGCTTTTTATGTCATCGCCGCGATATTCGAAATAGGCGAACAGCAAGTCGTTTTTCAGAAAGATGGAGTAATTTTCGATATTGCATTCCCGAATCTTCTGCAACACTTCCGGCCACACCGAGGCATGACATTGGCGGTACAGGGTTTCGCACTCGGCTTTCAACTTAATCACCGTTCCAAATCGTTGCATCACGACATTCCCCCAAACGCGAGAACCACGTTTACACATGAACGATAAAATATTACACTCAATTGGCTGTTTTGACTGCAGTGCACCCGAATATCATGCCATTTGAGCGCTTAAACGACAAACTTGGATGGGTTGGCGTGTCATGTCCAAGGATACTAGGAAGCGGAGAACCCTCGTGAATTATCAACTTTGGCTCGGCGTGGGTGCAGTCATCACTGCAGGCATGCTGCAGGGGGTTTTCGCAGTCCCAATGAAGTTTGCATCCCGCTGGAATTACGAAAATATATGGTTGGTCTATTCGCTGACGGGAATGGTTGTGTTTCCCTAGTTCCTTCTTATTACGACGGTACCTCACCCCGCAGAGATCTACGCATCAACTTCCACGACGACATTGTTTGGTATCGCTGGCTTTGGCGTCTGCTGGGGAATCGGAGCCACACTGACCGGAATCGGCCTGACGCTCCTAGGCATTGGCCTCGGAATGGCAATTATTCTGGGCCATTGCTGTCCCAATTAGACGGGGGACCGACTCGCCGGTGCTGAAACCATGGAACATAGCACCGCCTTTCCGGCTTGGTGAAAAGCAGGTTGGCACTCACCAGATCGGCTGTGTTCCGTGGCTGCTGTCCCGATTAACCCGTCCGGTCGCGCTGAATTTTCCAATCTTTGCTGGTCTGTTCTTCGTAGTGTGTCATTCTGCTGTCCAATCTAGCTGCTGCAATTTGCACTCTGTGCCAGAGCTAGAGCCAGTTGCTCCGGCATGAACTCGGGCTGTGGTGGTGGTTGGAACGGAGCATCAATCCATGTCCAGAGATCGCGATAGACAAACAACTGTTGTCGAAGCAATGCCACCAAGTTCGACAGCGACCACGAGAAGGTAGAGCGCAACTGCAGATATTTGATCAGCAACATGGCAATCAGTGCCGCCCAGATCTGCGTCTTGAGAGCATTGGCGGACGTTCCCACGAAGGTCTTCACTCGAAGCGACTGCTTGAGCGCTTTAAAAAACAATTCTATGGCCCAGCGCTCCTTATAGATGGCAGCAATCGTGGCAGCCGATAACGTCAGCTGGTTGGTCAGAAATACCAAAAGGCGATTTTGTACTTCATCCCAGAACTCCACCCGTCGGAAGAAACACTGTTTGCCTTGGCGCGCCAGCTTATAGAAGAAGATCACCTGGTCTCGCATTACTCCTATCCGTCGCGGGGTTTCTCGTTCTTCGATTAGCCCGTAATCCGCGTTGTCCTTCAGACGCGTCACGAATTGAACTTTCTGTTGCCCCAGCCGGTGAAACCAGTCATAGTCGGCGTAGCCGCGATCGAACACTAGCATCGTTCCCGGCGTGAACCGCATCTGCCGCGCTACCCGCACCTCATGCCGTTTGCCCTCGGTGATCACCGCATATTCGGGCAGATAGCCGTCGTGATCCAGCAGCAAATGCAACTTTACCGCTCCCTTGGTCTGCCGAAAACGGGCCCAATCAAACACCCTCGCGCACAGATCGATTACCGTGGCATCCAGGCTCACCAGCTTGTTCTTGAAGCGAAACTTTCGAGTGTTTCCCGTTCGGCTCGCGACCATAGCCTGACATTTCCCCAGCAGTTGATGGAACATCGCTTCGTAAAGCTGCCAAGGCCGATGTTCGTTGGCATAAGCCAAAGTGGAGCGGCTCGGCGCCGTCGCGACTCCAAGATGCCGAAGTTTTCCTTCGCTTGCCGCCAAACCTCCACAAATTTCCCGCAAAGACTTGGCATGCCCTAACTGACAGAACAACATCGCCACAAACTGTCCCCAACTGCTGAACCCACGCGCGTGCCGCTCTGCCCCATACTTGCGCACGGCTGATTCAAACTCCATTCGCGGAAGCAACTGCAAGGTTTGTGAGAAAATGCTGCAGACTCGAGTCAAAGGCTGATCCTCCTTGGTTGTTTTCGGTTTCGCACCCGATGCCAACTTATCAGAGCTTCAGCCTTTTTATGCCGCGGCGTTATTTCAATTCAGAAACTTAATTTGGACAGGTGTGATTCTGGGCCTCAGCGCATCGCTGGGGTCTCTGATACCTCTCGTCATTCTGAACCCTCAAAATCTGCACACACGTCAGGGGCACGTCTTCTTATTAGGCACAACTATCATGCTGGCCGGAATTGCTCTCTGTGCCCGCGCCGGCATGTTGCGGGACGCGGTTCGGAACCGCGAGGTGGTAAAGACGTCCCGGAACCAGTTTTTGACCGGCTTCATTGTGTGCTGTTCTTCTGGGTTGCTTTCCTCCGCTTTGAATTTTTCTTATGCCTTCGGCAGCGCAGCAATACGCCATGCTTTGGATCTGGGCTCTCGTGCGATTTGGAGCGCTGGCATCGTCACAGTGCCTGCCGTGAGCGGGGGATTTCTCGCGAACTTTCTCTACTGCGGGTATCTCCTTTTAAGGAATCGAAGTACCAACAGATTCTTCGGTGCAGGCGCGGGGACCAATTGGTTTTGCGGTGCTCTGATGGGTTTCTTCTGGTTTGGCGGCCAGACCCTGTACGGCTTGGGCATTTCACGAATGGGCAGCCTGGGTGTGGTCGTAGGGTGGCCTCTTCTGATGGGCATGATAATTGTCACCAGCAACGCCGCTGGTATCGTCACCGGAGAATGGAACGGAATCTCAGCGCACGGCAAACGTTTCCTCGCCGTCGGAATGACCATGGTCCTCACAGCGCTAGGTATCCTGGCTCTCGCCCAGCACTACTCCTAAATCGGGGCACATCCAGGCCGACGCTACTTTCTAACCACTCCGAGAACTCCTCCAATCTAAGGGTTCCGTGCTGTGTACGTGTTCGACAGATTATCTCGTGATTTGCGACCGAGCCTTTGCGCGCTCGATGTAATCCGCGAGTGCCACTTTAGAAACTCCCCTCGATAGCAGCAAGCACATCATCGCTCAACTCCTCTGCCCTGTGCAACGCATCCCTGATGCATGGGTTCCAGCTACCGGCATCTTTTGTCCACCAATCCGGGTTCTGAGCGCGAAAGCTGCCCTAAAATGGCGTTCCAGATGGAATCTAAAAGACTCCTTTCGCGGTCGAAGGACGAATTAACGCTTGACGAAGTTGTGATTTAATACCGATGATAAGGAACGATATGAACCGCGTGAATTTTGTTGCACTCGCCGTCCTCATCCTAATTGCATTTGTTGCCAGCTCGGTCTGGTACAGCCCGTTCTTGTTTGGACGGCAATTTTTGGAGTTGAGTGGGGCTACGGCTAGTCCTCAACCAAGCCCCGCAAAAGCGCTACTCGAACTTCTCCGTACCTTTGTGCTTGGCTACATGATTGCCCGCCTCATGATTCGCCTCAATGTCATCAGCTTGAAGGATGCCTTGGAATTTGGGCTTTGGTTGTGGGTCGGCTTTCCGGTCATCCTACTAACCGGCTCAATACTCTGGCAGAACGTTCCTTGGCAGCTTGCGGCAATCCATTCAGGCGACTGGCTTGTAAAGCTGCTATTGATACCCGTCGGCCTTGCACTATGGTCCAGACGTACCCGCTTACGGAATGCGTGAGAAGAGCACGCTCACCGGTTCTGCACATAGCCAATTCTTATGCTATCCGCTCCTCCAACCGTACGGTAACAGTCTCCCCCACGCTCTTGCCGATGGCTCGTCGGATTTCCGTTTTCACTGGCAGTTTATGTGTACCGTCACCCATCGCCATGAAAGAGGTCGCGAATGGATGGCCATCGATGGTGCCCTTAACCTTCACAAGGCCACGCGTACCAAAGAATTTGACGGACTGAGGCCAAACCACATAGGTCCACCCACCTTTTTTCGGGCTTTTTTGCAGCTTGGCGGTGAACGAACGCTTTAGCATATCTGCCTAATTTTACAGCTGGAGCAGGCTAGCTGTCATGACTCGTATGAGCGGACTGGCCGAGACCCATAAGTGGACGAAAAATCGCGTTAGCCCTCATCGACCGGGTCGCGGGCGCGATCAAAGAACTCCACACGAACAATTCCGAGGTTCGTCGACCGTGTGCGTCCTTTGACGCTCACAGTCGACAACTATCTGACTTCAGAGAGCCCGCTCGATAGCAGCGGCCACGTCATCGCTCAATTCCTCCGCCCTCTGCAACGCGTATGGCTGTATCGCTGGTGGGAACCGATTTCGGACGGACGCAGGAAACGAAGGGTTTTCACCGTCGGAACGGTCGAACAGTACAAGACGGAGGCCCACGCCTTGAAAGCAGCGGAAGGCATGCGGCTGATGATCGACGATGGGATCTTGCGCCGAGAACCGGTTCTCTTCTGTGGCATCCTCGACCGTTTCCTTCTCGATCAGAAACAGGAAGAGGAAGCCGAACAAATCACTCCACATCAATGTTAATCAATTAGTAATATTGAGCTGGACGCTGATTCTGCGCTGCTGCTGAGCTGAATTTCATGATGGAGTTGGTTTGGCGCGGGGCGTGAATCCATACCCCAATAGGAATTGAATCTGAGTAAGCTCACCGCCACCGCTGTCGCACAGGTTTGCACCCCTCCGCAAGTTATGCGGAGCAATGTGGTCCAGTCCCTACTCGCTGGCGACAACGTGAGTCAAGTAACTTCCCGCCATACCAGATAGGTACCAGCGTCATTAGCGCGGACATGGAGGGCGCGATAACATTGCGCCGTTCATACCTGGTCTCTCCCGGTAAGACTCGATTGAAAGTTCTGAGGCAACTGTGCGAAGAGTACGGTTTTGAGTCTGACTCCTTGCTGCACAGCAAATTCAGATCCCGCTGCGGTAATGGATATATTGAGTCGTTTGCATAGGTGTAGACAGCAGGTACAGATTCCCACGAGGTGGCGATTGCGCACACTGAAACTCCAGTCTTTCGTTCTGTTGCTGTTCCTTGGTTGGTCTGGCCTGACTTGCGTGGCAGATCCATCCGCAGTGACAATGTCGCCCGCAAGCCTCAACTTCAGCCAACAGACCGTCGGCACAACGAGTTCTTCCAGCGCGGTAACTCTTACGAACCATCTCTCGACGCCCTTGGCAATAAGCGCTTTTACCACCACGCCCGAGTTTGCGGAGACGAACAATTGTGGGAACTCGCTGCCAACGGGAGCGACGTGTGTGATTCGCGTTACATTTACTCCGAGTGCCGTGGGGAACAGAACGGGTGTGCTGATGGTGACCGACAACGCCAGTTCCAGCCCACAATCTACTGCGCTAAGCGGAACGGGATCGGTGGTCGGCTTGAACTCGATCGTGGTGTCTCCCTCCAATCAGACGATCCCACTTGGACTCACGCAGCAGTTCACGGCAACAGGGTACTTCAAGAATGGGACTATCTCGAACTTAACCAATGCCGTTGCATGGGCATCGAGCAATGCGGGACTGTTCACGTTCGGCAAATCCGGAACCGTAGGGTTAGCAACCAGCTTGGGCCAGGGCACCGGAACAGTAAGCGCGTCAGTTGGATCGATAATCGGTTCAACGCCTCTGACCATCGCTCCGCCGGCGCTGGTTTCGCTCTCTCTCAGTCCCCTTAACCCGTCCATTGATTGGGGCGCCCACCAACAGTTCAGCGTAACGGGGTATTACACCGACCATTCTTCGCAAACACTTACGAGCGGAGTGACCTGGCAATCTTCCGCGCCCGCAATTGCTAGCGTGGATCAGAATGGACTTGCCGTGGCACAGGCTGTTGGAAGCACGACCATTACCGCACAGTCCGGCTCGTTCAGCAGTTCCACGGCGCTTCGGGTGCTTCCGAAACTAATTGGAATTGTTGTGACCCCTAAGAGCGCAACCGTGCCCGTTGGCACGACCGAACCATTCACTGCAACGGGATTCTACAGCGACCTTTCCACACAGGTTTTGACCTCAGGTGTGACTTGGAGCACGCAGTCGCCGTCGGTTGCCACGATCAACTCCCAAGGAGTTGCCATGGCTATAGCGCAGGGTCAGACGACAGTGAGCGCAGTCTTAGGGTCCGGGTCCGGGTCCGCCACCATCTCGGTAGGTCCACCCGTCCTGGTCTCCCTCAGCATTACGCCTTCAAACCCCAGCGTTGCGGCAGGCGTGATCCAGCAGTTCCAGGCGATTGGCACTTACTCTGATCACTCTACTCAACCTGTGTACAGCCAAGCCTGGATCTCCTCGGACACATCCGTGGCCACGATTAATCTTGCAGCGTATGCGACGACGGTTGCACAAGGTAGCACCACCATCACGGTATCCGTATACAACGGCGTGGCACAGCCGGTTACGGCATCTACCACGTTGCTTGTCACGGCCCCGGCATTCAAGTCGCTGGAAATACTGCCAGATCACCCGGCCCTGCTGCCCGGTACCTCCCAGCAGTTGCGGATACAAGAAATCTATACGGACGGATCCACGGTGGACTTGACTGGTCCCGTCACCTGGGCCTCATCGAATGGCTCGGTGGCGTCAATCACGAACACAGGCATGTTGGGCACAGTGAGCCAGGGCGTCACGACGATCACTGCTAGCTCTTCCGACCTGAACCTGACAGCAACAACACCAATCGAGGTCTATGCGAGTGGACAGGCCCGCTTCGCTTACGTCAGCAACTACCGGGACGACACCATAGGTCTGTATTTGTTGGACGGAACGAGTGGCCAGCTTTTTCCGGCCGAGACTACATTCCTCGGCGGCGGAAATGGCCCTGTGGCGGTGGCGTCCGATCCGTCCGGCCAATTCTTATATACCGCCAATAAGGACAGCGGCTCAATTTCAGCACTAACAATTGATTCGATAACAGGGTCGCTTGTGCCAATCTCGAATACGCCGACGACTTGGCATGCCCCGTGGTCCCTAGCTGTACATCCGTCGGGTCGATATTTATTCGTAGCGGATCATGAAGTGACACTCTATAGCATCGCCTCTAAAGGGTCGACGAATCCCATCTGGCAGCAGTTAGGGGCTACCTATCCTCTCTTCGTGACAGTGGATCCAACAGGAACTTTCGTTTATGCCACCACCAGTTACCCCGGGAACATCACAGGCTACACGTTCGATGCGCAGAGCGGAAGCTTGACTCCTATACCGGGTTCGCCTTTTTCTTCCGGACCGACCCCGGAAACGGTGATTGTCCACCCGTCGGGCAAATTCGCTTATGTGGCAAACGGAAACGGGCAGAGCGTGTCCGTATTTGCGGTCGACCCGGCCAGTGGAGCACTACTGCCACAAGGAGATCCTGTCCCAGTTCAGCAAGTTCCAACTTTCCTTGCATTCGACCGGTCGGGAAATTACTTGTATGTCACCAACAACGCTTCGAACACGATTTCTGGATTTGCCGTTGACCCAAACACCGGAAATCTGACTCCTCTCATCGGATCTCCCTTCACCGGGGTTGGCGGAAATGGACCCACGTGGATTTCAGTCGATCCCACGAATCAGTACATGTACGTTGCGAACGAGGGAACAAACACAGTGGGTGTCCTGGCGATCGATGCTGCTGGTGAATTGAGTTTGAAATACTCAGTGCCAACTGGCACACAGCCATTGTCGATGGTATTAGTGAAGTAAAGCACTTTCTCTTCGCAAACAGGAAGGCAATCAGAACGCATAAAGCGGGATGCATAGCTGCGGCTAAGCAAATCTGTCGTTGATCGGGTCTCTCAAATTCTGCTTGCGGCCAAAATCCCATTCCGTCGTCTGCACGGACGCATGCCTCAATAGGAATTGAATCACAGACCAATTCCAAAAAGGGCACTGACAGCATCTGACGGATATCAAAGCATTGGCTTGCAAGAGGCGACGCGACGAACCCCTTGGTGTAAATGCAAATGTTATAACTGGCGAAACCAGGCGTTTACGCTCAAAACCTCTCGATGAGTGAAATGGGATATTACGCCAATCATCAGATAGACTTGGACCGTTCGCCGGACGAAACTGGTCACCGCTGAACTGATGAGAATCACTTTTCTTGGAACGGCCGCCGCAAATGCCTTCCCAGAGGCGTTTTGCAAATGTCAAAACTGCGCGAAGGCACGGATACTCGGCGGCCCGAGTCTGCGCAAACGCTCTGCTGTGTTGATCAACACGGACCTGCTTATTGATCTTGGTCCCGACGTAATGGTGGCGGCTCAGATGCACGCGTGTCCTTTGGACGAGGTCCGCTACTGCTTGCAAACTCATCCCCACGCCGATCATCTCGACCTCTCGCATCTGCTTTCTCGCAGCCCCGCGTTCGGCGTAGTTGGAGCGCCCGTGCTCCATTTCTATGCGTCGAAAGAGACGACAATGCGAGCTGCGCAAACATTCATTCGAGACCTCGCAGAGTACAGTCTGCTTGCCCCTGATGCTGAAAGAGAGCTGAACGTTAGGATTCACCAGATCAACCCACTGGAATACTTCAATGCGGGTCTGTATTCGGTGATGGCTTTTCCGGCAAATCACGCGATGGGCATGGGAGCCATGTTGTATTCCGTCGAAGAGAGCGGTCGTGCTGTGTTCTATGGTACCGACACGGCCGCGTTGCTGGAAGAGACTTGGCGGACATTCCAGCATTACAAGATGCAATTTGATCTTGTCATTCTGGATCACACCTACGGCAAAGACCAATCGGGTAAGGACCACCTGAGCGCTGAAGAAGTTGCTGCGCATGCGAGTCGTCTTCGCGACGGGGGATTCCTGAAGCCGGATGGCCGGGTATTTGCATCGCACATCGCTCACGAAGGCAATCCGCCGCACCCAGAGCTAGCTGACTTCGCAAAACGACATGGCTATGAGGTGGCGTACGACGGCCTTGTCCTCACCATCTGATGCGGGGGTCGATCGCTAACTGCTGTTAACAGGCGTTTGCGCTCAAAATCCCGGTCACGAGGGACGATGGGACGATGAGCGTAATCGCGATTTTTCAACAACAAGCCTCTTGAGCCAACGCCAACTCCACGGCTTTCATTGACTTGCCCTAGCGTCCCGCATAACATGACCGTCGCGCCCCTGATCGGCGAAACTGTTTCGGGCTACCGCATCTACCCGAAAACGTTGGCGCGTTTAAGGTTCGGTGACTTGGTTGTCAGTGATCCGCTCAACAAGTTTTCTAAATTGGATTTCCGTGCTCACAGAGGAAAAGCATTGTTCACGTCACATCCCAATCTGAGCGACGACGTGAATCGCAACATTATCGGGTCGGAAATCGAGGGTGGCGTGTTCCTCGACGGGTTACAACCGCAAAGCGTGCTGCAAATCCAAACTCAGCACCGTTGCTACACAGCAGTGATGCTGGGAGGAAGCCAAGCGTTAATCTCGGGTCATCCGGAATACTGCCCTGGACCGACCTTGGTTGCCATCGCAGGATCAACGTGGGGCGGTTCCATGCTGAAACGACGTTTTATCGGTCGTGGTATGCGGCTGGAGTTTTGTCATCCGGAATATTCCACGCCCATTGTGACGTCTCGCGTCCAGGAAATCCGGGCGTGTGCAGAGCGTGCGCCCATCTTGGATTGGACAGCGCAGCATATGACTGCACACAGAGCGAGCCTTTTGTGATCGGCCAGACCATCTCGCACTACCGCATTGTCGAGAAGCTCGGCGGCGGCGGAATGGGTGTGGTCTATGAGGCAGAAGACCTCAAGCTCGGTCGCCATGTTGCCCTCAAGTTCCTTCCAGACGAACTCGCCAACGACGCACAAGCTCTCAGCCGTTTCCAGCGGGAAGCCAAAGCCGCGTCCTCTCTGAACCACCCGAACATCTGCACGATCCATGAAATCGACGAGGTCGATGGGCGAGGCTTCATTGCCATGGAACTGCTGGAGGGGCAGACGCTCCGGCACCAGATCAATGGCAAGCCGCTGGAGATCGAAACGGTGTTGAATTTGGGCATCCAGATTGCCGACGCACTGGATGCGGCTCATTCGAAGGGCATCGTCCATCGTGACATCAAGCCCGCGAACATCTTCGTCACGAATAGAGGTCAGGCGAAGGTTCTCGACTTCGGGCTCGCCAAGGTGTCGCTGAAGCCGGAGAGTGTTGCTATGAGCGACGCGACCATCGGCTCGGAGGACCACCTTACTAGCCCCGGCAGCACGCTCGGCACAGTCGCCTATATGTCTCCCGAGCAGGTGCGCGGGAAGGAACTCGATGCTCGCACCGACTTGTTCTCCTTCGGCGCTGTGCTATATGAGATGGCGACAGGCACACTGCCCTTCCGCGGCGAGACCTCGGGAGCGGTCTTCGACTCGATCCTGAACCGTGAGCCGACTGCAGTGGTGCGCTTGAACCCGGACGCCCTCGCCGCGCTGGAAGAAATTGTTAACAAGGCTCTTGAGAAGGATCGCGAACTGCGCTACCAAACTGCAAGCGAACTGCGCGCTGACCTGAAGAGGCTCAAGCGCGATACAGAGTCAGGGAGGGTGGTCACCAGCGGCGCTGTTTCAGTTCAAACCGTTGCAGATAGGCGCTGGCGGCGCTCTGTTGTCGCCGTGGCTGCGGGAATTCTCTGTCTTGCTGCGGTCCTGGCCTACATCTTCCGCCCCACAGCACCGCCACCAAAGATTACCGGGTCGAAGCAAATTACATCAGACGGGTTACAAAAACTCTCGATGGTGTCGGACGGAAACCGTCTTTATCTCACTGAGACTTCCGGTCCTAAGATTTTCTTGACGCAGGTCTCAAGCGGCGGCGGCGAGGCAGCACCCATCAACGTTGCCATTGAAAATGCCTACATTGCGGACGTTTCCGGCGACGGCTCGGAGCTGTTGATTTCCGTTGGTCTTAACCCGACTGGTCTAGGCAATCCGTTCTGGTCGTTGCCAGTTCCAGCAGGCACTCCTCGGCATCTGGGTTCTCTAATTGGACATGACCCGACTTGGGGTCCTCACGGACAATTGGTATTTGCGAAGGGAAGCGATATTTACCTCGCCGAGCACGACGGCTCCTCACCCAAAAAGCTGCTGACGGCATCGGCTTCGCCGGATGGCATCGTGTTCTCTCCGGACGGAACTCGCATCAGGTTTACGGCCGTGAATATCGTAAACGGCACTTCTGAGATTTGGGAGGCGCAAGCCGACGGTAGTGCTTTGCACCCGCTCTTGCCCGGGTGGAATAATCCCGCGAATGAGTGCTGCGGTAGTTGGTCGCCGGATGGCAATTACTATGCCTTCGACAGCGTTCGTGACGGCGCCTCGAATGTCTGGATCATTTCCGAGCGGTCCAGTTTTTGGCAGAAACGGCAGCCTGCGCCGGTCCAGCTCACAACCGGCCCGCTGGCTTTTTATAGCGGTCTTTTCAGCAAAGACGGAAAAAGGCTTTTTGTAGTCGGAATGCAGCAACGTGGAGAATTGGTTTCATACGACGCACGGTCCAAAGAATTTGTTCCTTTTCTTGGCGGCATTTCGGCCGGTGATGTTGATTTCTCCCGCGATGGCAAATGGGTAACTTACGTCAACTATCCCGACGATGCTCTGTGGCGCAGCAGGCCAGATGGCAGCGAGAGGCTCCAGCTCACCTATTCTCCGATGCGTACGGGTGTGCCGCATTGGTCGCCGGATGCACAACAAATTGCCTTTGCCGGCATTACACCGGGGAAGCCGTGGAAAATATTTCTCATCTCCAAGGATGGCGGTTCTGCTACCGCTGTGACCAACGATGAGGATGCATCCGAATCCGATCCAACCTGGTCCCCAGATGGCAAAACCCTCGCCTTCGGGCATAATGGAAACTCTCAAGAAAATACTTTTGTTGAAGCCTTCGATGTTCAAAGCGGAAAACTTTCCCGGCTCCCCGCTTTGCAAGGTGGCTTCGGGCCGAGATGGTCACCAGACGGGCATTACATGGTGGCAATCTCTGCTGACAGCAGCACTCTGTGGCTCTTGGATTTGAAGACCCAACAGCGGAGTGATGTGGCGCGAAGTGTGTTGATGGGTTATCTGGCTTGGTCAGCCGATAGCCGCTACGTGTACTTCGATACAGCTCTGGAGAAGGATCCCGCCTATCATCGGCTTCGAATCAGCGATGGCAAGCTCGAAACCGTTGCTGATCTGAAACAAATTCGAACTTTCCCGAGCCAGTTCGGCCCCGGCTCGTGGACCGGCCTAGGCCCCGGCGACGTTCCGCTGTTCGTGCGTGACACCAGTGCACAGGAAGTCTACGCGCTCGATTTGCAGCTACCTTGAAGCTCGAAACTTACGCTTGCGAGTCAACTGCTGTTAACAGGCGTTTGCGCTCAAAACCCCTACTGCCGGAAGATTTCGCGGACGATAGCGGCAATTTGTTCTCGTCGCCATGTGCCTTCCAAACCCTCAGCCAATTCAGGGTTGTTGTGAGCTTTGGCCAGCTTTCTAAGCAAAGCAGCTGCCTCTTTGTTGGGCCGTTGGTTTGAAAGGTGAAGTTCAAGCCAGTCGACCATCTCTCGTGGCCTGCCGAAGTTTTCTGCATCGTTATCGGGTATTTCAGTTCCTAAGAGTTCCTCGATGAGCACTACAGCTTCAACGAGATCGAGGCTGTCCATCGCTTTGGGAATCATTGGAACATTTTAGCGTTGGCTGGCGAAACCAGATGGGATGAGAAGGTCGATCCCCGATCACGGATGGCGTTAAGCTAGCGGTGATCAACGCACTCAACGTGCAATCACATGAAAAAGGAGATCGACCTTGGAG
>Ga0209648_10001422_pt1 | contig 19323 bp, 16 predicted proteins | sample GraSoi2013_115cm_FD_185830 | JGI IMG/M metagenome (GOLD analysis project Ga0209648, IMG submission 185830) | Grasslands soil microbial communities from the Angelo Coastal Reserve, California, USA - Sample 9_17_2013_115cm (SPAdes) (version 2) | ecosystem: Environmental > Terrestrial > Soil >...
CGCTGCGCGACCGCATCGTGGGCCGCGTTTCGCTCGACAAGATCAAGGATTTCGAGGGCACGGTCATTGTCGACGTGAACCAGGAGATCACCGAAGAGCTTGCCAACCAGGTGCAGGGCGCGGGTATTGAGCGCGTGCGAATTCGTTCCGTGCTCACCTGCGAGTCCCGCCGCGGCGTTTGCGCGCTGTGCTATGGGCGCAACCTCGCCACCGGGCGCATGGTCGAACTGGGCGAAGCCGTCGGAGTCATCGCCGCGCAGTCGATTGGCGAACCCGGCACGCAGCTCACCATGCGTACCTTCCATATCGGTGGAACGGCCACCCGCGTTTCCGAACGCTCCACGCTTGAAGCGCGCAACAACGGCGTCGTCAAGTTCGTGGACCTCAAGCACGTCGAGGGTCGTGGCGGCACTGCTATCGCCATGAATCGCGCCGGATTGATCGCCATCGTCGATGAAAAGAACCGTGAGAAGGAGCGCTACCACGTGGTTTACGGCGCGCGCCTCCGCTGTCAGGACGGGGAACACGTTACCCACGGGCAGGTTCTTGCCGAATGGGATCCGTTCACCTTCTCGATCCTCACGGAAACCGCCGGTTCGGTGAAGTTTGACGATCTGCGGCCCGGCTTGACGATTGAAGAGCAGGTGGACGAGGTGACCGGCCTTTCGCAGGACGTGGTCACTTTGCCTCCCGGCGATGAAAAGCATCAGCCGGCAATTCTTGTACGCGATTCTTCCGGCAAGGTCCGCAAAAAGTACCTCATGCCCTCTCGCGCCCACTTGATGGTCAAGGATGGCGATGAAGTGCAAGCCGGCGACGTGCTTGCGAAGATCCCGCGGGAAACCACCAAGACCAAGGACATCACCGGCGGTCTGCCGCGCGTTGTCGAACTCTTCGAGACTCGCAAGCCCAAGGACCCTGCCGTCATCAGCGAAATCGACGGCGCGGTTAAATACGGCGACATCGCCAAGGGCATGCGCAAGGTTTACGTCGAAAGCCACGATGGCAAGACCACTAAGGAATATTCCATTCCTCGCGGCGTGCACATCAACGTTCAGGAAGGCGACCACGTGAAGGCCGGCGAGGCGCTCATCGATGGCCCGCTCAACTTGCACGACTTGCTGGCCGTCCTCGGCGAAAAGTTCACGCAATCGTACTTGGTCAACGCCATTCAGGAGGTTTACCGGCTCCAGGGCGTGAACATCAACGACAAGCACATCGAGACGATCTCGCGCCAGATGATGCGTTGGGTCAAGGTCGAGGACGTTGGCGACACCACGTTCCTTCTCGAAGAGCAAGTGGACAAGTTCCGCTTCCGCGAAGAAAACGATCGCGTCATCGCCGATGGCGGCCGCCCCGCAACGGGCCGTCCGCTTCTCCTCGGTATCACCAAGGCCTCGCTCTCGACCGATTCGTTCATCTCCGCCGCGAGCTTCCAGGAGACCACCCGCGTCCTCACGGAAGCGGCCGTTGCCGGCAAGGTGGACTATCTCCGCGGCCTCAAGGAAAACGTCATCATGGGCCGCCTCATCCCCGCTGGAACGGGCCTCGAGCACTACCGCAGCATTCAGTTGCTGACGGAAATGCCCGCTCCTGCTCCTCTCGAGGAGATTCCAGAAGCCGCCGAGCTCACCGCCGAAGAAGCGGCTGCGCTGGACTTCCTCCAGAAGGACACCGAGGCGGACGCTGCTACCGAGGGCTAAGACTGCTCTTTAGCCCGATCTCGGTTCGGCCAAGAATCAAAAAGAAACGGCGTCCCTGTAATCACCGGGACGCCGTTTCTGCTTATAAGCCTGTTCGTACAGGTATCCCTCAGGAACTTTGTGTCACAGGTTTGATTGCTGAAATCCGGTTGGAGTTCTTACAATGAGGGATAGCTCCTAAAGGCGAAGGATTCCTGGGTTCTGCAGGATCCCGTCTACTTAAATGCCCGCAGACCACCAACGCGACGCCCAGTCGGCCTCTGGCTCCGCACCGGGGGCGGATAACCGCTCCTCGGTTTCTTCCCGCTTTGAACAGTTCGAGAAGCGGCAGAGGGAACTCTGGCGCTGGACCATGCTTATCCTCTTCCTGCTTGCCGTGGCTTATGCTTGGACGTCCAAGGATGCCACCCATTCTTTTGCCCATGGCCTCGAATCCCTGCCTATCTGGCTTGTCATCTTGGTGGTTCTCTTCGGCGCCTATATGTGGAACAAGACACGCGAGATCTCCGAGTTGCGTGGCCTCATGCACGGCCTCGAACAGCGCGATGCCGAGCCGCCAAGCGACAAACAGCTTGATCAGCTCTTCGAGATCATCTCCCGGTCGCAGCAGGGTTACCGCGACCTGATTGACTCTTTCGACGACGTGCTGCTCGCCGTTTCACTTGACGGCCAGATTCGCGCCGCCAATCGCAGTTTTTCCGATCTCGTGGACACGACCTTCCAGCAGATTATCGGCAGACCGTTGACCGATTTCGTCCAGGAGAGTAGCGGAGATGGTGAAAAGCTGGTCGAGCGCGCAATGCCGCGTTTCATGGAGCGCCGTCAGTGGTCTGGTGTTGTCCAGGTACGCCTGAAGAGCCAGTCGGCGGTTTTCTATTTCGACTGCGTCGCTCACGCCATGATGCGAGGAGACAAAGTCCAAGGCATTACCGTATTGGCTCGCGATGTTTCCGCGCTTCGCAAGAACGAAGCTCGATTCACGGAACTGTTTGAATCTCTCCAGGAAGGCATCTACATCACCACTCCTGACGGCGCCATCTTAGACGTCAATCCTGCGCTGGTGCGCATGCTGGGCTACGATTCCAAGGAAGATGTGCTGAAGAGACAGGTTGCCGAAATCTTGGTCGACCGCGCCGAGCGAAAAATCCTGAAGGAACAAGTCGAGCGTCAGGCCATGCTTCAGGGCCGTGAGATTACCTTGGTCCGCAAGGACGGTACCTCCATCGTTTGCCTTAACACGGCTGCCGCCGTTCGCGATAACTCCGGTCGCGTCGTGCGATACCAGGGCGCGGTCATGGACATTACCGAGCGTCGCGAGATGGAGCGCCGGCTCCACCAGCAGCAGGAGTTTGCTCGCCGCCTTGTCGACAACTTTCCCGATCTCATCCTGGTGCTCGATACGGCGTCGCATTACACGTTTGTCAGTCCTCGTTGCAAAGACGTCCTCGGGTACGAAGTTGAAGAGACACAACAGATGGAATTTGGCGGTCGCACCCATCCGGAAGATCTGCCCGCCGTCCTGTCGCTCTACAAGGACATCATCGCTGGCAAGCAGATCTTTGCTTCTCTCGAGATTCGCGTGCGCCACAAGCTGGGGGAGTGGCGACGGATTCGTTTCAATTTCAGCCCTCTATCCGATGAAAATGGCAATATTGAAGGCGCGGTTCTCTCCGGCCGCGACGTTACCGATCTCAAGCGTCTTGAGGAGCAGCTCATCCAGGCCGAGAAACTTGCCGCCATGGGACAGATGCTCGCGGGTGTCGCTCATGAGCTGAATAATCCATTGACGGCCATCCTTGGCGTTACCGAACTTCTCCGCGAACGCCCGGGAGCCGATGAGTCCACCAGGCGCCAGCTGGAGCTCACGCACCGCCAGGCTCGCCGTGCCGCGCGGATTGTCCAAAATCTCCTCGAATTCTCGCGCCCTGCTTCTCCGCAAAAAAAGCCTCTCGACCTCAGCAACATTCTCGAGCGCACGCTCCAGTTGCATGAACATTCTTTGCGCCGCAACAATATTGAGGTGGATCTCCGCTTGCCCCCCGAACTTCCCGGCGTCGTCGGGGATGCCAACCAGTTGATTCAGATTTTTCTCAACCTTATTACCAATGCCGAACAGGCCATTCGAGAGGTGCGCGATTCTGGCCGCATCCAGATTCGTGCCGGCCGCAGTGGCAATCAACTCACGATCACCGTGCAGGACGACGGAGTCGGCATCCGCCCCGAAGCTCTCCAGCGAATTTTCGATCCCTTCTACACTACAAAGCGTCCCGGTGGCGGAACCGGCCTGGGGCTCAGTATCTGCATGTCCATCATTCGCGAACACGGCGGAAACATCGAGGCGGAAACGCTTCCCGCCGGTGGCTCGGCGTTCACTATATATCTGCCAGTGGCGTCCAGCGAGCCTCCGGCGTCTACCGCACCTCCTTCGGATACCGGAGTTGCCTCTTCGAAGGCGGCTCGCGAGACTGCTGACCTCCTCAGGGGTCGCGCGGTGCTTGTTCTCGACGACGAAGAGAGTCTCCGGATGCTTCTTCAGGAAGGGCTGTCAGCCCAGGGCCTGCGAGTGGACGGTGCCGCGACCACTGAGGAAGCTCTCGCACATCTGGGACGCTCCAGCTATGACGTGTTTCTCTGCGACCTGCATCTTTCCGCGGGTGGCTACACCGTGGATGGCCGCGCGGCTGCAAGGCGCATCCTCGAAGCTGCCGGAAAACAAAAACCGTTGTTGATCTATATGACCGGCGACCTACTCGAAATTACTTCGGGAGCTGCGGGCGGCAACCAGCTGATTTGTCTCCAAAAGCCCTTCCGCATCTCTGATGTGCTGGCTCTTTTGCGGGATGTCTTGGCAGACGCTCCGGCGGAAGCGCCCTCCATCAACTGATTCTTACGTTTTTCCTCTACGCACCTTAAAGGCTGGCGGACTCGCCCTTTTCGGAACGCTCCGTGCGTGATTCGAGGGCAGGACTAATTTTTCTTCTTTAGCGGTGGGATTGTTTTTGAACTCGTGGCGGCATCCACGCCAAAATCCCAGACGAAGAGGTTCAATCCATCCGGCAGAATCTCTGCCAGCGCATATTCGCCTGGCGGCAAGGGTTCGCTGACCGTGAAGCGGAAGACTGTAGGCGCGATTTCCCAACGCTGGATCGAAATGGTATTGCGCTTTTCCTCTAACTGTTGCCCGAAGAGACTCCTGATTGATTCCAGAAGACGGTTATTGCCCTTCACAATGGCCCGCAACAGCTCCACTTCCGGTCCTGATTCGCCTGGGCGGCTGCTCTTCACGATGGGCGTCGTCCGGTCCGGATCCGGTGGGGCCTCGCGCAGATAAAACTCCGTTTGCCCGTTTGTCGCCCGGATACTGGCCCTCGTTCCGGGGATTTGCACGTTTCGCTTGTTCGGGACAATGGGAATTGGCGAGAGCACCTGCTTCAGAAACTGTTTCTTGTCCGTCTTGACCTGGGAGCCGGCCTGCTCCAGGGGCTTCACGGATTTTCCGTCGATCAGGAACATTCCTTCTCCGGGAGGCAGGAACACTCCCGGCGCCACCTGCAGGCTTGCGTCTACGTCCATCACCGTCTCAATTCTCTGAGCTTGCTCCTGGGCGTGGAGTTTCTTCGCGAGTGCATCTTCTTCAGCTTGGTCAGCTGCCGCTGCCTTCGCCGTCGCATCCCAGTCCACCATCGCGGCGGGGATCTCTTCCCATTCGCCGCGCTCCGCGCTCAAGTAACGCACCCGCTCCCCGATGCGCTGGTAGTCTCGAACCAGCTGAAAGTTGCCGTCCTTCAAGACCAGCTTTTTGCCTCGCGGCAAGGCGGGCATTCCCGCCTGCGTCTCCTTGCCGGGCGCCTGCTTCCCAGTCGATGGTTGCTCTTGTCGGGCTGAAGCGCTGCTCGCCGAATGAGGATAGCCAGACGCTCCGGCCCAGCTAGCCAGGGAAACGCAATGTATTAGCGCCAGTATGCTGGTCGGTATCATCTGTTTTAGCTGTGAGGTGGGATGCATGTGAACCGGCGCGGTTTGCCCCTGCCGCGAGCATAACCCGGGCATTGCGGACCCGCAACCTGCCCTTTTGGGTGCCCCCCAAAAGAAAAATGGCTCCCCGGACAAGCCAGGGAGCCTTGTAAGAGTCAATTTGATTCTAATCTTTTAGTGCGTGCACTTCGGAAACAACGTCACCAGAACCATCAGATCCGAAAGCGTAAACAGCCACTGATCGGCGCTGATGCCGGCCGCTTCCGCTGCCCGCGCGATGAACCCCAAATGGCGGCTCTTCGCAAAATTGTGCACGTGCTCGACGCAAATCCCCGTCAAGCTGGCTACTTCCGAATCGGTGAAGATTTTTTGGCTCGACTTCACGGTAACCATGGCCCAGCTCCTCTGCTCCGCCCCAAAACTTCTCCACGCTTACTTAGATGCTGTACCCATCGTAGGCGCTGCATTATTTCTGAGCAATAGTCGTTCCGTTCTGCCATGTAAAAACTATCCGTCTAGTACTTTCGCCCCAAACCCCGTAAATTTGGCCTTTTTCCACATTTTTCGACAGGTCTGAGGTCCGGTACGAAGGGAAGGCAAAGGGCCGCAGAGTGGCAAAAATATTCTACTTATGCAAAACCTGTTACTGTTTTTGGTAGGGAGTCGGCAATCTCTCGCATCTGCTTAATGTGCCGTATCTCGTGCGAGGCGATAAACTGTAGCCAATCGTACGCGTTTAGTGTCCCCAGAAATGGGTGCGGCATGTTGTACTTGCTGAGGTCGCGGCCCTTCGTTTTTTCGATGAACGCCAGGGTTCGTTCTCGAGCTTCTCGCAATTCCGCCAGCATTTCTTCCTTATCGCCGACCTTTCGGGGTTCGACTGCGACTGGCGCCTTGCGCCGGATTACGCGCGCCTCGACAATCATCATCGGCACATGAAATCGTTTATAGATGGGCACTGCTTTCGGCGGTTTTTGGAGTAGTTTGTCGGCGCGACCAAGGATGAACCGCTCGACCGCGCTCAAATGACCGATTAATTCTCCGGCCGACCAGCGCCCCTCCGCAGGCCTCGTTTTCCAGTGGTCTACGGGCACGGCATCCGCCGCACAAAAAAGTTCACTTTGCGCGCGAGCCAGGTTGTTGATGATGGTCGTTAGTGACCGCACGGTTTCATCCACGCGCGCGCAAATGACTCAGAGGGCGGCTCCTCCGGCCTGCTCGAAAGCGTGGGCCAGTTGCAAAACGCGCGCCTCCCCAAAAGCGGCCCCGAAGATTTGTAGGCCCACCGGAAGCTTTCCATCGATCTTGCCGCAAGGCACAGAGATCCCCGGGACCCCCGCCAGTGATCCCGTAACCGTATATATATCAGCAAGATACATCTGGAGTGGGTCGTCCGTGCGCTCCCCTAATTTGAACGGAGGGACCGGAGAAGTCGGCGTCAGTATCGCGTCCACCTTGGTAAACGCATCGTGGAAATCCTGCGCTATCAATGAACGAACCCTTTGCCCCTTCAAGTAGTAAGCGTCGTAATACCCGGCCGAAAGCACATACGTTCCTAGCACGATGCGGCGTTTTACCTCCGCGCCAAACCCCGCGCCCCGCGTTTTTCGGTACATCGCGAGCAGGGCATCGTCATCCACGCGCAAACCGTAGCGCACGCCGTCGTACCTTGCCAGGTTGGAACTCGCTTCCGCTGTGGCGATGATGTAGTAGGTCGCGATGGCGTAGTCCGTGTGCGGCATGCGAATCTCAACTAGTTGGCATCCCAGTTTCTTGAAAACTTCGATGCCGGCTTCAACTTTCTTTCGCACTCCTGCATCCATGCCTTCCCCGAAATACTCTTTTGGGACGCCCAGCCGCAGGCCCTTCATAGGTTTCCCAAGTTCCGCCCGGTAATCAGGGACTGGCGCCGTCGTCGAGGTCGAATCATTCGGGTCGCGCCCGGCAATCGCTTGCAAGATCGCCGCGACATCTTTCACATTGGTAGCGAACGGCCCGATTCGGTCCAGCGAGGACGCAAACGCGATCAATCCATAGCGCGAAACGCGCCCATAGCTCCCCATCATCGCGGGGATTCCGCAAAACGAGCCCGGCTGCCGGATGGAACCGCCCGTATCAGTTCCCAGAGATGCCACTGCCAGCCCTGCCGCCACAACGGCCGCTGAGCCTCCGCTGGATCCTCCCGGGACGCGATCCGGCGACAAAGGATTCTTCACCGGCCCGTAAGCGGAATTCTCATTCGAGCTGCCCATTGCGAACTCGTCGCAGTTCGTCTTTCCCAAGATGACCGCGCCTGCCGCTTCCAGCCGCTCGACAGCCGTTGCATCGTACGGCGGAACGTAGTTCTGCAAAATCTTCGAGCCGCAGGTCGTCTTTATCCCGCGAGTGCTGATGACGTCCTTGATTGCCACCGGCACTCCTGCCAAAGGCGGCAGTGGCTTTCCTTCTACCACCAATGCATCAATCCTGTCCGTTTGCCTCCGTGCCCGTTCCGGCGAGAGCGTCAGGTAGGCGTTCAGCGCAGGATTCTTCGCGTCGATTCGCGTATAGAACTCCGCGGCTAGCTCGCGCGCCGAAATCTTCTTCGTCGCCAGCGCCTCTTTGACCCCGTCAATCGTCCAGATCGTTGTCATCTGATTTCTTAGCTCATCTTCCGTGCAGCCCTTGGGCGAATTCCGCAGCCGAACCACACTTTCCAATCCTTTACTTCCTTTACGTCCCTACCTCCTTTACCTCATCTTTCAATAACCTTCGGTACCCGGAAATAAGGCGCCTCCGGATCCGGCGCATGCTTCAAGACGTCCTCAGCCACAGCACAAGGCACAATTAAGTCCTCCCGAAGCGTAGCGTCAGCCGTCTGATCGTCGCTCAACACTTGCGCCATGGGCTCGACCTTGGCGGTGTCCAGCTCGTTCAGCTTCCCGATATACTCCAGAATCTCGTCAATTTGCGCGCGGTACATCTCCAGCTCGGCCTCGCTCAAGTCGAGATAAGCCAGCTCCGCCACTCGCAAAACATCTTCCCGGCTGATTTTCATCCGAAACGTCCTTCTTGCACGTCGATGCACGGCTGCGAAAATGTTAGCACACCGACTCGGTGCGGCAGCGATTTCAGGGTGGCAATTCTACTGATTTGTATAATCTTTCATTAGGTCTTGATTCGCAAATATCAAGAGATCGACCTTTTCTCCGGTACCGCTGTATACGACTTTCCAGTGCTTGTCCCAAGTGACTTGGTTTCGGCCGATTTCGATCCCGTAGCCACGTTTCTTGCAAAATTGCTTTGCGTCCTCTTTAGGCTCGCCGAGATAAATTCCGCCAACCGCAATCCGATGCGGTCTCATCTTTCGCGAATCAATGACGCCGAGCGCCACCGGCACCGCCTCGCGATCAACTCTGCGATCCGGAGGGACTAAGAAAGAGACCCAGATCGCACATTCCCTGCCCGCGCAAGCCCAACCGACTGTGGTTCTGTTCTCTGTTCCATGTAAAGTGCGGGCGGGCTGATGGAAGCGCTCTTCGAGTTTTGCTAGCGTTAGATTAGATGGGTCCAGGTCTATGTCGCCGAACGAATCAAGGGCCTCGTACTTCCCGGCCAAGTCAGCCAGTAGTTTGCGCGCCTGCTCAACCGACTGCTGGTGTTGGTGCCAGCTGTAGGCACAGACGACTCCGATGAACGCGAGGGGTATCCCAAGAATGTAAGCGCAAATCCTTTTCCACACGGCTCTCCCTCTGATCTACACCGCTGCAATACTAAGCCTTCATCGTGCGACAGGCTGGGCGGTCTTTCGCAGGCATTTTTTTGGAAATGTAACTATCAACGAGCGCCTGGAATGCCGCCCCTAGTTCGTTATACGTCCATTCGAATAAATTCTAGCACATCAACGTGAGGGCTCCGCGGACCCCTACTTGGCTGCCGAAGAGTGTTCCATCTCCATCATGCTGTGGTGCATGCTCGCCATCCGCCACCGTCCTTCGGACTTCTTGCACATACCCATCCCTCGCCCGCGCAGCACGCCGCGTGCGGATTCAATCGTGAAATCGTATTCGTACCAGACTGCTTCTCCAATCGCGTGAAACCCGCTCTCGCGAATCTCCAGCCGGGCCGCCGGCTCTTGATGAAAGTATCGTTCGCGGAAGTAGCCAATCACCTGTTCGCGCCCGTATAGCTCGGTTTCCATGCTGAACAGCACGATTTTCGGGTCCAGGCAATCGCCGAAAGCCCGCTCGTCGGAAGTGTTGAAAGCCTCCAGGCAGTGGTGCATTTCGCTGTGCATCTCCGCCGCGAGGTCTGCCGCGCGCTCCTCATTCAGAGTTGTCACATGCACGATCTGCCTTTTCAAGTTGATGGTCGCGCCCAGCTTTGCCAGTAGATCAACTCCTAGGATTCCGTCGATTTTCCGCCCGCAGGCCTTCCCAATCGCCGACAGGTCGACAGCCGGCAGCTTCAAGCGCACAAACTTTGTATTTCCGATGACAATTTCCTTTAGCGTGACTTCCTTTGCGCTCGTCGCCAGCGTTCCCGTCCACGAAGTTATTTCAATATCGCGCATCTTCCCTTCGGCAAACGATTTGAGGTCCAAGAACGAAGTCGCCGCCGTATCCACCAAGAACAGCATCGATTGGCTGGCCACCTCTACTTCGATCACCGGCAGCTTGCCGCAATGTTTGAGCGGAATTTCCTGCGCGGCCCCGGGGATGGGCGCAAGTCCCACGGCCAGCAGCAACGCGAACGGCGCGAGCAGAGGGGAAAGGGAACGATTTTTCATGGGCCACCTCGGGTGCGGAAGAGCATATCACAATATACGAACGTTCGTTCTATTTATTCCCTCCATGTTACAATCTTTTCATGCCCAAGTCCGCCCCTCGCCCGCTCCATAAGAAAGCCCCTCGTCGCCAGGCTCGCGGACTTCGCACACGCGAAGCGATCCTGGCCCGCGCCGTCGACATTGCCTCCGTCCAGGGCCTCGAAGGGCTGACCGTTGGCTCCCTCGCGGAACAACTCCGCATGAGCAAGAGCGGTCTCTTTGCTCATTTTGGATCCAAGCAGGACCTTCAGCTAGCCACCATCGAGGCCGCTCGCATGATTTTTATAAAGAAAGTTACCCGGCCAGCCCTTGCGGCACCCAAAGGTATGCCGCGCCTGTGGGGCTTGGTGGAGCAGTGGCTGATTCTGGTTGAGAAGCGCTTCTTTCCCGGAGGCTGCTTCTTCAGCGCTGCCTCCTTTGAATTCGACAGCCGGCGTGGCGTTGTTCGTGACCGCATCGCGGCGATCATGAACGAATGGATTGCGGTCATCACCCGCGCTGTGTACGAGGCGCAAAAAGCCGGGCACCTTGACCCAAAGGTCGATCCCACGCGCTTGGCTTTCGAAATTCACGCCGTGGCCATGGGCGCGCACTGGGCATCCCAGTTACTCGATGACCGCCACGCCTATTCGCGGGCGCGCACGATTGTGGTCGAGAAACTGCGCAGCATCGCGACCCCTGCGTCCCCGCAGCTCCCTTAAACCGGTTGCATGAGCGCGGTGTCATGCCGAAGCGCTCCGACGAGAATGGCTGAAGGTTCTCAGCGCCCGCTTCAAGATCAACTACAATCGGAATAGGGGTTTGTTACAGAACGCGCAGCCGGGTTCTGTGCCTACGCGGAAACCGAAGCCGTCTTTCGAGGATACTTCTTCGCTATGTAATTATCGACCAGGGCTTGGAACGCTGTGGCCAGCTCATCATAAGTGCCTTCGAGTGTTACGTCCTTCTGCCCATCAATGTACACAGGGCAGCGCGGCGCTTCACCCGTTCCCGGCAGGCTGATACCGATATTCGCGGCCTTCGATTCACCGGGACCGTTCACGATACAACCCATCACCGCCAGCGTCATATTCTCGACGCCTTCGTACTGCGTCTTCCAGATGGGCATGCTGTCGCGGATGTAGCCTTGGATGGCTTCCGCCAACTCCTGAAACGTTGTGCTCGTCGTGCGCCCGCAGCCGGGGCACGCCGTCACGCTAGGCGCAAACGAACGCAGCCCCAGTGCCTGCAGCAATTCGCAAGCGGCGTAGACTTCTTCGCGGCGATCACCGCCCGGTTTCGGAGTCAGTGAAATCCGAATCGTATCGCCAATCCCTTCGTAGAGCAGCACTCCCAGCGAAGCTGCCGACCAAATCTGCCCCTTCATGCCCATCCCGGCTTCGGTGAGGCCCAGGTGCAGAGGCTGCTCTGTCTTCGCGGACAAATCTCTATAAACGGTTATCAAATCCCGCGGCCGCGAAGTCTTGCAAGAAATAATGATCTGGTCGTGGCGCAGTCCGGATTCCAGTGCCAGCTCCGTCGATTGCAGCGCAGAAAGCACCATGCAATCGTTGATAATTTCTTCGGACTCTTTGCCCAGATTCTTGTCCGTATTCTCCTGCATTTTGCGCATCACCAGTTCTTGGTTCAGCGAGCCGCCATTTACGCCGATACGCACCGGTTTGCCATTGTCGCGCGCGATTTTGCAGATGGTGGAGAATTGCTCGTCGCGCCGCTGCCCCGCGCCAACGTTTCCCGGATTGATGCGATATTTATCCAGTGCTTTTGCACATTCGGGGAATTTCGTCAGCAGCACGTGTCCGTTGTAGTGAAAGTCCCCAATGATTGGCGCGCTGCATCCAGCATCAAGCATCCGTTTCTTAATTTCCGGTACCGCCGCCGCTGCTTCCGGGACGTTCACTGTCCAGCGCACAATCTCCGAGCCCGCCTCTGCCAGCTCCAAAGTCTGTTTCAGCGTTGTCTCGATGTCTGCCGTGTCCGTATTGGTCATGGACTGCACGACGATGGGCGCGCCTCCGCCCACGCGCACTTGTCCCACCTTCACGCCATAAGTCTTCCGGCGCGGATGGCGGCTAGCCGTAGCGTCAAATCCTTCAATCTGGGTAAGCATTCCTTACAATTCTAACGTGATTTGCCCCTTCCGGGAAATCGCTCGTAGCATTCCAGGCCAATTCGGCCCAATCCACGAATGGAATAAAACCGACATCGCATCGGTCTAACACGGTGACCAAGGGTGAATTCATGAGCACGCAAATGGTTCCCATGCACTCGCCGGAACAGCGCGAAGGTTCAAGTCGCGTCGCACTTTATTCCGCGCGTTGCATTTATTTTGGCGCGTTTCATCTGGACATTAAAAAAGAAGAGCTCTTTAAGGACGGTTTGCGGGTTAAGCTGCAGGGCAAAGTTTATCAGATGCTCGCCGCACTCCTTCAAAAGCCCGGAGAGGTCGTGACCCGGGAAGAATTGCGCTTGCATCTCTGGCCCTCGCACACCTACGTAAACTTCGATGCGAACATGAACACCACCGTGAACAAGCTCCGGCAGGTTCTCGGCGATTCATCGGACCAGCCCGCGTTCGTGGAGACCATTCCACGCAAAGGCTACAGCTTTGTGGCCAAAGTAGCGTACGCCGCTCGGCCGCCTATCCCCCAGGCGCCGCGGACGGTGGAACTCTCGCCCGTCACGGCGGTCGCAGAGCACGCGAATGGCAAGGCTTCGTTCTTCAGGACGGCCATCCTTTCCCGATGGTTTACCGCCAGCGCGGTCACTGTGGTGATTGCCAGCATGCTGTTCGGCGCGGCGCTTGTGTTGTACGCCCACCGTTGATTGTCACCAACTTCAGCCAGTCGTCGCTGTAAACTTACAGCGAGCCTCGCAGGCCCAGCGCGTCGGCGTGTTCCCGCAGTGCCGCGATGCAGAAGCCGATGTGTTCTTCCAAGGGCATGCCAAGTTCTTCGGCGCCTTTGCGCACGTCCTCGCGCGAGACGCCCTTGGCGAAGAGTTTGTCCTTCATGCGGCGCTTTACCGAATCCACTTCCAGATCCAAAATACTTTTTGACGGCCGCACGTACGCACAAGCGGTCAGGAAGCCGGCGATCTCGTCGCAAGCGAAGAGCGTGTGCTCCAGCGGAGTCAGGCGCGGGAAATTGCAATAATCCGCGTGCGAAAGAATCGCGCGCACGATCTCCTCGGAGTAGCCCCGCTCGCGCAGAATCTTTGCGCCTTCCGAAGGATGCCCCTGATCCGGCGAATGCTCCTGATTGGGCCAGCGCTCGTAATCGAAATCGTGCAGCAGTGCTGCCAGCCCCCAAGTCTCTTCGTCCGCCCCGGTCTTGCGCGCATAAGCGCGCACACACGCTTCCACTGCCAGCATGTGTTTGCGCAAACTCTCTGAAGCCGTGTGCTCGCACAACAGTTTCCAGGCGTCCTCGCGTGTCGGCATGCAGCGCTCCCCCAAATGGAGCGGATAGTGTAGCGCGGGGGAAAAGGAAGTCGACAGTCCACAGTTGAAAGTTGACAGTGGGGAGGCGGAGACAGAAAAGGATAACGCGCAAGCGTTGAGCGTACGGAGGTTCGCAGAGGAGCCTCGGATTCGCTTGGTTTGAGGTCGTTCCAGGATGGGAAGAATGCCCCCACCCCCCGGTGTTTTTTCATAAGTGTTCATTCTAAAGGGAGTTGAAGTTCTTTGTTTTGATACACTTTTGCAAGTGTTCATTCTAAAGGGACTTATGTTGCACCAGAATTGTGCAGAATAGGCCCATTTCCGCATGCGGGAATGGACTCCAGTATCTCCGCAATCTTTGCGATGTTTGCGAAAACGATGCGCGAAGGTACTGGAGAAGGGACTTAGGGGAATCTTGCGGCGAGAAAAGAGACGCACGGATCCCGGAGAAGAGTGCTCTCCCACAAGGTAGGAACCTACCCGATAGGACCGGGACAGGTCAGCCGACTCGCGATGCTCCCGACCCGGCCGGGACCCGCAAACACCGCTCGTCGCCCGGGCGCGGATCGCTGAAGGATGCGCGGCGCGGGTGCGGATCGAGGTGACTGGCGTCCAGTTCATACTGAATTGTAGCATGGCCGGCGCTAACTGTCAATAAATATTATGATATAGATATCATTCGAATGGAGCGGTGCAGTGTTGAAACGAGAGCAGATTGAAGCAGGGAAGAGCAGGAATCAGAGTGCGGGAACTTGCCTGCTGTACGCTAATGGCGTAGGGTTGGCGTAAGTGCTGAGAGGAGCCGGCAATGGCTAAGAGGAAGATTTTCGACGAGTTGATCGAAGGCGTAGCAGCGATGAAGAAGCATCGCGAAGGAAAGCTGACCCTGCGAAGCTACAAGGAGGAAGTGACGCCGCTTCCGGCAGTGGATTCCGAGTTCATCCGCGAGACACGGAAGAGGATGCGGTGTTCGCGAGCGGTGTTTGCGCGAAAGCTGCGGATCAACGAAAGGACGCTGGAAAAATGGGAGCAGGGTAGGGCCAAGCCGAATCCGCAGGCGGCAGCACTGGTTCTGCTGGTGCGCCGGTATCCCGACACGCTGGAGCGGCTGGAAAAGGTGGCGGCTGGCTGATGCGTTCGTGAATGCGGAGGGCAAATTGAAACTAGAAAAGTTAAAATTAGAAAATAGTGAAGAGAAAATCCCCACCCATGCTGCGCATGAATGGGACACCCGGCAACGCCGCGAGGGTGGAAAGTGCAATGAAAAGGGAGCAGACGAGAAGATCGAGGAAGGAACAAGATCCCCACGCTTTCACAAACCGAAAGCATGGGCCACCCGAATCAAAACCTGGCCCACCCGCCCGCCGACCATGGCTCACGCGACCCATTGACATTCGAGAGCGAAAGGGAAGTAGTGAAGAGCTACAAGGAAAACGCTATGCATCTGGACAAACTCTGGTTCACTAGCTGTATGATGTCGAAACTTGCTTGAGCCGCAGTGATTTCGAAAATGGATTTGACGTTCGCCTTTTGTTCGCCTATAGTGGCATAGTGGCTTTTCTTCTGAAACATGATGGGTTCGGGAGGCAAGATCGGCCATGTGCAGGTAGTACCTGAAGCTGCACAGGGTGCGAGACCACGAGCGTGTGATACTGCCACGAGCAATAGAATCTGAGGAAGACATTAATTGGATCGCTCCGCTGCGTGTTGTTGTGTGAGATTTTTTGGAATAGGGCTCTAGGAGGACGCGCCATCGCCGCCGTTTCGCTGCAACCGAACTCCGTTAGGGGGCCACTTCGCGCCTGCGGGTACCGCTCCGATCTGCTCCGAAGGGACTTTCGCTTTGGAGCTAGCGCGACGATACCCCTCGTTGCATTTGCCCAGTCCCCACTGGACTCTCGTTCTGCGTGCGTCGCTGTGCTTTCGGTACCGGCAGAGCCTCGTTTGGCAGTTGAGGCTTGTAAACATCTTGGAACACCTCTAGTGTTCGTGTGTTTTGGGAACACTCTTCAATGGTGGAGGCAAGGCGCTAAGTCGGCAGAATTCATTGAGAGCATTCAGGCAAACGAAGTCGATCCGTTCTTCCGAACGCATCAGGACAAATTCTCGCCTGACGCAGTCTACCGAGCAAAAACGTGGGGGCGTTTTCGAAGAGAGTATCAGTTGAGCTTTGTAGACGTGGGTCTAATGCCTCTTGTTGAAGAAGAAGTCGGCAGATCTCTAGGAAAGCTCATTGAACGAAACGTGTCCGAGCTGAAAAATCGCCTGGGCTGGGAAGACGTTACCGAAGAACAAGGCCATTGGTTGCTGCAAACCATCTTCTGGCTCATCTCGGGGAAGATTCTCCGAGACAAAGAAGTCGAGAAGTTTGAAAACCTCAACCTCAAAGACGTCGAAGAAGTCTTCCGCAGGCTTGCGAGGCATTACGGAACGGAAGCACTCGCGGTGAGCTCGGCAAGAAAAATGGAAGGCCTTCGCGAATCAGCTAAGGCTATTGACCAATTCAGCAGTCTAGTTCTTGCAACGACCGAGTCTCTCGCCTATGTCTACGAGAACACCCTCATTTCTAGGGAGACACGGTCTTCTCTCGGCACGCACAGCACGCCGTCATTTCTTGTCGATTATGTTATTGGAAACCTTGAGGAGTGGATACGCGAGATTCCTTTCAACGAAAGGAGTGTATTTGAACCGGCATGTGGACACGCGGCGTTTCTTGTGTCGGCGATGCGGTTACTCACGGAGATGCTGCCTGCCGAAAGAGCGATACCGAGCCGGCGTGGGCCGTATTTACGAAGTCGGTTACATGGTACTGACATCGATCCGTTTGCTCTTGAATTAGCTCGCTTATCGCTTACGCTAACTGATATACCGAATCCTGACGGGTGGGACCTAAAGGTCCAGGACATGTTTGTCGGCAAGGGCCTCGCGGAGCAAGCGAGTAAGAATACCATTCTGCTTGCGAACCCTCCTTTCGACAATTTCACGTTGCGGCAACAACAGTCATATCGAGACCAGAAAGCTGAGCTTCGCTTCCTCAATAAATCTACTGAGATGCTTTGGCGGACGGTGCGACAACTGCCCGAGGGTGGGGTCTTTGGAGTCGTTCTCCCCCAGACTTTTCTGCATAGTGGCAACTCCCGAGAGATTCGTGAGTATCTTGTCCGCGACTGCGAGATAAAGGAAATCAGCCTCTTCCCCGACAGAGTGTTCGTATTCTCTGACGCCGAATCAGCAGTTCTTATTGGCCGACGCAAAAGAGTGACGGGCCAAAACCACGTTAGCTATCGCCATATTCGCGAGCGCGAACTGCGAGCCTTCCGTTCAGACTACGCCGCGTCGACCGCGCGGACATTGCTGCAATCGCGATTTTTGCACGACAAATCGTATTCATTGCGTGTTCCGGACCTAGAAGAAGTGTGGAACGCTTGCGCCGATAATCCGACCCTCGCCGATGTTGCGGAGCTCGGCCGAGGGCTCGAATACCATCGGGAGCACCTACCAACCGGCAGTTCGACCTACTCTGCGGACCGATTCCAGGGGAGCCAGCGCGGCTTTGTTCTGTTCGACCGCGGGTTGCGGTTGCATGAGTTGCCTAAGCACCGCTGGATGAACCTGGACCCGTCAGTTATTCGGCGACCAGTGAGCGGGACGACAGTGGGCACTCCGCAAGTCCTTCTCAATTACGCTCCCGCGAGTCGTGGCCCCTGGCGACTGAAAGCACTCATTGATGAAAGAGGGCAACCGGTTACGAGCCGTTTCATCACGATACGTCCAACATTGTCTTCTTACTCGCTCGAGACCCTTTGGGCACTGCTCAACTCTCCGATTGCGAACGCTTATGCGTTTTCGCATCTCAGCAAACGAGACAACATCGTCGGCGACATTCGAAAGATACCAGTCCCTAGGAGCGGTTCGTTTGTACACGTTAACCATGCTGCGGCCGCATATCTCAAAGCCGCCTCGTCCGGAGAGGACTCGGCAAAGTTGCAGAAGCTCTTGCTCCAGGTCGACAGTGAAGTTCTTAAGCTGTATTCGCTGACACTGGAACTAGAGCAGTCTCTACTTGCACTTTTTACTGATTGGGAACGAGTTGGCGTGCCGTTCAGACAGGCCAGGTACCTACCGAAAAAACTAGAAGGCCGAATACGTTTTTCCGACTTCCTTCAGTTTGAAGAAGATTGGTCAGTGACAAACCGCGAGCGCGGCATGCTGATCGACAAGGGCATTTCTGGCACTTTGAGTGCCGAGGAACGAACGCGTCTCCCCGCATTGCAGGCTTACGCCGACTACCACATCGACAAGGTGGCCCCCCGCCCTAGCCACACGCTCGGTGATCTCGAGGAAAGGCTGTTTTCCAGCCTTCCAATGAAAGTCGGCAATGTCTGATGATCGGATTTGAGTATCCAACCCAGCCGCACGTCAGGCGGCACGGCCCCACGGGTTACGAGGACTACGGGAGCTATCGGGAGTGGCTGCGCGACGAGTTCATGTTTCGGTGCGTGTACTGCCTTCATCGTGAGCGGTGGTACAGCCGCGGCGCGACATTTCATATCGACCATTTCAATCCTGTGACGGTCGATGCGGGCGGGATATGTGAATACTCGAATCTTCTCTATGCGTGTGCAACCTGTAATGAAGCGAAGAATGCAATTCTCGGAGTTCCAGACCCATGTGAAATGGCATTTCACGATTGTCTCCGTATATTGGCCGACGGTAGTATCCAGGCCCTGAACGAACATGGCGAGAAACTCAAACAGGTCCTGCGACTGGACAGTGAAAGTAACGTAAGCCATCGCTCACGGTGGATGCGAACGCTTGAGGCGCTTAGGACGACGAATCCGGACCTTTATAAGGAATATATGAGCTTCCCTGATGATCTGCCAGACCTCAGAAAAAAGCGTGTTTCGAGTAACACAAAACCGGATGGAGTCGCAAACTGCTACTTTGCTCTTCGCGAACGGGGTCAGTTGCCAGCGATTTATTAGCATGCCCTTGTTGGGGTGAAGTTTTGGAGTCGCCCCCGAGCCTTCCCAATCGTGCGACCAATATGCTCTTGTTGCCGCCTGCTATCGGGTTGAGGTCGAGGTCGGCGAGGCGAGGATGGAAGTAGGGGTGCGGGAGCTTCAGTTGGGGGTTTGAGGGAGCATGGAGCAGTACGGGTTTGCGCGGCTGCATGCGCGGGAAGGGGGAAGAAATTTACGTGGCGGCGTAGCAAAGAGGGGCACGATGTATCGTGCCCCTACAAATGCGGGGAAAAGGCGGGGCAGAATGCGGGCCTGTGGAAAAGCTGAGGATAGGAGGCACCACCACCAGTGTGGTGCAGAGCAAGGGAGCATACAAGGCTTAGTGGAAAAAGAGCGAGCGAGCAACGACAACTGCCCGCAAGGACAGGCGAA
>Ga0209648_10001423_pt1 | contig 19316 bp, 17 predicted proteins | sample GraSoi2013_115cm_FD_185830 | JGI IMG/M metagenome (GOLD analysis project Ga0209648, IMG submission 185830) | Grasslands soil microbial communities from the Angelo Coastal Reserve, California, USA - Sample 9_17_2013_115cm (SPAdes) (version 2) | ecosystem: Environmental > Terrestrial > Soil >...
CAGGTCGCCGTACCCCGCGCCACAAGGCACCGGGATCGTCTGACCCGCGCGTGTTCATGGGTGAAGGTCGTTGCCTTGACAGCCGATCATCTTCAGACTTAACGTCGGGCGGCGATCTTTCAAAAGCCCACCCGAACTACCAAACCTCAACACGAGGGCAGGCGATGCAGCAAGTCGTGACCAGGGGGAGACGCGGCAACGGCGGAGCCCGGTGCTGCCACCCGCGGTCTGCCTGGGCGAAAGCGCCGACGCGGCCAGCGGGAACCCCCGGGCTCGCGACCAGGAAAGCGCTCACCCCGCGGTCGCCCGCGACCTGTCACGGAAGTCGGCGACACCGACTCCCGCAGGATCTCGGCGCCCCGGGGCCCGGAGGGATCGCCGCCATCCGCGCGATCGCATCCGCACGTCCGTCGTTCCCGCACCGCGCCTCCGCCGCGACCGTCCGAGCGTGCGCGTCCGGTATGACGTATCCACTCTCCACCGGTGCTTTCGGCCGCAAAATGCCGGCGCGGCACCGCATATCCACTGGCAAGCCGGCTGGTCGTGGGGCAGGGTCCGGCCCTGGCCCACGGAGCTAATCCCTGGAGGTCCGTGATGAAGAAGATCGACCCCAAGGTCGACGAGGCAATCCAAACTCTCAACATGAAGGATGGGCCCACGCGCCGGCGGCTACTGGCGGGTACCGGGCTCTTCAGTGCGTCGGCCGCGGCCACGGCGCTGCTCACCGCCTGCAGCTCGTCAGGCACCAAGACCGGAGCCACCAGCAGCGGCAGCGGGGGGCCGGGGGACTTTCCTTCCACCCCGAAGTGGAAGTTCACGTTCGTCAACCACGTCACTGACAACTCGTTCTTCACGCCGACCCAGTACGGCTTCCAGGACGCCGCCGCGCTGCTCGGCCTCCCGACACCGGTGTGGACGGGCGCCACGTCGACGCAGCCCACCGTCCCGACCATGGTCAGCGCCATCAACTCGGCGATCGCCGCGAGTTCGCCCGGCATCGCGACCACGGTCGTCGACGCCAACGCATTCACCAGCCCGATCGCCAAGGCCCTGGCCGCGGGCATCCCCGTCGTCACCTACAACGCCAATGGTGCGGTCGCCAACCCCACCAACGGCCTGGCCTACGTCGGCCAGGCGCTCTACACCTCGGGCCAGGAGGTCGGCAAGCGCATCGCGGCCAATATGCCCAAGGGTGGTACGGCGAGCGGCATCATCGCCCAGCCCGGCTCGCTGAACATCCAGCCGCGCCTCGACGGCGCGAACGCCGCGATCCTGGCGGCGGGCGGCAAGATCTTGCACATGTCGGGGTTCGACAGCGGCGCGGCCCAGAGCCAGGAGGCGACGAGCATCCCCCAGTTCATCCAGGCCAACGGCGCCAAGCTGCAGGGCGTCTTCGCGGTGGACGGTGGCTCGACCGCGCTGCTCGGCCCCACGCTCGCGAAGTACGGCCTGGCCAGCAAGGTGGCGTCCGGCGGATTCGACCTGGAGCCGGCGACCCTGGCGGCCGTCAAGGCCGGCCAGCTCGGTTTCACCATCGACCAGTCGCCGTACCTGCAGGGCTTCCTGCCCACCGTCTACCTGTACCTGTGGAAGCTGTCCGGTGGCCTGGTGGCGCCGCCGGAGACCGACACCGGCCTGAAGTTCGTGGTCAAGTCCAACGTCGACCCGTACTCGGCCACTCCGACCCGGTACGAGGGATCGACCTCCAAGGAGGTGTACGTCCCGACGTCCGGCGCGATCGCCACCTGATCGGACCGGATGAGCGAGCCGGGACCGGAGTGTGCACGGCGGCCGGCCGGGTCCCTGGGCGCGTCAGCCCAGGAACCGGGCCGGCCGCCAGCGGCGCGTGAGACGCAGCCGAAAGGGAACGTAAAGAGCGGAAACGCACAGAACGGAAGAACGACGTGAGCGAGACCGCAGAACTGGGGACCCTGGGCCCTCCGGCCGTCGGGCCGCCCGGGGCTGGTACCGGCTTCATGGCTCTGCTGAAACGCGCCGGCCTGGCGTTCCTGCGGCAGCGCGAGGCGAGCATCTTCGTCGTCGCGGTCGCGCTGGTGATCTATTTCAAGATCGCAGCGCCCGCGTTCACCACCAAGCTCAACCTCGTCAACGTGTCCCAGGCCACGGCGCCGTACGCGATCATCGCCATCGGTGAGGTGTTCCTGCTCGTCTGCGGGGAGATCGACCTGTCGGTCGGCTTCATCTGGGCGCTGTCGCCGTTCCTCATGCAGTACTTCGTCGACTTCTACGGGATTCCGGTCGTCGCCGCGATCGTGCTGGCCATCTTGGCCGGTGCGCTGATCGGCTCGATCAACGGCCTCGTGACCGTGATGTTCAGGGTGCCCTCGTTCATCACGACGCTCGGGACGTCGTTCGTGATCTTCGGTTTCATGCTCACGACCTCCCACGCCCAGGCCAGGCAGCTGCCGCACCAGGCGGTCGGCATCGGGCACTGGTTCGGCACCTTCGCCTGGTCGGAGATCATCTGGTGCCTCGCGCTCGTCTTTTTGTTCCAGCTTGTGCTCACCCGAACCCGGTGGGGCCTGCACACCATCGCCTCGGGCGGGAACCTGCTCGGGGCGACCGAGGCCGGTATCAACGTCGGGCGGATCAAGGTCGGCAACTTCGTGCTCTCCGGCACGCTCGGCGCGCTCGCCGGGATCCTCGAGGCGTTCAAGAACAGCACCATCGACCCGAGCGCCGGGGGTTACACGCCGATGTTCTACGCGGTCGCGGCGGCGGTCATCGGCGGCACGGCGATGGCGGGCGGCTCCGGCACGGTCCTCGGCGCGTTCCTCGGCATGTTCGTGCTCCAGGTCCTGAGTGACGGGTTCAACCTGCTCGGGATCAGTTCGAATCCGTACCAGATCATCCTTGGTGTCGCGATCATCCTGGCGATGATCTCCAATGTCTACCTCACGCGGCTGCGAAGGATGGGCAGAACCTGATGACGGCTGAGGTGCAAGAACAACAGTCCCCCGCCCCGGCGTCCGGCGATGATGTCCTGCGGGTCGAGCACATCTCCAAACGCTTCGGCGCGGTGACGGCGCTCACCGACGTGAACCTGCATCTGCGCCGCGGCGAGGTGCTCGGCCTGCTCGGCGACAACGGCGCCGGCAAGTCCACGCTGCTGAAGATTCTCTGCGGTTTCCACCAGCCCAACTCCGGCCGGATCCTGCTGCGAGGCGAGCCGGTCGTCTTCAAGTCCGTCGACCACGCGCGCTCGCTCGGCATCGACGTGGTGTACCAGGATCTTGCCCTGATCAACGAGCTGACCGTCTACCACAACATGTTCCTCAACCGGGAACGGACCCGCTTCCGGCTGCTGAGCAACCGGGCCATGCGCAGGCTCGCCCGGCAGTACCTCGACGACATGGGCGTCGGGATCCCGACGGTCAACGCGGAGGTCGCCAAGCTCTCCGGTGGGCAGCGCCAAGCGATCGCCGTGGCGCGCTCGGTCTACTCCGAGGCGAAGATCCTGCTCCTCGACGAGCCCCTGGCCGCCATGGGCGCCAAGGAGGCAGCGATGATCCTTGATCTCGTGCGGGATCTCAAGGAGAAGGGCGACGTCTCTGTCATCATCATCGCGCACAACTACGGTCAGGTGCTCGAGATCTGTGACCGGGTCAACCTGCTGCAGCACGGGGAGATCACCTTCGACAAGCCAAGCGCGGAGACCTCGGTACAGGAACTGAACGACATTGTCATCGCCGAGTACCGTGAGGCGCTAAGGGCGCGCCACGGCGGCTGATGCCGTAGCTGCACGAGCGCCGGGAGCGGAAGGGCGGACCCGGTAAGACTCATTAGGAGCCGCGCACCATGGCAGGCGACCCCCACGCGCCACATCGGCAGGACCGGTTCTCGTTCGGCGTCTGGACCGTGGGCTGGCAGGGCGTGGACGTCTTCGGCGGCCCGATCCGGCCGCCGATGCCCGCCGACCGTGCGGTGCGCAAGCTGGCCGAGATTGGTGCGTACGGCGTCAACTTCCACGACAACGACGTCTTCGGATTCGACGCCACGCCGGCCGAGCGGGACAGGGACATAGCCGCGTTCCGCACCGCCCTGGCCGAGACGGGCCTGGTCGTGACGACCGCGACGACCAACCTGTTCGCCCATCCGATGTTCAAGGACGGCGCCTTCACCGCCAACGAGCGGGACGTGCGCAGGTTCGCCCTCGCGAAGGTCATGCGCAACCTGGACCTGGCCGCGGAACTCGGCGCGCCGACCTACGTCTGCTGGGGTGGCCGCGAGGGCGCGGAGTCCGGCGCGGCCAAGGACGTGCGGGTCGCCCTGGACAGGTACAAGGAGGCGTTCGACCTCCTCGGCCAGTACGTGACCGACCAGAGATACGCCATCAGGTTCGCGATCGAGCCCAAGCCGAACGAGCCGCGCGGCGACATCCTGCTCCCCACGGCCGGGCACGCGCTCGCGTTCATCAACGAGCTCGCGCACCCGGAGCTTGTCGGGCTGAACCCCGAGGTCGGGCACGAGGAGATGGCCGGGCTCAACTACACCCACGGGATCGCGCAGGCGCTGTGGCACGGCAAGCTGTTCCACATCGACCTTAACGGGCAGAACGGCCCGCGTTTCGACCAGGATCTGCGCTTCGGCGCGGGCAACGTGCGGGGCGCGTTCTGGGTCGTGGACCTGCTCGACAGCAGCGACTACGCCGGGCCGATCCACTTCGACTTCAAGCCGCCGCGCACCGAGGACGACGACGGCGTCTGGGAGTCGGCCGCCGCCTGCATGCGCAACTACCTCATCCTGCGGGAGAAGGCGCGCGCGTTCCGCGCCGATCCGGAGGTGGCGAAGGCCCTCGGCACCTCGCGGGTGCCCGAACTCGCCCTGCCCACCCTGGGCGACGGCGAGACCTGGCGCGACATCCGCGGCTTCACCCCCGACGTCGGCACGCTCGCCGCGCGCGGCATGGCGTACGAGCGCCTGGACCAGCTCGCGCTCGAGCACCTGTACGGCGTGCGCTGACCGCGCCGGGCACTCCAACCCATGATCCTTAACGGCTGCCGCTGATGCGGCATCCATTGGTGCGGGGGGTTCCCGGGGGGTCGCCCCCCCGGGGGCAGCGCTGGCTTAACCGGCTGCCGCGGATGCGGTGGTCCTGACGCTGTGGCGCCGGGGACCACCGTTATCGTCTGCACCGGGCCTGATCCACCGGGACGAGCCGATACACGAAAGTCGCGCTGACCTGACACACTGATCATCAGGCGCAGTGAGGGCAGGACGGAGGGTTACGGTGGCAGATGCGGACACGTCGCTCGCGGAACGCGATCCGGACGCGCTCGAGAAGGAGATCGAGCGCACCCGCGCGGAGCTTGCGCGCACGATCGACACCATCGCCGAACGGGTCAACCCGGCGAGGGTGGCCAAGCGCGCCGTGACCCGGGCACGCAGTGACGCGGCGCAGATCAACCCGGTGGTCGCCGGGATCGGCGCCGCGGTGCTCGTCGCGGGGGTGGCGGCCTTCGTCATCTGGCGCAGGCGCCGCTAGGTCACAGGAACGTCTTGCCCTCGCCGCGGTAGGTCGGCACCGTCGCCGTGACGCGCTCACCCTCGACCAGGTGCAGCTGGGCGAAGTGCTCGCACAGCTCACCGGCCTTGGCGTGCCGAAGCCATACCCTGTCGCCGATCCGCAGCTCGGCCGCGGGCGGCCCGCGCAGGGGAGTCTGCACTTCCCCCGCGCCCTCGTCCTTGTCCAGGCGGAGCCCGGCGGGCAGGACCGGCCGGGGCAGCCTGCTCGCGCTGGCCGGCCCGGAGGCCACGTAGCCGCCGCCGAGCGCGGTGACCACGCCCGGCCCCGGCCGCCGCACGACCGGCAGCGCGAACAGCGCCGCGGGCGCGCCGCGGAAGGCGCGGTAGCTGTCGAACAGCGTGGGCTGGTATAGCCCCGAACCCGCGCCGATCTCGGTCACCGCGTCCTCGGCCGCCGTCTTTTCCACCGATCCGGTACCGCCGCCGTTGACGAACTCGAGCGGCGCGACCTCGCGCACCGCGGCGACGATCGCGGCCCGCCGGACGGCGAGTTCCGCGCCGGACCTCCGCTGCATGGCCCGGACGACCCGGGCGTACACCGGCCGGCCCGCCGGGTTGTCACCGACGCCCGCGATCTGGGCCTCGTACGCCATCAGGCCGGCCAGCGTCACCGAGCCCCTGCCCGCGATGTTCCGTGCGAGTTCCGCCGCCTGGACCGGCGTGCGGACCGGCGACCGGCGCGCGCCCGCACGCAGCAGGCCGCGCAACGCGCGGAAACCGGTATCGAGGTCGATGCACACCCGGACGGGTTGCGGATCGGGCGTGCCCGCCACCGCCTTCTCGATGATGTCGAGGTGCTCGGCCGTGTCGACCATGACGGTGATGGCGCGCGCAACCGCCGGTTCCGCCGCAAGCTGCGCGAGCGTGGCGGTGTCGGTGGTCGGGTACGCGACCAGGATGTCGTCACTGGTGTTGGTGCGCGCCAGCCAGAGGGCCTCGGGGAGGGTGAAGGCCATGATCCCGCTGAAGCCCGGTATCCGCAGCACCTCGGTGAGCAGCGCGCGACAGCGCACGGACTTGCTCGCGACCCTGATCGGCTTGCCCGCGGCCCGGCGCGTCAGGCCGGCCGCGTTGCGCCGGAACGCCGCGAGGTCAACGATCGCGAACGGCGGCTGCAGGGTCGCGGTGGCGGCGTCGTATCGCTGCCGGTCATCCATACGTGCAGCCTGCCACAGGGCCGGGTGACGCGAAACCACGCGCACTTCGGTCCGGCCGGCCGGGTCAGGCGCGCGTACGTCACGTCGTGTCCTGGCGCGTCGCGCGCCGGTCGCGTCCCGGCGTGGCGCGGGTCGCGCCCCCCGCCCCGCACGGCCGCGCCTCGACTGCCGCATCGCACGCAGAGTAGGCTGTCACGCGCTGCGACGGGGCAATCTGATAGCGGAGGCGGTGCGGACGGATGACAGATTTGTGGCGGCGCGTTTCCCTGCCCGAGACGGATCCAGAGCTTGAGGGCCTTCTCACCGCGGAGACACGGCTGCAGGATCAGACGATCCGGCTGATCCCCTCGGAGAACTACGCCTCTCAGGCGGTGCTCGAGGCGACGGCTTCCGTGCTGACGAACAAGTACTCAGAGGGCTATCCCGGTCGCCGCTACTACGAAGGCCAGCAGGTCGTCGACCAGGTCGAGACGCTGGCCATCGAACGCGCCAAGGCGCTGTTCGGGGTTCCGCACGCGAACGTGCAGCCGTACTCGGGCTCCCCGGGGAACCTGGCGATATATCTCGCCTTCCTGCAGCCGGGCGATACCGTGATGGGGATGGCGCTGCCCATGGGCGGCCACCTAAGCCACGGCTGGAACGTGTCGGTGACAGGACGCTGGTTCCGGCCCGTCCAGTACGCGGTGCGCAAGGAGACCGGCCGCGTGGACCTGGACGAGGTACGCGATCTCGCCCGGGCGGAGCGGCCGAAGATCATCTTCTGCGGCGGCACCGCGATCCCGCGCATCGTCGACTTCGGCGGGTTCGCGGAGATCGCACATGAGGTCGGCGCGCTGCTCGCCGCGGACATCGCGCACGTGGCCGGGCTGGTGGTCGGCGGCGCGCACCCGTCGCCGGTGGGGCACGCCGACATCATCGCCACCACGACTCACAAGACCTTGCGGGGTCCCCGCGGCGCCATGCTCATGGCGGGCAGGCCGGAATTGGGACAGCCGCTCGACAAGGCCGTTTTCCCCGGCCTGCAGGGCGGGCCGCACAACCACACGACAGCGGCGATCGCGGTGGCGTTGCACGAGGCCGCGCAGCCGGCCTTCCGTGAATACGCGAACCAGGTCGTCGTGAACGCCAAGGCGCTGGCCGGCGAACTGCTCGCCCGCGGCTTCGAGCTGGTGTCGGGCGGGACGGACAATCACCTGATTCTCATCGACCTGACCAACAAGAACGTCCCTGGCAAACCGGCCGCCAAGGCGCTCGACCGGGCCGGGATCGTGACCAACTACAACACGGTGCCCTTCGACCCGCGTAAGCCGTTCAACCCGAGCGGCCTGCGGATCGGTACTCCCGCGGTGACGACCAGGGGCATGGGGACCGCCCAGATGCGGACGATCGCGGGCTGGATCGATGAGGTCGTCCGGGCGGTCAGCCTCGACGAGGAGGACGTCATCGAGAAGGTCCGCGGCCAGGTGTCCGACCTGACCGCCGACTTCCCCGCACCAGGGATCAGGGTGTAACCAGGCGCCACCGGCGTATCGCCGCCCCCCTGCGCTCTGCGGCCCACGGCCCGCCGCATTCGCGGCAGCCGTTATACGGCGTCAGCCCGGGGGGGCGACCCCCCGGAGCCCCCCGCATCAATGGATGCCACATTCGCGGCAGCCGTTATGTATGTTTCTGTGTTCTCGGGTCAGGCCGCCCGCAGGCCTTGCCGGTCAGTTTTCGTCCTGCGTGAGCGCCGCGTACTCGTCGGCCGAGAGCAGTCCGGAGGGCTCGGCGTCGTCATGGGCCGCGAGCCTGACCCTGAACAGCCAGCCCTCACCGTACGGGTCGGCGTTCACCACCGCCGGATCCTCCTCGATCCCGTCGTTGACCTGAATCACCTCGCCGTCCACGGGCGAGTAGATGTCACTCACCGACTTGACCGACTCGACCTCACCACACGGCTCGCTCGCCGTCACCTGTGTCCCGAGCGCGGGGGCCGACACGTAGACGATGTCGCCGAGTGCCTCGGCGGCGTAGGCCGTGATGCCGACGGTCGCGATGGCGCCGTCGATGGCCACCCATTCGTGTTCTGGGGTATAGCGCAGCCCGTCCGGAACGGTCATGACCGGTGCCTTTCCTGTGTTTCCTACTTGGCCCTGCGGTAGAACGGCAACTGAACGTAGTCAGCGGGTTCGGCGTGGCCGCGTACGTCGACCGCGAGGCGGCCCGCGGTACCGGCTTCCTCGCGGGCCGCGCTGCCGCGTGGCGAGCCTGGGCCGTTCGCTGCCTGTGCCGGGCCGGCCGCGTCCTTCGCGTCGACCGCGTCGACCGCGTCCGGCCGCACGTACGCCATGGCGATCGGCCTGCCGAGCGTCGGTGACGGCGCGCCGCTTGTTACCGTACCGATCATCTCGCCGCCCCGCAGTACCGGGTAGCCGTGCCGCGGGACCCGGCGGGTGCGGCTGACGAGCCCGATCAGCTTGCTGACCGGCCCGGTCTCGGCCCGTTTCTCGAGAGCCTCGCGGCCCACGAAGTCTCCCGGCTTGTCGAACCTGACGACCCGGCCCAGACCGGCTTCGAACGGCGTCATGTCCTGGCCAAGCTCGTTGCCGTACAGCGGCATGCCGGCTTCGAGCCTGAGTGTGTCGCGAGCGGAAAGGCCGACCGGGGTCAGCTCGCCGCCACCCGCGTCCGCGAGCGCGGTCCACAGGGCCACGGCCTGGTCGGGGCGGCAGAACAGCTCGAACCCGTCCTCGCCGGTGTAGCCCGTGCGCGCGAGCAGCACCGAAATCCCTGCGACCGTCGCGCGCACGCTCGCGTAGTACTTCAGTTCGATGAGCCAGGCGCCAGCCAGGGAGCCATGGGGGGGCTCAGCGCGGCGGGACAGGATCGCGGCCGCCTTCGGCCCCTGGATCGCGATGAGCGCATTATCGAGCGAAACGTCGCTGACCACCGCGTCATGGCCGGCCGACCGCCTGGTGAGTTCCCCGTACACGACCGCGGCGTTCGCCGCGTTAGCCACGACCAGATACTCGTCGTCGCCGAGCCGGTAGACGACCAGGTCGTCGAGAACGCCGCCGTCGGGCGCGCAGATCATGGTGTAGCGCGCGCGGCCGGGCGCGACGGCGGACAGGTGGCCGGTGAGCGCGTAGTCGAGTGCGGCGCCGGCGCCGGGCCCGGTGACGGCGATCTCGCCCATGTGCGAAAGGTCGAACAGCCCAGCTGCCGTGCGGACCGCGTTGTGCTCGGCGGTCTCGCTGGCGTACCGCAGCGGCATCAGCCAGCCGGCGAATGGGGTGAGCGTGGCGCCGAGGCGCTTGTGCACGCCGAGCAGCGGCGTTGTTTTCTGGCCGCCGCCGAGGGCACTCCCTTGATCGCCCGTGGGAGATGTGGCCGGCGCGGCGTGCGCTGTGTCTCCGTTCGTATCAGGCGCTGTCATCTGCGGGACTCCACTCGTCGGCATATCTCGTCGGCATGTCGGAACGCCGGGCCGCCCGCTCGCGCCGGCGTGCCACGATGCACTGATTATGACCTGTCCAGATGCCGCACCGGGCCGCCCTGTCGGCTGGCCGGAAAGCCGCCGCGAGTGGCGATCCTTCGGTCCCTGCGCTGCCCGCGGCGAGATCGTCCGTACGCCTTTTCGCGCCGCGTTTACGGCTGCGGCAAAGCCTATCAGCGCCCGGTCAGGAGCCTGGCTGTATGCCGTCCAGGCCCGGTGCCCGGGCTTTGCGCCAGGATGGTCGGGTGGCGGAGTGCGTGTTCTGTGAGATCCTCAGCGGCGAGCGCAAGGCGCATGTGGTCCTCGAGGACCCCATCGCCATCGCGTTCCTCGACGCGCGGCCCGTGTTCAAGGGGCACGTGCTGCTCGTACCGCGGGCGCACGTGCCGACGTTCGCCGATCTGGCGGAGGAGTGTATCGGGCCGTTTTTCAGCCTGGCCAAGCGGCTCGCGGTCGCAATGGAGGCAGGGCTGGGCGCCGCGGGCTCGTTCGTGGCGATGAACAACCGAGTCAGCCAGAGCGTGCCGCACCTGCACGTGCACGTCGTGCCGCGTAACCACAAGGACGGCCTGCGCGGGTTCTTCTGGCCGAGGACCAAATACGAAAGCGACGACGAGGCACGCGACTACGCGGACCGGCTGCGCGCGGTCCTCGACGGCTGATGTCCCCGTCTTGCTCGGCCGGGGGACTGTCCGTCCTGCTCGGCCGGACCGGCGCTGTGCGGCTCGCAGCGGTTCCCGGCGCGACGGTGGGTGTATAGCAGAGGCATGGAGATTCTGAGCAAGGAAGCAGTCGCACGGGAACTGGCGGAGCTACCGGACTGGAGCCCCGCGGGCGACGAGATCGCCACCACCGTACAGCTCAAGGACTTCCGCGCCGCGATGCTGTTCGCCGCCGCCGTAGGCTACCTGGCCGAGGAGGCCAATCACCATCCGGATATGACGATCCAGTGGAACCGCGTGACGCTGACCCTGTCCACCCACTCGGCGGGCGGGCTGACCGCGGCGGACTTCGCGCTCGCCAGGCGGATCGCCGCGCTGCGCTGATTAGCGGGCGACCGGAACCAGCGCGCCGGCCGCACCCGCTAGGCTCAGGTTGCTGTGGAGGGACACGAACACGGCCGCTCGTCAGCCGCCGGCCGGCCGGCCCCGCGGACGGTGCGTGCGAGACGCGGCGTTCGTCTGGCCGGACGCGCCATCCGCGGCGCCGCACATGGGCCGGCCCGCGGGGCCGCGATCGGGATGGCGCTCGCCACGATACTGACGCTTGCCGCGGGGTGCGCAGGCACCAGCCAGGGCCAGCCCGTGGTGCTGAGGTCGATCGGGCCCAGCGAGGGTACGCTGCGGCTACTTAGCGTCGCCGGCTACGTCGAGGACGGCAGCACCGACCCGCGGGTGGACTGGGTCACCGAGTTCGAGCACCTGACGAACTGCCGGGTCAACTACACCCAGGTGCCGACCGCGGACGCCATCCCCGCGACGTTCCAGCGGCACGGCACCGGCTATTTCGACGGTGTCGTCGCGCCCCCAGCGGTGGCCGGCGAACTCGTCGAGGCCGGCCTGATCGCCCCGCTTAACACGGCGATTATCAGCGGATACACCGCGATCAGCCCGACGCTGCGCACCCAGCGGGCAGTGACGTCCAAGGGCAAGATCTACGGGATACCTTACACGTGGAACGCGTACGCCCTTGGCTACGCGACGTCGGCCGTCCGGCCCGCCCCGCAGGCATGGAGTGCCCTATTCGATCCGGCCTCCGCCACCAGGTACACCGGGAGGATCATGCTCCCGGACGACCCGTTCACCATCGCGATGGCGGCGCGGTACCTCATGTCGGCTCGGCCGTCGCTCGGCATCACCGACCCGTACGAACTTACGGCCAGCCAGTTCGGCGCGGCGGTCGGCGTGCTCAGGAGCGTCCGGCCGAACGTCAACGTGTACTACTCGCAGGACGCGCAGGTGATCGACGGGCTGGCCACCGGCAGTGCGGTGCTCGGTGCCGTCCTGCCCGGGCACGTCGACATCCTGGCCCGGGCGGGCAGCAAGGTCGCGGCCGCCGACCCCGCGCAGGGTACGACGGGCTCGGTGGCCTCCTGGCTGATGAACGCCCAAACCCGCAGCCCGAACTGCATGTACAAGTGGCTGGCGTGGTCGCTCACGCCGCCGGTGCAGCAGCAGGTCGCTAGCTGGAATAGCACCGCGCCCGTGAACGCGGCCGCCTGCGCCGGCTTCGGCACGTCGATTTGTGGCCGTTACCACGTGGCCGACCAGGCTTTTCTCAACAAGGTCGCGTTCGCTCACCGGCCGGCCACCGACTGCGGCAACGGCAGGCGCGACTGCGTCGCGTGGGCGGGGTGGCAGACCGCGTGGCGGTCGATCATCGGCTTGCCCGCCCGCTGACAACTGGTCCTTGGTCCACCTGTGCTTCGGGCACCTTCATCTGCGCTGCGCGCTGTCGTAGAGCGCCCGCGCGACCGCGCCGAGCGGCGGCCCGTACAGGACCGACGCGTCGGTGCTGTACTTGAAGCTGCTCACCGACGTGATGGTCCCCGTCCCTGTCGCGGGGTCGAAGCCGGACAGCCACGGGCCGCCGCTTGATCCGGCCGTCAGCTCGCAGCGCAGGCCCGAGTCCGGGCTCGCGTGAAAGGCGTCGGACGTGACGCGGCCGCTGCAGTAGTACAGTCCACCGCCGGTGTAGGGGGGTTCGGACGGATAGCCGAACGCGAACTCTTCGGCGGTCCGCTGGCCGAACGTGACCGGAAGTCCGTCTACGACCTGCCCGATGCGCACGCTATGGCCGCCGGAATCCCGCGGGTTGAGCGTGACGAACGCGACGTCGTCGTTGTCGTTCGCCGCGTGGCTCCACTGGCTGGCGACGAAGAAGTGGCGCGCTGTCCAGCTGCCGTAGGGACGGCTGCCCTGGGTGAAGCCGGGCACGAACGTCCAGTTGCTGGCCCACGATCCCGTTCCGTTCTTGACGCAGTGCCCGGCGGTGATGACAACGTCGGCGTTCGCGCTCGCTACGACGGCCGCAGAGCAGACGTAGTCCTGGCCGTCCATCGCGAAGAAGACCTTGCCGGTGGCGCGCGCGACCGCACCGCCGCCCGGCCAGCCCGCGGCGGCGGTGCGGATGCGCACCGCCGCGGCGTCGGGCCTGGCCTGGATTCCGGCCGCGCGCGTGACGACCTGCGCGGGGCCGGTCGCCGCACTGACCGGCGCGACCGCCGGGTCGGCCGACACGCCGGGCGGCCGTGCGCGCGCCATCCGTGCCGCCGTCCAGTACGTCAGCGCGCGGGCCCGCTGCGCCGCGGTCACCTCCGCCGGATGCCCGGGGTCCCAGCGTGGCGGGTCCGTGCGCCGGGGATCCCGCCGCGAAGGGTCGCTGCGCGCGGCCGCGATCGCGGCGGCGATCGCGGCGGGTCCGTGCGCGGCGGTGGTGGCGGGGCTGTGCGCGGCGACCCGCGCGCGGCTGTGTGCCGTCGCGTTCGCAGAGCTGGCCGTACCGGTCACGGCGAGCGTTCCGGTGACGGCGAGTATCCCAACGGCGGCCAGCAGGGATGGCCGGGCGGGCGTCTGCGGCTTCATGCGTCAAGTATGATCCACAAATTGCAATCATTCTGCTACGGTCCGTAAAAATTCGGTAGTTCACCGGGCACGACGCTGCCGACGGCCGGCCGGCGTGGTCCGCTTGGGCCGCACGTGATCTTTCACTCCGTTTCGCTTATGGTCCCGTGCGCGGGACAATAGTCGTCGTGCAGCCACAGCAGCCCGGCCGGAAACGCGATCTTGTCATCCTCGGCTCGACCGGGTCGGTCGGCACACAGGCCATCGACGTCGTCCGCCGAAATCCGGGCCGGTTCAGGGTGGCCGGCCTGGCCGCGGGTGGTGGCAACCCCGGCCTGCTGGCGGAGCAGGCGCTCGAACTTGGCGCCGAAGTGATCGCCGTCGACCGCGCGAGCGCCGCCGCGGACCTCCAGCTCGCTTGTTACGCGCAGGCGCAGCGGCATGGTTATTCCCGCGGCGAGTTCCACCTGCCGAAGATCCTCGCGGGGCCCACCGCGATCGCCGAGGTCGCGGCGTGGCCCTGTGACGTGGTGCTGAACGCCGTGACCGGCGCCGCCGGGCTCGCCTCCACGCTCGCCGCTATCGACGCGGGCCGGATGCTCGCGCTGGCCAACAAGGAGTCACTGATCGTCGGCGGCCCGCTGGTCGCGGGCCGCGCCGCACCGGGCCAGATCGTGCCGGTCGACTCGGAGCATTCCGCGCTGGCCCAGTGCCTGCGCGGCGGCCGCGGCGACGAGGTCGCCCGGCTGGTGGTGACCGCGAGCGGCGGCCCGCTTCGCGGCCGCACGCGGGCGCAACTCGCGGACGTCACGCCCGAGCAGGCGCTCGCCCACCCCACCTGGACGATGGGGCCGGTCATCACGGTCAACTCCGCGACGCTGGTCAACAAGGGCTTGGAGATCATCGAGGCGCACCTGCTCTTCGGCATCGGCTTCGACCGCATCGAGGTCGTGGTGCATCCGCAGTCCGTGGTGCACTCCATGGTCGAATTCACCGACGGATCCACGCTCGCCCAGGCCAGCCCGCCGGACATGCGGATCCCGATCGCGCTCGCGCTCGGCTGGCCGGATCGCGTCCCAGCGGCCGCGCCCGCCATCGACTGGAGTCAGGCGCACACCTGGTCGTTCGAGCCGCTCGACGAGGACGCGTTCCCCGCGGTGTCGCTGGCCCGCGCCGCCGGAATCGCGGGCGGGACCATGCCCGCGGTGTACAACGCCGCCAACGAGGAGTGCGTCGCCGCGTTTCTGGCGGGCGGGATCCCGTTCACTGGAATCGTCGACACCGTGGCCCGGGTAATCTCGGAGTACGGAAGCACGGGCCGTGACATCACCTCGGTCGAGGAGGTGCTCGCGGCCGATGCGTGGGCACGTGCGCGTGCGCGCGAGCTGACCGGCGCGGGAGACGCCAGCGCTCGGAGTGAGGAGAGGACCGCAGGATGAGCCTGCTGATCGGCTGGATCATCTTCATCGCGGCGCTGCTCATCTCCATCACGTTGCACGAGGCGGGTCACCTCGTGACGGCGAAGAAGTTCGGCATGAAGGCCACGCAGTTCTTCGCCGGGTTCGGCCCGACGCTGTGGTCGACGAAGAAGGGCGAGACCGAGTACGGCATCAAGGCCGTGCCCCTCGGCGGTTTCGTCAGGATCATCGGGATGACCTCGCTCGAGGACGTCGACCCGGCCGACGAGCCGCGAGCGCTGCGCAGCAAGCCGGGCTGGCAGCGCGTGATCGTGCTCGCCGCCGGTTCCGCGATGCATTTCGTGCTCGCGGCCGTATTGCTGTTCGGGCTGTTCATCGGCGTGGGGCTGGCGAATCATAACACGGCGAAGATCGGTGTCGTGGACAGCTGCGTGCCCGCCAGCCAGAGTTCGACCTCATGCAGCCCGGCCGATCCGCGGTCTCCGGCCCAGCGGGCGGGGCTGAAACCTGGCGACAGGATCGTCGCGTTCGCTGGCACACCCGTCCACTCCTGGGACGATCTGGCCGCGGCGATCCGGGCCCACCCGGTGGGCACCGTGGCCGTTATCACCGTGCAGCGGGCCGGCCATCTGGTGAACGTGCGCGCCACGCTCTCCTCGATCAAGGGACGGCAAGGCGCCTTCCTCGGCATCTCGCCGGCCGTCGTCTACCAGCGTCTCGGCCCGGTACAGGCGATCAGGTCCACCGGGTCGTTCTTCGGCACGGTCGCGAGCGGTTCTGCCTCGGTGATCACCGAGCTGCCCAAGGCGATACCGAAGCTGTTCGCGCACAACCGCGCGAGCACCGCCGGCGGCAAGGTGACAAGCATTGTCGGGGCCGGCAACGACACGGGCGCGGTCATCGGCGCGAATATCGGCTGGCAGCAGAAGGTCACCTTCGTCGTACTGATCATCGCGTCGCTGAACGTCTTCGTCGGCATCTTCAACCTGCTGCCGCTGCTCCCGCTCGACGGCGGCCACATCGCCGTGGTGCTCTACGAGCGCGCCCGTGCCTATGTGGCGCGACTACGGGGGAGGCCTGATCCCGGCCTCGTGGACATGCGTAAGCTGATTCCGGTCAGCTTCGGGATCTTCGCCGTCATCGTTTTCATCGGCTTGATGCTGATCATGGCTGACCTCGTCAATCCCGTGAGCATCATCCAGTGAGGATTGCTGACCATGCCTGTTGATCTCGGCTTGCCCCAGACACCCCCGCCCGCGCTAGCCACGCGGCGGAAGTCGCGCCAGGTGCTGGTGGGGAACGTTGCGGTGGGCGGCGGCGCGCCGGTGTCGGTGCAGTCGATGACCACGACGGTGACGGCGGATGTGGATGGCACGTTGCAGCAGATCGCGGCGCTGACCGCGGCGGGCTGCCAGATCGTGCGGGTGGCGGTGCCGTCCGCCGACGACGCGGACGCGCTCGCGACGATCGCGCGTAAGTCGCAGATCCCGGTGATCGCCGATATTCATTTCCAGCCGAGGTATGTGTTCGCGGCGATCGACGCGGGCTGCGCGGCGGTCCGGGTCAACCCGGGGAACATCAAGGCGTTCGACGGCCGGGTCGGGGAGATCGCGAAGGCGGCGGCGGCGGCGGGGGTGCCGGTCCGGATCGGGGTGAACGCGGGGTCTTTGGATCCGCGGCTGCTGGCCAGGTACGGCAAGGCGACCGCGGCGGCGCTGGTGGAGTCGGCGCTGTGGGAGTGTTCGCTGTTCGAGGAGCACGGGTTCACCGATATCAAGATTTCGGTGAAGCACCATGATCCGGTGGTGATGATCGAGGCGTACCGGCGGCTGGCGGCGCGCTGTGCGTACCCGCTGCATCTGGGGGTGACCGAGGCGGGGCCGGCGTTCCAGGGCACGGTCAAGTCGGCGGCGGCGTTCGGTGCGCTGCTGGCGGCGGGGATCGGGGACACGATCCGGGTGTCGCTGTCGGCGCCGCCGGTCGAGGAGGTCAAGGTCGGTATCGCGATCTTGGAGGCGCTGGGGCTGCGGGAGCGGGGCCTGGAGATCGTGTCGTGCCCGTCGTGCGGGCGGGCGCAGGTGGACGTGTACACCCTGGCCGATCAGGTGACCGCGGGGCTGGAGGGGCTGGCGGTGCCGCTGCGGGTCGCGGTGATGGGGTGCGTGGTCAACGGCCCGGGGGAGGCCCGCGAGGCCGACCTGGGGGTGGCCTCGGGCAACGGCAAGGGCCAGATCTTCGTCCGCGGCGAGGTCATCAAGACCGTGCCGGAGAGCCGGATCGTGGAGACCCTCATCGAGGAGGCCATGCGCCTGGCCGAACAGATGGGCGAAACGGCCGGCCCGGACGGCACCGGCCCGCAGGTCGTCGTCAGTTCCGTCGGGAACGCCTGACCCGTGGTCGTGAGTGCAAGGTGCAGGCATAGGCAGAGGCGAGGCAGCGAAACGTTATGTGCCGCGAAGTTGTCGTCCTGGGCTCGACTGGTTCCGTCGGCGCCCAGGCTCTCGATGTCATCCGCGCGAACCGGGACCGGTTCCGCGTGTCCGGGCTGGCCGCTGGTGGGGACAACATCGACCTGCTGGCCAAGCAGATGCACGAATTCCAGTGTGACGTCGCCGGCGTAGCCAAGGAGGGTGTGGCGCACGTCATCCGTGACGCGTTCCTGGCGCGGGCGGCACGGCGCCGGCGATTTATAACGCCGCGAACGAGGAGTGTGTCGCGGCATTTCTCAGCGGCCGATTGCGTTTTCCGCAGATCGTCGAAACCATTGCCCAGGTATTGTCTGAGCGGGACGGCTGCGCGCCCGTCGGGGCTCTCGAAGACGTGCTCAACGCGGATCGATGGGCACGGATTCGCGCCGCACAGCGAATATCCGGCTTGGGCGAACGGACGATGATAAATTCAAGCAAGCACAGATCGCGTACCGCACGCCGCGTTCTGCTGGCCAAGCCACGTGGTTATTGCGCGGGCGTGGATCGTGCTGTCCGCACCGTTGAGCTTGCGCTCGACCGCTATGGCGCACCGATCTACGTGCGTGGGCAGATCGTGCACAATACGCATGTCGTCGAGATGCTGCAGCGGCGCGGCGCGATCTTCGTCGAAGAGACCGATGAGGCGCCGGCGGGTTCCATCGTGGTGTTCTCCGCACACGGCGTGGCACCGGTGGTGCGCGACGAGGCCGCGAGGCTGAGCCTGCGGACCATCGACGCCACGTGTCCGCTGGTGACGAAGGTGCACAAGGAAGCCAAGAGCTTCGCCGCGAAGGACTACGACATCTTGCTCATCGGGCATGAGGGGCATGAGGAGGTCATCGGCACCGGTGGCGAGGCGCCCGGGCATATTCAGCTGATCGATGGCGCGGCGGATGTCGCGGACGCCAGGATCCGCGATCCAGACAAGGTCGTATGGCTGTCGCAGACCACGCTGTCGGTCGATGAGACCATCGCCACCGTGGAGGCCCTGCGCAGGCGGTTTCCCAAACTAATCGACCCGCCCTCAGACGACATCTGTTATGCGACGCAAAATCGCCAGACCGCGGTCAAGGAGATCGCAGCGCAGGCTGAGCTTGTCATCGTGGTCGGATCGGAGAACTCCTCGAATTCCAAACGGCTCGTCGAGGTTGCGCTCGACTCGGGCGCGGACGCCGCCTTTCTTGTCGATGACGCGCGGCACATTGATGAGGCGTGGCTCGATGACGTCACCGCGGTAGGCGTGACGAGTGGCGCATCGGTGCCCGAGGAATTGGTCCGTGAGGTCCTCGGCTGGCTGGCGCAGCATGGCTTCGATCAGGTCGACGAGATCGAATCTGTCCAGGAGCGTATGGTCTTCGCCCTGCCCCGCGAACTCCGCAGCGGATAGCGTCGCGGCTGCGGCCAGGCATTTCGCTGTAGCACTGACCCTTGTACCTTGTGATCCGTACCATCTTGAAAGGCGGGTCAGCCACCCGTGCTTCGCATGCCTGGTCGGCCTGGTGGAGGGTTCAATGACCGTCTCAAATGAGATGCCCCGGCTGCCGTTCGATCAGCCGCACGGAGTGGGCATCGCGCCGCTGCTGCGTGAGCTGCAGGCCGAGTGCCCGATGATGCGGGTGCGCACGCCGGCTGGTGATGAGGCGTGGCTGGTGACCCGTTATGAGGAGGTCCGGCAGTTGCTGGGGGAC
>Ga0209648_10001424_pt1 | contig 19311 bp, 18 predicted proteins | sample GraSoi2013_115cm_FD_185830 | JGI IMG/M metagenome (GOLD analysis project Ga0209648, IMG submission 185830) | Grasslands soil microbial communities from the Angelo Coastal Reserve, California, USA - Sample 9_17_2013_115cm (SPAdes) (version 2) | ecosystem: Environmental > Terrestrial > Soil >...
TCGCGTCGGCCGTTCGCGGCGGGCGGACGCGGGCTGTGGCGGGCGTGGCAGGCCAACCCAATCTCTTTTATATGGGCGCGGTTGATGGTGGGGTCTGGAAATCGGATGACTACGGCCGGACTTGGACTCCAATCTTCGACCAGCAGCCTACACAGTCGATCGGAGCGATCGTGGTTGCTCCTTCGAACCCACAGATTATTTACGTAGCCAGCGGCGAAGGACTGCAGCGACCTGACCTGTCGGTGGGCGATGGGATTTACAAATCCAGTGATGCCGGAAAGACCTGGACGCATCTCGGACTCAGAGACGGTCAACAAATCCCCGCGTTGGCCGTTGACCCGCGCGATCCCAACCGGGTGTTCGCCGCGGTGCTGGGTCATCCTTACGGATCGAATCAAGAACGCGGAATCTTTCGTTCGACGGATGGCGGCGCGACATGGGGAAAGGTTCTTTATAAAGATGAAAACACCGGCGGCTCTGACGTAGAGATCGACCCGACGAATCCGGATGTGGTTTATGCGTCGCTGTGGCAGTCGCGCCTTGGCCCCTGGGAAGATAACAATGCTTTCGCGGGAACTGCGGGCGGACTCTTTAAATCTACCGACGGCGGTAATACGTGGCGGAAATTGAGCAAGGGCCTGCCGGATGATCTCGTGCAAATCAATGTCGCAATCGCGCCCAGCCAGACCAGCCGTCTTTACGGAGCGGTTTCTACGACGAAGCCGACGAATTATGGGACGGACGATGGCCTGGGCTTTTTCCGCTCCGACGATGGCGGAGAAACCTGGAGTCGTGCGACCACCGATCCGCGTCCGGCGATGAAAATTGGTGGGGGCGATCTGGCGATAGCGAGGGTTGATCCGAAGAATGCAGACGTGGTTTACAGCACCGGCATTGTGACCGTGCGCTCGACGGATGGCGGCAAGACCTGGACTGGGATTCGCGGCGCGCCCGGCGGGGATGATTATCAGAACCTGTGGATCAATCCCGATAATCCGAACATTCTCCTATTGGTCTCAGATCAGGGCGCGATTGTCAGCGTGAACGGCGGCCACACTTGGAGTTCCTGGTACAACCAGCCAACGGCGCAGCTTTTCCATGTCAGCGTCACCAACACGTTTCCGTACAAAGTTTGCGGAGGGCAGCAGGAGAGCGGCTCGGTGTGCATCTCCAGCCGCGGCAATGATGGCGAGATCACCTTTCGCGACTGGCATCCGGTCGGAGTGATTGAGTATGGCTACGTTGCGCCGGATCCGCATGAAGCGGACATCGTTTATGGCGCCGGCCGGAACGAAGTCTCCCGCTTTCACTGGGGCACGGGCCAGGTCGAGAACGTCACGCCGATTCCTGTCCGCGGAAAGTATCGCGTAGACCGGACCGAACCCCTGCTGTTCTCCCCTGTCGATCCGCATCTCCTCTACTACGCCGCGAATGTGCTTTTCGAAACCAAGGACGGCGGCCGCTCGTGGCAGACTATTAGCCCCGACCTGACTCGCGAACACCCAGGAATTCCGCCAAGTGTGGGGAATCAGGTGGGACTCAATACCAAAGCCGAGAAGCAGCGCGGCGTTATTTATTCGCTGGCTCCTTCGTTCCAGAACGTGAACACGCTGTGGGCCGGGACCGATGACGGTCTGGTTTGGATCACTAGAGACGGTGGCAAGAACTGGAAAGATGTGACACCGCCCAGCTTGACTGCCTGGAGCAAGGTCACACAGATCAGCGCTTCGCATTTTGACGATGAGACCGCATACGTTTCGGTGAGCCGTCTTCGGATTGATGACCTTCGGCCTTACATTTACCGCACGCATGATGGCGGGAAGACTTGGCACGAGATCACGACCGGGATGCCGGGAGATGCCCCTACTGACACCGTCAGGGAAGATCCGGTCCGCAAGGGATTGCTATTTGCGGGAACGGAAAACGTCGTCTGGGTCTCGTTTGATGATGGCGATCATTGGCAGTCGTTGCAATTGAACCTGCCGCACACTTCAATGCGCGACTTGTGGATCAACGACGATGATCTCATCGTCGCCACGCACGGGCGTTCGTTCTGGATTCTCGATGACATCACGCCACTGCGACAACTTAACCCAGCCATAGCCAATCCCGAGACCTATATTAGTGAGGCACACCTCTTTGCCCCAGCGGTCGCCTATCGTATTCGGCGCGACACTAACACCGATACGCCACTTCCGGCGGATGAACCTGCTGGTGAGAATCCCCCAGATGGCGCAATCATTGACTACTTTCTGACCAAGCCTGCTTTGGGACCAGTGACGCTTGAGATTCTGGATGCGCAAGGAAAACTGGTGCGACGTTATTCGAGCGAAGACAAATCCGAACAAACCCAGACCGAGTTGGATAACCAGTTAATTCCGCTGTACTGGCTGCGTGCCCCGAAAACACTTTCGACCAACGCCGGCATGCATCGTTGGATATGGGATTTGCGCTATGCGCCCCCGGTCTCGACCGAGCATGAGTATCCGATCGCTGCAGTGCCCCATGACACGCCGCGATATCCACTTGGGCCTTCCGCACTGGCGGGACAATACACGCTGCGGCTGACTGCAAACGGCCACAGTTCGTCGGCACCGCTCGTGGTGAAAATGGATCCGCGGGTGAAGATCTCGCAGGCGGAACTACAGAAAAAGTTTAGTCTCGAAATGCAGCTGGCTTCCGCTGTTACACAAAGTTCTAAACAGGTCTCGCAAGCGCGCTCACTTCATGAACAGCTGGGAAAGCTGGCCGAGAGCACGAATGGGTCGCTTAAAGATTCCGTCAAAGCGCTGGAGAGCAAAATTTCAGCCGTGTTGGAGGGACCCAAAGATCCATCGCCTTCTGCTCCAACGGAGCCTGCGCTTGCTGACAGCAATAGCGCCGTGATTGCGCTCTACAAAGAGGTTGAAAAAGCAGACGCTGCGCCAACAGTCGCGCAAGCGGAGGTATTCGCGAAGACAGAAGGCGATATTGAAAACGCGCTGAAGCCCTGGGACGAGCTAAAAGGAAATGAGATTCCAGCTCTAAATCACCAATTGGGCGTGGCCGGCCTGCCGGAACTTCGCTTGGACCTGCCTCCACAGCAACAGGCTGGCGGAGAGAACGAAGAATGAGATCGATCTAGCCCAGATTCCCCTTTGGGTTCACTCAGAGCAGACTCTCATCGGAAGGGCAGACGAGGGCGTCCGCCCCTACATGAAATGCGAATCAGTCGGCAACGAAGACCCGATTGGCACGAAACCTAGGTTACCAAGTAAAATAGGTTACTCGATCCAGGTCCCCTTCCATTTACTGTGAAAAATCCTGCATCGAATGACGAATGGGAGCAATCCAACCAAAAGTAGGTGAGCCGGTCAGTGATGAATTGGCTCTGGTCGCATCGCCGAAAGCTGGAGATGTTTCGGCGTTTGAAGAATTGGTTCGCCGGTATGATCGCAACGTCTTTCGCATCGCGCAGCATATTACGCAGAACCGCGAGGATGCTGAGGACGTCGTCCAGGACGCGTTCATCAAGGCGTACAGCAATCTGAAACAGTTTCAGGGGCAGTCGAAGTTTTACACCTGGCTGGTGCGGATTGCAGTGAACGAAGCGCTGATGAAGTTACGGCGCCGTCGTCCAGAGCGCACGGTTTCGCTGGACGAAGAGGTCAAGACCGAAGACGACTCGGTCCCCCGCGAAGTCGCGGATTGGAGTCCAAATCCTGAGCAGCAGTACACTCAGGCTGAGTTGCGGGAGATTCTGGATAAGACGATTCACGGATTGCCGGCAACGTTTCGAACTGTGTTTGTGTTGCGGGATGTGGAGGGTCTCTCCACTGAAGAGACCGCCGACGCGCTCGAACTGAGCATTCCGGCAGTGAAGTCAAGATTGCTGAGAGCGCGCTTGCAACTGCGCGAGCGGCTGAACAAATATTTTCGACGACGAGAAAAAAGCAATGGGTCGCAAAAACCAAGCAGCGGAGATGGCAAACAGTGAAGTGCTCTGAATTTCTCCACGAGCTTACCGATTACCTGGACGGAGTAATCGACTCCGGCACAAAAGCTGAACTCGAAGAGCATCTGGCTTGGTGCCACAATTGCTACGTCGTCTGCGATACCACCAAGAAGACCATAGAGATTTACCGCGACTCCCACCTTTACGAACTGCCCGAAGACCTCAGAACCCGCCTACGGTCGGCCATCGTGACTAAATGCCAATCTCGGAAAAAGGCTGGTCCCGAAGGGACCACTCAGTAAGCTGCTGCGTTTCAAGCACTTTCCCATTCTTGACGGTCCAGATCTCTGTCTCCGTCGTTTTTCTGTAGAACCCTTTAGCCGAAAGCTGAATCTAAGTAGATGGTGCCGAATCGCGGCCTCCCAGGCCAGGCGCGGCATTCCTGTGGGAGGTAGAAAGATGTTGTGGAGGATTTTTGACGCCTTCTTCGGTTGCTGGCACAACCGTTATAGCTTTCCGCTTACTGTGAAAAAGGGGCCGAGAAGCCGGACGGCTTTCACTACGGGGACCTACGTTGTGTGTCTGGACTGCGGCAAGGAACTGCCGTACGACTGGAATCAAATGAAGATTGTCAACCCCGATGGGGAGAAGCTCAGGGTTGGCTCGCTGGCGACTAAAGAAGCCGCGTAATATCCGTTCCTTGTGCGCTAAATAAAATTGGCGGGACTCTCGGTCCCGCCAATTCTATTTTGAGGTATGGTTACTGGTTGTTGTCGTCCTGCCGGCGCTTCAAAGTCGGGCGGCCATCATCTTTGGTGGTCTTATCATCGGTTCCGTTCTTGTCGGTTGATGACGTACGGCGCAGGCTCGGTTTCTTGCCATCCTTTTCGTCATTCAGCTTGTGCTTATTCTCGATGGCTGCAAGTCTGGCCTTGACCTCGTCGAACTCCGAGCCTGTGACCATGTATTGCGCTCTCGCGGGAAGAATCCTGGCGATTTCCTCTTGCGATTTTTCGATGCGATCAGGGGTTTGAGGATGGGTACCGAAAGCCTTGGAAATGGTGCCCGGCTTCTTCTTCTCTTGCGCCTGCACCTTTTCAAAGAACGAGATGAAAGCCTGCGGATCGTAGCCAGCCTTATACATGTATTCCACGCCGAGGTAGTCGGCCTCGGCTTCAAATCCGCGGGAGAACTTCAGAAAGGTAAGCGGCACCGCGAGGCCCGCCCCTTCGTAGGCCGCATAGCCAATCGGGCCACCGATAAAAATCAGTGGAATGGTCATCATTTGCATCAGATTGCCGCGAGTATTCTCGCGGGCCGCGTGACACGCAGCCACATGGCCGATTTCGTGCGCCATCACTCCGGCCAGTTCGGCCTCCTCGTCAGCCGCGAGGATCAATCCGGAATTCACATAGAAGAATCCGCCGGGCAAAGCAAAGGCGTTGATATCGTCCGAGTCGATCACTTTGATGGTGAATGGCACCTGGGAATCAGAGTTCCGCACCAGGTTCTGCCCCAGCCGATTTATGTATTCCGAAACCACCGGGTCACTGATGATCTTCGATTGGGTCTCCACCTGCTGGGAAACCTGTTTCCCCATCGCAATCTGTTTTTCCAGGCTGTACCAATTGCCCATACCTTTTGCGCAACCCACATTGCGGTTACCAATAGCATCCAAATCGTCCCGACCGCCGTCGTGAGCAACCTTGGTGGCAGACGGCTCAACCGGAGCGCTCGTCACTGGAGTAGTCTGCGAAGGGGGTGTTTGGTCCTTGCTGTTCTTGTCCGCTGCGAACGAAGCTGGAATAAGACAGGCAAACACCAGCAAAGCCGCAATCAGTGCCATGGGTCGCGATTTCATAAATGTCTCCAAATTGTCTCGGTAGGATGCGTTGCCTCGATTATATTCCTCACGCGCACAGCAATCCCCGGGGATTTCCCTGTTAAGTTGGACGCAGCTTCCCTGCTCTAGGTTACCTAGGCCGTATGATGACCCATCGGATGCGGCAAATTCCCCTTTCAGCTTCCCTGAGTTGCAAAAGCCGTGCTGATACGAGAACATACCCGTTTGCCTATAACTCAATGTTCTCATAAGGAAAACTTCTGCAATGGCCACACGCCAAAAGACCGCTCCAAACAAAACTGCTAAGACCTCAGACATCCAACCGGCAAAAGGAAAGCTGGGAGTAATGATCCCCGGCATGGGTGCCGTCGCCACTACGTTCGTTGCCGGGGTCGAGGCTATCCGCAAAGGCATTGCCAGCCCTATCGGCTCCCTCACTCAAATGGGCACGATCCGCCTAGGTAAGCGCACTGATGGCCGATCCCCGAAGGTCAAGGAATTCGTGCCGCTTGCCGGGCTGGATGACCTGGTCTTCACGGGCTGGGACCCGTTTGAAGATGACATGTACACGGCGGCCCGCAAAGCCGGCGTCCTGGAGCGCGAACTCCTCGACAAGGTGAAGCCTTTTCTTAGCTCAATCAAGCCGCGTCCGGCCGTCTTCGACCGCAATTACGTCAAGAAACTCGACGGGCATAACGTGAAAAAGGGCAAGAGCAAGATGGATTTGGCCGAGCAGGTTCGCGCTGATATTCGGGAGTTCAAGAAGAGCTCCGGGGCGTCCCGGTTCGTCACCGCTTGGTGCGGCTCGACCGAAATCTTCCTTCAGCCCACAGGCGCCCATCAATCGCTGAAGGCGTTTGAGAAAGCTTTGCTCGCTAGTGACGAGGTCGTCGCTCCTTCCATGATTTACGCCTATGCTTCGCTGATGGAAGGGGTACCGTTTGCGAATGGCGCGCCGAACCTGACGGTTGATCTGCCGGTGATGCATGAGTTGTCACGGGAGAATGAAGCCCCAATCTGCGGCAAAGACTTCAAGACCGGCCAGACTCTGATGAAGACAATTCTGGCTCCTGGATTCAAAGCAAGACTGCTAGGGCTGGCAGGTTGGTTCTCTACAAACATTCTCGGTAATCGAGATGGCGAAGTGCTGGAAGATCCGGGGTCATTCAAGACTAAGGAAGAATCCAAGCTGTCGGTGCTGGAACACATTCTTCAGCCGGAGCTCTACCCAGAGCTTTACGGCAAGTTCACGCACAAAGTGCGAATCCATTACTACCCTCCGCGGGGCGACAACAAAGAAGGCTGGGACAACATTGATATTTTTGGCTGGCTCGGCTATCCCATGCAGATCAAAGTGAACTTCCTGTGCCGGGATTCGATTCTTGCAGCGCCGATCGTGCTTGACCTCGTGCTATTCCTAGACCTGGCAAAGCGGACGTCTGAGCTGAGAGGGATTGGCATTCAGGAATGGCTCAGCTTCTACTTCAAGTCTCCGATGACCGCGCCTGGGCTTTATCCGGAGCATGATTTATTCATCCAGCTCATGAAGCTCAAGAACACGCTCAGGCATTTGAAGGGCGAGGAACTGATTACGCACTTGGGGTTGGAGTATTACGACTGAGGGCAAATTTGACAAGTAATATGTGTGCACGTATACTGTGTCCATGAATGTGACATTATCTATCGATGAACAGACGGTCAATCGGGCACGCAAGAAAGCCGCAGCTCTCGGCAAGAGTCTGAATCAGCTAATCCGCGACTACCTGCGAACTCTGGCTGGCGGCGACGATCCCGAGCACAGTATCGAAGAGTTCAATCGACTCTCGGGCCAGGGCCATTCCCGCGGATGGCGCTTCAATCGCGACGAGATTCATGAGCGTTCGTAGCTTCTTCGATACCAATGTTCTGGTCTATGCAGACGACAAATCCGCCCCTGCTAAACAAAAGCGAGCCGTGGAGCTGGTGGCTGAGCACCGGCGCTCGGGAACCGGCGTTCTGTCACTGCAGGTTTTGCAGGAGTATTTCGTCACCGTCACACGCAAATTAGCCGTCGATGCGCAAATCGCACGCCGAAAAGTCGAACTGCTGGCCGAATTTGATGTGGTCACTCCTGAGGTCACGGACATACTCGCGGCGATCGACCTGCACCGTCTCCACAATTTTTCGTTCTGGGATGCATTGGTCCTTCGGGCTGCCAAGCAGGCTGGCTGCCGCGTACTTCTCTCAGAGGACTTGCAACATGCTCGTGAAATCGACGGGGTTCGCATCGTGAACCCATTCCAATAGGCGCTCACCCGCGCCTTTCACGCCGTCCGCAACCGGTTCTGCCAGTGTGACCAGATGAACCACGCGAGCCCGACCACTAGAACAACCAGAATCACCGCATCGAATTTGTGAAGGTACTTTCCGATTACGCGCCAGTTTTCGCCGAGCTTCATTCCCAGCCAAGCCAGGCCGAAGCACCACGGCCATGATCCGAGGAACGTGTAGACATGAAAGCGCAGGCGCGGCATGCGTGCGATCCCTGCAGGGAGAGCAACGAACGTTCGGACGACGGGCAGCATGCGTGCGATGAACACAGCGAGATATCCCCAGCGCGCAAAGAAACGGTCGGCCCAGTCTAGTTCCCGACGGCCCATCAAAATCCAGCGGCCATAACGTTCGACCAACGGACGCCCTCCGTGGCATCCGATTTCGTATGCAATCAGCGATCCTACGTTGCAGCCAATCGCGCCGGCAGTCGCCACCCAGAGCAGCTTCATGCCGCCTTCGTGAACCAGATATCCGGCAAAGGGCATGATCAGTTCCGAGGGCAAAGGAATGCAGGCGGATTCGATGGCCATCAGGATGACAATCCCACCGTAGCCGCTCGTAGCGATCAGTGACTTGATGAACAGAAAGAGCGCGGCGAGAATTTTTTCAGTCATGACATCTCGTAGAGACGTAGCTTGCTACGTCTTGCTTACTGAGGCGGAAATCTCCCGCTTGGCGAGGCCGGAGACGTAGCAAAGCTACGTCTCTACGCAGGCGAACTCGTGTGCACCGGAACTGCGGTCGCGCGCTCACGGTAAAAGTGCATCAGGTCTGTCAAAACCGGCTCGGCCCCAAGCTGTCGCAACATGGTTGTCACCTGGCCGCGATGGTACGTCCCATGATTCACGACGTGCTGCATCGATTGCCAAAGTGGGTTGTTGTAGATGCCGAACTTGAATGTCTTGTACTCCATCTCGCGGTCGAGATCTGATTGCGTTAGTCCTATGACGAAGCCAAGCAGACGCGCTTCGTGTTCCAGCCATTGTTCGCACAGACTAACTATGTCGCAGAATTGCGCGACATCCGGCAACCCAGATGGTGAGCGTCCTTGAAAGCGCTCCAGCCAGATCCATTCCGCACCGTAAATATGCGCTAACGTGTCACGTACAGAAGAAAAGCTTGATCCCAGCGGTCGCGTGAACTGCTCCTGCGTAAGCTTTTCGGCGGCGCCCAGCGAACGGTGGTTGGCCCATGAGTTGTAATCGAAGAGCAGCTGGATTTCCTGCGGAGACATGGAATAGTTCCTCTCACTGAATCGTCAGAGGTTTTAGAAAGACCCTTCTTGCGTGAACGTAAACCCGGGCAAGGCCATGCCTGCAGTACTCTTTGCGACCTTGACCTTCACCGTAGGCGCATCCGGAGCTGTGACCTCAGCTGGACGCAGCACCGCATATTGTGTGAAAACTTCGTTGTACAGCTTGGTCACCAGGTAGTCTTGACCGTCCTCGTCTTTACGCCATACCTGGCCGAGCTGAATCAATTTGACCGCCATGATTGCGTCCTCAATTCCAGACTAATGGGAGCGGTAGCGGTCGTCAATTCACAGTGATGGCACTGCTGGACGTGAACCTCAGGAAGGACGGCCTCGTTTTTGCTAAGATGACCACCTGTTTCCGGAGAGAATCCATGACCCGAGGAGTCACACCGCGACGTCCGGCAAAAACGGGCCGTCACGAGAGTGTAAAGGCTAAGATAACCAGACCCGCGTTGGCGAAGACCACGGCCGCGCGTACTATTCTGCCGCGAATCACTGGCCCCTTGAAACCCAAAGGCCGTGCCTTTCCCGAAAAACGAAAATCAGGTAATGCTTACCATCCTCTTGCGCCTGAGCGAATTTCCGAAATCCTGAAGCGGCTGGACCAGCTCTATCCCGACGTGACTTGTGCCCTGACTCACAAGAGTGTGTGGGAACTCTTGGTCGCGACCATCCTCTCCGCCCAATCTACCGACGTTCGGGTGAACATGGTCACGCCTGAGCTTTTCCAGAAATATCCAACGGTGCAGGATTTCGCGAAGCTGGAACCGCAGCAGCTTGAACCGGACATCCGGTCAACGGGGTTCTTCCGCAATAAATCGAAATCGGTGGTTGGCGCGGCGCGAAAAATCGTCAGCGAGTTCGGCGGAAAGGTTCCGGAGAACATGGACGACCTGCTCACATTGCCCGGAGTTGCCCGCAAGACCGCCAACGTTGTCCTGGGGACATGGTTTGGCAAAGCCGAAGGTCTGGTCGTAGACACGCACGTCCATCGCATCTCTCGACGACTGGAATTAACCAAGAACGATGATCCAAAGAAGATCGAGCAGGACCTGATGCAGGTGATTCCGCGAGAGAAGTGGATTCTTTTCTCGCATCAAATCATCTGGCACGGACGCAAGCTGTGCTTCGCGCGATCTCCCAAGTGCGTGGACTGCCCCCTGGAGAATATTTGCCACGCCGAAGACAAGACCTGGAGTACGGTAGAACGCCATCAAGGAGCGAAAGTCTAGCGAGTTACTCGTGATCCAGAACTCATAAGCACAGTCGGCGTGTTCACGTCAGCCTCGCCGCGCGGCCTCGATCGCGGCGATGTCGATCTTCTTCATCGTCATCATCGCCTCGAAGGCACGCTTTGCCTCACCGCCACCAGCCGCAAGCGCATCGGTTAGCGCGCGCGGGGTGATCTGCCAGGAGAGGCCCCAGCGGTCCTTGCACCAACCGCACTGGCTTTCCGTGCCGCCATTGCCGACGATCGCGTTCCAGTAACGGTCCGTCTCTTCCTGATTCTCCGTCGCGATCTGGAAGGAAAAGGCCTCGGTGTGCCTGAACGCCGGGCCGCCGTTGAGACCGAGACAGGGAATGCCCAGGACGGTGAACTCCACCGTCAGCGCATCGCCCTTCTTGCCGCCCGGATAGTCACCGGGAGCCTCGTGAACCGCTGATACTTCACTATCCGGAAAGGTGGCGGCGTAGAAGCGCGCCGCCTCATGCGCGTCCCTGTCGAACCAGAGGCAGATCGTGTTCTTTGGCTTCATGGTCGTGTGCTCCTTGTGCTCGATCAGGATGAACGCCGTCCACGCAAAACGGGGTAGCCTTCACCGATCATGCCATGATACTCGGCAAGCTGGAAGTTGAGCTGCGAACGCCGCCCTCGGCGGGGGCCAAGTTCCCGTTTGCTGCGTAATTCGCCCGAGATCGGCAGGCGCTGCGCGTCTTTTGAGTACTGATGTCGTCCCCGGATGCGGCTGGTCTTGCCAACCACGGTTTGACCGTGCCTTTGCCAGTAGCCGATACTAGGTACAGCGTGCGACAGGGCACCCCCGACCCGCGGCAAGGGAACAATCCCACCTGCTTCGATTCAGACAGCGTGCTTTGAATCTTCTTTCAGCCTGTATCAGCGGGTCACAGGCGCTCCTGAAAGGAGATTGCCGTGAGCACATCGAAACTTCCTGTTCGTCCATCCCTTGAATCCCTTCGCAAGCAAGCAAAGAAACTGGCGCGCGACATTGTTTCCGGTAATGCAGGCGCCATCGCCCGGGCGCGTGCGCAGCTGCCAAAAGCTGGGCTGCCGTTGTCACAGCGTGATGCCCAGTTGGTGCTGGCGCGCGAATATGGGTTTCCAGGCTGGAAGGACCTGGTTAAAGAAGTAAAACAACGCCTTGGCAGAAGGCTCGAGTGGGCCGTATCCGAAGCCCGACGCATCATCCATGACAATGACATCGAAGGGCTGCGGCAACTCTTGGCGGAATACCCGGCGCTGTTGTCGTGGAAGGCGGATGCAAACGATGGCGGGCTGCTCGGGATGGCTAGCGGTTCCTTCGGCGACAGCTTCGACCCGATCAGCGAGGAGCATTTCACGCGCAATGCATGCGCCGAGCTTCTGCTCGATGCCGGTGCGGTGGTCTCGCCGCCGGTATGCGTTGGCATCATCCGGTCGCGCGCCAGGAGGTTGATCGATCTCTTCCACCGCAGAGGCCTTCTTCCGCGATCGCTGAAGTTCCTTGCCGCGCTCGGCGACGTCGACGGCGTCCGTGCGCGCCTCGATACGAATGCCGACGATCTTGCTGCGGTGAACGAAGCGTTCACGTATGCGTGTCATTTCGGGCACGCGACCGTAGCGACTCTGCTGTTGAATCGGTCGATCACGCTCGACGCCGAACTGGGCAGGCGCATCGTTGGCGGGCCGGGACATTCTGCTTTTATCCGGTACTTTATCGAGAACAAGCCGGACGTCTCCGATCCCGATCCATTCAGGCCCTGGGAGGCTTTTGTCAAGCAACATGTCATGCGCGCGATGGACGATGACGACCTGCCATCCTTTGTCGGCTTGTTGCGGCGCGACGCATGGCTGCTGTCCGACGCATCCGTGAAATTCCAGGTTGCTTTGATCGAGGGGACGGCGGCGACGATGAAAGATCGCGCAGCTTTCCTTAAGGCGCTTCTCGATCTCGATCCGGCCGTGCTGCACAGTCCCGTGCCGCCGCCATCCTCGGGCATCACCTACGACGGGACCTGCAGGGCCTTTATACACGCGTTCACGTATGCGCAGACCCATTTGCTTCCGATGCTGCTGAGGATCTGGCCTATGCCCGACGATCTGCCGCACGCTGCGGGGAGCGGGGACTTTGCACGGGTGAGACGCTGGTTCGACGCCGCTTGCCGGCCTGCCCTGGGCGACCTTGCGAATCATTTTCCCTCCAACGATGACTGGATCCGCGGAAATCTGAAATGGGGCGAGCCCAATATGCAGCAGGTTCTCGACACCGCTTTGGCCTGGGCGGTCATGAACAACCATTTCGAGATCGCCGACTTTCTTCTCGGGCATGGAGCCGATATCAACACGAACTGGAGCTCCCATGAGCCCGCCAGCATCCTGCATGAACTGGTGTGGCACAAGAATTACGAAGCCATGCAATTCCTCATCGACCGCGGCATCGACATGACGATCCACGATTATCGTTGGCACGCTACCGCGGTGGGTTGGGCAGCGGTCGCTGCGAAGGACGAGAAAATGGCCCAGTGGCTGCGCGATGCGCAACAACGGCGGGAGCAGACATCGCACTGAAGCGACCAGGGGATCAATAACAGGCGTCCCGGCAAGTGTGACCTTTCACTGCGAGACCGGCGCCTTCCTGCAGCAGATCAATCGGTGACGATCAAGCAATAATGCGCGATAAACGGCGTAGTGTAGACCGATGGCGCCACCTCCGTCCGGATTGTCGGCAAACAGGAAGTGCGCGCTGAGCAGCGCGTTGTTCAGGAGGGTTGAAGTCCCTCTGGCGCTCAAATGAGGGGCGCCATATCCAAGAAGCGGGGTTCGTAGCCTCGCTGGCCGGAGAAAGCGGAAGGTATGGAGACGTCTAAACGGGCACGAAGGCGAAAGCTGGACACAGCCAAGACCGACCTGAAGCCACCGCTTGCTGTACTTCGGAGGGCAGGGTGTCTTGTGTCAAGAAGACGCGAAAGCGTCATGCTGTACGAAAGATGAAGGTGGGCCCTTCGAAGCCGCTCTGTAGGGGGAGGCTTCAAACAGCCATAAGCTGCTTCGGTCAAAAGCCGCGGTGGTGAACGTTATGGTTAAAAGGCGTGACGATGATCACGTCATGTGGGGATTAGAGAGACGAACGCAAGTGAACCTCTGGTAAAGCATTCGAAAACCTCTTTAGATGGCGCCAAAACTGGGGTCTGACACCTGTTCCAGGAAAAGCATGGCGGAAACCTACTTACTGGCCATGCGGCGTCCGGTGCAGAGGAGGCGTGAATCTAGTCCGGGCTTTCGTACGGAACTTGAGAACCTGGTTGGTGATGGTAAGGGAAAAGGCACAAGTGGAAGAACCATGAGGCCGAAAGTACCGAAGCACCGATCAGGGTCGCACTGCTCCATAGTAGCGAGGAAGCGGAGTAATGTCCGTGGAGCGAAGGGAGCAGGTCACCCACGTCAGGATGGAGTCAACGGGCAACCGGAGGAACTCCGTGACCTGACGGAAGGCGGCAGCCTTCTCGGGGTGGCACGAGCCGGATGAGGCGAGAGCTTCATGTCCGGATCTGTGAGCGGCTCGGGGTGAAATTCCCCGGGCCGACTCGGCCAAAGAAGTCCGGGTAAACTCCTCTGAAAGTTGGCCCAGCAAGCCTCACAAAATGCGAGGTCTATGGTGGGGCCGTTGGTGGAGTTTTCAATTCTCACCGAAAGTCTCAACAAAACCCGTCTCTGATGGGGGCATTTCTCGCCGCGCGCATGGCCGCACAACACCGCTGTGCACATGCATCGCGATTCTTGCATTTTCAGTCCGTCGCGGCCGTCCACTACGCGGCTTGTAGAGGCTGCCCTGTAAAGCAAGCTGGGCAGCCCGTCTCGCCCCTCGAGAAGTCTTATCATACGCCTGCTGCGCAAGCGTAAAAGAACTGCCAGGCTTTTTGGTAGTGGACTTTCGAAGGATGTCGAGGTCCGCCCGAACTTCTTCTAGCCTGTCCTGTCCCCGGTAGAAATCCGCTTTGGCTGCGTCGTTCTGGACCATTTGTTGCCAATAAAGGTTGTTGTTGGCGTAGTGAATGGAGTCCATTTCCTTATGCAACGCGGCAATTCGCTCTTGCCATTTAGATTCGGTTTGCATCGGGAGTCGGCCTTTACTCAGCGATCGGCCACGGTACGAAGAAGCTTAGGTGTCAGGCGCCAAATGCGTTTGTGAGTCTCGGCGGGCTTTCCAGTTTTTGTTTCGAACTTGGAGCAAGATCTGGGCACGCTAACGAAGAAACCTCTCTACGGAAGTGTTGCAGCTTGCTCTTTCACAATACCGTACTGCTTGAGCTTAAGGTACAGAGAACTGCGGGGAATTCCCAAGCGTTTCGCGGTGTTTTCGACACGGCCATTTTCAAGCGAAAGCACAGTCTGAATGTGTTCCCTCTCTAGCTCATCGAGGGTCATTACGCCAGACGTGGGAGCGAAAGTACCCGGAATATTAAGCGGGTCAAAACGGACTGAAGATTCATCTAGAGTCGCAGAACTTCCAAGCAAGATCGACCGTTCCAGAACATTGCGCAGCTCACGAATGTTTCCGGGCCAGGAGTACGCCTGAAGCTTCTGGATGGCTGCATCGGTTATCTCGACGGCGTTACCTATATCCATAGAAAGCTTGCTTAGTAGGTTGCGCGAGAGGAGGGGAACGTCTTCGCGGCGTTCGCGTAACGGGGGAATACATAAAGGAATGGTGCTGATTCGAAAATAAAGGTCATCGCGAAATTTGCCTTGACGAACCAGGGTAGCAAGATCTCTGTGAGTAGCTGCAATCAACCGAACATCAGCGAAACGATCGCGAATGTCTCCTAACCGCCGAAAGCGTTTCTCTTCCAGGACCTTTAACAGCTTCGGCTGGACCACCGGGTCCATATCTCCGATTTCGTCTAGGAACAGCGTTCCCTTATGCGCCGCTTCGAACAAACCCATCTTCGCCTGAACCGCTCCGGTGAATGCACCCTTCTCGTGTCCAAAGAGTTCCGTTTCCAGCAAGTCCCGCGGCAAGCCGGCACAGTTCAGATCGACGTAGGAAGCGCTGGAGTGGTTGCTGGACGTATGCAGCCAACGGGCGAGGACACCTTTTCCCGTACCTGTTTCTCCCCGGATCAGAACCGGGCTGTCAGCGTTGGCGACCTTTTCCGCAATTTCGCGTAGTCCCTGGATGGCACGGCTTACCCCAAGAAACGGATCTATAGCTTCGCGGCGTTTCTTCGAGTCTTCAACCAGCCGGCCCTGGCGGTTACGGCTGTTTTCCAGGCTCCGCTCCATCATCACTAGCAGCGTCTTCGGATCGGCAGGCTTGGTGAGAAAATTGTCCGCTCCCGCTTGGACTGCTTTTACAGCTAGGTCAATCGTGCCATGTCCAGTCAAAACGATGATGGGAACCGTGGCATCTGAGCCTTTGAATTTGTTGATGAGGTCGATGGCGTTTCCGTCTGGAAGGACATAGTCCAAGATCACCAAATCCGGACGGGAAGACTTCCACATGTACTCGGCTTCGGCACAGTTGCCGCCACAGGAGACCTCCATGCCGTTCTCCTCAAGGATCTCCTTGACGGCGCACAAGAGATTTCGCTCGTCGTCTACCAGGAGTACGCGCGTTCGTTTCATCGCAACAAATCCTGTCTTCGCGGGATGAGCCGGCTCCGGAATTCCCGCGACTGAATATTCACAGCCGGTTTCAAACTGAGGGCAGGGGAAGTAACTATTACTGTTCACCAAAAAGATACTCCCAAACGGCAGGCCTTCTCAGATAACTTTAGCGGTGGAGCGTAACCAAGGTAACTCGTGCCTGCACTCCTGGCCTCTGAGTTGGTTAGCGAATGATTGCGCGCGCATCCAGGTAGCCAGGATACTCGTCTGGCCGAGCCGCGTTTTCAGAACGCCGGATTCGAATGTACCCTGATTGACGGTATTGACGCCCGTATTTCGACAGGACCAGAGTTCCGAGCAAGACCCCTGAGCTGGCCAATTGAGGTCCTCGGTCAGGAAAGCTCTTCCAGGTCGAATCGCCCATCGCGGGTCAGTGCCGATGCGGAGATGCTGCGTCCCGAGTCACCTACTAGTGTGTGGGCAGAGTCGGGAAAGGAGGCGATAATTTAGCGAAATCGAACTTAACGTCTGCTGGAGCAGCGGCGCTCGAAGTCATGAGGAAAACAAGTTTGCACAAGATTGAGAAGATTCAGACTTTTCATGTCCGGCACTAATTGCGATTCCAGGGTGCGGAATCGACTCTCAGAAAACAAAGCTGACTTTCTGTGAACTCAGGAACATGCACCGACGCGCTCTCTCCATCACGTCATTCGTCCTGGCTCCTGCGACATACCCTGCGATGCCCCACGAAAAACTGAATTCGCAGCCAGCTTCGGCCTCGGCGTTCCATCTTTCGGTGAGGGTTCCTAGGCGACCGATTGCGTTTTCAGCCTGCTGCTCTGTGGTATCTGGCATGACCACTACAAATTCGCTGGTGCGACTTCGAAAGATCGCATCTGATCCCCGGAATGTGCTTTTCAGCAGCCGTGCCGCGTGGTAGAGAGCCTGTTCTCCTTGTTCAATGCCCGCGCGCTTCTCGATTGACTGAAAATTATCCAAACTGATTGTCGCGAAAGTAAGCGCGGTTCCAAGGCGATTTGCCCGAGCGATCTCTTTCGCCACCATCGGGTCCAGTGCGCAGGAATTCAGGAGTTGAGTGACCGGATCCAAAAGAGAAAACGCTTGTAGATGCTCGCTCATAACGAACTCTTGCACGAGAGCTCTCCTGGTGGCATTCAACTCCTTCTTTTGAGATGACACATAAAGGCTGAACAACAGAACCAATGAGATCATTCCCCAAAAGAGTTGTGGAAGGTACTTGAAGTCGAAGTGGAAACTCGCATTATTCCATGCCAGGCTGGGTGCGATGACCGCGGCGAAACCCGTGGCCAAGACGAGGATCACGACAATGGATATCGACCAAAGGTGCAGGTCGCGCCTGGAGGTGGTCTTCATTTGCTCCTGAAGGTATTGGATACGATGCGAACGAAGAGCCACATTCTCTCCTCCCGAGCCCGTGGATCCTGCCGTGGGGTCAATGTTTGCTATTTCAGTCCTCAAATATTTGCTCATGAATCGTCTCCCCGAAATGTTCCATTACTTAGATTCCCGGTCTTTCGCACCAAAATCCTTAAGTTTCCCGTCCAGCGTGGTTTTGCCAATCCCAAGCAATTGGGCTGCGAGGCGCTTGTTGCCTCTGGCCTGCAGCATGGCTTCCAGAATGCTTCGCTTCTCAATCTCATGGAGAGGAACCACTCCCACATTGGCGAGACTGATAGATCTTATTTCTTTCGTCCCACGAATCGATCTCGGTAGGTCGAGCAGCCCTATGATTGGCTCTCTTGCCGCACTGCACGCATGCTGCATACAAGCTTCCAGTTCGCGGACATTACCCGGCCAGTCGTACATCAGCAGTGCTTTGAGAGCTTCCTCGCTCATTCGGTATTGGCGCCCCAATGCATTTGAGAGCCGGTCTAGGAAGCTACACACCAGTAGCGGAATGTCGTGGCGACGTTCCCTGAGCGGGGGCACTCGCAGGCTGAGAACATTTAATCGAAAATAGAGGTCCCGGCGAAAAGTTCCTTCCTCAACTGCGAGCTTTAGATCACGTGTGGTAGCGGCGAGAATTCGCAAGTGGCTTCCAGGCTGCAGAGAATCATGAATAGTCCATATCTCCCTGTCCTGAATCGCGCGCAGGAGCCGGCCTTGTGCGTCCAGAGTGAGGTCTCCAACTCGGTTCAGAAAAATGGTCCCACAGTATGCGGCAATGGTGTCATCTTTTATATCCCCCGGTGGCAGGGAGTTGCCTATAGCGCCCGAGAGTTCAACTTGCAGTCCCTCCGTCGGGAGGGAAGCACAGTCCAAACTGGTAAATTGCATATGGCGTAAAGGCCCGCTGGAATGAATCGTTCTTGCGATCATTTCTTTCCCGGTTCCTGCTTCACCAACGATGAGCAAGGGATGAGTTGTTCGAGCGGCCCGCTGAACGATTTGATAGATCTTGTGTATCTCTGGACCGTCGCCGACAACATTACCCAGCGGTACTCGAAGGGTCGGTATTCTCAATCTAGGCATGTCCGACATCAGTTTTGTCCTCGGTGGACCGAAACACCTTGCGTCGCGCTTGCTCCGCAATGTCTACTCTTCATCTTTAAAGCGAGCATGGACGACTTCAAGTGCCGCCGCCGGCAGAGGGCCCTCCACACGATTCCTTCCGTTTTCTTTGGCTCGGTACAGGGCCTGGTCTGCATGGTTAATCAACTCCTCCACTTCCACGAATCCACTTACTGATGTGGATGCTATCCCAATGCTGACAGTCACGGTTCTGGTTCCGTTAGACGTTGTAACCGCCTTCTTGCTGACGGCTTGCAAGAGTTCCTGGGCCCGCCCCTCGGTACGCTTGAGATCACAGTCAGGCAACACCACCAGAAACTCCTCCCCTCCGTAACGGCCCACGTGGTCATAGACGCGCACTGCCGCCGTCAGCCTTCCGCTAACAACCTTCAAAACGCTGTCTCCCGCCAAGTGACCCATCGAATCATTGATCGATTTGAAATGATCGATGTCGGCGAACATTATTCCTACCGAGCCCCCGCTCCTCTTGGACCGGGCCAGTTCTTGCTTCAGGACACCGATGATTTCCATTCGATTTTTGATACCCGTGAGAGCATCGTGAGTCGCCGCAATGCGCAGCGATTCCT
>Ga0209648_10001426_pt1 | contig 19295 bp, 17 predicted proteins | sample GraSoi2013_115cm_FD_185830 | JGI IMG/M metagenome (GOLD analysis project Ga0209648, IMG submission 185830) | Grasslands soil microbial communities from the Angelo Coastal Reserve, California, USA - Sample 9_17_2013_115cm (SPAdes) (version 2) | ecosystem: Environmental > Terrestrial > Soil >...
GGGGCGCTGCCATGGGGCAGCAGCCCGTGCAGCACGACCAGGCTGCCGAGCCGCGCCTCGAGCGCAACCGGCGCGGTGTCCGGCCACGGCGTATCGTCGAGCGTCTCGGTGACCAGGCGGTCGCCGGCGCGACGGAAGCGTTGACGCAGCGGCCCGCGATGGCCGCCCGACAACGCCATCAGGCAGCCATTGTCGCGATCGGCATCGTCCAGCGCGATCCACAAGCCGGTGACCGTGACGGGCCTGGTGCAGAGATAGGTCGCGTCCTGGTGCCAGCCGACTTCGGCGCCGATCTGCGGCTGCTTGAAGAGGTACATCGACTGCAGCAGCAATGGCTGGACCAGGCCCAATGCGTGCGCCAGCGCGGCCATCCGCGGCTGGCGCGAGATGCGATCGAAGACCGGATCGAGATCGTGCAGCGCATGGCCGATCTTGTTCAGCGCCAGCGGCACCGGCTGGTCGGTCGCGCCCTCTTCGAAGAAGAAGCGGATGGCGCCGCCCGATTCCCGGAAATAGCGGTCGCTGGCATGGCCCTCGTCGCGCGTCGAAAAGATCGAGCGTACCGGTCCAGGATTGAAGCCCGCCACGAGCTCGGCGGCGCGGGCCCGCAGGGCGTCGCAATCGGCCGGTGGCAAAAAGCCTTCCAGCACCAGGAAGCCATCGCGCGCATATGCCTCGAGGTCGGGCGCGCTCACTGGACGACCCGCTCCAGGACGACCGGCCTGTCGACGGGCGCGCTGTCGCCGATGCGGATCGCGCGGCGGATCATGTCGATCGCCGAGTCGGCAGCGCCGTCGCTGGCGGCATGGACGATGCACAACGGGCTGCCGGCACGGATCGGGGCGCCGACATCGATGACATCGCTCAGGCCGACCGACGCATCGATCGCGTCGTCGGCATGGCTGCGCCCTCCGCCCAGCGCCACCACGGCGATGCCGACGTCGCGGGCGTTCATGCCGACGACATGGCCCGAGCGCTGGGCGGTGCACGGTCTTATGATCGGCGCGTGCGAGAGATAGCGCGCGCTGTGCTCGAGGAAATCGTCCGGCCCGCCGAGCGCCGACACCATGCCGGCGAAGACCTCCGCCGCGCGCCCGTCGGCCAGCGCCGCCTCGGCACGCGCGCGGCCGGCTACTACGCTGGGCGCCAAGCCACCGAGCGCGATCATCTCGCCGGCCAGCGCCATCGTCACTTCGTGCAGGCGCGGCTCGCGCGTGCCCTCACCCCTGAGGTATTCCACGGTCTCGACGACTTCTAGCGCGTTGCCGACATTGCGGCCCAGCACGCGGTCCATGTCGGTGATCAACGCGATCGTGGGCAGGCCGGCCTGATTGGCCACAGCCACCAGGCTGTTAGCCAGATCGCGCGCCATCTCCTCGGTGTCGCAGAACGCGCCTGACCCGCACTTCACGTCCATCACCAGCCCGTCGAGGCCCTCGGCGACCTTTTTGGACAGGATCGAGCTCACGATCAGCGGAATGGACTCGACGCTCGCCGTGACGTCGCGCGTGGCATAGAGCCGCCGGTCGGCCGGCGCCAGATCGTCGGTCTGACCGATGATGGCGCAGCCGACCTCGCGCACGACCTTGCGGAAGGTGGCGATGTCGGGCTGGGTCTCGTAGCCCGAGATGGCGGAGAGCTTGTCGAGCGTGCCGCCGGTATGGCCCAGTCCGCGGCCCGAGATCATGGGCACGAAGGCGCCACAGGCCGCCACGATCGGCGCCAGCATCAGGCTCACCTTGTCGCCGACACCGCCGCTCGAATGCTTGTCGACCACTGGTCCCGGCAGCGCCAGGCTCTTCCACTCGAGCTGCGCGCCGGACCGCATGAGGGCAAGTGTGAGCGCCACCCGCTCGGCCGTCGTCATGCCGCGAAAGAACACCGCCATGGCGAAGGCCGCGACCTGGCCCTCGCTCAGGCTGCCGTCATGGATGCCGCGACCGATGAAGGCGATCTCTTCGGCTAAAAGCTCGCCGCCGTCGCGTTTCTTGCGGATGATCTCCTGCGGCAGCATGGCGGCTCAAGCGTAGTGCTCGAGGAACAGCCGCAGCAGCCGCTGCACCTTGGCCGACGCCTCGCGCGCCACGGCCAGGGTCTGTTCGTGGCCGAGCTTGTCGTGCGTGAGGCCCGCAGCGAAGTTGGTCATGAGCGAGACTGCCACCACCTTCATGCCGGCCTGCCGTGCGAGGATCGTCTCCGGCACGGTCGACATGCCGACCGCGTGCGGGCGGCCCGGATCTCGGCCGGCGTCTCGAAGCTCGGGCCGCAGAACCAGATATAGACGCCGTCATGACAGATGATGTTGTTGGCCCGCGCCACCGACAGCATCTGCTCGACCAGCTTGGAGTCGTAGGCGTCGACCATGTCGACGAAGCGGTCGCTGCCCGCCGCCTCGCCGAACAGCGGATTGACGCCGGTGAAGTTGATGTGGTCGGAGATCACCATCGGCGAGCCGGGCGGCATGTCGAGCCTGAGGCTGCCCGCCGCATTGGTCTGCAGCAAGGTCTCGCAGCCCAGCGCCGCCATGGCGCGAATGGCGCCCTTCATCTCGTCGGCCCGGCCGCGCTCGTAGTAGTGCGCGCGGCCCTGCAGCACGGCGACCGGCGTCGGGCCGACATGGCCCAACACCAATTGGCCGGCATGGCTGCCCACACCGGTCGCGGGGAAGTCCGGCAGCTCGCCATAGGGAATGGTGGCGATGGCTTTCACGTCGTCGGCGAAGCCGCCCAGGCCCGAGCCCAGCACGACGGCCACCTTCGGTTGGAAGCCCGGAGCGCGAGTGGCGATCACCTCATTCATGGCTTGGCAAGATGGTGCGGGCCGAACGACATCGGCAGGAGCTGCCCCAGGGTCACCGTGCGATGCAGGCCGTCGGGACCACAGAGATGAATCGGCAGGTCGTCCGATGCGAACTCGCGCAGCTTCTGGCGGCAGCCGCCACAGGGTGTGATGACCTCGGGGCCGGGGCCGATCACGAGACATTCGAGGACGCGCTTGTGGCCCGCCGCCACGAGGGCCGCGATGGCCGACGCCTCGGCACACAGACCCTGCGGGTAGGCCGCATTCTCGACGTTGCAGCCGCCATGGATCGAGCCGTCCTCGCCGCGCACCGCCGCGCCGACATGGAACTTCGAGTAGGGCGCGTGGGCGTGCAGCATCATCCGGCGCGCGAGATGCAGCAGGTCCTCCATCAGTGCTCCTTTTCGTAAGGCACGCCAGCCGCCTTGGGCGCCACGGCGCGGCCGATGAAGCCGGCCAACAGAAACATGGTGAGAAGATAGGGCAAAGCCTGGATCAGTTGCACCGGCACTTCGCCCATCCCCGGCATCTGCACGCCCTGCAGGCGGATGGCCACGGCATCGAGCAGGCCGAAGATCAGGCAGGCGCCGAAGGCCGGAAACGGCCGCCACTTGCCGAAGATGATGGCGGCCAGCGCGATAAAGCCCTGCCCGGCCGTCATGTCCCGGCTGAAACCCGCATTCTGGGCGATCGAGAGATAGGCGCCGGCCAGGCCGGCGAACAGGCCGCACAGCAGCACCGCGCGGTAGCGCAGCCACGCCACCGAGATGCCGGCGGCATCGACGGCGAGCGGCATTTCGCCCACCGCGCGCAGCCTGAGGCCAAAGCGGGTGCGCTCGATGATCCACCAGGTGAGCGGCACGGAGGCAAGTGCCACGTAGACCAGAATGCTGTCGCCCGCGCGCGGGAAGAAGAGCGGCATCAGGCGCTGCTCGCTCTCGAGCGCTGGCGTCTGACCACCGCGCGCGAACCACGCCGCGCCCAGCACGACCGTGAGGCCCGCCGCCAGGATGTTGATGGCGACGCCGCTCACCACCTGGTTGCCGCGCCAGGTGATGCAGGCAAAACCGTGCAACAGCGCCATCGCTTCGGCGGCCAGGATGGCGGCGGCCACGCCCAGCCATGCCGAGCCGGTGACCGCGGCGGTCGCGGCGGCAAAGAACGCCGCCATCAGCATCTTGCCTTCGAGGCCGACATCGACGATGCCGCTTTTCTCGGAGAACAGCCCGCCCATGGCGCACAGCACCAGCGGCGTGGCGACGCGCAGGGTCGCGGCGAACATCAGGAAAACGAAGGAAAACGCCTCGTCCATTACCCCTCCGCCCGCTGCGCGGGCACCTCCCCCCGCGAGCGAGGGGAGGAAAAGAAGGCCAACAGGGACTGCAGCCAGGGCCGCGGCAGATGCGCCAACGCGCCGGAGAACAGGATGATCAGGCCCTGGATCACCACCACCATCTCGCGGGTGATGGTCGGGATCTCGAAGGCGAGTTCGGCGCCGCCCTGCTGCAGCGCCCCGAACAGCAGGGCCGCCAGCACGATGCCCAGCGGATGGCTGCGGCCCATCAGGGCGACGGCGATGCCGGCAAAGCCGTAGCCTGCCGGAAAGTCGAGCACGATGCGCTGGTGCACGCCCATCAGCTCGTTGACGCCCACGAAGCCTGCCAGTGCCCCGGACAGGCACATGGCAAGCATGGTCATGCGCTTGAGGCTGGTGCCGGCATAGACCGCGGCTTCGGGGTTGTGCCCCATGGTGCGCAGCTCATAGCCCCACGGCGTGTGCCACAGAAACACCCAGACGGCGACGCAGCAGAACACGGCCAGCACGACCGAAAGATTGAGCGCGGAGGGCGCCACCTGGATGCCGACGGCGCCGAGCACCTCCTGCATCGAGGGCAGCTTGCCGGAAGCGGTGAAGTTGCGGCTCTGCGGCGTCATCGAGCCGGGCGCGATCAGCACGTTCACCATCAGATAGACCATCAGCGCCGAGGCGACGAAGTTGAACATGATGGTGGTGATGACGATGTGGCTGCCGCGCCAGGCCTGCAGCCAGGCCGGCACGGCGGCCCACGCCGCGCCGAACAGCGCCGCCGCGACGATGGCGAGCGGGATCATCAGCCACGCCGGCAGGAAGCGGTCGAGGGCCAGGATAGCCAGGCCGCAGCCCAGACCGCCGATATAGGCCTGGCCCTCGCCGCCGATGTTGAACAGGCCGGCATGGAAGGCGACGGCGACGGCGAGGCCGGTGAAGATGAAATTGGTCGTGTAGTAGAGCGTGTAACCGATCGCCTCGGACGAGCCGATGGCGCCAACGACCAGGAACCGGAGCGCGTGGAACGGATCAACACCGATGATGCGCACGATGATTCCGACCGTGACGAAGGCCAGGGCGATGTTAATCAGCGGCAGTGCCGCGATCTCTGCCCAGGCAGGCAGCGGCCGGCGCGGTGCGCTCATGCCGCCCCGTCGACTTCGCTCAGGGCAGGCTGCGCTCCTGCCATCATCAAGCCAAGCGTACGTTCGTCGGCGCGACCGGCGGGCACCTCGCCCACGATCCTGCCTGCGAACATCACCAGGATGCGGTCGGCGAGCGAGAGGATCTCATCGAGCTCGACCGAGATCACGAGGACGGCGCAGCCCTGGTCGCGACTCTTCAACAGCTCGCGATGGATGAACTCGATGGCGCCGATGTCGACACCGCGCGTTGGCTGGCCGACCAGCAGGACCTTGGGCTCGCGCGCCATCTCGCGCGCCAGCACCAGCTTCTGCTGGTTGCCGCCCGAAAAGCTCGACGAGCGCAGGCCGGGCGAGCGTGGCCGCACGTCGAAGCGTTCCATGAGCATTGCGCAATGCGCGCCGACCGCCGGACCATCCATCAGGTAGTGGTGGCAGAAAGGTGGCTCCTCCTGGTAGCCCAGGATCGACGTCTCCGAGGCCTGGAACGCCGCCACCATACCCTGGCGCAGGCGATCCTCCGGGACGTGCGCCACGCCAAGATCGCGCATCTCGGCGGGGTCGGTGGGATGATGCGGGCCGATCGTGCGGCCGCGTACCACGAGCCGTCCGCCGGTCGGCGCCCGGATGCCCGACAGGACCTGCAGCAGCTCGGTCTGGCCGTTGCCCGAGACGCCGGCGATGCCCACGATCTCGCCGGCTCGCAGCGCGAGGTCGACATCGTCGAGCAGCCGCACGCCACGCTCGTCGATCAGCGTCAGGCGCTCGGCTTGCAGCAGAACCTCGCCCGGATACTTCGGCGCCTTGTCGAGCTGCATCAGGACCTTGCGGCCGACCATCAGCTCGGCCAGCTCCTCGGGACTGGTGTCCGCCGTGCGGCGGTCGGCCACGATCTGCCCCTGGCGCATGACGTAGACATGGTCGGTGACGGCCATGATCTCGCGTAGCTTGTGGGTGATCAGCACGACCGTGACACCGCGTTCCTTGAGCGTCGCCAGGATGCGGAAAAGCTGGTCGGTCTCCTGCGGCGTCAGCACGGCGCTGGGCTCGTCGAGGATCAGGATCCGCGCGCCGCGGAACAGCACCTTCAGGATCTCGACCCGCTGCTGCTCGCCCACCGAAAGATCAGCCACAAGCGCGTCGGGATCGACGATAAGCCCGTACTCGCGCGCCAGCCGGGCGAGCTCGGCGCGGGCCGCCGCCAAGCCCCCCGCCAGCAACGATCCACCCTCGGCGCCCAGCACCAGGTTCTCCAGCACGGTGAAGGTGCCGACCAGCATGAAATGCTGATGGACCATGCCGATGCCCTGCGCGATGGCATCTCGTGGGTTTTCCATGCGGACGGCGCGGCCCTCGACGCGGATCTCGCCGGCGTCGGCATGGTAGAGGCCGTAGAGGATGTTCATCAGCGTCGACTTGCCGGCGCCGTTCTCACCGACGATGCCGGTGATCGCGCCCTTCTCGATGCGCAGCGACACGCCGCGCACGGCATGCACGTTGCCGAACGATTTCTGGATGCCCTGAAGCTCGATCGCCGCAGCAGCTTCCATCACCGGCTCGGCGTCACTTGCAGGAATTGTTGCTCATGTAGTCGTGGACGACGATCTTGCCCGACACGATGTCGGCCTTGGCGGCGTCGACCTTGGCCTTCATCTCAGGCGTGATCAGCTTCTCGTTGTCCTTGTCGAGCGCCCAGTCGACCCCGCCTTCCTTGAGGCCGAGCACCTGCGTGCCTGCCTTCCAGGTGCCGGCCTGCGCCGCCTTGAAGCTGTTGTAGGTCGCGAGGTCGACCCGCTTCAGCATCGAGGTCAGCATCGTGCCGGGGTGCAGGTAGTTCTGGTTGGAATCGACGCCGATGCCAAGCTTGCCGCGATCCTTGGCCGCCTGAAGAATGCCGATCCCGGTCGAGCCGGCGGCGGCGTAGACGACGTCGACGCCGCGGTCGAACTGGCCCTTGGCGAGCTCGGCGCCACGGCCCGGATCGTTCCAGGCAGCGGGCGTCGTGCCGGTCATGTTGCTTATGAGCTCGGCCTGGGGGTTGGCGTATTTGATGCCCTGCTCGAAGCCGCACTGGAAGCGGCGGACCAGCGGGATGTCCATGCCGCCCACGAAGCCGATCTTGCCGCTCTTCGACGCCAGCGCCGCCAGCACGCCGACCAGGAACGAGCCCTCCTGCTCCCTGAAAACGACGGACTGCACATTGGGCAGATCGACGGCGCTGTCGATGATGGTGAAGTGGATGTTGGGGAATTCCTTGGCGACCTTCCCGAGCGAGACGGCCTGGGAGAAGCCGACGACGACGATGGGATCCTGCCCGCGCTGGGCAAATCGCCGCTGCGCCTGCTCGAACTGCGTCTCGTTGGTGGGCTCGAACTCGGCAACCGCGATCGACGTTTCCTTCTTGAATTTCTCGGCGCCCATGCTCACGCCTTCGTTGAAGGATTTGTCGAATTTCCCGCCTGTGCTGTAGACGATGGCGGGCTTGATGGTGGTCTGCGCAACGGCAGGTGCGGCCAGCACAGAGGCGGCGAACAAGGCGACCAGCGGTCCAATCCAGCGATTCATGACGGTTCCCTTTTCGTTGGTGCGAGTGTGGACCGGCGCGCAGGCCGGGTCTAGGCGGCGCGCGGTTTTTGTATTTTTCCCTGCGCGGCACGGGACTTGCTATCTTGGCGCTGCCCGATCGCCCTAGTCTTACTCCGTGGGGGGAAATCCATGGCCGAGTACGATCTCGTCATCCGCAACACCACCATCGCCACGGCTTCGGACGTCGTGAAGGGCGATATCGGCATCGTCGGCGGCCGGGTAGTGGCGCTGGGCGAGCGGCTGGACAAGGGCCGCAAGGAGATCGACGCCACCGGCCTGATCGCCGTGCCGGGCGGCATCGACGCCCACGTCCATTTCGACCAGGACACGGCCGACGGGTCGGTGTTCTGCGACGATTTCGAGAGCGGCAGCCGGGCGGCGGCGGCCGGCGGCACGACCACCATCATCCCCTTCGCCTACCAGAGCCGCGGCCAGTCGCTGCGCGACGCCGTCAACCGCTATCACAAGCGCGCCGAGGGCAAGTCGCTGATCGACTACGCCTTCCACGTGATCCTGTCCGATCCCAGCGAGAAGGTCATGGGCCAGGACTTCCCGGCGCTGGTGGCCGATGGCTACACCTCCTTCAAGGTCTACATGACCTACGACGACGTAAAGCTCACCGATCGCGAGATGCTGGACGCGCTCGCAGCATCGCGGCGCGAGCAGGCGATGCTGATGATCCACGCCGAGAATTCCGATTGCATCGGCTGGCTCACCGAGCGGCTCGAGCTCAAGGGCATGACGGCCGCCAAGTTCCACGCCACGTCGCGGCCCTTCGTCGTCGAGCGCGAGGCCACGCATCGCGCCATCTCCCTGGCCGAGCTTTTGGACGTGCCGATGCTGCTGGTGCATGTCTCTTCCAAGGAGGCGATGCACGAGATCCAGCGCGCCCAGGCGCGCGGGCTGCGCGTCTATGGCGAGACCTGCCCGCAATACCTGTTCCTGAGCGAAGAGGATTTCGAGAAGCCGGGCGATGAGGGCAGCAAATGCGTGTGCTCTCCGCCGCCGCGCGGCACCGACAATCAGGAGCACATCTGGACCGGGCTTTCAGCCAACACTTTCCACGTGCTGTCGTCGGATCACGCCGCCTTCAAGTACGACGACGTGCGCGGCAAGAAGCTGCCAGGCGCGGCGCAGAGCTTCCGCAAGATTCCCAACGGCGTGCCAGGCGTGGAGACGCGCCTGCCGCTGCTCTTCTCCGAGGGCGTCAACAAGGGCCGCCTCACCCTGCAGCAATTCGTGGCGCTGTCCTCGACCAACGCCGCCAAGATATACGGACTGCATCCGCGCAAGGGCACGATCGCCGTCGGCGCCGACGCCGATATCGTACTGTGGGATCCTACGCGCAAAGTGAGCCTCGCCAACTCGATCCTGCACCACAATTGCGACTACACGCCGTACGAAGGTCGCGAGCTCACCGGTTATCCGGTGATGACCCTGTCGCGCGGCGAGGTCGTGATGGAAGAAGCGAAGATGAGCGGCTCGGCCGGCCGCGGCCTCTTCCAGAAGTGCGCCCGTCCCGAGGCCGCCCGCCCGCGCGGCAAGCCGCTGATCGATCCTTCGATCTTCAATTGAAGACTGCGTTAAGAAAATAGTGTCATCCCGAGCGCAGCGAGGGACCTTTGATCGGCGTCGCGAAAGGTCCCTCGCTGCGCTCGGGATGACAACGGTTTTGTCACCCGATCAATTCGCCGGCTTGTACTGCTCCATGAACGACACCACCTCGGCGACCGGGAGGACGTCGGCGTACTTCAAGGCCATGTCGTAGAGGTTGGCGTAATGCGGGCCCTCGTGCTTGTCGGAGACGCATTCTTCCGGGACGATGGTGCGGAAGCTTCTAGACAGGCTGTCGACGACGGTGGCGCGCACGCAGCCCGACGTCGATCCTCCGGTGACGATCACGGTGTCGACCTTGTGAAACGTGAACAGCGAACCGAGGTTAGTTTCGAAGAACGCCGACGCCATGCGCTTGTTGAACACGATGTCGTGGGCCCGGTCGATCTCGCAGCGCTCGTCGAGCTGGGCACGGCGCGAGCTGGCCTTGATGTTCTGCAGCGAGTCCGGCGTGTCGCTTCGGGTGCCCCAGATCCCGCAATCCTCGCCCGAGTCCAGATAGGCGACATAAGTCCAGATCACCGGGCAGCGGTTGACGCGGAACAGCCGCGCCAGCAGATTCACGTATTCGATCTGCCTGGGGTCTGTTTCGTACGCCGTGATGAATTCAGCCGGGCGGGTATAGGCACATTGAAGATCGACATTGACCAGGGCGGGCTTGCGGCCAAAGCCGAAACGCTGGCGGTTCGGATTGGCCTTCACGGCCTCGTACAGTTCACGAGCAGTCTTGTTCGACGTTTCCATGGCAGCCTCGTCGCGAAAAATCAGCCAAACCGGCTGAGCAAGAATGGAGCCACCGGCAGGCTGGTCGAGCGGCCGGCCATCATCTCGGCCGTCAGCCGCGCCAGCACCGGCGCCAGCGTATAGCCGTTGGAGCTGACGCAATTGTAGAAGCCGGGCAGGCCCGGCACCTCGCCCAGGATGGGCGCGCGGTCGATATTGACGTTCATGCCGGCCCAGATGCGGATGGCATGGAGGTCGGCCAGCGCCGGCACGACCCGGCTCGCCACCCAAAGATTGCCCTCGACGCTGGAGCGCAGCGCGCGCGACAGCTTCTGTCCCTCGTCGAGACCCGCCGTCCAGCCGCCGCCGATCATGAAGGCGCCGGAGCCCATCTGCTTCAGCGTGAGATGGCGCGCGGCATGCGCCACCAACCGGGTGAGCGTGGGCGCCGTGGGTTCGGTCACGATCATCTGCAAGGGCGCGCCACGCACCGGGATTTTAACGCCCGCCAGGGCGGCCACCTCGGCCGCCCAGGGGCCGGCTGAATTGACGATGCGCTTGCAGCGGATCTCGCCGCGGCTGGTGGTGACACGATAGGCGTCACCGTCACGCACGATCCCCTGCACGTCGCTGCCGCGGCGGAAGCGGGCGCCCAGCGTTTTGGCGCGCGCGACCACGGCGTAGGTGGCGCGCAGAGGATTGATCTTGCCCTCGCCCGGGCACCATTCGGCGGCAATAGCAGCATCGCCGATGCAGGGCTCGAGTCGGCGCAGCTCGTTGGCGCCCAAAAGCTCGGCCTCGACGCCGCGGCTCCGCTCGAGCTCGATCTTGGCCTTGAGAAAGGCGACGTCGCGTTCGGTCTCGGCCAGCATCAGCCCGCCCGAGACCTTGACCTCGAGATCCTGGCCGGTATCGCGCTGGATCTCCTGCCACAACGCGATCGAGGCCGGCCCGAGCGGCAAAGTGTCGGCGGCGCGATTGCCGCCGGGCGGTGCGTTGTGGCCGAAGTCGAACGACAGGAGCTGCACGTGCAGGCTGCCGGCATTGGCGCCGGAGGCCTGCAGGTTCACCTCGTCGCGCTCGACCACCAGCGTCTCGATGCCCTCGCGCGCCAGCCAATAGGCGAGGCAGGAGCCCGCGACTCCCCCGCCGATCACCAGCGTGTCGACCGTCTCCAAGGGCAACGGCTCCGTCTGGCGCGGCCGCGCCATGTCGGGCGGCACGAAATCCTTGTGGCCGCTCCACTCCGGCTGCTCGACCATCAGCGCATGGATGGGCACCGGCTTGGCCGGTGGCCGCGGCGCGAAGAGGCCGAATTCGTCGACTTCGGCGGACGTCATGCGCGCCACCACGGCGGCGCAATAGCGGCCCTGACAGCGCCCCATGCCGACCCGGCACTTTCGCTTCAAGGAGGCCGGCGTGTCGTGGCCGGCCGCGATCTGCTGGCGGAGTTCGCCCGCCGTCACCTCCTCGCAGCGGCAGACGATAGCGCTGTCGTCAATTGTGCCGGGATCGAAGGGCGGCGCCTCGAACAGCCGCCAGAGCGCCGCCTGGAAGCGCCCCGAGCGGCCGAGAGTGCGCCGCGCGGCGACGGGCTCCGGCACCTTCAGGCCGAGATCGGCCGCGATCGCCGCCGCCGCGACGATACCCTGCGCCCGCGCAGCCTGGGCACCGCCGAAGCGTGCGCCGTCGCCGATGGCGAAGACCTCACCGATGCTGGTGCGGCCCTCCGCGTTGGTTAGCGTCTCCATCGAGCCGTGGCCGCGCGGCACGAAGCGATGGGCGCAGCCCAGCGAGCGCGCCAGCTCGGATGATGAGGCGAAGCCGTAACCCAGCGCCACGATGTCGGCGTCGATCGCCAGATCGCCTGCTTCGACCCTCTGTACGCGCGTCTCGCCGAGGAGACGCGTCACTGTGCGATCCCAATGCAGCAGCCCCCGCAGCCGGACGGCGAGGCGCATGCCTTCGAGCAGCAGGCCGGGTTCGGCGGCGCCGGCGGCCAGAAGATCGCGCCATTGCGCGATGGCGGGGCGGCCCGCCGCTTCCAGCACGGCCACGACATTGGCGCCGCCGTCCAAGAGTTCGACGGCGGTCTGCTGGCAAAGTGGACCGTTGCCGGCGATCACGATGCGCCGGCCCGGCGCCACGCGGTAGGAGCGGGCCAGGGTCTGCAGGCCGCCCACCGTCAGGACGCCCGGCAGGGTCCAGCCCGGCACCGGCCGCGACTGCTCGTAGGCGCCGGCTGCCAGCACCAGCCGTTTGGGCCGGAACAGCGTCGAGCGGCCGGCGACGATGGCGGCGACCTCGTGGGCCGAGAAGGCCGACCATACCGTCGCCTCGCACAGGATCCTGACGCCGGCCAGCAAGGCCGACTGACGCAGGATGGCGCCCGCGCGGAACTGCCGGTCGAGCGTCGCCGGATCGGCCTGATGCGAGGCGGCGAGCGGCTTGAAATACTGCCCGCCGGGCTGCAGCCGCTCGTCGGCCACGATCACGTCGGCGCCGACCAAGGCGAGGCTGCGGGCCGCCGACAGGCCGGCCGGACCCGCACCGACGACCAGTACGTCGCAGGCGATCTCCTCGGCGGGAGCGACAGGCTCGGCTTGCCGCGGCGTCGCGACAGGCGCCGAGCGGACATCCATGCCGGCTTCGACCTTGGTGAGGCAGGCGCGCTGGCTGGGACGGCCGTCAACCGTCACCAGGCAGTCGAAGCAGACGCCCATGCCGCAAAACGGCCCTCGCGGCGCGCCCGAACGTGCCTGGCGGACGGCTAGGATTTCGGCAGCCGCCAGCGCCGCGGCGATCGTCTCGCCCGGCAGCGCCTCGATCTCGCGACCGTCGAAACGAAGGCGGACTGGCGCGCCGGCGGGCCGCATATCGGGATGCTTCAGGCGCATGGCAAAAGGTTTACAATGAGTTCACTGGCTGGAGAACCAACAACAACCTCACCCTGAGGAGCGCCCGCAGGGCGCGTCTCGAAGGGTGGGCGCGCACCTCGCTTGTAGCCCATCCTTCGAAACGGCGCTTCGCGCCTCCTCAGGATGAGGTAGCGGGGGAATTGCCGTCGACAGGAGTGAGGCATGAAGAAGTTTCGCGGCACCTATACCGTCCTGATCACGCCCTTCACCGCCGATGGCAAGAAGATCGACGAAGCAGCGCTCAAGCGCCTCGTCGATTTCCAGATCGAGGAAGGCATCCATGGCCTGATCCCGCTGGGCAGCACCGGCGAGTTCTTGAGCGTGACCCCGGATGAGCGGCGTCAAATCGTCGAGATCGTGGTCAAGCAGGCCGCCGGCCGCGTGCCGGTGTTGATCGGCACCGGCGCGGAATGGACAGACGAAGTCGTGCGCACCAGCCGCGAGGCCGAGTCGATGGGCGCCAACGGTGTGATGATCATCCCGCCTTTCTACAGCGTGCCGACCGACGACGAGCTCTACGCGCACTACAAGAAAGTGTCCGACGCCATCTCGATTCCAATCATGGTCTACAACAACCCGGCGACGGCCAATGTCGACATGATGCCGGAGCTGATCGCCCGGATCGCGCAGATCCCGAACTGCAAATACGTCAAGGAATCGACTCTCGATCCGACGCGCGTGCGCGACATCATTCGCCTCGCCGGCGACAGGATGACGGTGTTCGCGGGCGTGCTGGGCTACGAATCGTTTTGGCTTGGCGCCGAGGGCTGGGTCGCGGTGTGCTCCAACGTGATCCCACGCTGGTCGGCCGAGCTTTTCGAGCTGGTCGTCGACAAGCGCGACATGGATGCAGCACTCGCCCTTTACAAGAAGATGACGCCGCTGCTGTGGTGGGTTGGCGGGCCGCGCTACGTCTCGGGCACCAAAGCCTGTTTCGAGATGATGGGCATGCCGATGGGCCCGCCGCGCGCGCCGCGCCTGCCGCTGCCCGAGGCGCAGCAGCCCGCCTTGCGCGAGGTGCTGCGCCAGATGGGCGTGCTGGCGGAGGAAAAGGCGCGCGCCCGCGCCTAGAGTATCGTCGGACGACGGCCAATGGCTAGTGATCGTCGCGTGCGAGCTGCTGGTCGACGGCGGCGCCGTAAGCCTTGCCGTAATAGGCCTCGATGCGACGCTGCACGAAATCCCAGCAGGTGGTCATCACCAGATAGATGATGGCCACGACCATGAAGACTTCCAGCACCTGGAACTTCTGCTGCATCAGGATCTGGCCGCGCCGCAGCACCTCCTCCATGGAGATCACCGAGGCAATCGAGGTGGTCTTCAGAAGGCCGTTCACCGAGTTGCCGAGCGGCGGGATGATGACGCGCAGCGCCTGCGGCAGCACGACCAACCGGAAGATCTGGTAGGGTTTCAGCCCCAGCGCGCGCGCCGCCTCGGTCTGGCCCTTGGCGACCGACAGGATGCCGCCGCGCAGGATTTCCGAGAGATACGCCGCCTCGTTCAGCGCCAGGCCAATGACGGCCGCTTCGATGACCGAGAAGCGCACGAGCCCAAGCTGCGGCAGGCCGGTATAGATGATGATGAGCTGTACGAGCAGCGGCGTGCCGCGGAAGATCCAGACATAGACCTCGGCCGCCCGCGACAGCGCCTTGTGCTTGGAAAGCCGCATGACCGCGAGGAGGAGGCCGATCATGCCGCCCAGGATCAACGTGCTGACGGTCAGCCCGATCGTCCACAGCGCGCCTTCCAGAAGATAGAGGTTGGTGAAGTACCCCCAGAAGCCGTCCCAGTTCCAGACCTTCATGCCGGCCCCTTAGGCGGGACCGGGCCCACGAATCGAGAAGGTGGCCTCGTCCATCTTCAGCACACCGTAGTGGTCCAAAAGCTTGTCGTAAGTGCCGTCCTTCTTGAGCTCGTTCAGCGCACCGACCACCGCGTCGGCCAGCGGCTTGTTGGCGAATGCGAAGCAGGCGGTCTGCGGAAACACGCCGCTGATGGCGCGGGTGAAGTCGCCGCGTTGCTGCATGAACATGGCCGTGGCGTCGATGCAGGTCGCCGCGTCCGACTGGCCGGCCTTCAGTGCCTGGAAAGCCTCGGCGAAATTGTTGAACGTCATGACGGTGACGGGCTTCAGACCCTTCTTTGTCACGATATCGTTGACCTCGCGCGTGCGCCGCTCCTCGATGCCGCCCAGCTCGACCGAGATGCGTTTGCCAGCCAGATCGTCGACCGTCTTCAGACCCAGCGGATTGCCCTTGGCGGCGAGGAAACTGATGGCGGCCTGCTCGTAGGGCACCATGTACATCAGCTTCGACCGCTCCTCTGTCCAGAAGATGCCGGTGTTGATCATGTCCCAGCGCTTGGCGGCGAGGCCCGGGATCATGGTGGCGAATTCGGTCCGGATATATTCCGGCGCCAGACCCAGCCGCTTGCAGCATTCGTTGGCGAGCTCGACCCGCATGCCTTGCAGCTGGCCCTTGTCGTCGACAAATTGCAGTGGCGGCAAGGTCGGGTTGATCGACATGACGAGCGTGCCGGCCTTGATGATGTTGGGCGGCGCGATCTTGGGTTGGGCGCGCACCACGCCCGGCGCGAGGGCCAATACGGAAGCGGCCACGCCTGCCCTCAGCAAGCCACGGCGGCGAAACGTCGTCGAATCGATGGATGATTTGTTCATGTCAGTCCCCAGAAGACGGTCCCCACACCGAATGCAATTTTGACGCCGAAGCGGAGGCTTGTCCCGGGCTGATTCAGGCGACGCCGCACCAACCCTCGATGATCGCGGCCGCGACTTTCACCGCCCGCAGGTAGTCCTCGACGTCGACCCATTCGTCATGCAGGCCGTTCTGGGTGAGATCGCCACCCAGCGGCCCCAGGCCGACGGTCGGGATGCCGGCCTGCACGATCGGATTGCGGATGTCGCTCGACGTATGCAGCGGGTTGACGGACGGCGCCTCGCCGGTCATGTGCACGATGGCATCGGCGACGACCCGGTAGAGCGGATCGTCGATCGACACCTCGGCGCCGGTGACGCCCGATACGAATTCAAGCCGCGGCGGATGATCTTTCAGCCAGGCATCGCTCTCTGCCGCCTCGCGCAAAGCACCTTCGATTTCAGCCTGCACCTGGGCGAGCGTCTCGGGCGGCGGGAAGGAGAGCGAGGCTGCCAGCGCCGCGCGCGGTGCGACGCGCGCGAAGACGTCACCGCTCCCCGCGCCGATGTGCGACACGAGGAGATTGGTCGAGCGCCCGATCGCCTTCTCGAGCGCCGGATGATGGATGGCGGCCGCGCGCCTGGCATCGAACGCCTGCAGGGCGCGATAGACCAGCCACAGCTTGTCGAGCGGATTGACCGCCTGATGCGCGAAGGCGGTGTGGCTGATCTCGCTGGTGTCCGGCGCGCGACCCTCGACGGTCACGCGAAACTCGAGCAGACCCGAGGCGAAGGCCTTGATCTCGCGCATGCCGACGCCCGATTCGGCAGGATGGAGATAGACCGCGGCATCGGCGCGCAACCATGTAGCAGCGCCGACACGCCGCGCGCATGCCGCTTGCTGGGCGTGCTCGCGAGGATGACATCGCCGGCCGGTGCTTGGCCGGCCGCGAGGACAGCCTGCAGTCCCTGGATGAGGACGGCGACGCCCGAAAGGTCGTCGGCCACGCCCCAGCCGTGGATGCGACCGTTGTCGACGATGCCGGCGAAGGGGTCGCGTTTCCAGGTCTCGGTCCCGGCCACCGGCTCGCCGTCGGGATGGGCGAAGAAGATGACGCTGCGACCCCCACCCTTGCCCTTGAAGGTCGCGACGACGCTTTCGCGCTCGCCCTCGTCGATGGCGCCGGCACCGGCGAACTCCGCCACCATCGGCACGTCGGCCGGTCGATAGCGTACCGTCTCGACCGTGCAGCCGAGCTCGCGCGCGGCATCGATCACGACCTGCTGCACCGCCGCCTCGCCGTCCCGCTGGGCTCGGATCAGCACCTGCAGGAAGCCCACCGGATCGCGCATCAGATCATCACCCGCGCCTGCCTGCGGCGCAGGACGCGCATCAGGCTGAAGGTCGTGTAGTCGGCCGGATCGCCGTCGGGCGGAACCTCGCGGCCGCCCAGCCGCAGCACCGCCGTGCCGGGCGCGGCGTGGACTTCGAGCTCGTGCGCGGTCTCGGAGATCGCCGGGTCAGCCACAAGCTCGGCCTCGGTGCCGTCAAGGCCGAGGCCCGCCAGCGCCACAGCAACAGAGGTGTTGAGATTGCCGGGAAAGCGCCGCGCCGCCTCGCGCACGCTGCCCTTGAAGAACACCCGGCGCCCACGCACCGTTGCCAGATCGGTGAGCTCCGTCGCCGGCGTCAGCTTCCACATCTCCGGCGACTTCAGTTGCCGGTAGACGACCCGGCGCAGGCCCTCCTCGCGCGCCGCCGCCAAAAGATCGAGCGTGCCGATGGCGCCCGGCGCGATCTCGAGACGACCGGGCCCAAGAACGGCCGCCGCCGTCAGGCGGTCCTCGACCGCGCGATCGGCAAAGGCGGCCAGCGACAACGGCAGGACGTCGATGCCTGCAGCCAGCAGCGCCGGACCACAGTCGATCAACGCCTGTGGCGACGCACACTCGATCGCCACGGAAGGCTGGCGGGCGACGAAAGCGTCGAGCGTCGTGCAGACCTTCTCGGCATCGACGATCGCCGCTGTTTCTGCGGCACGCGCTGGGCGCACCAGGACCGCGGCCACTCCCGGCAGCCGCACCGCCAACCGTCTTCCGATCCGCCCGAAGCCGACGATGCCGTAGCCGGTCAACTGGCCTGGCTTTGGGGGGCGACGAAGCCGTAGCGCAAGTTCGAAGGGTCGCGGCCGCGCCGTTCGTAGTCGGACTTGATGGCGGCGAAGCGATCGTCGCGCCACGCCGCCTTCTTGATCTCGTAGCGGTACATCTTGGCCGAGGTCTCGCCGAAGACGGCGCGCTTGATCGGCCCGTCGGCTGGTCCCAGCGCGGCGAAGCCGTATTTCTTGCGCATGTCCTCGGGGATTTCCAGGCGGCGTAGCCCCTCGATCTGCCATTGCGGCGCGCCGGTCCACAGCGCGTCCGTGCCCCACACGACGTGGTCCGCGCCCATGCCCTTGATCAGCATGCCCATCAGGGCAGCGCAAAGGCGCGGCTCGACTACCATTGTCTGGGCGAAGATCTGTCCCAGGTCGGCGTAGACGTTGCTGACACCATACCTGGCCGGGATCTCGGCCAGGTCGCTGGTCCATTCGACCCGGCCCGTCTTCTCGAACTGGGCGTAGCCATCGGCCGAGGCGCCGGGCGCACCGGTCCAGCGAAAGGCCGAGTGGTAGATCACGAAACGGATCTGCGGCCAGTCCTTGGCCGCCTTGCCGACGTCGTCGACCGTGGCGTAGCCGGTGAGGTTCGGCCAGCGCTGTTCCGTCGAGGGCGGATAGAGGCCCTTGTGCACGCAGACGATGTCGTAGCCTGCCTTCACGATCTTTTCGTAGAAGGGATAGACCAGCTTCTCGTCGTCCATGCGCCAGGGATGGGTCGACAGGTCCTTGTTGGTGTTGTCGCCGACCGTGTAGCCCTTCCAGGAGTCGGGCTTGAGCGTGGCGATGGCGCGGTCGACCTCGTCCATCCAGCCCGGATAGCCCGGCGTGAAGATGGCGTGCGACAGGCAACGCCGCGAGCCCGCCGCCTGGTTCACCCGCGTGCGCGCGTCGAGCTTCATATCGTTGGTCAAAAACCAGTCGCGCGGATCCTCCGACGGCGAGCCGCTGATCAGCGCCACCTTGGTGTCGCTGTCGAGATAGATCTCCTTGAACCAGTTGGGATATTTCAGGTCGTCGAGGGTCTGCGGCTTGCCGACGAGTTCGGGATTCCAGCCCGCCTTGCCGACCGCCTCGCGACCGCGCGCGAAACCTTCGAGCCGCGTGTCGTCGCGCAGGAAGTGGGTGTGCACGTCCATGATGAATTGATCCTTCAATCCATCGGCGCGCGCCTGGGCAAGGTCGACGCTCTTCGCCTCCGCCGGCGAAGCGCCGTAGAGCGGGCCATAGACCTCGTTCATGGCGACGAAGGCCGTCGCCATGCCGGCGGCGGTCTGGAAGAAGCGCCGGCGCGGCAGGCCGTTCTTCTTGCCGTACTCATCGGCCAGCGCGTTCATCCGCGCCTCGACCCTTTTCTGGCGCTCGGTCTGTGGGATGGGCAGAAACTCGTCG
>Ga0209648_10001427_pt1 | contig 19292 bp, 14 predicted proteins | sample GraSoi2013_115cm_FD_185830 | JGI IMG/M metagenome (GOLD analysis project Ga0209648, IMG submission 185830) | Grasslands soil microbial communities from the Angelo Coastal Reserve, California, USA - Sample 9_17_2013_115cm (SPAdes) (version 2) | ecosystem: Environmental > Terrestrial > Soil >...
CACAAGCAGCGAAATCGAGGTTCACTCCACAGTATTGCCGGTTGAGTTTGCCGGTGTAATTGGATTCGCTATACTTACGTCGGTCGCTCACTCACCCATTTCTTAAGCACTCAACAGGGGCGGGAAAGCGGTTGCCCCGGGGAACCGCGGGCGGCGATGACCGTGAATTTGCAAAACAGTGAGGGCAAGGCGGGAATTGTTGCAAACGAATCGGGAAAAGAATCAGCGCGGGCAGAATAGCGAAGAAGTAGTCGTTGTCGGGGGTTCCGCGGCCGGATTATATACCGCCGCAAAGGTGGCTCAGGGCGGCAAGCCCGTGCGTGTACTGGAGTCCAAACGGGGTTTGGAGCCGGCGCCGCGAACGCTGATCGTAACGGATCATTTCCGCAACCAACTGGGAGCTTCGGCGAACGAAAGCGTTCTGAATGAGATTCGGCGTTTCGAACTATTCACGGACGGGCGTTCCGCGCAGGTCGCGCTCTCCAAGCCGGACCTTATTATCGAACGCGCGAAATTGATTCCAGCGGTGGCGCGGGAGGCGCAGCAGGCCGGTGCCAAAATTTCTTTTGATACGCGCTTTCTCGGATTGTCTCCTAACGCCAACGGCGTGCAGATACAAATTGAATCCGGCGGGCGGCGTGAGGAGTTGCACGCGAAAAATGTGGTGGGAGCCGATGGCGCGGCGAGCCGGGTGGCGCGGACCGCGGGCTGGGCGCCTATTGACACAGTGCCGCTGGTGCAGACAATCGTGCGTTTGCCGAAAGACTGCCCCGTGGATACGACGCGTGTCTGGTTCGTGCCAGACGACACGCCCTATTTCTACTGGCTGATTCCGGAATCAGCGGAGCGTGGCGCGCTGGGCGTCATCGGAGAAGATGGCCGCGATACGGCGCGATGCCTGGCGCGATTCCTGGAGAAGAAAGGAATGGAACCGCTCGAATGGCAGGGCGCGCGCATCCCGGTGTATAAGCGTTGGGTGCCCGTAAAGAAGCGGCTGGGAAAAGGCAGCGTGTATCTCGTGGGAGACGCGGCGGCGCAGGTCAAAGTGTCCACCGTGGGCGGAATCGTTACCGGGTTTCGAGGCGCGCAGGCTGTGGCGGAATCCATTTTGCAAGGCCGCCAGGGCAAAGAGTTGCTGAACTTGCGCCGGGAACTAAGCACGCACTGGCTGCTGCGGCGAACAATGCATTATTTTCAGCAGAAAGATTATTCGCGTTTGGTGGACCTGCTCAATGCGGGCACGCGGGAAACACTCAGCGAAATCACGCGAGACGAATCGGCGCGGCTCCTGTGGAACGTGCTGCGGCGCCAGCCTCAACTCGTGCTGCTGGGGCTGCGCGGGCTACTGCTAGGTTGGAACAGCGAACGACGCTAGATTCGCTGAACGTACAAATATCTGTGAATATATATGAATATATAGAATCACTGTCCGGAGGATTGCTTTGCGTCTCTCTGTGGTTGGATGCGGTTACGTAGGTCTGGTGACCGGCGCATGTCTCGCCGAAGCTGGGCATGAGGTCGTTTGCACGGACATTGATGATAAGCGGATCGCCGAGCTGCAAGCCGGGGGCGTGCCGATCTACGAGCATCATCTGGACAAAATCCTACGATCGGCGCGGGCCGCGGGCAAGATCTCGTACACCTCGGATGCCGGCGAAGCAATACGCAGCGGCGACGCTATATTCATTTGCGTGGGCACGCCGCCCAAGGAAAACGGCGATGCGGATCTTTCCGCAATTGACCACGTCGCGCGCCAGATTGCCACGGAAGCGCGATCGCCGAAGCTGGTCATCGAAAAGAGCACGGTACCGGCTCGCACGGGACTGGAATTGCGGCGCGCGTTGACAGCCTACTCGCGCAACAGTGGTCTGACATTTCGCGTGGCGTCGAATCCGGAGTTCCTCCGCGAAGGTACGGCCGTTTCGGATTTCTTCCATCCTGACCGCATCGTAGTTGGCGTGGAAGATGAGGCTTCGGCCCGTGATATGCGGGAAATTTACCGGCCGATCCTGGAACAAACGTTTCACTGCCCTGTGCACGACAGCGCTTGCCCTCCGAGCAAGGCTGCCGATTTGCTCATCACGACAATTAACAGCGCAGAGCTCATCAAACATGCTTCCAACTCATTTTTGGCGCTGAAAATCAGTTATGCCAACGTGATTGCCGACCTCTGCGAGAAAATCGGAGCGAACGTCGAGGAAGTGACGCACGCCATGGGACTGGATGCGCGCATTGGCACGCAATTCCTCCGCGCGGGGCTGGGGTTCGGCGGCTTTTGCTTCCCCAAGGATTTACAGGCGTTCGTCCACCTGGCCAGCACAGTGGGCGTGGATTTTGACATTCTGAAAGCGGCGGAGCGTGTCAACCAGCAGCGGATCGAGCGATTTTTCGAGAAAGTGCGCCAGGCTCTGTGGGTCGTCAAAGGCAAGCGTGTTGCGGTGCTCGGGCTGGCGTTCAAAGCGAATACCGACGACGTCCGATTCTCGCCGGCGCTGGAAGTCGTCAAGGAACTGCTCCGGCAGGGAGCGCAGGTGCAAGCCACGGATCCCGAAGCAATTTCCAGGGCTAAGACGCTTTTCCCGTCGGCCAGTTATCACCAGGATCCCTACGACGCGCTGCGTGACGCGGAGGCGGCGCTGGTCTGCACGGAATGGGACGTATTTCGGGATCTCGATTGGGAGCGCGCCGGGAAAGTCATGGCGCGACGCCTGGTGGTAGACGGCAGAAATCTGTATTCGCCGTCGCGAATGCGCGAACTCGGTTTCGAATACTATTCGTTCGGACGCGAATAACTTTCGGCAATCGGCGAACACCCAAAGCACTACTAGACCCCGGCGACCTGTTTGCTCGCGAAATATTCCTTAAAATAATCCAACGTGGTGCGCAGCCCGTCCTGCAGGTCCACCTTCGGTTCCCAATTTAAAATGCGCCTGGCTTTGCTGATGTCAGGGCAGCGCTGCTTGGGGTCGTCTTGCGGCAAAGGTTCGAAAATAATCTTGGGCGCGTTTTCAAAATGAGCGCGAATGCGTTCGGCAAATTGAAGAATGGTGATTTCCTGCGGATTGCCAATGTTCACGGGCAAATGCTCGTCAGACAGCATCAAGCGATAGATCCCGTCAATCAAATCGGAAACGTAGCAGAAACTGCGCGTTTGCTTCCCTTCACCGTAGACGGTCAGCGGCTTGCCAGTGAGGGCCTGGTGAACGAAGTTGGGAAGCGCGCGGCCATCGTTTAAACGCATGCGCGGCCCGTAAGTATTGAAAATGCGCACAATGCGCGTGTCCACGCCGTGGTAGCGGTGATATGCCATGGTCATCGCTTCCGCGTAGCGCTTGGCCTCGTCGTAGACGCCGCGGGGGCCGATCGAATTCACGTGGCCCCAGTATGTTTCCGGCTGCGGAGAAACTTCAGGATCACCGTAGCATTCGCTGGTGGAGGCCAGGAAGAATTTGGCGTTTTTGGCCAGCGCGAGACCGAGTGCGTTGTGAGTGCCCAGCGCGCCCACTTTCAGGGTTTGGATGGGCATTTTCAAATAATCGACCGGGCTGGCCGGGGAAGCGAAGTGCAAGACGTAGTCCACGGGGCCGGCAACGTCGATGTAGTTGGAGACGTCCGCTCGCGCAATGCGGAAACGCGGGTGCCTCTGGAGATGAGCGATATTCGCGTCCACGCCGGTAATCAGATTGTCGAGCGCGAGAACGTCCCATCCCTCTGCGATGAGGCGATCGCAAAGATGTGAACCCAGAAAACCTGCTCCGCCGGTGACTACAGCACGCATGCATCCTCCGTGGAAATGCCGACCCAGGATTTTATCGCGCCGCTCAGCAATTGACCACCCAGATTGGTCGCGATACCATTCGCCCGCTTGCCTATGGACAGCAGCGCGGATGCACCGCAGGCCCGGAACCGCCACTTCGCCGGGTCAATTCTCCTCACTTTACTTGTTGGGATAATAATTTTCGCCGCGATCATTTTCCTCAGCGTGGGGCGCTGGCTTATAGCGGAAGATCCGCTCGATAAGGCCGACGCGATTGTGATCCTTAGCGGGCGAATGCCTGTGCGGGCCAAGGAAGCGGCCCGCCTTTACAATACCGGCTATGCAGCGCAAGTCTGGCTCACCCGTACCAATGAACCTGCCGCCTCGCTCCAGGAAATGCACATCGCTTATATCGGCGAGGACTTCTTTAACTCTCGTGTTTTGATGCACGAGGGGGTGCCATCGAATGCAATCCATGTACTTGAACCGCCAATCGATAATACCGCCGATGAAATCCAGGTCATTGCCGCCGAATTGGAGCGCGAGAAGGGCGCCGCGGTACTTATAGTCACGACGAAGGCACATACCAGGCGAGTGCGCACGCTATGGAAGAAACTTTCGGGCAGGCGCGGGCGGGCCATCGTGCGCGGCGCTTCCAGCGATCCGTTTGAGCCGAACCATTGGTGGCGCGCGACGAACGATGCACTGGACGTCGTGAGAGAAGTTCTGGGCTTATTGAACGCCTGGGCGGGCCTGCCACTGCATCCTTCGCGATGAGTCGGAACTCAGAAGAAAAAAAACTTTTTGCGCCGCTGCAACGCCTTTTCGTCAGGAATTTCCGGGATGTGCGGAAGGTCGCGTCCCTCAAAGGCCGCTCGCGGGTTTTCCAGAAACAGGGCGCGCGCCTTCTCGTCGCCAAATTGCTTGCGTACGGCTTCATAGGCGGGCTGCAGACGCAACGGGCGGCGTTTGGTATTGTGCGCGTCGCTAGCGACAAAGTGCACGTAGCCTTGCCCGATCCAGCACAGCGAGTCCTCTTGCGCGCGTGGACCGAAGGTTCCCGTCAGAGAGCCGGCCGTGACCTGCACAAAGCAGCCGAGCCGTACCCATTTCGCGAGGCGCTCCGGCTGGCGGCGTAGGATAGCGTTGCGCTCGGGGTGCGTGATTATGGGGCGCAGGCCCTTGAGCTGCAAACCGTGCAAGGTGTCGTCCATCGAGGGTGGGATGGAGATTTCGTTGAACTCCACCAGCAGGTAATCGCGCTGATTGATGCAGAAGCGGGAAGCGTCAGCGCGCAAAGCCTCGAGATTTTCCGGGTTGAGGTGGAAGTCGCATCCAGTTGCCAATATCAAGCGGTCACCGATTTCCATCTGCAGACGCTCGCGCGCTTTTTGGACGCGAGCGTAGTCAAAGGAATATTCATTGCTGCAATGAGGCGTAGCCACGACATGCGTAATGCCATCAGCGATCGCCGATTCGGCCATGGCCAGAGACTCTTCGATGGCATCGGGGCCGTCATCGAGACCCGGCAAAATATGGCAGTGCACATCCACCATGTGATCTGCACACTCCTTCCCGCACTACCACAGCAGTAGCGCGATATCTCCGGCTTCCGCTATGTCTGAGCGAAAGTAATTCTGTCCGCTGCTTGCTGAATGCCGGGTGCGCCTTAGCTGCCGGCTGGGGCCTTCCGGCGCGTGATTACTATCTTGCGCTGTTTTGCCAGGCAATCGCAATGGCCCTGATTTATTGGGCCATATTGCCGCCGCCTTTTGGCCGTCGCCGAGAACCCTGCTATATTAATTCGACTCTTGCGGAAGATTTTGCGGGCTATGTAGCCCGACTAGCTTAGGAGTGCGACGCGACTCATGCCAACTGACCGAAAACCTGAGTTTTTCAAAGGCGCCCAGCTTAAGGTCGCCATCATCGGCTGCGGATACGTCGGTTTGCCGCTGGCGCTGCGTTTCGCGGAAGCAGGGCACAAGGTTACGGGATTCGACACCGATCCCAACAAAGTGAATATGTTGAATGCGGGGCGATCCTATATCGAGCATATCCCGCAGACGAAGATTCAGCAGTTCGTGAACAGCCGGCACTTTGGCGCTACGACGGATTTCGCGCGCTTGAAGGACGCGGACGCCATCATCATTTGCGTGCCGACGCCGTTGGACGAGCGGCGCGAGCCGGACCTGAGTTACGTCGAGCAAACGGCTATCTCCATTCAGCCGCACCTGCAGAAGGGGCAGCTCGTGGTGCTGGAATCCACGACGTACCCGGGGACCACGGAAGAGTTGGTGCTGCCGATACTTGAGAAAAGTGGCTTGCGCTGCCCCATTGCGTCCGGGCTCGAAAACGAGAATGTCGCCTGCGACTTTTGGCTCGCGTTCTCCCCAGAGCGTGAAGACCCAGGGAATAAACAATTTGGCCTGGCGCAAATCCCGAAAGTCGTCGGAGGCGTGAATCCGCCGAGCGGACGCGCCGCGGTGTCGCTGTACGCGCAGGTGGTGGCGCGTGTTGTTCCGGTAAGCTCCACGCGCGCGGCGGAAATGGCGAAGCTGCTGGAAAACATTTTTCGCTGCGTGAACATCGCCATGGTGAACGAGCTGAAGATGCTCAGCTTGCGCATGGGGATCGATATTTGGGAAGTGATCGATGCGGCGGCGACAAAGCCGTTCGGCTTCATGCCGTTTTATCCGGGGCCGGGGCTTGGCGGGCACTGCATTCCGGTGGATCCTTTTTATCTTTCGTGGAAGGCGCGCGAGTATGACTTTTCGACGCGCTTCATTGAACTGGCCGGCGAAGTCAATACCGCCATGCCGTATCACGTCGTTGACGCTATCGCGGCGGCGCTGAACAATCACAAGAAAAGCTTGAAGGACGCGAAGATTCTGATTTTGGGCGTGGCTTACAAAAAAGACGTGGATGATTTGCGCGAGTCGCCGTCGCTCAAGATCATGCAACTGCTGCAACAGCGCGGCGCGCAGCTTGATTACAACGATCCATATTTCCCGCGGCTTCACAAAATGCGGCACTACAATTACGAGAACATGAAGTCCGTGCAGTTGAGTCCGCAGACGATTGGCGGCTACGACGCGGTGATCGTGGCCACGGATCACTCCAGCTACGATTACGCGGCCATTGTGGATGCCGCGAAGCTGGTGGTGGATACGCGCAATGCGACGCGCCGTGTGATGCGTCACCGCGATAAGATCGTGCTCTGCTAGGGGCAAATGGCTTCGCCAACCGAAGAGATCCGCCGCCAGCTTGCGGAAAGCGCTCGCGTCAAGCAGGCTTTCTCCGAAGCGTTGATCCAAAAAATTCTGCAATTTGCGCAGAAATGCGCAACGGCTCTGAGGGACGGCGGGAAAGTTGTGTTTTTTGGCAATGGCGGCAGCGCCGCTGACTCGTTGCATCTGGCCGCGGAACTGGTGGTGAAACTACGCGACAACCGGCGCGGCCTGGCGGCGTTGGCGTTGACCGCCAACCCTTCGGTGCTAACGGCTGCGGGAAACGATTACGGGTTCGAGCAGATTTTCGCCAGGCAGATTGAATCGCTCGTCGCGCCGCAAGATGTTCTTGTGGCTCTCTCCACGAGTGGAACCAGCGCAAACATTTTGCGAGGAATCGAAGCGGGTCGCGCGCGGGGCGCCTTTCTTGTGGCGCTCACGGGTGAGACGGGCGGGGCGCTGGCGGGCAAAGTGGATCTGCTGCTGAATGTTCCGTCGCTCGACCCGCAGCGCATTCAGGAAGCCCACATCACCATCGGGCACATCGCTTGCGGCCTTATCGAGCAGCTTGCCTTGCAGGAATAATTGCGACCCTGCTTCCCTACTTCATCTTCACCAAAGCCACCCGCGCGGTTGCAAACGGCATTACGGCTTCGAGCAGCACCGGCGTTCGTGTTGGATTGCCCGCGAGATATAGGGTGAAATGCGCGTCTTTTAGCTCCGCGCCCGCTTCAAATACACGAAGGTCGATTTTTGACGCGGAAAAGGTGCCTGCGGGTACGGCAATGTTCTGCGCAGCTCCAACATACGACGCGCGGACGTCGTACAGCTTGTGCCCGTCGTAGACCGGACCGCGTACCTCGCGAACTTTTTGCCAGTCCACCGTGCGTAAATACTGCATGAGCCCCAGCGGATCGCGCGTGCCGGGCACGACGCGCGTCTGCGTCGCGTTCGCCGGGGCGACCTCGGTCCCGGTCGTGGTCATACGCTGAATGGACTCCTGCTTTTCCCCACGTTCGCTCAGATGCATCTCGTATTGCAGGCTGGAAAGCGTGGCGGCATCGCTGTAGGAGTCAAACTGGTCGTCCAATTCAAATACCATGCGCAAGGGACTTTCCGTGTGCGCGACTGCCTGCAGGTGCCAGGCGCTCTTCCCGAAGAAGTTGCGTCGCTCGACAATCTGCAAGCGCAGGTTCGCGACGTTGCTCAGCTTGGCCACATCCGCGGCAAATTCCAGAACTTCGCCGGCGCGCAGAGGCGTTGCCTGCTCACTCGGAGCCGAACGGTCCGCGTGCTCAACAGGTTTTGCGGGGGGCGACGGATCACCGACTGCCGTCTTCTCCGGAATTGCGGGCATCGCAGAGACTTCCGCCGGCTGCGACTTCCTGGAGACTCGCGCGGAAGGTCCGAGCCCGCGCGCCCAGTACACAGCTCCAGCGGCGCAGGTCAGCGCGGCGAGGATTGCGGTTGTAGCGGAGAGCTTGGTCATGCTATTTGTGTGAACCCAGTCTGAAACAATCCGTTGCCTCGCTGCCTTCCGTCGTACAATACATTTCGCGCGCATGGTGAACGTCCGAGAATCGGCGGCGCGGCGCGAATTCTGAGAGTATCAAAACGCGTGGCGCTCGTCTTTCCTGAACGCACGTCGCTTGCCGCGGCAGTCACCCGCTTGCTGCGAATCTGGTGAAGGAGGGTCCCCGGAAATGCGCTTTGTCGTCACAGGCGGCGCCGGTTTTATCGGTTCGAATACGGTGGACGAACTTGTTCGTCGCGGCCACAGCGTGGTGGTGCTGGACGATCTGTCTTCCGGCAAGGAAGAGAACCTCGCGGAAGTCCGCAACAAAATTACTTTGATTAAGGGCAGCATTACCGACATCGAAGTGGTTCGCAAAGCCATGCACGAAGCCGAGTACGTGCTGCACCTCGCGGCGCGCACGTCGGTGCCCAAATCGGTCAAGGATCCCATTGAGACGAACCGGATCAATATCGACGGAACGTTGAATGTTCTGGTAGCGGCGCGCGACGCCAAGGTGAAGCGGATCGTGTTCGCTGCGTCGTCGTCGGCGTATGGTGAAACGCCCACCCTCCCCAAGGTCGAAAAGATGCAGCCGCAGCCCATCTCGCCGTACGGCGTCACAAAGTATGTCGGCGAGCTATATGCCCAGACCTTCGGCCGGTGCTATGGGCTGGAAAATGTGTGCTTGCGCTATTTCAATATTTTTGGACCGCGGCAGGATCCCAGTTCTCCCTATTCCGGAGTCCTGGCAAAATTTTGCAGCGCTTTTCTGGAAGACACGCAACCTGTGATTTTCGGCGACGGCGAGCAAACGCGCGACTTCACTTACGTGGAGAACGCCGTGCAAGCCAATTTGCTGGCCTGTGAAGCTCCCAATGTTTCCGGCAAGGTGTTCAACGTGGGTGTCGGCGGACGTTTCTCCTTGAATCAGACCGTGGCCCTTCTCAATAAGATTGCCGGTAAGAGCCTCGAAGCGAAGTACGAACCACCGCGCGACGGCGATATCCGCGACTCGCAGGCGGACATTTCGCAGGCCCGCGAATTCCTTGGCTACGAGCCGGCCGTTGCATTTGAAGAGGGCCTGCAGCGCACGTTTGACTGGTATCGCGCGACACAAGAAAAGGCGAAAGCATCGTCGACGGAAAGCGCTTCCGTGCCCGCGCCGACTCCTGCAAAATCCTGACCAGGCTTCGGCTCCGGGGCCAGCGTGCCGAGGCTACTCTTCGACACCTCCCTCATCGTGATGCTGGGTGGCCGGCTTCGGCGCGATGTGCGGGATCCCCGCATCATTCATCTTTTTATTGAGCGCCGCCAGGTCATCGTCCATGAGTTTCTTGACTTGGGCTGACGCATCGCCAACCAGCGGACCCAGTTCCGCTAGCTTCTCCTTCTGTTGCCCGCCAGGAGCCGCGGCAAATCCATCCAGATCTTGCAGGAGACCCTGCACCTGTTCGGGCAAAGGCTCGGGCTTCCATTCGAACGGCGGGCCTGCGTTGCCGAGGCCTTCGCGCTCGCGGATGTACTTCTCCGCGATGTTGTCGACTTTTTTCTGCAGCTCGTCCGCCGCTTTCCGTATGTCCTCGGGAATTTTTGGCACGTCGGGCTTGCCGGCATCCGCTTTCCACTGCCCGCGCACCGCATTCAACGCGTCCTTCAGGCCCTGGATCGTCTTGCGCTCTTTGTCCGCGCTCTTTTCCATGGCGTACAACTGATCGATGGCTGCGCGCCGCGCCGCGCGATCCTCCGGCGAAAGCTGGATGCGCGGGTCATCCTCGACCACGACCTCCTGCGCTGCCTCCTTCGCCCCTGCCTTGATTTTGATCGTGTATTTTCCAGGCTCGACGTGCGGCCCGCGCGGGCCTTCCGAATATCCCGCTCTGATGGCCTCCAACTGTTCCGGCGTAGGTTCAGCCGCTGGGTTGTAACGTAAATCCCAATTAACACGATTCACGCCCGCAGCGCCAGGCCCTTCAAACTCGCGCACAACCTTTCCATCCTTGTCGGTGACGACGATCTTGACCTTGCCTTCTTTCTTTGGCTCCGCGGAAGAATTGATTGTATCCTCCGCCGCGCTCTTGCCCTTTTCTTCTTTTTCGCTTTTCGCTGACGCCGCCTTCTCTTTATCGTCCTTTTCCGCCTTCTGCTCGGCCTTAGGCGGCTCCGGCGGCACAGCTTCCTTCAAGTAATAGTTCAGGATGGCACCGTAGGGCGGATTCTTCGCGGTAAAAAATTTCTGCCCTCCGCTCCAGCGCCGCATCCGTATATTGAAAGTGGTGGCGGCGTGCGGTGGGAAAAATGTCAGGTCGCTGTTCAACACGCTTGCGTCCATTTTTTCCAGAGGCGTGATGTCGTCGAAAATCCATATCGAGCGCCCGTGGGTGGCCAGCACCAGGTCGTTTTCGCGCTCTTGTATCTGGATGTCGTCCACCGGCACGGCCGGAAAATTATTTCTCAGCGCGGTCCAGTTCGCGCCGCGGTCCAAGGAAACCCACAGCCCAAATTCCGTTCCGGCAAACAGCAGGTTGTGATTCCGCGGATGCTCCCGTATCACGTGGACACTGCCCGCCGAATCCGGAATGCCGTTGCGAATTGCTTTCCAGCTTTCGCCGTAGTCGTTGGTCGCGAAGATATAGATTCCGTAGTCGTCACTGCGATGGCCGTCGAAGGTTACGAATGCGGCTCCTTCTGAAGCTCTCGAAGCCACAACGCGACTGACGTAGGTGCCCTTTGCCATGCCCGGAACGCGCGCAACCACGTTCTTCCAACTCTTTCCTCCATCGCGCGTCACTTGCAGATTCCCGTCATCGGTGCCAACCCACAGCACATTCGCTGTCAAGGGCGACTCGCTGAAAGTCGTGATGGTTGGATATTCCTGCACCCCGTCGTGCCGCGACAGCGTCTTCTTGTCCGGCGTCTTCCCAAAGATTTGCAGCTTGTTGCGATCCACACCTGTAGTCAGGTCCCCGCCGAGCGGTGTCCAGCTATCGCCCCGGTCGGTCGACTTGAACAGGTAATTTCCGCCGTAGTAGACCGTCGTGTGATTGTGCGCCGAAACCGTCACAGGCGAATTCCATTGGAAGCGGTAATGCGCCTGACCGTACTTCGCTTCCGGCTGAATCGAGCGCTGCTGTCCGGTGCGCAAATCGCGGCGGTCAATGTAGCCATCCTGCGATTCGGTGTATACGATCCACGGTTCCACGGGATCAATCGCCGCGTAAAATCCATCCCCGCCGTGAATCACATTCCAATCTTCATTGGTGATGCCGTCGCGCGTCAGCGATTGGCTGGGTCCGCACCAGCTTCCGTTGTCCTGCAGTCCACCGCAAATGTGGTAAGGCCTCTCGTTATCAAGGGCAATTTCGTAAAACTGGCCAATCGCAATCGTGTTGACGAAATCCCAGGTTCGCCCGCTGTCGTAGCTCCAGTGGATGCCGCCGTCGCTGCCCGCGATCATGTGATTCGAGTCCGTCGGATCAATCCACATCGCGTGAAAATCTCCGTGAATGCCCTTCACGCGATCGGCCGCAAATTTTTTCCCGCCGTCCTCGGAGTAGAACATCTGCGCGCCCAATTCCCAGATGCGCAAATCATTATTGGGATCGATACGGATCTGGCTGTAATAGGAAGGCCGCGGATTGGTGTCGCCCATCTTCTTCCACGTCTCGCCCTTGTCGTCGCTGCGGAAGGTTCCGCCCTTTTCGTGTTGCACGATCGCGTAAATGACGTTGGGGTCCTTGCGGTAAATATCCAGCCCGATGCGTCCCGTCTCGCCGCCATTCTCGTAGGGCAAGCCTTTCGTCAGCTTCTTCCACGTCGCACCACCATCGACCGTCTTGTAAATGCCGCTGTCCGGGCCGCCGCCGTTGAATCCGTAGGGCGTGCGGCGACGCTCATAGGCCGCCGCGTAAAGGGTGTCCGGACTCTGCGGGTCCATGACAATATCGCTGACGCCCGTGTCGTCGTTTATCTTCAAAACCTGCGACCAAGTCTTGCCGCCGTCAATTGTCTTGTAAACACCGCGCTCCGCATTCGCTCCCCACAAATGGCCCAGCGCCGCCACGTACACCACGTCCGGATTGCGCGGATGGATCACAATGCGCCCTATGTGATGGGTCGCCGCCAGCCCCATCTTCTGCCAGGTCTTTCCGCCGTCGAGCGACTTGTACGCGCCGTCCCCCCAGGAGGAGCTCTGCCGGTTGTTCGGCTCGCCCGTTCCCACCCACACCACGGAGGGGTCGGACGGCGCGATCGCGATGTCGCCAATCGTCGACACCGCCTCTTTGTCGAACACCGGCGTCCACGTAGTGCCATTGTTGGTCGTCTTCCACACCCCGCCGGCAGCCACTCCCACGAAAACAATGTTCGGATTGCTCTCCACCACCGCGAAGTCGTCGATGCGCCCGCCCATCACCGCGGGGCCGATCTCGCGCAGTTCCAGATTCTTCAGCTTGTCGACGGCATTAGGCTGGTCCGCCGGCCGAGCTTCGATTTCAGCAACGAGCACTGCGCCAAACAACCCTGCGGCGGCTACCAACTTCAAAAGACAGGACACTCGACTCATGATCCTCCCCTTCATCGCACGGCGCGGCATCATACTCCGCTGCTTCCCAACGCGCATCATTTGTTTGTGGAAACGACCTGGTCCCGTGGTGAAGAGACGCACACCGCCGCAACGTGTTTTCCCCGTCAACTTCAAAACCCGGACAGCCCGTGCTAGGCTATCGAACTCACTTGATTGACGACATCTTTCGCGTGAATCGCCACTCTCATGCTCGGAAATTTTCCGCGCCTCGGCTTCTCCTGTGGGTAACGCCGGCCCTTTTCGCCTTGATTTCCGTCGCTGTGGCTTCCGCTGCCGCGCAAGAAATCCGCCCGCCCGCCAAAGGCGGCATCGCTGAGCTTTCCGCCAAGGGCCCGCAGCGCCACCAGGGTAATCTCTTCATCGCCGACGACGAAGTCGATATCCACTACGCCGGCCAGCGCCTTCGCGCCGATCACATCGAATACAACGACGACACTAACGAGGCCTTCGCGCGCGGCCACGTGCAATACGATTTCGAAAATCAGCATCTCGAAGCGGAGGAAGCGCACTATAACGTCGGCACCAGCCGCGGCACGTTTCTCAACGTTCGCGGCACGGTTAAGATCGAGCGCAAGCCCAATCCCACCATCCTTGCCACCGACAATCCGCTCTATTTCGAAGCTCACCAGGTCGAAAAACTGGGCAATGACGTCTACGTCATTCGCAAAGCCTGGATCACCATCTGTGACCCGCACCGCCCCAAGTGGCAGTTTTACGCTCCGCACGCCCGCCTCCGTCTCGGAAAGACGGTAGCGCTCGTCAACGCCAACTTCCGCTTGTTCCGCGTCCCGCTGGTCTGGACGCCGTACGCCACGGCGCCCGCCGGATCAAAACTGCGCCAGTCCGGTTTGCTTGTGCCGGTGGCCGGGAATAGCACCAGCAAAGGCTTCGTCTTCGGTGATGCGTTTTACTGGGCGCCCACCAACTGGATGGACGCCACCCTCGGCGCGGAACTTCTAAGCAAGCGCGGCTCCGAGCAACGCGGCCAATTCCGCGCCACCCCGTGGGAGAACACTTCCATTCACTACAACTATTTCGCGGTGATTGACCGCGAGCATCAAGGCGGCCATGAGCAGCGCCTCCTCGTACGGTCGCTACTGCCGGACAATTGGCGCTTCGTCGCCGATGTCAACGAGCTTTCCTCGCTCACCTTCCGCCTGGTTTTCTCCGATACTTTCGGCGAAGCCATCAACTCCGAGGTCCGCAGCTCCACCTTTTTGACCCATAACTTTAATGGCTACAGTTTTAACGTCGCATCGCTCAGCGATCGCAGCTTCCTCTCCATCAACCCACAGACCAGCGTCGCGCTGCGCGATGCCCCGCAAGCCCGTTTCGGCTCCGTCGAGCAGTCACCCTTCGAACATCTTCCCATTTACTTTGGTTTTGACGCGCTCGGCGACGCCCTGAAGCGCGACGATGTCGGCTTTACTCCCCTCCCCACGTACGTGCCCATCGCGACTCCCAATTTTGTTCCGCGCATGGAGTTCGCGCCGCGCGTCTCGATGCCGTTTCATTTCGGCCCCTGGCTCAGCGGCGCGACTACCGCCACTTTTCGCACCACCTATTACGGAGACTCCCTCACCCCCGCCGGCTTGGTCAGCACGCAGTCCCTGACGCGCAACGACGGCGAGTTCACTCTCGATCTTCGCCCCCCGACCCTGGAACGTTTCTTCGACCGTATCTCACCCGACAAAAAACACAAAAAGCGCTACAAGCACACCATCGAGCCGCAAATCACCTATCGCGATATCACCGGCATAAACAATTTCTTCCAATTCATCCGCTTTGACGCCGACGCCACCCGCACCGACACCAACGAAGTCGAATATGGCGTCACGCAACGTTTCTGGGTGAAATCCGACGACGACCAGCCGCAGGAGCTTCTCTCCTGGCGCCTGGTGCAAAAGCATTATTTCGATCCCACGTTCGGCGGCGCCATTTTCAACGGCCAGCGCAACGTTCTCGAGCCTCTCGACTCCATCTCGCCATTCGCCTTCGCCTTTGGACCGCGCAACTCCTCGCCGATCGTCAGCGACTTCAAGATCACGCCCGGCGGAATCTTTGACACCGAGAATTTGATCGAGTACGACCCGCAGATCAGCAAAGTCATCGTCATTGGCACGCTGGTGAAGATCAAGCCCTACCGCGAATTCTTCGCCACCATTGCCCATTTTAGCGTCCAGGACAATCCCATCCTGCAGCCGCTCTCCAATCAAGTGCGCGTGCTCATGGGTTACGGCAGCGAGAACCGTCGCGGTTTCAACGCCACAACGGGCATCAGCTACGACATCACCAATAGCGCCCTGCAAGATCAACTCTTCCAGGTCAGCTACAACGGCAAATGCTGCGGCCTCGCTCTCGAGTACCGCCGCTTTGCTCTCGGCCAGGTGCGCACCGACAATCAGTTCCGCGTGGCTTTCGTCGTGGCCAACATCGGCAACTTCGGCAACCTCCGCCACCAGGAAAAAATCTTCTAGCTCTTTCCCTTCTTCTCTGTGCCCTCTGTGCCCTCTGTGTTAAATTCTTTTCTCTTCTTGCTCCAAATGACCGACAACGACCTGGCCTTCGCCTCCATCGAAGAAGTCGCCCGCCTATACCGCAAACGAAAAGTGTCCCCGGTTGAAGTAACCAAGCTGATGCTGACCCGTATCGACCAGCTCAATCCGAAACTGAACGCCTACATCACCGTCACAGCCGAACTCGCTCTCGCGCAAGCCAAGAAAGCCGAAGCCGAACTCTTCGCTCCGCGTGGCCGCAAAGGCCACCGCGACCGCGGCCCCCTCCACGGCATCCCCATCTGTCTAAAAGACAACATCTACACAAAAGGCATTCGCACCACCGCCGGCTCGAAAATCTTGAAAAATTTCGTCCCACTGCAGGACGCAACGGTTTGGGACAAGCTTCGTGAAGCCGGTGCTATCCTCTTAGGCAAGACCAACCTCCACGAATTCGCCTACGGTGTCACAACGAACAATCCCCATTACGGCCCCACCCGCAACCCGTGGGATCTCGCGCGCCTTCCCGGCGGCTCCAGCGGCGGTTCCGCGGCAGCCGTAGCTGCTGGCCTTTGCTACGCCAGCATCGGGACCGATACGGGCGGCTCCATCCGCATTCCCGCGGCGCTCTGCGGTGTTGTCGGATTCAAACCTGGAACCGGCCGGGTCTCTGTCGAAGGTGTCGTGCCACTGTCCACCCACCTGGATTTCGTCGGCCCTCTCGCTCGCACTGTTGACGATACCGCTCTCCTGCTTGAGCCGATTTTCGAGCGCGGCAAGGCCGAAACCAGCCTGTCGGCGGCTCGAAAATCCCCGAGCCGCGCCAACAAATTCCGCCTGGGAGTGCCGAAAGAATTTTTCTTGGATCTTATTTCTCAAGACGTCCGCATCGTGTTTGACGAAGCAGTGCGCGCACTGCAAAAGCAAGGCGTGAAGGTCAAAGCAGTTTCCATTCCCCTGCTAAACGAAACGGAAGAAGCGGGTAACCAGATCGCCTGGGCTGAAGCCACGCACTATCACCAGCAAGCTGGCTGGTTTCCCGCCCGTTCTGCCGATTATGGCGAAGACGTTCGCGCGCGCCTGGAAATGGGCACCAAGGTTTCCGCGACAGCCTATCTACAGGCGATGGAATCACGCGCCAAATTCATCTGGCAATTTCACCAGGCAATGGCTGATGCTGAAGTGGATGCGCTTGTCGTCCCCACAACGCCAATCGCCGCCCCGCTGATCGGAGAAGAATCCACACCCATCGGAAAAACCAATCACCCTACCCGCGCTCTGTTACTCCGTCTGAATCGTCCTGCGAACCTGGCCGGCATCCCCGCGGTCTCCGTCCCGTGCGGCTTCACCAGCGCTGGCCTCCCCGTCGGCCTTCAGCTGATCGGCGCTGTAACAAGCGAGCCTGTCCTGCTCCGCATCGCCCAAATGGTGCAGGAAACCACGCCTGCGCTCCGGCGACCTAATCTGTAAATAGGGCGCAAATCAGTGACGGACCAGCGACTCCGCTCTCTCCACTCTCAACACCCGGCCGCAGATTTTTTCCTGACATATCATCACCCAGCGACCGATCACATAACCCAGCGTCCCCGTGACCATTCCCGCAAAAATATCAGCGACGTAGTGATAGCGCCCCCATACCGTCGACGCGCACATGCAAAGCACCAGCGGCAGCATCACCCAAAACAGCCAGCGCCGATGACGCCATGCGCCCCACAGCGTCGCAACCGATCCCGCCACATGCTCCGAAGGAAACGCCGCGCCACGCACGCGCCCGTAGTGCTCGATGAAATTGATCAGAGCCGTACAAGGCCCACCGTGTAATTCCCCGTGCCAGGAGCCGGCCATCGCAAACCACGGGCTCTCGATGGGAAAGAAAATCGCAACCACATATCCGATCGCGTATCCCACCGCGGAATACGTCATCACCGACCAGTACCCCCGCCAATCTTTCCGGTAGTACAGGATTCCGCCAAGCAGCACCAGGTACACGAAGTACGTCAAATACGCGAACTGCATGAATTCATTCCGCCCTGGCGTGGCGAATTGTTCCAGCCAAATTGCTGGGTGCACGCCCGTCAGCCAGTGATCAAACGCAATCAGCTTCGCGTCTTGCCATCGTGGCGACACCAGATGCACCAGCACGCCCAATTCCTCAAAGCAAAATAAGAAAAAGAGATGCGGATACCAGTGCCGCCAAAAGTGCCAGAATTTCTGCGTAAACGTAGGACAGCCATTTCTGCTTGCCCCGAGTACCGCCGAGGGGGCTGTCCGCTCTTCGGTCCAAACGTTGGCCTCCGCTCGACACAAAGCCACGATCAGTAGCGCCACGAGCCCCTGCACACTGAGCAACCTCAGAGGATGCGCCAGATTCCCTGCAAAAATCACAATCAGCGCGCTGGTAATCGCCAAATATCCCAGCGCCACCCATTCAAAGGGCCCATAAGCCGGCGCAGCCACCGCCAATCCCGCTCGCAGCGCCCTGGTCTTATTCGGTTGCGAATCGAAGACAGTTACACGTGCTCTGCCTTCCGGCGAACTTATGCCGGGCTGCCAACCGGTCGCAAACTCATTTCGCAAATACTCACTCCCAGATGCGCGGCTCATCCCACTTTCCCCGATCCCAAAAGTGCCTCATCGCTTTCTCTGGGCCTCCCTGTGCTCTTCTCTGTGAGCTCTGTGTTAAGTCTTCTTTCTTCGCGCCAACTCAAAACACTCCACCCTCGCCGCCGTGCCAGCCTCTCCATCCTCCAAGAGGGATTCACTGCCGCCGCGTGCCCAACAGCCTCCAGCATCCAGCGATCGCTCCAACTGTCCCCGTACGCATAGCATTTCGCCAGGTCGAATCCCTTGCAGCGCGCCAACTGCGCCACAGCGCGCGCTTTCGCTTCGCCGAACATCGCATCTCCCAAAATCCGTCCTGTCCACCGCCCGTCGCTTTGTTCCAACTTCGTAGCGCAAACTCCCACCGAAGCCGCAATTCCGCGTACCGCCAACCGCACTACCAATGCCAACGCCATCTCTTGCGCCAACGGGGCCAGCGTGCCGCTCACCAAAACAAGCGCGTGCCCCTGCTCCGCATGCCACGCAGTCCACTCGACCGCCTCGCGGAAAAACCGTGGGACAGCCATTTTTGCTTCCTCCGAGCCATGATGAGCGGTCCGTCCTCTATTGCACCCGGAACCGTCCTCGCCGGCGTGCACACCTCGCAAATACATCTTGTTCGCGTGCCGCATCATTTGCATTCCGCGAGGCGCGAGCAAGGCCGTCCGCGCCAGCCACAAAAAATAATTCCGCAATGGGATCGCGCGCCGGTACCGCAATTCCCCGACAAATCGCCGCTCGAGCGAAGGCCCTCCTATCAGCGTTCCATCCAAATCAAAGAACGCCGCAACCCGCCCGCCCCTCTGGTCCCTTTTCATGCGATCTTCCTCGCAACTCCCTTTTCGCTGTGCGCCATCACGCTATCCGTGAAATATCTCCAGCCTTCTAGCAGCACCGGTAACCCTCGCACGAAGCAAAATCCTGCCGTCGCCCACGTCAACACGTGCGCCCCCGCGCTAATCAGGATTTTAGCGTCCGCAGCTAACTCCCCGATTAACGCTACCGGTCCGCGCGTCAGCGCCAGCTCCAATCCCAAATAGCAGAAGCACAGACATTTCATCGCGGCGTACGTCCCGCGGCTCCATCGCGAAGCCACCAGCGCCTGCCCCCACCA
>Ga0209648_10001428_pt1 | contig 19287 bp, 21 predicted proteins | sample GraSoi2013_115cm_FD_185830 | JGI IMG/M metagenome (GOLD analysis project Ga0209648, IMG submission 185830) | Grasslands soil microbial communities from the Angelo Coastal Reserve, California, USA - Sample 9_17_2013_115cm (SPAdes) (version 2) | ecosystem: Environmental > Terrestrial > Soil >...
GAAAATTAGGATCCTGGCCCACTGGCTACTTTGCCTCTTTCAACACATTTAATAGAACCGGCTCATACTTCAAGTATGGCAAGGAGTGCGCCTTTGATCGGACCGCTATGGTCAACGGGGACCCTACTGCGCGGGGCGTGTGCTTCAATACTCCCCGCGACGCCGGTTTCCTTCCCTCAGACTTTGACGGTTCTATCCCGCCGCCGGTCGGCGCCGCCGATCCCTTCTTGGAAATTTGGGATGTAGGGCTGAACAGCTCGCTGGCCATCTGGCCCTTTCGGGTAGACTACGACACGCCGTCCAACTCCAGCTTTGGCCCGCCTGTCATCCTTCCGGTAGCGTCTTTTTCTCTGCCGCCCCGGACACCGGTACCTCAAGCCGGGACTTTGCAGCTGCTGGACAGCCTCGGCGATCGCATGATGTTCCGATTGGCCTACCGCAACTTCGGCGACCACGAATCGCTTGTAGCGAATCACACCGTGGGGAACGCAAGCCAGGTGAGTGTGCGTTGGTACGAGATTCGAGATCCGAACGGCACTCCGGTGGTGTACCAACAGGGTACGTATGCGCCTGACACTAGCTTCCGCTGGATGGGGAGCATCGCTATGGATCAGGTTGGCAATATTGCGATGGCGTACAGCGTCTCCGATCGCATGAGCAAGCCCTCGATTCAGTTCACCGGCCGCCAGAATACCGACCCACTGGGAACGATGGAGAGCGAAGCGCTGATTTTCGCCGGCCCCGGTGCGCAAACAACGTACCTGAGCCGTTGGGGGGATTACAGCGACGTTACCGTCGATCCTGTCGATGGCTGTACGTTCTGGTATACGACGGAGTACATCCCCTTCGATGGAACGTTCAACTGGAAGACGCGCATCGCCAGCTTTACGTTCTCCAACTGCCCGGCAACACCGTAACGCAGACCTTCCTCGCATCGGGGTCTTGGGACTTGCTTGGGATGGGGGCTGTGGCTCTTAGGATGGTGCCGGGGGCCAGAATCGAACTGGCTACGCCCGCCTTTTCAGGGCGGCGCTCTACCAATGAGCTACCCCGGCACAAGTGATTTAGAAATTGTAGGGGTGATGCGGAGTTGTGTCAATTCGGCGAAAGACACTCCGCAATTCAATGTGCGGAATCGTCGAATTCTTTCATCCAGTTGCGGTTCTTGAGGACCTCGCGCGGCTTGGTGCCGTCGGGCGGCCCGACGATGCCGTCCTTCTCCATCAGGTCGATGAGGCGCGCCGCGCGGCCGTAACCGATGCGCAAGCGGCGTTGCAGTGTGGAGGTTGAGGCCCTGCCCGCATCGCAGACCACGCGGATCGCATCCTGGTAAAGATCGTCGTCGACATCTTCTCCGCCGTCGGCGTCACCGTCCGCACCCGCTTCGGCGTTGCCGTTGTCATCCTTCGGCGCCGCGAGGAGTTCTTCCTGGTACTTCGCCTGGGCCTGCTGACGCCAGAAATCGCACACGGAGGTGATTTCATCTTCGCTGACCAGCGGGCCGTGAATGCGATGGAGCCGCGCCGAACCGGCCGGCAGATACAGCATGTCGCCTCTTCCAAGCAGCGATTCCGACCCGTTCGAATCGAGAATGGTGCGCGAGTCCACTTTGCTGGCCACCCGGAACGAAATGCGGGCAGGGAAGTTCGCCTTGATCAATCCGGTGATCACGTCCACCGAGGGCCGCTGCGTCGCGAGGATCAAATGGATACCCACGGCGCGCGCCATTTGCGCAAGCCTGGTGATCGATTCTTCCACGTTGTTGGTGTCCACCATCATCAGGTCGGCCAACTCGTCGATCACGATGATCAGGTAGGGAAGCGGCTTGTGCTCGGTCTCTTCAAGTTTGTCGAAGAGCGAGAGCGATTGGTCCTTCTTGAACGTCCGGTTGTACTGGTCGATGTTTCGAACGCCGCGCTGCGCCAGCAGCTTCAAGCGGTTCTCCATTTCGCGCGTCGCATTTCGCAGCACGTTTGAGGCGATCTTTGGATCGGTCACCACCGGCGCGATCAAATGAGGAATGTTTTCGTAGAGATTCAGCTCTAAGCGCTTCGGATCGACCAGCACCATCTTCACTTCGTCGGGACTCGCTTTATAGAGGATCGACATCATCAGCGAGTTGATGAACACGCTCTTGCCGGTGCCGGTGGAGCCGGCGATCAGCAAGTGCGGCATGGCCGCGAGGTCCGTCACGCGAATCCGGCCGTGCAAATCGCGGCCCATTGCCAGGGTCAGCTTGCTCGGGGAATTGATGAATTCCGGCGCCTCGATGATATCCCGCAGCGCAATCGTCTGCCGCTTGTCGTTCGGAACTTCGATGCCGATGGTGGACTTTCCCGGGATACGTTCAATCAAGATCGATTCCGCCTGCAGCGCTAAGCAAAGGTCCTCGGTAAGCCCGATAATCCGGCTGTACTTAATGCCTGCATCCGGCTTGAACTCGAAGGTCGTAACCACCGGTCCGGGATTGATTTGGCTCACGCGCCCTTGCACGTCAAATTCAAGGCATTTCGCTTCAATCGCGCGCGCCCGCAGTTTCAGCTCGCCTTCATCGAGCTTCTGGCTGCGTTCGCCCTCGCGCAGCAGGGAAGGGGAAGGAAGTTTGTAATTCGGGCTGCCCTTCGCAATTTTAGGATCGCTGGCTTTTCTAGCCGCGGCCTTCTCCATTTCGCGATTAAGGACGACGATCGGTGTCTTGTGGGACGTCTCCTTCTCGTCGTCTTCTTCGGCTTCGGTCCTCCCCTTGAAAATATTGCTCTCGTCGGCCATTCGAATCGTCTTGGGAGGTTCATTCAAGACTTCGCCTTTTCCAATCGATTGCGGCGCAACAGGCTTTCTGCCCGATAGGCGGGACTCTTCCACACGCCGGCGCATGCGCTGTTGTTCGCGTTCTTCGCGCCAGGCATGCCAGCGTGCTTGGGCCTTCTGCAGGATTCCGAGCTTTTCCACTTTTCCAATCGGTCCATGCGGTCCGCTGGCCCAGGCGTGCGCGCCGGAAAAAGAAAAGCGCGTGGTCATAAACAACGCGGTCACGAGCAGCGCTACGGCTACAAGATTCGCTCCCCACAGGTTGAACCCGGTGCGCAGCCCGTCGGAAATGAGCGCCCCCAGAAATCCGCCGGGCGGAACTGCGCCCCGCACATCCCACACGTGCCACAAGGAAAGCAGCGTTGGCAGCGAGAGCAAGAGCAACGCAAAGCCGGCGAGGGTGGCAGCTTGCGAATCGATCGCCCGGCTGCGGAACCAACGCCAGCCCAGAACCAGGATCGCCGCCGGCAACAAAAACGCCGCAAACCCGAAAATCTGGAAGAGTAGATCCGCGCCATAGGCCCCGGCGGGCCCGATCCAATTTCGCGCCGGACTGCCGTCGGGCGCCGGAGCGCTCACGTTAAACGCGGCATCTTTCGGAGAATACGAAAGCAACGCCAGAGCGATCAGTACCGCCAGCGTGATGCACAAAAATCCTACCAGCTCGTTGAGCCGCTTATTTCCCGTTGGCGTCAGAAGGCGCACTAAATCTCCTCAGCTTTTTGGGGAAGGCTGAGTGTCGCGGCGGGGGCTGGCGCTAGCTTGATCCCGCCTGGAGGAACTCCCAAACAGGACGATGATACCAAACAGCAGCCGCTCGACAACAAATACTTTCAAAGCGCGTGTTTGCTAATAACACAAGAAGGCGAGGACGAATCCCGCGGCCGGCTAGATCCCCAATCGCAGCGCCCAATACAAAACCGCTGTGCCCACGACCATCCGGTACACCGCGAACGGGGCGAACCCGTGTTTCCTCACCCACGCCAAAAACCACGCCACCGCGCCGTACGCCACGATGAACGACACCACGAATCCGATCGCCAGCACCACCCAGCCATGCGCATCAATGTGCGTCACTCCAATCGCATTCTCTCCCTTGCCACGCAAGGATTTCAGCAGGTCATAGCAAGTAGCCACCACCATCGTGGGAATTGACAGGAAAAACGAAAACTCCAGCGCTGAGGCCCGCGACATTCCCGCCAACTGCCCCGCCGCGATCGTGGACATCGACCGCGACGTCCCGGGAAACACTGCCGAAAGAATCTGGCACGCGCCAATCCAAATTGCCTGGCCTATACTCATGTTCTCCATATGCCAGGTGTGAATGCGAGTACCGGTAGCGCCAAGCCCCGCCGCTTCCGACTCGGCATTCAGCTCGTCCACAATCCACATGACGATTCCACCGATCAACAGGGAGCTGCCCATGATGTAGAGGCTTTCGAGATGCTTCCCGATAGTTTTGGTCAGTAGGAAAGCCGGGATTGCAGTAACCACAAAAGCTGCGAGCGTCAATTGCACCGGATGCGACCAGAATATTGCCTTGACCAAACACTTGAGAACCTTGAACGGTACCAGAATAAACGGCGTGTTCTCGCGAGTGTAACCAATGAACTTTGCGATGCGCTCGCGGAAATAGACGGGCAGGCACAGAATCGCGCCCAATTGAATCACGATCGTATACATCTTCCAGTAACCGCTCGTCAGGCTCACGTGGAAAAGGGCCTCGAAAATACGCAGATGTGCCGTCGAGCTGACCGGCAAAAATTCCGTCAATCCTTCAACGATTCCTAATAGCAGGGACAGAACGTAGTCGTTCAATTCTTTTCTCCCGGATACTTTTCGGTTTTAGACGCTGGCGGCTGCAACAGCTTGCGCATCTCGTAAGCGTCGATGCGGGCCAGATAGTAGCGCTTCAAAGTCGCTTCGATACGATAGCCGTGGCGCTGCCAGAAGGCAACCGCCGCCTCATTGTCGATTGCTGTTTCCAGCAAAACCGAGCGAACTCCCCGCGCGGAAAGATTCGACTCCAGCTCTTTTAGCAGGGCAGTCCCTATCCCGTTCCGTCTCTGTTTTTCGGCTACATCCAGCGTAATAATGTGCGCCAGTGGCGGGTTCTCTTCCGACACAACGAAGCCGGCGATTTGATCTCCCTCAACTGCCACCACGCAGTCCGCTGACGCCAGCGTCAAAAAGTACCGCAGCGTTGTCTTGGAATAGGAAATTCCTGCCGGGAAGCACGCTTGGTCCAGTCTATACAGCGCCGCGAAATCGTGCGGCTCGTAGGAGCGGAGCGTGAGCGCCATGGCGGGATTGTAGAACACAGCGCCGCGGCTACTGCAAGAAAACACTGGGGCACGATAAATCGTGCCCAGCGCGTGCTTCGAGTCCTGTCGGTTCGCTCATAGTTTGATGGTGACGGTCTTTACCTCGGTGTAATTCGCCAATCCATATTCGCCGAGTTCACGCCCGATGCCGGACTGTTTGTAGCCGCCGAACGGCGCTCCGGCGTCGAACACATCGTAGCAATTCACCCACACCGTTCCCGCGCGCACGCTGTCCGCTATGGCATGCGCCTTGGTGATGTCCTTGGTCCAGACCGCCGCCGCGAGTCCATACATGCTCTTGTTGGCTCGCTCCACGACCTCGTCGAGGTCCTTGAACTTGAGAATGGTCATGACCGGCCCGAAGATTTCCTCCTGCGCGATCTTCATATTGTCTTGCACGTCGGCAAATACGGTGGGCTCGATAAAATAGCCTTTGTCGCCCACGCGGTTGCCGCCTGCCACCAGCTTGGCCTTCTCCTTCTTCCCGGCGTCAATGTAGCTCATCACTTTGTTGAACTGGTCTTGATCCACTTGCGGCCCCTGCTCGGTGTTCTTGTCGAAGGGATTGCCTACGGTGCGCCTCTTCGCGCGCGCCACGCTCTTCTCCACAAACTCGTCGTAAACCTTCTCCTCGACGTACAGCCGCGAACCCGCGCAGCAGCACTGCCCTTGGTTGAAGAAGAGCGCAAAGTGCGCGCCCTCGATGGCCTGCTCCATGTCCGCGTCGGCGAACACGATGTTCGGGCTTTTTCCGCCCAGTTCCAGCGTCACGCGCTTCAGGTTAGTATCGGCCGCCGCGCGCATGATCAAGTGGCCCACTTCCGTTGATCCCGTGAACGCCACTTTGTCCACGTCCATGTGCCGCGCAATCGCCGCCCCGGCCGTTGGCCCGTATCCCGGGAGCAGGTTCACCACGCCTTCGGGAAACCCCGCTTCCAGCATCAATTCGCCCACGCGCAGTGCCGTCAGCGGTGTCTGCTCCGCCGGCTTCATCACCACGGTGCAAGCGGCCGCCAGCGCCGGCCCAAGTTTCCACGCCTGCATCAACAGCGGGAAATTCCACGGAATAATCTGCCCCACGACGCCTACGGGCTCGTGCTTGGTGTAGGTGAAGTAATTGCCGTTAACCGGAATCGTCTTCCCCTGATTCTTGTCCGCCCATCCCGCGTAATAGCGGTAACACGCGATGGTCAGCGGGAGATCGGCCCCCCGCGCCACCTGGTACGGCTTGCCGTTGTCCAGCGACTCAAGCTGCGCCAGCTCATCGGTGTGCTTCTCGATCAGGTCTGCCAGCTTGTTCATCAAAACGCCGCGCTGCGAAGCGCCCATCTTGCGCCACGCTCCCTTGTCGAATGCCGCGCGCGCCGCCGCCACGGCCTTGTCCACATCCGCGGCATCTGCCTCCGCCACTTGCGTGATCACTTCACCCGTCGACGGATTGATCGTCGGGAAAGTTTTTCCAGAAACGCTGTCCACCCATTTTCCATTGATCAGCAGTTTTGTCGGACCAATCTTGACATTCCGTTCCAACACTGTCGTCGCCGTTGCCATGGTTTCCTCCTCTTGTGCGTTTGCGCAATTGCCAGGTGGGTGCAGGGCAAGACCCCTCAAGCCCCGCGTGACGCAAACGTCCTGCGAGCGAGAAGCCTATACCCGCGGAGGGATGGAGGCAAGGAGGTGCGGCGGGGAACTCCCCCTCCGCAATGGCCAATAGCCATCGGCGTTGCCCGTCAGCGCTACCTGGCACACAGCTTCCTTTCGCCCTCTTGCCATCTCTCTCGTATCTATATATTATCTAGACATGCTCCGGTTCGATTGGGACGAACGAAAAAACAGACGCGATCGGACCAAGCATGGAGTTTGGTTTGAAGAAGCCCAGAACGTTTTCCACGATCCGCATGCGCGCCTATTTTATGATCCAGAACACTCGGAGGGAGAGGACCGGTTCATCCTCCTCGGACTGAGCTCGGCGGCAAGAACGCTGGTCGTCGTTCACTGCTACAGGGACTCCGATTCCATGATTCGAATTATTTCTGCACGAAAAGCAACCAGGAAGGAGGTCAGATTTTATGAAGAAGGAATATGACTTCGCCAAATTGAAAGAACGGAAGAATCCCTACGCCGGCAAGAAAAAGGCCGTGGGAATCAACTTGAGTCCGCAGGTTGTGGACTATTTCAAAGGCCTGGCGGATGAGACCGGCCTTCCTTACCAGAAGTTGATCGATCTTTATCTTCTCGACTGCGCCAAGAAGCGCAAGAAACTCACCATGAAGTGGGTGGCGTAGCGCAGATTCCGTGGCGGGTCGCGCATCCATAAAGCAGCAAGGCGCCTTTGAGTGGCCTACTCTTTGCGGTTTTGCTCTTCGCAAAGAGTGGGTCCGTTCTTCGCTTCGCCGGGTGCACCACACCAGCCGCTTTTGCTCGTGTAGCGAAAGTTTTTGACGGCTTCCGCCGTATCTCAGGCTAAACTCCCACAAGGGAGGACCCATGCCCTCGACCAACAACCCCGGGAGAGTCGCCGGACTCTGGTACCTGCTCCTCGTCCTCGGCGGCCCCCTCCGCCTCATCTACATTCCCAGCAAGCTGTTCGTGCATGGCAACGCGGCCGCCACGGCCAGCAACATCGCCGCTCACGAATGGCTCTTCCGTTTCGGCATCATCAGCGACCTGTTCGGCGCGGTCATCTTGATCTTTCTCACCCTGGCCTTTTACCGCTTGTTCAAGGGAGTGGACCAGAACCTCGCGGTGCTGGTGGTCATCTTCGGGGGCGTGATGCCGGCCCTCATCAACTTCGTCGGTGTAGTGAGCGACGCCGCTGCCCTGACGCTCGTGCGCGGAGACGATTTCCTGTCCGTATTCGACAAGCCTCAGCGCGACGCCCTGGCCATGCTGTTCCTCCGCCTGCGTCACCATCAAAACACTGCTGCCGAGATCCTTTGGGGTCTATGGCTTTTCCCCTTGGCGATCCTCACGTATAGGTCGCGCTTCCTGCCCCGCTTCCTGGGCGTCTGGCTCACCATCAACGGCTTCGCCTATGTGATCCTCAGCTTTACGGGCTTACTAGTACCGCAATACCAGGACAAGGCGTTTATCCTCTCCCAGCCCGCCCTCTTCGGGGAACTGGCGTTCATGCTGTGGCTCGTGATCAAGGGCGCCAAGCCGCCAGCCCCGGCCGTCGCAGCCTCGTCGCCGCCGGCCGGCTAGGCTGCATTCTCGGCCCTCCGCGCGTGCCGTCTGCCGCGATTCCATCCTGCCTGGTTGTAGGGTTGACAGCAGGGCGTTAGAAACTGTACAGTTCAATTGGGCGAACTGGAGACTTTATGCCTGCACCTAAAACGGCAAAAAACAACGGCCTTGTAATTTCAGCCCTGCATGCGCGGTCAAACTTCGGCCTGCTCTTGCGCAGAGTCGAGAAGGACGGCCGCGGCTTGGTCATTGAGAAGCGCGGCACTCCTAGAGCGATTCTCCTAAGCATTAGGGATTACGTGCGTCTGGCCTCCCCGGAACCGGAGGTTCTAATAGCCATCGGGGAAGAATCAAAGCGGAAGGGTACCACCTCTCTAACGTCAGCGCAGATTGACCGCATCATTAAGGCTGCACGTGCCAAAAAAGCCAAATCCCCAAAGAGCAAGTCGCGGAAATAAAATCCAGCATCTGAGGCCAATGCTTCCTCTTCGATTGGTTCTCGACACCAACATCGTGGCTTCTGCCGCGCTCAAGCCCGACGGGTTGCAGCGCACAGTCCTGCTTCTCGCCATCACGAAACCAGCGCGTTTGTACGTGTCACCGCCGATCCTTTTGGAATACCGGACAGTCCTGGCGCGCCCGGAACTCGGCATTCGGAAAGGGCTCCGCCTTCAACTCCTTCAACTCATTAAGAACCGCGCTCACCTTGTTTCTTCCTCGCAATCGCTTCAAATTACCATTGATCCTGGCGACGATATCTTTCTCGAATGTTCCGATGCCGCCCGCGCTGACTATCTCGTAACCGGCAACCAACGCCATTTTCCAAAATTCTGGAAGAAAACCAAGATCATCTCTTCCCGCGAGTTCATCGATATCATCGCCCCGCATTTGGTTCCATAATCGATCGCGATTTTTTCAATGATCCGAATGGGTGGCCTAGCAGCGGCGCAGTATTAAATCAGCACCAGAGCGGATAAGAGGCGGCGACGAGCCTCTTCGAGCGAAACCGGCTTTACGGCGCCGGAGTCGATGTCGGCCATGCGGCGGACGACTTCTTCGTCCCAGGCCGCTTCAACGGATTCGTCTTGCATGTCGTCCAGGCTCTCGATGAGAGAGTCTGGAGCCCGGCATCCCCGTGGATTTGCTTGAGTCCGCCCTCCCTGAACCTTGCGCATCGCATGCTATCATGATAGCATGGGAGACATGGCGCAGCTCATTGTTCGGAAGCTTGAGAACGAAGTGAAAGACAAACTGAGTCGGCGAGCGAAGCGGCACGGGCGAAGCGTCGAAGAGGAAGTGCGTGAAATCTTGCGCGATGCCACCAAGCGCGAAGGCAAAACGAGCAGGCTGCTGGGAACGGAAATCGCCCGGCTCTTCCGTCGCGCCGGGCTTAAGCCAGGCGAGGAAATTCGCGAGCTGCGACAGATCGAGATCCAACCAGCGGATTTCGAAGAATGATCGTTCTCGATACAAACGTCATCTCCGCCCTGATGCGCAAGGACCCGGAAAAGCCCGTTGTGAGCTGGCTGGACGCGCAGCCTTCGGCATCCGTTTGGATCACCGCCATCACGGTCATGGAAATTCGCTTTGGCTTGCGGACCATGCCGAAGGGCCGGCGCCAGGATGCATTGCTCAGGTTGTTCGAGCTGCTGCTCAAAAACATGATTGAAGGGCGCATCGCTTCCTTTGACGCCGGCGCCGGAATTCATGCCGCGGAGTTGATGGCCCAGCGAAAGCGCGCGGGCCGGCCGGCGGAGGTGCGCGACACCATGATCGCCGGGATTGTTCTGGCAAACCGTGCGACGCTGGCGACGCGCAACACACAACATTTCAAGGATTTGCCACTCACCGTGATTAACCCCTGGGAGATTTAGGGCCAGCGCGGGCCGATCTCTATCTTCTCGACTGCCCCAAGAAGCGCAAGAAACTCACCATGAAGTGGGTGGCGTAGCGGCCGCGTGCCACACCCTCGCTCTACGGATGTTCCTGACGCTTGATCCAATCCCATGCCTCGCGAGGTAGCCAGCCACGACGCTCGTTGCCGAGTTGCCAAACGAGCAAACGATCACCGCGTCTTATGTGCGGCCGCAGAGCGTCATATATGTGCTTAGGTGTCTCCTTGGTTGAAACGAGCCAAGCAGACCTCAGGTAGTGCCACCAGGGGCCTTGCGCTTTAAGCGCCTCAAAGAATTCCGGGTAGCTGCCCGCCGGTCCTTTCAGGTCGTAGACGACGATGTGAATCATGATCCTTTCCCTGGCTCCGGCCTGATTACTTCCTCGGGGTCTTCTGGCTCAGACGGTAACTGCTCTAGCTGGTTTGGGAGGATTTCGTGTCCCTCTTCACCAAGTGGTCCGACCTGTCTCTCTCGGATCTCTTGAATTGTTGACCGAGTTGCATTTTGCTTTCGGAAGTAACGGATGAAGAAGTAGAGGGAGAGTACGCCCATTCCGATCGTGACGGAAACAAAAGAAGCTAAGACCTTCGGAGAATCTATTTTGGTCAGTATCAGCGCGATGAGTAGGGTGGTTCCAATCGATGCCGTGTTGGACGCGAACTGAAAATCCTGGCCGACGTCCAACGACTCTCTTTCGATGCTCCGGAGCTCTTGGGCCGTAACATCATATGTCTCCACATGGCTGATCAAATGCCTTCGAAGCGGTACGTTTTCGACGTGCTGGGGTCGGGGGTCAAAGCGCGCCCGTTCAGGCGTGGGATGTTCGGGAGTGCTCATGTTCGAGGGGGCGAGGCCAAGCCGAGAGTATTCAGGTTGTGGAACATTACGTATCCGCAATTCTTGCAAACGATTTGAATCGCCGGGATATAAGCGGGAAACCACGCAGGTGGATTGGTAGCAGGAATTCCTTGAAGTGGAGTTACGGTAATTGCGACTGCATCGACGTTCCAATCGAATGTTTCGCACCGGGGACAGTAGTCGTTCTTGACGTTGCGCTTCTTAAGTTCCTCAAGGGCCCTCTCGACAAGCTTTACAGTCTCAGGCGCGAGTTGATTACTAGATTGGGTCATTGTTTCTCCGGCCTTGCAAGGACAGGCGAAGAATATCACGGCGAGAAGGGTCTGGTCAGACGAATCAATTTGCCGAGGCGGATACGCGGGTGCAGCACACGTGAGCAATTCAAATCTGAGTGCCGCGTCTCCTCTGGCGTTCAAGAGCAGATTTTCACCCTTACGACCACCCCATCCCTTATTTCCCGGTCCGTGACCGCCTCCCGTTGAATGGCGGAAAATAGTGTAACCTGTCGCCATTATGCCGCAACCCACATTGGCCCAGATCGTTTGGGAATATCTAGTAACAATTCTCCATTATTGGTGGGCCCTGCTTCCGGGCCTTGTGATGCCGCTGCGTAACATATACAGGTGGTTCCATCCCAAACACAAGGAATTGGAGATTCCCCATTGGATACGCCTGGGATCAGTTGCAGTTGCGTTTTTTCTGGCTCAATTCCTCGCTTATCGAAACTTAGCGAGAAGCCTCGCCATCGTTATAGAAGAGAAGCGGCAATTCAGCATGGCGCTTAACATAAAAGACATACAACTTGAGGATGCTAGGCACCAAACTAATATGCTGAAAATGCAAAAACCACAGCCGACGCCAGAATCCAAAAATTCTCTTCGGAAGAGAGTAGTCCGACTGACAGATGATCTGGAAGCTCTTGTAAGAGAGCAGAACGCAACCCTGCCGTCACCTGAGCAAGCCCAAACAATGACGCCCGAACAAAAGAACGCCTCCAACCAAGCATTCGACGAAGCAACCAAAAGGATGACGGCCCTCTATCTGAACCAATTCAGATCCAGGACGGTCGGAATCGTCGCCGAACTTAAGGCAAAAGGGCTCATGACGGAATATTGGGACGGCCCCCTGGAGAAAGGAGCAGAATTTCGGCCGCTGGGCGGCGGAGAAATCCATAGGCTGCGAGAGTTGGTCTATCATCTCGACAGTCAGGACAGAGTCATGACAATCACGGGGAATTAGGGGGCGGCGCGTGTGATCCACCCACGGTCTTTTGAGGGTGGAGATTTTCTCCGCACTCCTCAGAAAGGAGGTTCCGGTTGAGAATGACTGTTGAACTTGATCTTCTGCGGAAAACAACAGAAGAGCTTCTTTGTAGCCACGGTGTCTTCGACGTTGACGCCTTCGGCTGGCTGAACGAGGATGATGTTGACCCTGAGTTCGTCGGATACGCCATGTGGGCTCTCAGTCCTCCGTACAATCACGATTTTGAGAGCTGGCAGAATAGTACTCCCCCAGACCGAGCTCCTACAAAAGCCGAACAGCAATTGATGGAATTGGGCCACGACTTCTTTGGCCTGATGAAGACGGCTCGCCACTTCATTGGCCACGCGTTGCTCCATCAACCTGCGGTCGGGCCGCTCCGCATCGAGCCAACAGACTTTGACTTCAGCGAATTCGCCGCTCTTGTCGCACTGACTGCAGCATCCGACCGGCTAAGGGACTTCATCATCGTGACGACCCTCGGGACTACGACCAAGAAGAAAGGTGAATTTGACAAGGCGTGCAACAAACTTCGGGTGTCGAGCTTGGGAGTTGAGGCAGACACGCTAGAAGAAGGATTCAAAGCTATCCGGAAAGTGCGCAAAGCACGAAACAATGCAGTACACGAACTCGCAACCCAGCCCGCGCACGTTCAAAAACACTTGATTACCAGGGACCGCGAAGCCTTCGAAAAGCAACGGTGGCACGCTGCCAGTAATCGAAAAGCGCCGTATGAGGATACAATTCACGAACTAGAACAGCTCGACGCCAAAGAGTTGGCCGACGTGGAGGAGCGGGCAAAATTGCTGTGCGACTGTCACGTAAAGCTCGTCAAAATGGGCGAACTCAGCTTTCGGACCGAACATGACTGGCGGCAACGCCAGAAATCATGACGACCGGATCAAGGAGTTGAGTCGAAGTATCTGCAACGACTATCATCCCTACAGAACGCACTTGCTTTGTAGATGGCGCAGCGTTTCCTCATCTTGGTCCAAGTCTTCAACGCTGTAAGCGTGCTCGTGGATGTTCCGTTGCTTCAAGAAGCCATCAAACTGAAATCGAGATAGGCCAAGGAATTGGCTGGCTTGGTAGTGAGACAGTGCGCCGGAACGGTACCCTTCGATGACCAAAGCCTCGAGGGCTTCACGGCCTGGATTTTGACGTTGGGCCAGGTCGTCCGGGAGCTTGACGGTTATCTCCATAATCGTATTGTACGCCTCGCGCACGAGCCTCGCAAAAGTCTATTGACAACCAGGTCACGACTCTGCTACATTACTCCCGTAAAGTAGTGCGCCTCGCCTTCCGCGAGACTCTCCTTACAACTCAAATCTAACTTTTCTGGAGGCTTCCATGTCCACGAACCACTCCGTTGGCCGTTCTACGGCCACACCCAAAAAGGATCGTTCCGGCCTGTGTGCTTTCACCTTTGCCGATGGCCGCCAATGCCGTACGCCCCGCTCCTCCGGCCATCCGCATCTCTGCTACTACCATGCCAAGAAGGAAGCCGAAGCCCTTATCGCAAAACAGGCCGGTGAGGATATTTCTTCTTTCTTCTCCAAACATTACGTGTCCGCCTGCGATTTAAGTGCCGCCTTAGCTCGGCTCTTCCGCGCCGTCGCTCGCGGTGAGATCAAACCCAAAGCTGCGATGGCTATGGCCTATCTCGGCCAGACTCTGGTTCAAGCCCTTCCCCTCGCCGAGCACGAGTACACTGAGTCCTTCAGCACGAAAGCCTGGCGCGACGCCATTTATTCCTGTTTTCACCGTCCCTCTCTGGTGCCCCAGACAGCCGCCCCAACGGCCCTCTCATCGCGGTCTCCCGCACCCTCGCCTAAGCCTGCCGTGCCGGCGCAACCCGCACCCGCTCCCACTCCGCAACCAACCTCCGCCGAGACGCCATCACCCGCGGCCATTCAACACCCCAAACCGTCCAACACCGATCAGCCTTCCTAGAGGCTGGTCGAATTCACGCCGCATGGTTCCCGCCGGACGTAGCGACGCAATACATTGCGCCCGGGCCGCAACCCGAAGTTGTCGCGGCCGGTCTTCAGACCGGTGAATTTCCGCTTTCGAGGTAACCTCTTTACAATCAACACTTCCAAAACTGACCAAATTTCAGGTCTCTAACTACCTTTAAAATCAACACTTCCAAAAGTGTATCAAAACAAAGGACTTTAACTCCCTTTAGAATGAACACCTACAGAAAACATAGGGGGGGTGGTCCTGTTATGGTTAACCAGCTTATCCGATGAAGGATAAGTTGTCCCGAGCGTTGCGACGAGGGATCCCTCCTCACAGCCGACCAAGGGTGTCCGTCCTGAACGACCACTGGGAGGTGATTGGCCCGGCCGGAAAGGATCCCCTTTCACCTCGACGGGTTGATGTCGGTGGCGGCTTGACCGGAGGATGCTGCGGCTTCGCTTGGCCGCGTCACGTAGACCGCCAGCAACAAACTGGCGCCCAACAGCAATCCCGCGAGATAGTACGGCGCTCCCGGCAGATGGATGCCGTAGCGGGGCGAGATGGCAACCGCGAAAACTTGCGTGAAAAGAACCGGGCCCGCCATACCCGTGACGGCGCGAAGCGAATTGATCGCCCCCTGCAATTTTCCTTGAGAAGTGGGATCAACATGCCGCGCCATCAGCGATTGCATGGCGGGAGCGGCGATGCCCCAGAGCGCAATAAAAGGAATCACGGCGAGCATCATCCAGCCGCGGCTCCCAAGAGCGAACCCCGCGAAGCCGAGCGTGCCAAACATCAAGCCGGAAAGAAGGGCTCGTCGTTCGCCGAAGCGCTTAACAAACGGGCCGACGAGCACGCCGGAAACAACCGCCGCACTCACGCCGACTACTGCTAGCGAGAAACCGACGTCGCGCCTGCTCCACGCGTAGCGATACTCCGTATAAAGCGCCCACATCGACGGAAGCGAATTGTGAGCGAGGTAGTACAGCGTCGTCACCACGGAAAGTCCTGCAAGTTCACGATTCGCGCTGAGAAGTCTTAGCGATCCGAGAGGATTAGCCATATGCCAGGCGCTCTTGGCGCGCCGCTCCGGTGGCAGGGATTCGGGAAGAACGAAATATCCGTACAGCGCATTGCCGAGGCTCAACGCCGCCGCCGCCCAGAAAGGAAAACGCAGATTCATGTTTCCCAGCCACCCGCCAACTGCCGGGCCAATCACAAACCCGAGTCCAAACGCCGCGCTGATCAACCCAAATGGCTTCGCGCGCTCCTCCGGCTTAGTCACATCGGTGACGTAAGCGAAAGCCGTTGACACGTTTGAAGTCGTGATGCCGGAAATAATGCGGCCCACCAAAAGCCATCGCAGCGACGGCGCCAGAGCCATGAAAACGTAGTCGATGCTCAATCCGAAGCACGAAATGAGGATGACCGGGCGGCGCCCAAATCGGTCAGACCACGCGCCAAGCAGCGGCGAAAAAATGAATTGCATCGTGGCCCAGGCGAATCCGAAATAGCCCGTGATGCTCGAAGCGCGCGCGAAATCTCCGCCCTCGAATTGCCGGATGAGATCAGGCAGGACCGGCGCGATGATGCCAAACGCCAGAAAATCAAAAGCTACCATGATCAGGATGAAGGTAAATGCGGCTCGGCCAGCGCTCGGCGCGGGTGTAGTGTTGGGTTCGGCCATCAGAAGCCCAGCCTGTTAGACCTCAAGGATGACGGGAAGGATCAGGGGCCGCTTGGAGGTCTGCTTGTTTATATAGCGCTTGAGGTCCACGCGAATCTTTTCCTTGATGACGCCCCAGTCCGATTTTTCCTCGGCGTTGGATTCCTCGACGGTCTTCATAATCACCAGTCGCGCGCCCGCGATCAATTCCTGGCCGTTGTCGCTCATCAGTCCGCGCGTCACGATTTCCGGATGCGATTCCATTTTACCGGTGTGCTTGTCGATCGCGATGATCGGTACAACGATGCCGTCTTCGGAAAGATGTTTGCGGTCGCGAATCACCACTTCTTCAATCTCTTCGAGCGAGCCCGAATCCACGCAAACGCGGCCCGCCGTCACCGGGTCGCGCCGGTGTGCGCCATCCTCCGTGAATTCGATCGGCCGGCCGTCTTCGACGAGCAGAATCTCGTGTGAAACCGATCCCAGTTGGTGCGCCAGCGCGGCGTGCCGGAAGAGATGCCGGTATTCGCCGTGTACGGGAATGAAATATTTCGGCTTCACGAGCTGCAGCAAAAGTTTTTGCTCTTCCTGGCTGGCGTGGCCGGAAACGTGGATCGTGCCCGCTGAATTGTCGTAATAGACCAGCGCGCGCCGACGGAACATGTGATCCAGCATCCGGAATATGGATTTTTCGTTTCCCGGAATAATGCGCGCGGAGAGAATGACGCTGTCGTTTTCATCCACGGAAACGAAGCGGTGATTGTCCACCGCGATTCGCGAGAGCGACGACATCGGCTCCGCCTGGCTGCCGCTGGCCAAAATAATGATGCGCTTGGGATCGAATCCGCGAATGTCTTGGGGCCGCACCACCATTCCGTCGGGAATGCGCAGCAGTTCGAGCGAGTGCGCGATTTCTACGTTGTCGACCATGCTGCGCCCGACGAACGCCACTTTGCGGTTCACGCGTGAAGCAATGTCAATGACCTGCTGAATGCGATGAATGGACGAAGCGAAGCACGACAAAATCACTCGCCTCGGCGCCGAGCGGCACAATTCTTCGATGCGCGGAACGATGGCTCGCTCCGAAGGCGTAAACCCGGGGCGCTCCACGTTCGTCGAATCGCTGAATAGCGCCAGCACGCCCTCGTTTCCATACTTGGCGAACGAGTGCAAATCGAAGGGCGCTCCGCCCACGGGGGTCTGATCGATTTTGAAATCGCCCGTGTGGATGACCACGCCGAGCGGCGTGCGAATCGCCAGCGCCACGCAATCCACCGTGCTGTGCGTCACGGAAATGAATTCCACTTCAAACGGCCCGATCTCCACCATGCGGCCCGGTAGCACTTCGCGAAGCGTGGTCGAATCCAGAAGCCCCGCTTCATCCAGGCGTTTTTTGACGAGTGCGAGAGTAAAACGCGTTCCATACACCGGAACATTCAAGTCGCGCAGGATATACGGCAGCGCACCTATGTGATCTTCATGGCCGTGCGTCAGCACGATCGCGCGGACATGCGCGCGGTTCTGTTTCAGATAGGTGATGTCGGGAATGACCAGATCGACGCCGAGCAATTCGGATTCCGGGAACATCATGCCCGCGTCGATGACAATGATGTCGTCGCCGAGACGCAAGACCATCATGTTCATGCCGAATTCGCCGAGACCGCCGAGAGGAATAGCTGTGAGGGATTGCGAAGTCTTGCTCAATGACGCGTCAACTCCGGGACGCAAACGAGAATCGTATCACAGGAAGTGATTGGCGGCCGGTGACTCGTGACTAGTGACAAAGAGCAACGGAAGCCGGAAAACTCAATGATGGCTATCGCCGCTGAAAAGATGGGCGATGGAAACGAGAATCACGGCGCCCAGCGTGGCGGCGGCGAGGGAGTACCAGAAGCCGCCGCCGAAAATCCTCAATTGCACGAAAATCCACCCGCCGATGAAGGACCCCACGATTCCAAGAATAATGTCCGTGATGCAGCCGAAGCCTCGGCCGCGCGCGATTTTTCCTGCCAGCCAGCCGGCGATCAGGCCGATCAGCAGCCATCCCCAGAATCCGTGAGGGACTGCAATCCAGATACCTCGGACCTGGCTCATGGTAATCAGTGAGAGTGCGGACATTCGGCCTCCTGGCACATTTGCATGCAACTGGGCAATCGTTGTGCAGCAGTCTATCAAATCTTCAGGCACAACTCTTCGCGGAAGTCGCGCCCGGCGAGTGCAGGAACGAACCCACGAAAAAAAACCTAACCTGTGGCGGGCTGTTGTTGCGTCATGCAGTGCAGCGTGCCGAGTCCAAGCACGAGATCGCGGCAGGCAATCCCAGCCACTTCGCGATCTGGAAATAAACTCGCCAGAGTATTCAGCGCGACGCGATCGTTTGAATCGTTGAAAGTGGGCACGATCACGATCTTGTTGGCGATGTAAAAATTCGCGTAACTCGCGGGAAGCCGCTGCCCGTCGAAGTAAACCGGCGCGGGCATCGGCAATGTCTCGACGCGAAGCGGATTGCCATCTTGACCTTTCATCGTTTGCAACAAAGCAAGATTTTCTTGCAGCGGGGCATAGTTCGCGTCCTTCGGATCATTCTCCACGATGGTCACGACCGTTGACGGATTCACGAAGCGCGTCAGGTCGTCCACATGGCCGTGGGTGTCGTCGCCGGCAATTCCATTTTTCAGCCAAAGAACATTGGTCACGCCTAAATATTCGCGGAAGACTTGTGCGTAATCTTCTTTCGTGAAACCCGGATTTCTCTCCTGCACTTTGCTCAGGAGGCATTCTTCCGTGGTGAGAAGTGTTCCGCGGCCGTTCACGTCAATGCTGCCGCCTTCCAGGACGACGCGGCGGCCCTTGTGAACGGGCTGCCAAACGCGGTGCTTCAATTTCTGATTTACTTTCGTGACGGCGACCGCATCCCTTTTGTGATTCGCGTATTTCGCCCAGCCGTTGAACACGAAATGGCTGTAGGCCACTTCACCGGCTTCGCTTCGCACGCAAATAGGGCCGGAGTCGCGCATCCAGCCGCGATCGGTAGGGATGCGAAAAAAATCCACGGCGTCGAGATTGGCGCCGGACTTTTTCAGGATCGTTCGTACGCGCGATTCGGAGTCGCGATTTTCCACGAGCAGAAACACGCGCTCGACCCTCGACAAATGCCGCACGATTTCCGCAAACGCCCACGGAATGGGCGCAAATTTTCCGGGCCAGTCGGTTAGCTCGTGCGGCCAGCCGAGCCAGGTCGCTTCGTGGCGTTCCCATTCGGCGGGCATGCGGAAGCCAAGAGCGTGGGGCGTTTTGGATTGCGATAGCGTTTTCATTGGGAAAAAGA
>Ga0209648_10001429_pt1 | contig 19283 bp, 17 predicted proteins | sample GraSoi2013_115cm_FD_185830 | JGI IMG/M metagenome (GOLD analysis project Ga0209648, IMG submission 185830) | Grasslands soil microbial communities from the Angelo Coastal Reserve, California, USA - Sample 9_17_2013_115cm (SPAdes) (version 2) | ecosystem: Environmental > Terrestrial > Soil >...
CGGACTTACTCCGCGGTAGCGTGGACGAGCTGATCGTCGTGCCGCTGCCCCACTGGCGCGGCCCGGGCGACGTGTTCCACCTCATGTCGCTCGTGAGCCCGATCGACCGCGACCTCTTCCTCGTGTACGCGCCCCTCGTCCCCGTCCCGTTCCGCGAGGCCCTCCTCGCCCGGGGTATCGAGCTCGTCAGCGTGCCCGATGCCGAGTTCGCGACGCTCGGTTGCAACGTGCTAGCCCTGGCCCCGCGCGAAGTGGTCATGGTCGCCGGGAACCCCGAGACCCGGACCCGCCTCGCGCGCGCGGGCGTGACCGTGCACGAGTTCTCGGGGCAGGAGATCTGTTTGAAGGGCGGCGGCGGCCCTACCTGCCTCACCCGCCCGCTCGAACGGGTGCCGCGCTAGCCCCGCAAGCCCGGCGGCGCCCCACGCAACCGGTTGCCTATCGTATATTCGACGAACCCCGTCATAGGGAGGGCCGTATGTCGAGGACCATCCTGACAGCCATCGGGTTGATCGCGCTTGCCGCGTGTGGCGGCGGCGATAAGCCGGCGACCCCGAGTCGTCCCAAGGCCCCCGCCACGACGTCGACGCAGCGGGTCGCGAGCAGGTCCAAGTCCGCGGCGAAGGGCTCCCAGAAGTCGAAGGGCGCGCCGAAAAAGAAGAAGGCGACCGCGCGGCCCGACACGACCACTAAGCGCAGCCCGCTGACGAACTAGGGCGGCGGCGGGTTCGGCCGACAGCGCGCAGCCCGGCCCGCTACACGCGCCGCAGCTTCCAGCGACCGCGCCGGAAGATCAGCGCGCTCACGACCGCTACCGTCGAGAACGCGATCGTGACCGCGAGCGCCACGCCTCGCGGCCCGAGCCCGGCGCGGCGTGCGAGCCAGTAGGCGAGCGGCAGCTCCCAGAGCCAGAAGCACACCAAATTGATCAGGGTCGGCGTGAGCGTGTCTCCCGCCCCGTTGAACGATTGAGTGATCACCATCCCGTAGGCGTAGAACAGGAAGCCGTAGCTGATCACCCGTAGGCACAGCACGGCGACCGGCGCGACCAGTGGGTCTTGCGTGAACAGGCGCACGATCGGCCCGGCACACAGCACGAACACCGCGCCCACCGCCCCCAGGAACAGCATGTTGTAGAATCCCGCGAGCCAGACGGCCCGCTCGGCGCGGTCCGGCTTGCCGGCGCCCAAGCCCTGCCCCACGAGCGTGGCCGCGGCGTTCGCGAGCCCCCAGGACGGCAGGAGCGCGAACACGATGATCCGGATCGCGATCGTATAGCCGGCCACCGCTTCGGATCCGAAGCTCGAAATGATGCGTACCAGCCCGATCCAGCTCGCCGTGCCGATCAGCACCTGCAGCGTACCGGTCCCCGAGAGACGCAGCACGGTCCGCATCACGGCCGGCTTGAGGGCGACCTGCGGGCGTCGGATCACCACGCGCGCGTCGCCGCGCCACAGCCGGTACAGCTGATAGGCGACACCCGTCCCGCGTCCGATATTGGTCGCGATCGCGGCGCCGGTGACGCCGAGCCGGGGGAACGGGCCGACCCCGAAGATGAGGCAGGGGCCGAGCACGATATTGATGGCGTTCGCAAGCCACAGTACCCGCATAGCGATGGCCGCGTCGCCCGCGCCACGGAAGATCGCGTTCACGAGGAAGAGGAGCGTGATCGTGACACAGCCGCCGAGCATGACCCGGGCGTAGCTCGACCCCAGGGCCAGGACCGCGGGTGTAGCACCCATCGTCGCGAGCAGGCGCGGGGCGAGCCATACGCCCAGGCCGCCGATCAGCGCGGCCGCGAGCACGCCCAGCACGATGCCCTGCACCGCGGCCTCGGCCGCCGCAGCGGGATTCCCCTCGCCGATGCGGCGCGCCACCATCGCGGTGACACCAATCGAGAGCCCCATCGCCGCCGTATAGATCAGCGTGAGAAGCGATTCCGTGAGCCCCACGGTGGCCACGGCGTCGGCGCCCAAGTGCGCCACCCAGAACACGTCCGCCACCGCGAAAACGGACTCCATGATCATTTCCATGACCATCGGGATGGCGAGGAGCAGGATCGCCTGGCCGAGGGGGCCGGCGGTGTAATCGTGGCGCGACCCGCGCATCGCCTGGCGCACCGTGGCCCACCAGCCCTGGGTAGGGCCCACGTGCTCGGTCGCCTTGGTAGAAGATTCCGTCACGTCGTTTCTCCGTTTCCGGCTGCGGTATCGCGTTCCCGCGTCTCAGAAAACCGATCGCCCCGCCTGCGGGCTGACACAGGTGGGGCGATCGGTGGACGCGCGGGAACCAGTGGAGTGGATTAGTCTCGCTTCGGCGCCTCGAACCGAGCCAGCCTGTGCCGCACGACCTGCGATCCCCCTCGGACGGCGGGGATCGGCGTGACGGTGACGAAGCTGCGGCGCATAGGCTCAGGACTCCAGCGCGGGGTGGTTCTCTCGTTCGGCGAGCAAGCTATTCCACGCGGCCGACCATGTCAACGGCGCTCTTCGTCGCGGTAGATCCGCACCACGATCTGGCCGTCGGGACCGACATGGCCGCGGTACATCCCCTCGCTGTTGAACGTCGTGACGAAGTGGCCGTCACGATCGAGCGCGATGACGCCACCCTCTCCCCCTTGAGCCACCAACTTGCGCATGACGACGCTGTCGGCCGCCGCGGCGAGCGTCTCTCCGCGGTAGAGGAGGCGGGCGCAGATGTCATACGCGACCACGTTGCGCATGAAGAACTCCCCCACGCCCGTGGCCGACACCGCGCAGTTCGCGCTCGCGTAGGTGCCGGCCCCGATGATCGGCGCGTCGCCGATCCGACCCCAGCGTTTGTTCGTGATTCCCCCGGTCGAGGTGCCGGCGGCAAGGCGTCCGGCCTGGTCCAGGGCCACCGCACCGACCGTGCCGTGTACCTTCGCCGCGGCCTTGGCGCGTTGTAGCTCGTCCCAGCGCCGCTGCGTGAAGAAGTAGGACCGGGGTACGAGCGCCATCCCCTGCTCCTTGGCGAACGCTTCGGCCCCATCCCCCGCCAGCAGGACGTGCCCGGAGCGCTCCATCACGAGCCGCGCGAGCGCGATCGGGTGCTGGATGTGCCGCACCCCCGCCACGGCCCCGGCGCGCAGCGACGCGCCATCCATGATCGCCGCGTCGAGCTCGTTCGTGCCCGCGTTCGTAAACACGGCGCCCCGCCCCGCGTTGAAGAGAGGCGACTCCTCCAGCACCGTGATGGTCGCCATCACCGCGTCGAGGCTCGCGCCGCCGCCGCGCAGGACGTCGTACCCCGCGCGGATCGCCTCCGTCAGCGTGGCCCGATAGGCCGAGTCCTGGGCCGGGGTCATCTCGCCGCGGCGGATGGTGCCGGCGCCGCCATGCACGACCAGGAAGAACTGGGCGTGCTGGATTGCCGGGCCGCGCGGGGCGAGGCTCCCGCTGGGGAGCAAGGCGAGCGCTCCAGCGAGCGCGAGCACGGCGGTGTTCGAAGGTGCGAAGCGATGGCGGGGCATCGGCTGCCCTCAGAAACAGGGGGACTCGCTCGCCGCGGGTCTCGAGCGAGCGGGCACGCACGGCGCGGGGCTCCTCAGGTGTCTCCGGGGACGGGTCCGCGCAGCCCGGCCGTGACCTCACCTACGAGCGGGATGACCTCCGCCGCAAAGCGCTCCATCTCCTCGTACTGCGGGCTGAACTGCAATAGCAGCAGGTCCACGCCCACCCGCTCGAATTCGCGGATCCGCTCCGCGATCTGCTCGGGCGTGCCCACGAGCCCCGCGCGGAGCCCGCGGTTCGAGACCGAGTAGTCCTCGAGACTGACCTGCTGCTCGAGCTGCGTGTTGGCGAGCCAGTCCTGATAGTTCGCGTATCCGGCGGCGCTCTGACGCACGTCGGTGATGCGAGCAACCTCGCGGCGCGCCGCCTGCTCCGACGCGGCGCACACCACGTAGCCGGCGACGCCGAACGTCAGCGGCCGACCGTCGTGGCGTGCCCGGCGCGCCCGCAGGTCCGCCACCTTCGCCGCCACCCGCTCGGGTGGATCGCCATGCATGAGGTAGGCGTCACACGCGCCGGCGATGAGCTCCTTCGCCGCCTCGGACTCTCCCCCCGCATACAGCGTCGGCCGGGGGCGGGCCACTGGTTTCGGCTCGAGGATCGCGTCCTCCACGTGGTAGTACCGACCGGCGAAGCTGAAGCGCGGCTCGGACCACATCCCGCTCACCACCCTCAGCCATTCGGCCGTGCGCGCGTAGCGATCGTCGTGCCGATCGAACTCCACGCCGTATTGCCGCGCCTCGGTCGCCCACCACGAGGACACCACGTTCAGCGTCACCCGGCCGCCGCTGATGTGATCGATGCTCGCCGCCTGCTTGGCGAGCAGCGCCGGGGGATGGAACGTGGGCCGGACCGCCACCATGAGCTCGAGCCGCTCGGTCACGGCGGCGAGCGCCGCTGTCGTGGTCCAGGCGTCGAGCGCCGGGGCCTCCGGACCCTTGATGTCGTTCAGGTTCAGCTCGGCGATGAGGGTCACGTCGAAACCGATCTGCTCGCTGCGCTGCGCCAGGCGGCGCACGTAGGCCCAGCTCGCCTCCATCTGCTCGTCTGGTACGTTCCGCAACCACCCGCCGAACACGGGCAGCCAGTATCCGAAGCGCATCGTCAGCTTGCCTCGCGCTCGAGGTAGTCCACCAGGCGCGCAAACGGATCGAACCCGACCACCCGCGGCGCGTCGGCCACGAAGTTCGACAGGGCGTTGATGTCGTAGAAGTAGCGTTGGCCGTCCCGCTCGTCGACCAGGTACTCGACGCCCCCGACCTCGATCTGGGCCGCCGCCATGAGGCGTTCCACCTGCGCCACGATCTCCGGTGGCGGCGCGTAACCCTCGACCCGGAGGTTGTTCTTGGGTGCGTCCACCGGGCACGCCGCCCGCACCAGCTCGGCGCCGCCCACAGTCTGGCACACGTCGGCGGGGCAGAGATTGAAACTTTCGCCCGACGTATAGATGCGGATGGCATATAGAAACCGCCCGCCCAACACCTCCACGCGCACGATGCGCTGGTCGGCCGCTGGGATGTACTCTTGCACGAGCGCGGTGTGATCGATCCCGAGCTCGAGCGCGTTGGCGCGCGCCGCCTGCGCCAGCTGCTCGGGCGTCTCGAAGCGCCGCACCCCTGCCCCCGAACCGCCGATGTTGGGCTTGAGCACCACCGGAAAGCGCAGCCCCCGCGCGGCGTCCGGGGCCTGCGCCGGGTGGTTGATGACCCGCGCCCGCGGGAAGGGCAGTCCCAGGTCCTGGAGCAGCGACAGCTGCAACGCTTTTGACGTCTCGGTGACGTAGGCGTCGTAGCCATTGATCACTCGCACGCCGTGGCGCCGGAGGTGCGCCAGGTAGTGCAGCGTGTAGAAGATCGCGTTGCCCGCGCCCCGCAGGTACGCGGACGGACTCATGCGGTTGAAGACAAGCGCGTAGGAGGGCCGGCCGTCGCTCGCATCGAACCGGTGGCTCGCGGCGTCGAGGCGCACGTAGGGCACCGCGCGACGGTCGAGCTCCTGGAACAGCGGCCGGAACCAGTCGGGGTGCTCGTGGTAGATGGCGATGGGGCGTGCGGTCGTGGCACTCATCCGATGGTTCGTTTCCTCACGTGAGCGCCACGCCGCCGAGGGCCAGCGCCTCGCAGACCGCCCGATCCACGGCGGCGAGCAACTCGGGTGCCGCCTGGCCATCGGTGAACTGTGCGCTCGTGCCATAGACACCATTCGCCACCACCGTGGCGCCGAGGCTCGCGAACAGGGGCCGCACGCCGTGGTCCAAAGCGAGGGCGTGGCCCCGGTCGTGACCGGTGACAATCGGAATGGCGATCTTGCCCACCAAGCCATCCTGCGGCAGCAAGTCGAAGAACACTTTTAAGAGTCCACTGTAGGTCGCGCGGTAGACCGGCGTGCCAGCCACGACGAACCGGGCCCGGGTCGTCCGCTCGAGCGCCGCGGCCACGGGCGGCGCCGCCCCCCGGCCGAGCAGCGCATCCGCGGGCAGCGTGGCGAGGTCGACGAGCTCGGTGCTCGCGCCTTGGGCCGCGAGCCGGTCCAGCGCGTACTGGACCAGCAGGCGCGACTTGGACGTCGCCCCGGGGCTGCCCGAGATGCCAACCGCCGCAAGCCGCGCGTTCGACTCCCCCACGTCGGTCCTCCCGCGAAACAGAGCGGCCGCGACACCGTGCGGGGATCGCGGCCGTGGTGTGCGCCTGGGCGCTCCCAAGCCTGCGCGCCCTACGCCACGATCACGCAACTCCACTCGGAACGGCTGAGCGGCGGGCGGCACCATGCGAGGGTCGGCGCGACAGAGTGACGCATCGTTCGTTGGCAACCTATCCCGAGCGCACGGACGAGGCAAGGTCTTTGAGGGGCGCCGCGTACGCGTGAATCGCCGGGGTACGAGCGGGCGGCGTTGCCGCGCTGCCCTTCACACCCGCGACGTTCCCGACTCAGCGTCGTGCAAGTAGCGCAGCACGGCGTCGACCTCGGCGCGCAGGTCCTCGAGCTCGGTTCCCCCTCGTTGGGCGTTGCCTTTTTTCGCGGCGACTTCCACCGCCTGGAGCAACACCGCAAGCCGGTGCGCTCCAATGGTCACCGCCGCTGACTTGAAGGCGTGTGCCGCCCGCTCGATCGCCCGAGGGTCAGCCGCTTGGAACGCCTTCGTGAGCGCGTCCAACCGGCTCGGGGCATCGGCGACGAAGGTCTTCAAGATCTCCCCGATCGACTCCTCCACGCCCGCTTGGCACAGCGACTCTCGGAATGCCGCCAAGTCGACCGGATCGGAGCGGGTGGCCGACTCGCTCCCCGTCGCGGATGCGGCGGCAGGATCCATCCAGCCCTCGACCGCCATGAAGAGGTGACGGGCCTTAAACGGCTTGCTGAGATAGTCGTCCATCCCTGCCGCGAGGCACCGCTCCTTGTCCCCAGCCGAGGCGTGGGCGGTCACGGCTACGATGCGCAGTCCCGCTCCGGCAGGCGACGCGCGGATCGCCCGCGTGGCTTCCAGGCCGTCGAGCTCCGGCATCTGGATATCCATCAGGACTACGTCGTAGTGTTCGCGGGCCACGGCGTCGAAGGCTTCCCGGCCGTTGCCGACGACGTCCACGTGATGACCGCGCTTGCGGAGCATCGCGGCGGCGACCTGCTGGTTAATCGGGTTATCCTCGGCGAGGAGGAGCTTGAGCTGGCGCCGCGACTCCCGGACGGTGTGCCGCGTAACGACGTCCGCGACCCCCGCCGGCTTCTCGCTCCCGAGGATGAGGCTCACGGCCTCGAGCAGATCGAAGCGCGAAATCGGTTTCGTGAGGTAGCCTTCGATCCCCAGTTCCCGGCAGCGTTGCGCGTCGCCCCGTTGACCCGCCGACGTCAGCATGCAGAGGCGGACGCCCGCCAGGGCGGGATCTACCCGGACCCACGCGGCGAGCTCGAAGCCGTCGTGGTCCGGCATCTGCGCGTCGATGATGGCGAGATCAAATGGCGCGCCTTGCGCCTGGCCGGCGCGGAGGGCCGCGAACGCGGGCTCGGCGCCCGATGTCTCTTGGATCGCGATCCCCGCCTCCGCGAGCACCTCGCGCAGGATCCCGCGGTTGGTCTCGTTGTCGTCGACCACCAGGACGCTGCCGTGCTGCACCTGCTTGAGTGACAGGGGCGGCTGTAGCGCGGACTCGAGCGGCAGTGCCAGGGCGAAGGAGAACTCGCTCCCGCGCCCCAACTCGCTGACGACGACCAACTCGCCGCCCATCAAGCCCACGAGCCGGCGCGAGATCGCGAGCCCCAGCCCGGTCCCGCCGTACCGTCGCGTCATCGAGACGTCAGCCTGAGTGAATTCTTGGAAGATTTGCTCGCGTTGCCCGGGCGCGATCCCGATGCCGGTGTCCCGGACCGCAAACCGCACCCGCGCCGCGCCGTCGCTGCGCTCGAGCGCCCGCGCCGAGAGGACGATCTCGCCCGCCGCGGTGAACTTGATCGCGTTGCCGATCAAGTTTACGAGCACTTGCCGCAGGCGCGTGGGGTCGCCACGGACGACGCTGGGCACGTCGGCCTGCAGATCCGCCATCAATTCGAGCTGCTTCTTCTCCGCCCGCACCGCGAGCAGGCTGACGACCGAGTGGAGGAGCTTAGGAAGATCAAACGCGATCGACTCCAATTCGACATGCGCGCCCTCGAGCTTCGAGAAATCCAGGACGTCGTTCAGGATCGTGAGCAACCCCTCCGCGGAGCCGTGCACCAGTTCCAGCTGGCGACGCTGTTCCAAGCTGAGCTCGGTATCGAGCACCAACTCGGTCAACCCGAGCACCGCGTTCATGGGCGTGCGAATCTCGTGGCTCATATTCGCCACGAAGGCGCTGCGGGCGCGGGCGGCTTGCTCGGCCACATCCCGTGCCTGACGGATCGCCTCCTCGGCCTGTTTGCGTTCCGTAATGTCGAGCCACACGCCGAACACCTCTGCCGGCCGTCCGATCGCGTCACGCTGCATCCGCGCGGAGTCGTGCACCCAGTAGTAGGCCCCGGATTTGTGCTGGAAGCGGTATTCCGTTGTGAGATGGCCCTGCGCCACCAGGGCCGGCAGCGCGCCCAACACGCGGCTTCGGTCCGCGGGATGCAAGTGATCCACCCACCAGGTCGGTGCCAGCGCTTCGACGGGGTCGTATCCCATCACCCGGCCGATGTTCTCGCTCACCCAGCTCGGTCGGAAATCATCGCCCACCATCTCGGCGGCGTACGTCACGGCAGTGCTCGCCGCGAGGACTTGCTGCATCCGTAGCTCACTCGCCTGCAGCGCTCGCGCCTGGGCTGACAAGCGCCGATCCAAGAGCGATGTCCCGATCGCCAGGGCGAGCACGGCGAATGTCGAGCCAGCGACCGCCGCCGTGCCCAGCGACGAGATGGACAGGGCGTAGCGCAGCTCCGGCAGCACGGCGGAGGGGACGAAGTGGGCGGCGGCCATGCCGGTGTAATGCATCGCCGGAATGGCGGCGCCCATGACCAGCATGCTCGCGAACCGCCGCCAATCCGCGGCGCTGATCGTGTCGGCGCGCAGGTGGAAGGCGAGCACGAGGGCGACCAGAGAGACAACGATCGCAATCACGACCGAAAGGGTGAACACGATCGGGTTGTAGGTGAGCGTCGCGGGCATCCGCATCGCGGCCATGCCCGTGTAGTGCATGGTCGCGATCCCGACACCCATGACCGCGCTGCTCAGGAGCAGCCGGCCGATCCCTAGGGTCTCGCGGCTGACCACGAACAGGGCCACGGCCGACGCGAAGATCGCAGCGAGGAGCGACAGGAGTACCGTGGGGACAGCGTAGAGCACGGGCACTGGCAGTGAAAACGCCAGCATCCCGACATAGTGCATGGACCAGATGCCGAGACCCATCGCGAACGCACCGCCGGCGAGCCACCACGCCCGGGCCCGACCGCGCGCGGCCGTGACCCGACCGGCGAGGTCGAGGGCGGCGCCCGAGGCAACGGTGGCGATGACCACGGAGAGAGCGACGAGCCCCAGGTTGTAGTGACCCCGAAGCGCCACATCGGCCGGAGTCATGAACCCTCCCTAGCGGGGTGACCGACGCCGCCCATGGTCATGGCGCGGTGGGCGCGAGCCGGCGCGTGCGCATCGCTGGCGGCGCGCGATTGGTGAGGAGCAAGCCGATCGAGCCGTGGCTCGTCCCAGTAAGCCCGCCTTGGGGTCCGCGGCACAAAAGTATTCCCGTGCTGCCTCAGTGCCCGATGAGCGTCGGCGACTCGGGCCGGAAGCGAAAAGGAAGGGTTCCGCCAGCACGTCGGATCCGGCAAGGGCCTACTTCGCTCCTCGGTGCCCTGCACGCCGTGCCGCCGGGCGCTGGCACCACTCCCGAAACTACCGCGACCCCTCCTGACCCGGTAGCCCACAGGCGGTGAGACTGAACGGCGGCGGAACTTCGCGGGCCGGGGTCGGCGTTTTCTCCTCGTGCAAGGGAGAGTCTGAGTACTAGGGGGGAGCCATCATGTCGATTCGGCCGATCAAGCGTATCGTGCAAGCGCAACCGACGATCGAGGGCGCGGGCGTGCACTTGCGGCGTGCGTTCGGGTTTGGGGACACGAAGGAATTCGATCCGTTCCTCTTGCTCGACGACTTCCGCAACGAGAACCCGGCGGACTACCTGGCGGGATTCCCGTGGCATCCGCATCGCGGGATCGAGACCATCACCTATGTCCTCGCGGGCTCGGTTAGTCACGGTGACAGCCTGGGGAACGCGGGCAGCCTCGGGGCCGGTGACGTCCAGTGGATGACCGCAGGAAGCGGGATTCTTCATCAGGAGATGCCCCACGGCGATCCGAAAGGGCGGATGCACGGGTTCCAGCTGTGGGCGAACCTGCCGTCTTCCCTGAAGCTGACGCCGCCGCGCTACCAGGACATCGGGGCCGGCGCGATCCCCGAGGTGACGGACGACGACGGCACGCGTGTGCGGGTGATCTGCGGTAGCTTCTGGGGCAAAACGGGTCCGGTGGAGGGCGTGGCGGCCGACCCTCGCTATCTCGACGTCTGGGTCCCACCGGGCCGCCGGAAGTCCTTGCCGGTCGAAACCTCACGTCACGCCTTCGCCTATGTGTTCGAGGGCAGTGGTGCGTTCCGGGACGCGTCGGCACCGGCCGGCGTGCGAACGGAGCAGGTGGGACCCGTCCTCGACGCGGGCGGCCCGGGCGCGCCGACCAGCCCGGCGGCCCTCGCGGAGGCGCAGAACCGCTCGCTCATCCTATTTGACCGCGGAGACGCAGTCGCCGTCCAGGCAGGAGAGGCGGGCATCCGCTTCCTGCTCGTATCCGGCAAGCCGATCGAGGAGCCGGTCGCGTGGTATGGTCCCATCGTGATGAACACGCCGGCCGAGTTGCAGCAGGCCTACGCCGAGCTGCGCGACGGGACCTTCATTCGAGAGGGTTCGGGTCGGAGTGGGGGAAGGTAAGCATCACGCTCGAGCGCTCCGGCGGCGCTCGGGGCGTCATGCCCCGGGGCAGAGCGCGTTAGGCCGACATCTTGCGCAACTCCGCGTCAACGCGCTCGCGCGCCACCGCCTCACCCAAGGAATCGAAGATTTCGCGGGCGCGCTCGAGGTAGGCGCGCGCTTCCTCGCGCTGCCCTACACGCTCGCGGAACAGGCCGTACTCGAGGTAAACTTGCGCTTCGGCGGCCGGGGTGCGGTCGAGCAGCTTGGACAGTTCAATCGCCTGCTCGAAAAAGACAAAGCCCGTTTCGTCGTCCTGCGCTCCGCGCAATCGTCCCATCAAGGTGTAGATCTCCGTCAGCCGCCGCGTGAGGTTGCCGGCGATCGCCAGCTGTTCCGCGCGCCGCAGCTCCTCGTCGGCCTCGAGCAAGCGGCCCGCCGCGAGCTGCAATTCGGCGAGGCTAATGCGGATCGATAGCTCGAGGGCCGCATCGCGGGGTCCCCGTTGCACCCAGGCGAGGGCCTCGCGGTAGGCCGCCGCCGCGGCCCCATGGCGCCCGAGCTCGGCATCGAGCTGGCCCTGCGCGCTCAGCACGCGAGCCACCTCCTCGGGCGCCCCGGCCGCTTCGAGCCGCTCGCGGGCACGACGCAAGTGCTCCCCGGCCGCGGCGACGTCGCCCTGCTTGCGGGCCAACACGCCGAGCTGGCGTTCCAGCCGGCCGACGGCGCGGAGCGCCGCCGACGCTTCCGCGAGTCGAAGCCCGCGAGCGTACCACGCGCGGGCGCCGCTCCACTCACCCTGCGACAGCGCCGCGTCGCCGAGGCCCTCGCATGCGGCGATCGCGCCCACCTGGTCGAACTCCGCTTCCGCGAGCGCCAGCGAGCGCTGGAAGTGGCGGGCGCCCGCCGCGTACTGCCCGAGCTCCAGGGCCAGGCGCCCGAGCGCGCCGAGCGACTCGACCTCGGGACGGCGATCTTGCAGCGCGGCCGACACCCCGAGCGCCACCTCGTACCAGGCCCCAGCCTGCAGCAGGCGGCCCACCCCCTCCTCGACCCGTCCAGCGTGCAGTAAGGCCGCCACCGCCCCGGCCCCATCCCCGCGCTGTTGGGACTCGAGTGCCGCGACGTACGCCTCGTAGAGCATCTGGAGGTGCGCAGTGATGCGGTGAAACGCCTGCGGCATGCGGCCTCGCAGCTCTTCGGGTTGGACGCCGCGTTTGCCCAACGTGAGGTACGGGCCGGAACTCGACCACAAGGCCCGCTCGTCGGGGAGCGAGGTTGAGACGAGCAAGGCCCGGAGCGGCCCCAGCGCTTCGAGCTCGGGAAGCAGGCGCAGCGCCTGCTCCACGCGCACCGGCGGCAGCAGCGGCTCGCTCACAAGCCGTACTCCTTCATCTTCCGGGTGAGCGTGTTGCGGTGGATGCCGAGGATCTCTGCCGCGGCGCCGACTTGGCCGTTCGTGTGGGCCAGGACGCGCGCGATGTGCCGCGCCTCAAGCTCGGCCAGCGTCGGCAGCGCCGCTTGCGGCCGCTCGGCGAGCGCGGCCTCCGCACCCCGGAGCTCCTCCGGCAGGTGTTCCGCCCGCAGCATGTCGTCGGTCGCAACGATAACCGCCCGCTCGACGACGTTGCGCAACTCGCGAACATTCCCGAGCCAGGGGTGGCTGCGCAGCAGTTCCAGCGCGCGATCCGAGATCACGCCGATCTGCTTGCCATAGCGCTCAGCGAAGTGGCGCACAAAGTACGCCGTGAGCAGCACCAGGTCGTCGCCCCGGTCCGTCAGTTTGGGGAGCCGGATGGTGACGACGGCGAGGCGGTAGTAGAGGTCTTCGCGAAACCGCCCCTGCGCGATGGCGGCTTGCAGGTCGCGGTTCGTCGCGGCGATGAGCCGGACGTCCACGGGGAGCGTCTCCGTGCCGCCGACCCGCTCGATCTCTCGCTCCTGCACCGCGCGCAGGATCTTCGACTGCAGCGCCAGGCTCATGTCCGCGATCTCGTCGAGGAACAGCGTGCCGCCCGCCGCTTGTTCGAAGCGGCCCATCTTCCGCATGATGGCACCCGTGAACGCGCCCTTCTCGTGGCCGAACAGCTCGCTCTCGAGCAGGTTCTCGGGGATCGCGGCGCAGTTCACGGCAACGAAGGACCCAGCGGCCTTCGCGCCATTCAAGTGGATGGCGCGCGCAACCACCTCCTTGCCCGTACCCGATTCGCCCTGGATCAGCACCGTGGCGCTGCTCGCGGCGACGCGCGCGGTCAGCTTGTAGACTTCGAGCATCGCCGGGCTCTGGCCGACCAGGGCGTACGGTCCCACGGCTTGATGACGGACTTCCGGGAGCGGGACAGGAACCTCGGTAGCCGCAGCGAGCACCCGCCGCAACGCCTTCAGGAGATCGTCACGCCGGAGCGGAAGTGACAGCAGGTCGAGTACGCCGAGCTTTTCCCCCCGCAGCGCCAAGCCCATCGACGGTGCGTGGGCGGCCGCGAGAAGCCGCGGGGTTCCCGCCGCGCCTCGCAGCGCGTCCGCCCACCAGCTCAGCTCCTCATCGGGTCGTTCCCCCAGGATCGCCAGCACCACGTCCCACCGCCGAGCCGCGAGCTGGCGCACCGCGCGGGGCAGGTCCGCGGCCGCCTCGACGTCCAGGCCGGCGTCCCCGGCCCACTGCCCCAGACTCTGGACCGTCCCGTCGCCGGCCTCAGGCGCCACGACCAACACCTGGCACCGCCGTGCGTCCGGCGTGCGTGGCGGCGCGGGGAGCAAGGGCGATGGCTCGGTCGAGATCGGTCGCGTCACGCCCCCGCTCCTGTGCCGCCCAGGTAGCGCGCCACCAGCACCAGCGCGTCGTCGGTCCCCTTGCAAAAGCGCGCCAGGATTTGGTCCGCGAGCTGCTGCGGAGGCGTCTCGGTGCCCAGGCCGTCGGCGAAGCCGCCTTTGATACCGTCCGTGGCGACGATCAGCGTGTCCCCTGGGGCGATGGAGATGACGTCGGCCCGCAGTTGCGGGAGTTCCGAGCCGACGATGCCGCCGCGCGTGACGAGGCTGGTCCGCGCGGGGCGCGCCGGGCCCGCCGCGAGGTCGGTGTAGAGGAGCACGCACTCCACGTTACCGACGCCGAGCCACGTCATCGAACCGTCGCCGCCCTGAAACCAGGCGACGCTCAGCACCACGCCCCGGGTCCCCAGGAGGGCGCGATGGCAACGCTGCAACAGCGGCAAGACGGCCTCGTGCGCGTGCTCCCTCAGCGTCGCCACCGCCGCGCGCGCCGCCGCGGCCGCCTCGGCGCCGTGCCCCAAGCCGTCCGCCACGCCCACCAGCACGCCGGTGCCGGCGGGCTGCACGACATGCAGATCTCCCGATTCGGTCTCGCCGGGGAGCGGGAGCGTCGCCACCCCGTACTCGATCAGCGGCGGGACGTGCACACCGGCCTCAGCCCTTCAGGTGTCGCCATTTCTTCATCGTCACCGTCGTCCCCTGCCCGACCAGCGACGCCACCTCGAAATCGTCCATCAACCGCTTGGCGCCGGGCAGGCCCAGGCCCAACCCGCCCGAGGTCGAATAGCCGTCCTGCATCGCCCGTGCGACATCGCGGATGCCCGGGCCTTGATCACGTGCGACCACCACCACTCCCTGCCGGTCGCCGTTCGTGACGACGTTGAGGGAGATCTCCCCTCGCTTCGCGTACATCAGAATGTTGCGGGCGATCTCCGAGATGGCGGCGGCGACGACGGTTTGATCGCCACTAGAGAATCCGGCCTGGGCCGCGAGCTCGCGTCCCCGCAGGCGGGCGGTCACCACGTCCACGTCGGCAGCGATAGGGACGTTGACAGCGTCAGTCATGCTCGACCCGGCCCTTGCCCTGCGCCAGGCGGCTCTGCGCGTGCCGGTCCAGGAACGCCAGCCCCTCTTCGAGATCGAGGGCGGTCGCGACGCCCTTGAGCGTCAGGCCGAGCTGGACCATGGCGAATGCGACCTCGGGCTGGATCCCGACGATGACGGTCTCGGCCCCCCGAAGCCGGGCCATGTGCGCGATGTCCCGCAGCGTGCGCACGGCGAACGAGTCCATCACGTCGAGCGCCGTGACATCCACGATGACGCCCCGCGCGCGGAACTTCCCCACGCGCTGGATCAGTGCCTCACGGAGCTCGGACAGATCGGCGTCAGTGAGCGCGGACTGAATCGACGCGATCAGATACAGGCCCTGCTTGAGAATCGGGACTTCCACCACGCCCTCCGGTTACGGAGTGGGGTGTAGACTCACTGCTTCGGGGTGAGCTCTTCCAACGGGAGGACCTTGTAGCCGAGCAGCCGCTCCGCCTCTTCGATGCCGCCCTGCAGGTCTCCGACTGTCGCCATCTCACTCAGGTCCACGCCGATGGTCACGAGCGTCTGCGCGATCTCTGGCGACAGACCGGTGACGATGACGGTTGCGCCGAGCAGCCGCGATGCCTCGACCGTCTGCACCAGGTGGTTCGCGACGTTCGAGTCCATCGCGGCGACGCCGGTGATGTCGATCACGACGACCTTCGCGCGGTTGGTGCGGATCGCGCGCAACAGCTGCTCGGTGAGCTGGCGCGCGCGCTGCGGGTCGATGACGCCGATGATCGGGAGAATGAGCAACCGCTCGCGCACCTGGAGCACCGGGGTGGACAGCTCCCGGATCGCCTCCTGCTGTTGGCGGATGATGCGCTCGCGCTCTTGCACGAAGCCCACGGCCACTGTGTTGGCGATTCGGTTGGCCGCGGGCTCGTAGGCGTCGAGAATGCGGTTGAGCTTGTCGAAGTCCTCGTGGTACTTGCCGAACAGCGAGCGCGCGAGTACGTCGCGGAGCAACAGCACGATCCCCACGACTTCGTGAGTCTCCACACCGCGGGGGATGATGCGCTCCGACAGATTGCGAGCGTACGCCTGCAGCGCCTCGAACGTCCCCGTCTCAAGCGCCTCGACGTAGTTATCGTACACCGACGTCGCCTCGGCGAAGATCTCCTCCTCGGTCATCGCCGTGAGCAGTTGCGCGCGCGTGATGCGCCGCGCCCATTCCTCGCGCAGCTGGGTCCGGTTCTGTCGCAGGTGGGCAACGAGCTCGCGCAGCAGCGCAGCCGTGTCCGGCGTGGGGGCGGCGATGCCGGCAGGCGGCGTGTCCCGATCCTTCGACCTGGTTGCCATAGCGTCTCCTGACCCAGTGCAATGTGGCTGCCACGCAACAGCAAGGCTAGTGCCAGACAGTCGTTAAGCCATCGCTTTCATAAGCACTTGGGATGCTAGATGTTACGGGACAGACTGCACCTTGAGGAGGGAACGGCGGTGCAGTGGATTGAGGCCGCCCTTGTTCTGCATGCACCAGAAAAGGGCGCGGGAGTCGGGAACACCACCGGGGTTCCACGGCTTGCCCTGCGAGCCGGAGGAACACAATCCGCGCATGGTCAACTCTAATGGCCCGAACTCCCCGCCTATGTCACATGCTTACGCACCGTGAGGAGCGAGCGCCACCAGCGGACGCTCGCTCCTGGAAGTCACGGCTTTGCCCCCCTACGTCGTTGCCACGGCGCCGAATGTCAGGGGCCTACTGAGCTCGTCGCCGACCCGACGATGATCTGCCCGGTCGTCGTCAGCGCCCCGGGGACACAGCCCAACAGCGTACAGCCGCCGCCGGTCAAGCTCTGCAGGTACACGTGAATCAGGTTCACCGTGAGGCCGCTGCTCGTCACACCGTCGCCCGTCGGGATCTGCTCGTTCAGCACGACGTAGCCGACTCCAGGCAGGCTGATCTTGGTGTTCGGAGCCACCGGCCCATCGCCCGAGGTCACCGGCACCCCGGCCACCACCAGATTCGCGAACGTCGAGCCGTCGGCGTTACTGAAGGCCCCGCTCGCATCACGGCTGCTCATGACGTTGGCAATCACCTCATCCGCCGTGATCAGCCCGTTCAGAATGTTGACATCCGCGGCGCTCGCGGTGCTCTGCGCGCCCGCTTCTGTCGTCCCCAGCTCGCCCGACGTGATACTGTTGAGGAAATCGGACGACAGGGCGTTCGGGACACTCACCGCAGCGCCTTCGGCGTCTGCCTCGGCGCCGTCGGTCCCTGAGATGGCTGGCAGCACCGCCAGCGGCGACTGGCCACTGGAAGCGGTCGGCGTGTTGACGTACGTGCTGTACGCCTGGCCGGCCACCGACTGGGCGACGCCCGCCACCGCGAACCCGGCCGTCAACCCGACGACGAGACCGAGGGCCGCGAGGCAGCTCACCCAATGCATCCTCATACCGTTCATCAGTCACTCCTTCCTTGATTCGCAAGGCCTAAATGAGCTTGGATGTTGCCGCCCGTTCACTACGTGTGATCGACGATGTTGCCGCCCGTCAAGAACGTGAGGCCCGTGTCCCCGTGACCCGCGGTCCGCCAGCGCATCGCATCGCGGCGGCTGTTCTGCGGGGCGCCACGATCGTTGTCGCAGGCCTCGAATTGCGTCTCTTCAAAGCCCCCTTGCGGGTTGGCGCGCGCCGTCATGCTGGGCACACCCACGACGACACAATTGCCCCCCGACGCATCGGCGAACGTCGTGGCAAACACGGGTCGACCCGAGAAGGCATCGATGCCGTCGTGGATCGACACGTGCCAGGCGATCTTCGCGACGTGACCGTTGACTTCGATCTCGCCCTTGTTCACGATGCAGTTCCCGCTCGCATCTGACCCGAGAAAGACGTTGAACCCGAACGTCACCTTCCCAGTCATCAGGGGAGGGGGATTCGGGGCTACGGGTTGGCCTCCAGACGTTTCATCTGCCACATCATGATTGTTTGGCGGGTCGATCCGACCGCCGCCCGTCCACTTTCCGACGGGGCATGGCGACACTCCCTGCCAGAAGCTCGGGCGCCTCGGCCCCGTGTTGAGCCTCGTCTGGTCACTACACGCCGCGGCCACTAGCGCGACCGCGAGCAGACTCGACCAGCCGATGAGAGTTCTGTGTTCTCGCATCATGTGCGTTCTGCCCTCCTCCAGTTGACGATTCGCGCCAGCACTAACTCGACCACGCGCCAACGCAAAGCCGATGCCAATCTGGTCGCAGCGCAGAACCCGTTGGGAGTTAACGACCTACGAGGAGATGTTGCAGTCCCGCGGCGTGGCACGCGCCACAGTTTCGGATCCGCAGTTGTAGCGCGCACACTGACGAAGCCGCGCAACAAAAACGGCCCGGCGTGACCGGACCGCGGTTCGAGCGTTGCGCGTATGTCGGGCGACGCGGGGAGCGGCGTGCGGTCCGCTCCCCGCCGATCGCCACGTCATTCACGTGGGGACCTCCTTGAAAGAAAACACCGTGGCAAGCCGGTCCGCGACGGCTTCAGTGCCGTTTGCGAAGATCGCGTCGCCGGGCACCGCATCAGACGTCTGGACGGCAAACGCCGCGTCGGGGGCTTGGGCATCGAACTGCTCACCCTCGCACAGCACGCGCGCGATCCGCTCCGCGCTGCGGCCGTCCCAGCGCTCGAGCATAGGGCGCACCGGCACCTGTCGGGCGACGGCCCGCTCGGCCGCCGCGAGGATGGCGTCGCGGTTCGGTGGTACGAGCCGGTTGGTGCCGTGGGTGCAGGTGATCGGCCGCTCGGTGTTTGGCCGCACGGTGAGACAGGGCACGCCGAGGAACGTCGTTTCCTCCTGCAAACCGCCCGAGTCTGTGATGACTAGCCGTGCACCGGCGACGAGGCCCAGCATGTCCAGGTAACCGACAGGCTCGATCAAGCGGAAATCCCCCGCACCCTCGACGGCCAACCCGGCGGCGCGGAGGTGCTTGCGGGCGCGCGGGTGGACCGGGAACACGACGGGTAGGTGGCGGCTCAGGCACTGCAGCGCGCCGACGAGCTGCCGGAGCGTGGCCGGATCGTCCACGTTGCATGGCCGGTGCAGGGTCACCACGACGTAGCCCGTGTCGCGCAGCGCGTACTTCGCGGCCACGTCGCGCTCGAGGGCTTGCGGCAGGGCCCAGCACAGCGAGTCGATCATCACGTTGCCGACGAAATGGATGCGGTCGGCGACGATCCCTTCCGCCAGCAAGTTGGCGCCGGCGTCGCGCGACGGGATGAAGAGCAGCTCGGCCAGCCGGTCCGTCACAACCCGATTGACCTCTTCTGGCATGGTCCAATCGTCGCTGCGCAACCCTGCTTCCACGTGGCCGACGCGCAGTCCGAGCTTGGCCGCGACCAACGCGGCCGCGAGCGTGGAGTTCACGTCGCCGTAGACGAGGACCACGTCGGGACGCAGGTCGACGAGCACCGGCTCGAGTCGCTGCATCACGGCGGCCGTCTGCGCGGCGTGGGAGCCAGAGCCCACGCCCAGGTGGTAGTCTGGTGCCGGGATCCACAG
>Ga0209648_10001430_pt1 | contig 19282 bp, 18 predicted proteins | sample GraSoi2013_115cm_FD_185830 | JGI IMG/M metagenome (GOLD analysis project Ga0209648, IMG submission 185830) | Grasslands soil microbial communities from the Angelo Coastal Reserve, California, USA - Sample 9_17_2013_115cm (SPAdes) (version 2) | ecosystem: Environmental > Terrestrial > Soil >...
GGTTACTCTGGCATGGTTTCAGCGCTGACGGGAGGCGGCCATGAGGGGCTTGACGGCCGATTTCGCCGGGCTGGACCGTTGCCGGCGGGCAATGCTCACCCAGGCCGGCCAGTTCGGCGGCATTGCTGACGGTTTCCCAGGCCAGGGGATCGATGCGGGCATCTTCGGCACGCTTCCCGCCGCCCGGCTGATCGCCGGGCTCTCCGGCCAGGTGGACATCGCGGCGGACGGCCAGTTTTCTGCTGCGGAGAAATTCCTGCGCGGTGTCGAGCGTGGGCTCGATACCGTGCGGCAAGGCGTTGCCGAGGCCGAGCAGGCCAACGTCAACGCGATTCAGAACATTAGCTAGCTGAGGTCCCATGAGTGCTCTGGACGAGGTTGCGGCGCTGCCGGGCGGCGGGGCCGTGGCCGCGGTTGCCGCGCAGGTCCATGGGAACCCGGGCGCGATCCGCGACATCGCGAACCGCTGGTCGGAGGCGGTGGGTGACTGCGTCGGGCACGCCGGGACCGTCAGGGCGGCCGTCGCCGATGTCACACAGGACTGGCAGGGCTCGTCGGCCACCGCCTTCACCGCCTTCATGGGCCGGTTCGGCGCCGCGGCCCACGGGGCGCAGCAGGCGCTCAACACGGCCGCGGTGACCTTACGCGGGGTCGCGGGAACGCTGGAAGAGGCGCAGGTCTCGGTCGAGAGCATCTGCGAGAATCTCCTCGGTGAGGTGTCACGGCTGCGCGCGGCACATCCAAGGGCGACGTCCGCGCAGCTCAACGACCAGATCAGCGGCCTCACCGGTGAGGCGGCCGATGCTGCCCGGGTCAAGGTCGCGGAGGCGCAGCAGACGCTCATCCTCGCCCGGCACACGCTGAGCGGGGATCTGAGCAGGCTCAGCCGGACATTCTCCGCCCTGCCCGCGGCGGGCACGGCCGACTTCATGCGGGGCTGGGGAACGCCCGCCGGATGGCGGGCCACCTCCCGGGGGAACGTGTCAGGCACGGGAAATGGCACCGCGGGCAGCGACGGGCCTGCCTCGCCGGATTCTGGCGGCGCGCCGGGCCCCTCGGGTTCCGGGGTCGCGCCCCTCCCGTCGGCCGCTTCCGGCACACCCGCCTCAGCCGGCTCGCTCGACGGCCTGCCCGTCTCGTCCGGCGGCAGCGCGCAGACGGTCGGCGGCGTCCTCATGAGCGGCCCGCCATCGACCGGCGGTCCAGCGCCGCCGCACCACGTCAACGGCTGGATCAACCAGGCGACCAAGATCCTTGAGGCGCAGGGGATCCCCGCGTCCAAGCTCAGCCCGCAAGACATCTGGATCGTCATCCAGCACGAGTCAGGCGGAGACCCCTCCGCGGTCAACGGCTGGGACAGCAATGCCGCCGCCGGGACTCCTTCGACCGGAATCATGCAGTGCATCCAGCCCACCTTCAACGCGTATGCGCTGCCGGGGCACGGGAACATCTACAACCCGGTGGACAACATCATCGCGGGCGTACGCTACGCCCTGGCGCGTTACGGTTCCCTGGACAACGTGCCCGGCGTCGCCGCCGTCCACAACGGCCAGCCCTACGTCGGCTACTGACCACCGGGGCCGCTCATCGCGGCCGGTACCTGGCGTCTGCGAGACTGGGACGGTCATGGCTTATCTGATCCTGGTAATCGTCATCGGTGTCGTCCTCGTCGTGGGCGGCGGGCTTTACTTCCTGCGTCCTGGCCGGAGGGCGCGCGGCGGCCCGCCGGAGGCACCGCCCGCGCCGCCGGCCGACGGGCAGCGAGCCGGTCCCGGCATGACCGGCGAAGGCGGCGCGGCAGGCACTATCGCCCCGCCGGCACCGCTGCTGCCCGACGCGACACGCGCACCCGAGATCGAGCGGCCGCCGCCGTCGGCCGGGCGGATGGTCCGGCTGCGCGCGCGGCTCGCGCGATCGCAGGGAGCCTTCGGCTCTGTGCTGCTCGGCCTGCTGTCCAGGGACACCCTTGACGAGGCGGCGTGGGAGCAGATCGAAGACACCCTGATCACCGCGGACGTCGGCGTAACGCCGAGCCGGCAGATCGTGGAAGAGCTGCGGACCAGGGTGAAGGTGCTCGGTACCCGCAGCCCGGACGACGTCAGGGAGATGCTGAAGGCCGAACTGCTCACGCAGATCGGCACAGGTGGCGAGCGGGCGCTGGCCCTGGACCCGAGTGGCAACCGGCCCGCCGTGGTGCTCATGGTCGGGGTGAACGGCACAGGCAAGACGACGACCTGCGGGAAGCTGGCACGGGTGCTTGTGGGCGACGGGCGGACCGTGGTGCTTGGCGCGGCGGACACGTTCCGCGCGGCCGCGGCCGACCAGTTGCAGACCTGGGGCGAGCGGGTGGGCGCGCGCGTCGTCAGGTCCGACCGGGAGGGCGCCGACCCGGCCAGTGTGGCGTACGAGGCGGTGCGCGAGGGCATCGCCGCGGGCGTCGACGCGGTCATCGTGGACACCGCCGGTCGGCTGCACACCAAGACCGGGCTGATGGACGAACTCGGCAAGGTGAAGCGGGTCATTGAAAAGCAGGTGCCGGTGGACGAGGTCCTGCTCGTGCTCGACGCGACCACCGGCCAGAACGGCCTGCGGCAGGCGCGGGTCTTCGCCGAGGTCGTCGACGTCACGGGGATCGTGCTCACCAAGCTCGACGGGACCGCCAAGGGCGGCATCGTCATCGCGGTCCAGCGTGAACTGGGTGTCCCCGTCAAACTGGTCGGGCTCGGTGAAGGCCCAGACGATCTCGCGCCGTTCGAGCCCGAGGCGTTCGTCGACGCGATCCTCGGCGGTTAGCGGCTCGTTACGGACGTGATCGACGTTCCGCGCCTTGACCCGTTCGCACTGGGCATGTTCGTGTGGTGCCCGTTCGCGGTGGGCCGCGTCCGGCCCAGGGATCTTTAGCCTTGGCGGCCCACCGCTCCACCAGCGATGGTGACGCGCAGTCACACGCCGCCGGTAGGGTCGAAGGGCCTAGTTTCGCCGCTCAAGGTCACGTTATGTGTCTCGTCGAGGTCCGAAACACCACTGAAACATAAGCTCGTTGGTTTCACACTGCGGAAACATGCCGTCGCATGAGCTGAAACGCCGTTGGCAGAGGGTCATGGCATGCCGCAGCGCGGCACCCCGCAAGAGCGTAAACACCCAGCGGTGCGCACGAAACGCACGCGCCACAGGCCGTGCGGGATCCTCTGCCGGGGGACGGCGTTGCCGTGTCCGCGTTCATGTTGGTGAGATGTTGGTGAGAGGGCAGAGGAGCTGATGCAGGGATGAGGCTCATCACGGCCGTCATCAAGCCGTTCAAGCTCGATGAGGTGAAGTCCGCGCTGCAGGCGTTCGGCGTACGTGGCATGACGGTCACAGAGGCCAGCGGATACGGCAGGCAGCGTGGCCACACCGAGGTGTACAGGGGCGCCGAGTACCAGGTGGACCTGGTGCCGAAGGTACGCCTCGAGGTGCTCACCGACGACGAGGACGCCGACGATCTCATCGACGTCATCGTCAAGGCGGCACAGACCGGCCGGATCGGCGACGGCAAGGTCTGGTCCGTCCCTGTCGAGACGATCGTCCGGGTCAGGACCGGGGAGCGCGGCTCGGACGCAATCTAGGGAAGGGGTCCCGTGGGGGAACCGCCTGGCAGCCTGCTACGAGGTCTCGGGTGCACCGTGGCAGGCGCCAACGGCCGGGCGGGGGGGACGGCATGACAACGAGGGGGGGCACGAGAGTATCGTTCGCCGCGCAGCGTGCGCAGCGAACGACTGAGGCCGACCGGTGGCTGGCCGGCCTGCTCGGCGCGGAGCAGGCGGTGGCCCTGGTCGCCGTGGGCGGATACGGCCGTCGCGAGCTTGCCCCCGGCAGCGACCTCGACGTCATCCTGCTCCACGCCGGGCGCCCGGACGTGGGTGCGCTCGCCGACCGCATCTGGTACCCGGTCTGGGACTCGGGTGCGCAACTCGACCACGCCGTGCGGACGGTTCCGCAGGCGAGGAGGGTCGCACAGGCCGACCTGAAGGCCGCGCTCGGCCTGCTGCACGCGCGGCATATCGCGGGGGAGGCGAGCCTTACCGCACAACTGCGTGAGGCGGTGCTCGGCGACTGGCGGGCGGCGGCGTGGGTCCGCCTCGCCGAGCTCGCGGCGCTGGGGGTGGAACGCGCGCAGCGCTACGGCGAACTCGCATTCCTGCTCGAACCCGACCTGAAGGAAGCGCGCGGCGGCCTGCGCGACGTGCACGCGATCCAGGCGGTCGCGGCCGCGTGGGTGGCGCCGGCGCCAGGTCCGCGGGTCCGCGCGGCCTACGAACTGATCATGGATGTCCGGCACGCCCTGCACGAAGTGAGCGGCCGCGGAACCGATCGCCTGGTGCTACAGGAGCAGGACGAAGTGGCACGCGCGCTCGGCCTGCTCGACGCCGACGCGGTGCTGCGGGCGCTCGCCCAGGCCGGCCGGACCGTGGGCTACGCCGTCGATCACACCTGGTGGCAGGTGGACCGCAGCCTCGCCAAGCGCCCGCGCGGCAAGGGCCGCGGCGCCGCACAGCGCGGGCCGTCGGAGCGCCGGCCCATCGCCGACGGTGTGGTCGAGCAGGACGGCGAGGTGGTGCTCGCCCGGGCCGCCGATCCGGCGAGCGATCCCACGCTGGTGATTCGCGCCGCGGCGGCCGCGGCGGGAAGCGGTCTGCCGCTCTCCCCAACCACGCTGCGCGACTGCCCGCCGCTCCCCGTGCCATGGCCGGACGAGGCGCGGGACGCGCTCATCGGGCTGCTCGGCGCCGGGCCCGCGGCGATCAGCGTGTGGGAGGCCCTCGACCAGGAAGAACTCATCACGGCGCTGCTTCCGGACTGGGAACGGGTGCGCAACAGGCCGCAGCGCAACCCGCTGCACACCTTCACGGTCGACAGGCACCTGGTGGAGACCACGGCGGCCGCGGCGCCGCTCGTCCGCGACGTGGCACGTCCCGACCTGCTTCTGCTCAGCGCGCTGCTGCACGACATAGGCAAGGGCTGGCCCGGCGACCACTGCATCTCAGGCGCGGAGGTCGCCAGGGACGTCGGGCACCGGCTTGGGCTCGCGGCGGAGGACGTGGAGATGCTCGCGGCAGCCGTTCGGCATCATCTTCTGCTTCCGCAGACAGCGACGCGCCGGGACCTGGAAGATCCGCTCACGGCGCAACGGGTCGCCAAACTTATCGGCAGCAGGCCGTTGCTCGAACTGCTGCACGCTCTCGCCATCGCGGACGGCCACGCAACCGGGCCGACCGCGTGGAACGACTGGAAGGCCGCGCTCGTCGCCGACCTGGTCCGGCGCACCGCCGCCGTGCTCGCCGGGGACGAACCCCCGCAGCCCGCGGCGCTTTCGCCCGGGCAGCTGGAACTCGTGGCGCGCGGCAGCCCGGCGGTGGTGGTGCACGACTCCGAGGTGACGGTCGTCGCGCCCGACCGGCCCGGGCTGCTCTGGCGTGCGGCCGGCGTCCTCGCCTCGCATCGCCTGGTGGTCAGGTCCGCGACCGCGACCTCGGCCAGCGGCACGGCGGTCGCCGTTTTCGCCGTGGCGCGCGAGTTCGGCTCGCCGGCCGACGCGGACCTGATCGAAAGTGACCTGCGCCGGATGCTTGACGGCCGGCTGGACGTGGCGGAACGGCTGGCCAGGCGGCAGCGGGCGTACCGGCCGCGTCCGGGCGTGCCGGTCGCGCCACCCAAGGTCACCATGGTCGACGACGCCTCCCGCAGCGCCGCCGTGGTCGACGTGCGGGCACACGACGAGCCCGGTCTGCTGTGGCGGATCGGGCGCGCGCTCGGCGAGTGCGGCCTGGATGTCCGGGCGGCCCGGGTGGAGACGCTCGGCGCGGAGGCGGTCGACGCGTTCTACGTCGTGGACGGCTCGGGCAAACCGCCGGCCGGAGAGAAGGTGCGCGCGCTGATCAGGGAGCGCGTGCTCGCCGCGCTGGCCAGCGCCATCGATTCGGCCCCGGGCGCCAAGGGCCCCCAGGGCGAGGCGCCGGACGCTCTGGCCGAGGCGCCGGACGCCCGGGCCGCACGGGAAGCGGCGGACAGCTAGGCACCGCCGCGGCTTCGACCGGATAGCCTGGATAACCGATCCGCAGATACCCGGCCCGAGGACGGCAAAGACGTGTTCGAGACGCTATCCGACCGGCTGACCCAGGTTTTCTCCTCGCTGCGAGGCAGGGGGCGCCTGTCCGAGGCCGACATCGACGCGACCTGCCGCGAGATCCGCATCGCGCTGCTCGAGGCGGACGTGGCGCTCCCGGTGGTCAGAGAGTTCGTCGCGCGCGTCAAGGAGCGGTCGCGCGGTGAGGCCGTTTCCGCCGCGCTCAACCCCGCGCAACAGGTCATCAAGATCGTCCACGAGGAGCTCATCGAGATCCTCGGCGGCCAGACCCGCAGGCTCGAGTTCGCGAAGACACCGCCGACGGTCATCCTGCTGGCCGGGCTCCAGGGCTCGGGTAAGACCTCGCTCGCCGCCAAGCTGGCCCGCTGGCTGGCCGAGCAGGGCCACACACCGCTGCTTGTCGCGGCGGACCTGCAGCGGCCCAACGCGGTCGGCCAGTTGCAGATCCTCGGCGAGCAGGCCCGGGTGCCCGTCTTCGCGCCCGAGCCTGGCAACGGCGTCGGCGATCCTGTCGCGGTGGCCCGCCGGTCCGTCCAGGAGGCAAGGCGCCACCTGCACGACATGGTCGTGATCGACACGGCGGGCCGGCTCGGCGTCGACCAGGAGATGATGCGCCAGGCCGTCGCGATCAGGGACGCGGTCCAGCCGGACGAGATCCTCTTCGTCGTCGACGCGATGATCGGCCAGGACGCCGTGACCACCGCGCAGGCGTTCCTCGACGGTGTCGGGTACGACGGCGTGGTCCTCACCAAGCTGGACAGTGACGCCAGGGGCGGCGCCGCGCTTTCCATCGCGGAACTCACCGGTCGGCCCATCATGTTCGCCTCGTCCGGCGAGAAGCTCGAAGACTTCGACGTGTTCCATCCGGACCGGATGGCGTCGCGGATCCTCGACATGGGCGACATGCTCACCCTGATCGAGCAGGCGGAGCGCACCTTCGACCAGGACCAGGCCGCCGAGATGGCGGACAAGCTCGTCTCCGGCGAGGGCTTCACCCTCGAGGATTTCGTGGACCAGTTGCTGATGGTCCGCAAGCTCGGGCCGATCGGCAACCTGCTCGGCATGCTTCCTGGCGCCGCGCAGAACAGGGAGATGCTCAGCCAGATAGACGACAGCCAGCTCGACCGCGTGCTGGCCATCGTCCGCTCGATGACACCGGAGGAGCGGCGCCACCCGAAGATCATTAACGGCTCCAGGAGAGCGCGGATCGCGAACGGCTCCGGTGTGAGCATCGGCGAGGTCGGGGACCTGGTCGTCCGGTTCTTCGAGGCGCAGAAGATGATGCGCCAGATGCTCGGCGGCGGGATGCCCGGCATGCCAGGGATACCCGGCATGCGGCGCAAGACGGTCAAGTCCGCCCGGGGCAAGAAGAGCAAGCGGAAGCCGAAGGGCGGGCGACCGGGCGGCGCACCCGACCGGGCCACCTCCGCGGGCGCGGATGGGCAGGCGCGCGGCGGTCAGGGGTTGCCGCGAGGGCTGCCCGGGCTCGGCGGCGGCGCGGGCGCCGGTCCGGTTCTGCCCGGCACCCTGGGCGATCTGACCTCGGGACTGCCCGGCCTCGGCAAGAAGGCGCCGAGCCCCGCCGATCTGCCCGATCTTCAAGATCTCCCTGCGGCGTTCAAGCTCCGCGGCGCGAAGGGCAAGGACCCGAAGCGCAAGTAGCCGCCGCACCCCGGGCCAACGCGTCCATCCTGCCGCGCGTGACCCATCGATCCCGAACGGCTGCCGCGCATGCCGCACCCACTGGTGCGGAGCCCCGCCACCCCGGGGGCTCCACCCACGGACCCCGCATTGGGGGTCGTCCCCCAGGGTGCCGCAGTTCTCGACCGCTGCCGCGCATACGGCACCACCGGTGCAGGGCCCTGCTAGCCCGGGGGAGGACCCCCGGACCCCCGCATTTGGGGGTCGACTCCCCGGGGTAGCGCAGTTCCCGAACGGCTGCCGCGCATGTGGATGATCCCAAGGGCGGGCTCAGCGGCCCGCACGACGCCATTCACCCCCCCGGCGCGTTCATGATCCGTTTTTGTGTCAATCTGCCTGCACATAGCGCAGGCAGATTGACACAGTTGCGGATCATGAACTGTTTCCCGGCCCTGATTGGAGGGCTCTGGCAACAGCGATGGCCCATGGGTGTTGCTCTAGCAACAACGATGGGCCATGGGTGTTGTCCTGACGCCTGTTGCAGTCGCAACACCTGTGGGGCATTGGTCTGGGAGTACGGCGCTCATCCGACGATCGGCGTTACCGGACGCGGGTGCGGACCGGCCGCGTGGGGGTGGGCGCGACAGGTAGCGGCGGCGGATCGGCCGGGCAGACACTGGGCGGGACTGCGGCGGTGGTGTTGGCGGCGATTACGCGCCGGCGTCGGGCGTCTGGCACAATGTGACCGCGACCACCCGGACTTCGGGGCCCTCTCTAACCCGCGGGGCCGGGTACCGCCTGAGCGGTTCCGCCGGTCCCCACCCGGGCAGGGCACCGCTCGCACCGATATTGCTGGGAGAAGACCACACCCGTGGCTGTCAAGATCAAACTCAAGCGCATGGGAAAGATCCATGCGCCGTACTACCGCGTCGTCGTCGCTGACGCCCGTTCCAAGCGGGACGGGCGCGCGATCGAGGAAATCGGGAAATATCACCCGAAGCTGGAGCCGTCGCTCATCGAGATCAACTCCGAGCGCGCACAGTACTGGCTGTCGGTCGGCGCACAGCCGACCGATCCGGTGCGCAATCTCCTCAGGATCACCGGGGATTGGCAGCGGTTCCATGGCGAGGACGGCGCGGACGGCACCCTCAAGACCGGTGCACAAGGACCGGACAAGAAGGAGGCCTTCGCCGCCGCACTGAGAGAAACGCACGGCGAGGCGGAGGGCGCGGCTACCACCCAGAAGGGGCGCGCCAGGAGGGCTGAGCCGAAGGCCGACAAACCGGAGGCGCGTTCTTCGAGGGCGGCCAAGACGGCGGGCGCGGATGCGGACGCTGGCAAGGCCGAGGCGGGCAAAGCCGAGGCGGGCAAGGCCAGGACCGGTAAGGCGGAGGCTGGTAAGGCTGGCGCCGCCGGCTCGGGCGCTGACACCAAGCCGAAGAGGGCCGCCAAGGCGGACAAGCCGGAGGACACGCCGGACAAGGCAGCGTCCAAGGCAGCCAAGGCAGAGCCCAAGGCTGACGAGTCTGGCCAGACGGCCGACGAGGGCAAGGCTGCGACAAGGGCTACGCGCAGGCGTGCGCCCGATGCCGAGGCCGGCCCCGATGCCGAGGCCGGCCCCGATGCCGAGGCCGGCCCCGATGCCGAGGCCGGCCCCGATGCCGAGGCCGTTGGTGCCGCGGCAGCAGCCGACGAGGCCGGTAGCGGAGCCTGAGGTGCTTGAGGAAAGCCTTGAGCACCTGGTGAAGGGCATCGTCGAGCATCCGGAAGATGTCCGGGTCACAACCCGTGGCCTGCGCCGCGGCAAGATCCTCGAGGTGCGGGTCCATCCCGATGATCTAGGCAAGGTCATCGGGCGCGGTGGCCGCACCGCCCGGGCTCTGCGGACCGTCATGGGCTCGCTCGCCGGAGGCCGGTACGTCCGGGTGGACCTGCTCGATTTGGATGAGGTCCGCTGACGGGCATGCTCCTCGTCGTTGGCCGCGTCGGCCGCCCGCACGGAATCCGCGGGGAGGTCGCGGTCGACGTCCGGACCGACGATCCCGACCAGAGGTTCGCTTCGGGCTGTGTGCTCGCCACGCAGCCCGAAGCGCTCGGTCCGCTCACCGTCACCAACGCGAGGCCGCACGCTGGCGGCCTGATCGTCAGCTTCTCCGGCGTGACCGACCGCGACGCGGCGGAGCAGTTGCGCGGCGCGTGGCTCGTCATCGACTCCGCCGACGTGCCCGTTCCCGATGATCCCGACGAGTTCCACGACCATCAGCTGATCGGCCTCGACGTGGTCACCGCCACCGGCTCTCGGGTCGGAACCGTCGCCGACGTCCTGCATCACGGCCAGGATCTCCTCGTGATCCGGCCCGGCGACGGCGATCCGGCGGGCGGCGTGGCAGCCGCCGCCGGTTCGCCTCCTGCGGTCGCGACGGTCGGCGGGCCAGGTGCGGTGGAGATACTCGTGCCGTTCGTCGCCGCCATCGTGCCAGAAGTCGACCTGCCGGCGGGCCGTCTGGTCATCGACCCTCCGCCGGGCCTGCTCGACCAGGATCAGCCGGCCTGACCGTCATGCGGATCGACATCATCACGATCTTCCCTGGGTACTTCGAGTCCTTGCGCATGTCGCTCATTGGCAAGGCAGCAGCCCGCGGTGACATCCGCGTCAACGTGCACGACCTCAGGAACTGGTCACACGACGCGCATCACAGCGTCGACGACACGCCGTACGGCGGCGGCCCTGGAATGGTGATGAAGGCTGAGCCGTGGGGCGAGGCACTTGATGCGGCCGCGCCGGCCGGCGCGGCGGCCGTGCCGCGGCTCGTCGTGCCCACACCGAGCGGTGCCCTGTTCACCCAGGAGGTCGCCGCGAGGTACGCGCGCGAACCGCACCTCCTGTTCGCCTGCGGGCGATACGAGGGAATGGACGCGCGGGTCCTCGATGAGGCGAGGACCCGGATGCCGGTCGAGGAAGTGAGCATCGGCGACTACGTCCTCGCTGGCGGCGAGGCCGCCGTGCTCGTGATGGTGGAGGCGACCTGCCGCCTGCTGCCCGGCGTGCTCGGCAACGCGGAATCGGCCGCGGACGACTCGTTCGGCGGCGTCGGCGCGGCGACCACGGTCGGGCGCCCCGGCGGAACCGGTGCGCCGGCTCCGCTGGGTGGGATGGCGGGCCTGCTCGAGGGCCCCGTCTACACGAAACCGCGAGTGTGGCGCGGCCGCGACGTTCCGGCCGTGCTGTTGTCGGGCAACCACGCGGCCATCGCGCGGTGGCGCCGCGACGCCGCGCTGCGGCGGACCGCACGGATGCGCCCGGAACTTGCCGGCAGGCTCGATCCGGCCACCCTCGACGCCCGCGACCGGGAGGTCCTGTCCGAGGCTGGCTTTCCTGTGCACTCAGAAGATGTGGCACACTGAAAGCCGCCGCCGCGCCGGGTAGCCTCAGCCGCGGCGGAATTCGGGAGACCCCCAAGCCATGTCCGGGGCGGTACGCACGCCCGCGAACGCGCGATTAATTAGAGGAACGCCGTCATGCACACCGCGATCGCCGAGCTTGAGAACGCACAGCTCCGCTCGGACATCCCAAGCTTTCGCCCGGGTGACACGCTGAAGGTGCACGTGCGTGTCAAGGAAGGCGCCCGATCACGGATTCAGGTCTTCCAGGGCATCGTGATCCGTCGGCAGGGCGGCGGGGGCCGTGAGACGTTCACGGTCCGCAAGATCAGTTACGGCGTAGGGGTCGAGCGCACGTTCCCGGTGCACAGCCCTTCGATCGACAAGATCGAGGTGGTGACGCGCGGGCGTGTCCGCCGGGCGAAGCTCTACTACCTGAGGGCGCTGCGCGGCAAGGCCGCGCGCATCAGGGAGCGACGCGACAACACTGGCCGCTGAGCTGTCTCAATCGCCAGTGATGGCCGACCCCGCCAAGGCACCTGCGGCCAAGAGACGGTCATTCTGGCGTGAGCTCCCCCTTCTCGTGGCGGTCGCTCTTATCCTGGCCCTGCTGATCAAAGCATTCGTGGTCCAGGCGTTCCGTATCCCGTCCGGGTCGATGGAGGACACCCTCCTCGTCGGCGACCGTGTGCTGGTCAACAAGATCGTTTACGATTTCCGTGGCATCAACCGTGGCGATATCGTGGTGTTCAACGGCACGGGCTCGTGGGATCCCGCGGTCCCGTCGTCCTCGGCGAGTATCGTCCCCCGCGTCTACCACGACGTGCTGCGCTGGACCGGGCTTGAAACCGACGGCACGGATTACATCAAACGCGTCATCGGCCTGCCCGGCGACCACGTGATGTGCTGTGACGCCGAGGGCCGTATCACGGTCAACGGGACGGCGCTGAACGAGAGCACCTATCTCTATCCGGGCAGCAACCCCTCCGTACAGCGGTTCAATGTCGTCGTCCCGGCTGGCCGGGTCTGGGTTATGGGCGATCACCGCGCGGATTCGGCAGATTCCAGGTACCACGCGCAAAGCCCGGGTGACGGCACCATCCCGGTCAACGCGGTCGTGGGGCGCGCCTTCGTCGTCATCTGGCCACCGTCGCAACTCCAGATGCTGCCCATCCCCGGGACCTTCAAGCAGGCCGCCCTGGACGCCGCGAACACCACGACCTCGGCTGCGCCCCTGGCTGGGGGGTTCATTGCCGCGGTACCTGCGCTCTGGTTCCTTCGGCGGGTCCGCGGGCGCCGCCGGACCGGCCGATAACCCGTCTGCGGGCCGGCCGCCGGTTCGGCGCGGCTTGACCCGAATTGGTGATCAGACTGGCGGCCACAGCACGGACGGTAACCGGAGCGGGCCGCGTTGCTGCTGCCGCGATGCTGGCCCAGCGATAAGCTCAATTCGATGGACGACGAGCAGGGGCAGCACCAACCCGCCATGACGCAGCCGCATGAGCCCGGAGGCAAAGGGCGGGACGGTGACGGGGGCGCGCACCTTTCGGAGGATCCCCAGGTGACAGATGCGCAAATGCGGGATGCGCAGCTGAAGAGTGCCGCCACGCAGGACGAGGCCGGGGGGTCCGGCGGCGACGGCGCCGAGACCGAGACGCCGCGCAAGCGACAGCGCTCATTCTGGCGTGAACTGCCCATCCTCGTCGTGATAGCACTCGCGCTCACTGTGGTTATCAAGATCTTCGCGATACAAGCCTTCTACATTCCGTCGTCGTCGATGGAGAACACCCTGGAGATCGGCGACCGGGTGCTGGTGAACAAGATTGTCTATGATCTGCGCGGCATCCATCGCGGCGACATCGTCGTTTTCAACGGCCTTGACTCGTGGGACCCGACCGTGCCGCAGACCTTGCCGTCCAACCCGATCAGGCGTTTTGCCGACTGGATCGGCTCCGCGTTCGGTGTCACGGCGGGCGAGAAGGACTACGTCAAGCGCGTCATCGGGCTGCCAGGCGATCACGTCCAATGTTGTGACGCGTTTGGGCGGGTCACGGTCAACGGGGTCGCGCTCAGCGAGCAGTCCTACCTGTACCCGGGGAACGCGCCATCGCAGCTTCAGTTCGACATAACGGTTCCCGCTGACGAACTCTGGGTCATGGGTGATCACAGGGCCGTGTCCTACGACTCCCGCGAACACCGCGGCGACCCTGGCGGTGGCTCCATCCCCCAGTCGAAGGTGATCGGGCGGGCATTCGTCGTGGTGTGGCCGCTCAGCCGGCTCGGTGTCCTGCCCATTCCTGCCACCTTCCAGCAGAAGGCACTGGCCGCCGGGGCGCCGGCCGCACCGCTTGCGCTCGGCGTCGCCGGTGCCCTTCCGCTAACGCTGCTGCAGCGCCGGATCCGGACTCGCCGCCGCCGGACGGCCGGCTGCGCAGCCCGGTGACGCGCCTCATCCAGCGCCCTGGCCGCGCGGTCGCTGAGCGGGATTGTGTCCTGATGTGCCGATGCTGGCGAGCGTCCGGGCGATCGGACGTACGCTGCCAAGTGTCATGACGAGCTTGGACCGCCGGCTGCGCGCGCACGAGGGCGCGCACGAGGGCGCGGACCGCGAGATCGCGGCCTTCGCCGCGGACGCTGCGGCCGATATGGTCGCGGACCGCGGTGCGGACATCGCGGCTGACCTGGCCGCGAACTCCGTCAGTGACCGCGGCGGTGACGAGCGCGCCGACTCCGCGGCAGCCGTTTGGGATGGCAGCTTTTCCCCCGCCAATGATGCGCCGTCGGCGCCGTGCCCCCGCTCCGTGCAGCGGCCACTCGGTTACACGCCGCGCCGCGCGGCCGGGCTGTCCGGGTACGAGCGCGTGCTGGCTCGCGCGGGCCTGGCCCCCGTGGCCGGTGTCGACGAGGCCGGCCGGGGCGCGTGCGCGGGCCCGCTGGTCGTCGCGGCCGTGGTGTTCCCCACCGCGGATCCTGCGGTGCCGCAGCTCGCGGACTCCAAGGCCCTGACGCCTGCGGTGCGCGAGCAGGTCTACCGTGAGGTGGTGGCTAGTGCGCTGTCCTGGCATACGGTCGTGATCCCACCCGCTGACATCGACCGCCTGGGCCTGCACGTATGCAACGTCGCCGGCATGCGCCGGGCCCTGGCCGGCATTTCTTGCCGGCCCGGGTACATACTGACGGACGGCTTCCCGGTCAGCGGGCTGACCGTCCCCGCACTTGCGATGTGGAAGGGCGATCAGGTCGCCGCGTGCGTCGCCGCTGCCTCGGTCGTGGCGAAGGTCACCAGGGACCGCATCATGACGAGCCTGCATGACCGCTACCCGGTGTACGACTTCGCCGACCACAAGGGTTACTGCACGAGGCGCCATTCGATCGCGCTCGACCAGCATGGCCCTTGTGCTGAGCACCGGCTGAGCTTCGTCAACGTCATGAGCGCGCTGCAACGGCGCGGCGCAGAGGCGCCGGTCATGCCGGACAATGGAGGGATGGCGGACGCCGACCGCGGCGTGGAGAGCGCCGGTACCGCAGCTGCCGAGGATGCTGCTGCTGCGGCGGCCAGCGGCACGGCTACCTGGGCTGGCGACACAGCCGGGGTGAACTGGGCCGGGGAGACTTCCGATGCCTCCTCGCCTGGACGCCTGATCGGAGGGGAACGATGAGCGCAGAGGATCTCGAAAAGTACGAGACCGAAATGGAGTTGCAGCTCTACCGCGAGTATCGCGACGTGGTGGGGCTGTTCACCCATGTCGTCGAGACCGAGCGCCGCTTCTATCTCACCAATCAGGTCGAGCTCAACGTGCGGACGGCCGACAACGGTGAGGTGTTCTTCGAGGTCACGATGCAGGACGCCTGGGTATGGGACATGTACCGGCCAGCGCGTTTCGTCAAGAATGTGCGGGTTGTCACGTTCAAGGACGTCAACGTCGAGGAACTGGCGCAAAGCGACCTGGAGCTTCCGGGCGAAAAGCCGGGCTTCCCGACGTAGCGACCTTCGTGGGCGGCTTGACCCGCCCGAGGGCATCACCGGTTGCACGGGAGGTGCGGCCTGTCCCCCTCTTGCGCGCACAGCTCATCGGGGGGTTCCGGGGGGTCGCCTCCCGGGCAGGCACAGCTCATCGGGGGTTCCGGGGGGTCGCCTCCCGGGCAGGCACAGCTCATCGGGGGGTTCCGGGGGGTCGCCTCCCGGGCAGGCACAGCCCTCCCGCAGTGAGAGCACGCGGGTCTGACATTTCAGCCGGCCCGCCCACACGGCCCCTCCCTCGGCCGCCGCCATCCACAGCGAATTTTTCGCTTGTCCGGCCCGGGCCGCCGCACGCCATTTTTGAAGGCGGAGGTGGTCGCATTGCATCCCAAGGACATCCTCGGCAGGCAGGGCGAAGAGACGGCCGCGAACTTTCTGGAGGCGGCAGGCCTGCGGATCCTGAGCCGCAACTGGCGCTGCGGCGAGGGTGAACTCGACATCGTCGCCGCCGAGCGCCGCACGCTCGTCGTCTGCGAGGTCAAGACCCGCTCGGGACCCAGGTACGGCGCTCCGCTCGAAGCGATCACCCGGCAGAAGCGGGCACGCCTGCGGCGCCTGGCCGTGCGCTGGATTTCCGCGCACGACATACGGTTCGACGAGATCCGGATCGACGCGGTCGGGCTCGTGCGTGACGGTGCTGGCCATTACACGATCGAGCACGTCCGGGGAGTGGGCTAGATGCCGGTCGCCCACACGTACTCCATCGCACTCGTCGGTGTCAGCGGCCATATCGTCGAAGTCGAGGCTGACATCGCGAACGGCATGGTCGGGCTCCTGCTCGTGGGCCTACCTGACACGGCACTGCGCGAAGCGCGCGACCGGATCAGGTCCGCGATCGTGAACAGCGACCAGGAGTGGCCGCAGCGCAAGATCACCGTCGGGTTGTCACCGGCCAGCCTGCCCAAACGAGGCAGCAGCTTCGACCTCAGCATCGCCGTCGCCATCCTGGCCGCGGCGGGCGCGTTACCACGGATCGATCCGTGCCGCGGCTGTTTCTCTTACCCGGAGGGCGGGGATGGAACTATGCTGCACAAGAACTTGAACACCCCATGCCGTTCCTTCTCGCGCTCGCCGGTCTCGTGCTTCTTGGCGAACTCGGTCTCGACGGGCGGCTGCGGCCGGTGCGGGGCGTGCTGCCCGCCACGGCGAGCGCGGCCGGGGCCGGCTTCACCACCGTGGCCGTGCCGCAGGCGAACGCGCATGAGGCCGCGCTGATGCCCGGTGTCCGGGTCCTTGCCGTTCCCTCGCTCACGGCCCTGCTCACCCACCTGCGGGCAGAGCATCCGCCAGCGGGAACCGCGCCGGTGGAGGTCATCGAGGGCGGAGTGCTGCCCGGACCGGTGGACGGGTTCGCCTGGCCCGGCGAGCGCGCGGCCGCCGGGCCTGAGCCGTACGCGGTCGCCGGGCCTGAGCCGTACGCGGTCACCGGGCCTGAGCCGCGCGCGGTCGCCGGGCCTGAGCCGCGCGCGGTCGCCGGGCCTGATGAACGCGCGGCCGCCGGGGGTGCCGGCCGTGCCGCACCGAGGGATCCGAATACCATCGACCTGGCCGACGTGCTCGGCCAGCCGGTCGCGCGGCGGGCCGTCGAGATCTGCGCGGCCGGCGGCCACCACCTGGCCATGCTCGGGCCGCCCGGTGCGGGAAAGACCATGCTCGCCGAAAGGCTTCCGACGATCCTGCCCCGCCTGGATCTGACCGCCTCGCTCGAGGTGACGTCCATCTACTCGGTGGCCGGGGCCCTGCCACCGGGCCGCCCGCTGGTCACGGAGCCGCCGTTCTGCGGGCCGCATCACACCGCGACCAAGGCGGCGATCGTCGGCGGCGGCAGCGGGATCATCCGGCCGGGCGCGGTGTCACTGGCCCACCTCGGTGTGCTGTTCCTCGACGAAGCGCCCGAATTCAGCCGCGACGTGCTCGACGCGCTGCGCCAGCCGCTGGAATCAGGCGAGGTCGTCGTCGCGCGGTCCGGGCTGACGGCCCGCTTTCCCGCTCGTTTCACGCTCGTACTTGCCGCCAACCCGTGCCCATGCGCACGCGCGGCCGGTGGGCGTGCGGCGTGCACCTGCACGCCCATGGCCAGGCGCAGGTACCTGGGCCGGCTGTCCGGTCCGCTGCTCGACCGGATCGACGTCAAGGTGGAACTCCTCCCGGTCGGCCGGGCCGAGCTGCTGAGCGACCGGCGATTCGCAGAAACCAGCGCGACCGTAGCCAAACGCGTCGAGCTGGCGCGTGAACGCGTGGCCTTCCGCCTGGCCGGTACGCCCTGGCGGCTCAACGCGCAGATCCCAGGCAGCGAGCTGCGCCGCAGGTTCCCGCCCGCGTCCGGAGCCCTCGCCCGGCTCGAGCGCGCCATGGAGCTTGGCCAGATCAGCGCGCGCGGGGTCGACCGGGTGTTACGGGTTTCCTGGACGCTGGCTGATCTGGCCGGCAAGGTGCGCCCCACCGCGGAGGAGACGGGATATGCGCTGAGTCTGTGGCTCGGGGTGACGCAGTGAACCGCGCAACCGACGCGGAGCGTCTGGCCCGCGCCACGCTGACCTATCTCGCCGAGCCCGGCGACAAGGTCGCCGGGGCTCTGCTGCGAACTTGCGGCGCCGAGGCGCTCGTCGCCGCGATCAGGGCCGGCGGTGGTGCGCCGCAAGCGATCGCGGCGGAGTACGCGGACCAGTCAGGGACAGCAGGGACAGCAAAGGTAACGGAGGCAGTGGAGACAGCAGAGATAGTAGGGATAACAGGGGTAGCGAGGGCAATGGGGACAGCGGGGACAGCGGGGATCGGCCGGTCGATGCGGAACTGGCGCGCACGGCTGGCCGAGATACCTGGCGAACGCGACCTCAGCGAGGCCGAGCTCGCCGGGATCCGCGTCGTCTGCCCTGGTGACCCGGAGTGGCCGACGCAGCTCGACGTGCTTGGTGATGCCCGGCCGTACGCCCTGTGGCTGCGTGGCCGCGCGGACCTGCGGCACAGTTGCTTACGGTCGGTGTCGATCGTCGGCGCCCGCGCCGCGACCGCCTACGGCTCGCACGTGTCTGCGGAACTGGCTGCAGGCCTGGCCGGCCGTGGCTGGGCGGTCATCTCTGGTGGCGCGTACGGGATCGACGGATGCGCGCATCGCGGGGCGCTCGCCGCCGAGGGGATCACCGTCGCCGTCCTGGCGTGCGGGGTCGACAATCCATATCCGCACGGGAATCACGAGTTGTTCGCGGCCATTGCCGCGCAGGGCCTGCTGGTCAGCGAATGGCCGCCCGGGCGCAACCCGACCAGGGCAAGGTTTCTGGCCAGGAACCGGGTGATAGCCGCGTTGAGCCGGGGCACGGTCGTGGTCGAGGCACGCCGCCGCAGTGGCGCGCTGAGCACCGCCAGGCACGCGAGGGACCTGTGCCGGCCGGTGATGGCGGTGCCGGGGCCCGTCACGTCCGATTCCTCCGCGGGCTGCCACTGGATCATGCGCGAGTGGGGTGCTGTGTGCGTGACGAGTCCCGGCGACGTGCTCGAACACGTGGCGGTGATAGGTGAGCACCTCATCGTGCCCGGCCCCGTGCTCGGGTCTGCCGAACTCGATCCGGTGACGGCACGCGTCCTCGAGGCGGTTCCCATGCGGGGCGGCGCGGGTCCCGCGACGATCGCGGTTTCGGCGGGCGTGGCCCTCGATACGACGTTGAGCTGCCTGGGCCTGCTTGCGGCTGGTGGCTTCGTGGCACGTGGGCCGCGTGGGTGGCGGCTCGCCCGTTAGGCCGAGACACGGCCTTGGACGGTGCTTGACTGCGGTGCCGCCGGGGCGCACGGTGGCCCCTGTGAGCTTTACCCGACCGGCCCCCCAGCAGGAGACCGAGCCGCTCCCGGCGAGCTTCGAGCAGTGCCTGGCGGCTTTCGAGCTGTTCCTTGCGGCAGAGCGCGCGCTGTCCGCTCACACGGTACGGGCCTACCTGGGTGACGCCAGGTCTCTGCTCGAGCACGCGTGGCACTCGGGCGCCGATGGGCCCGCCGATGTTGGCGTGGAAGTCGTCCGCGGCTGGCTGGCTCGGCAGCACGCCAGCGGGCTCGCGCGGTCGACGCTGGCGCGGCGCGGCGCGGCGGCGCGGACCTTCACCGCGTACGCGTACCGGCGCGGCTGG
>Ga0209648_10001431_pt1 | contig 19282 bp, 14 predicted proteins | sample GraSoi2013_115cm_FD_185830 | JGI IMG/M metagenome (GOLD analysis project Ga0209648, IMG submission 185830) | Grasslands soil microbial communities from the Angelo Coastal Reserve, California, USA - Sample 9_17_2013_115cm (SPAdes) (version 2) | ecosystem: Environmental > Terrestrial > Soil >...
ACGTACAGCCGAGAGAATGAGCTGACACGCCGAGCACGCCTGTTGCGTGCCGCCCTCGCGTTCGACGGCGAAGGTGAGCACTATCGTTGTCGCGGGTGACGTTGGCTGAGTGGACAGAACCGAATCCGGAACCTCGACAAGGAGTGTGGAGGAAGAGATCGCAAAAAACGAGTTGCTTGGAAGAGGAGTGCCATTCACAAGCACGCTTGTTGTGCAGATAAAATTAGTGCCCGTGAGATATACCGGCTGAAGCGTGGCGCCTATCGCTCCGGTAGGCGGGCTGAGCGCAGTAAGTGTCGGGTCCGCGGCGGTCACAATCGTGAGAGTGGCGCTGGCGCTTTCGGTCGGGTCCGAGACCGAGGTTGCCTTGATGGTGGCAGTACCCGCGGTGGCCGGAGCGGTGTACACGCCGGAATTGGGATCGATGGTTCCGATGCCGCTCGTCACGCTCCAAGTGACCTGTTGGTTAGAGGTACCGGTAACGGTGACATTCGAAATCCCCGAAACAGTAACCAATTTACTGAAATCTAGGGTCTCGTTTGTCCCGATGGTACAAGTCGGTTGCGCAATTGAAACGCGGATGCCGGAATCGAGGGTGATCGTCGCGCTGGCTACCGCGCTGGTGCTTTGCACCTGGGCGGTGATGGTGATGTTCGGCGTTGCCGTCGCCGTTCCACCCACGCCATTCGCGGGAGGTCCGGCAGGAATGCCAATTTGCACGCCGAAATTGCCGTTCGCAAGCTGCCCCGAAAAAGCGATGATGAAGGAGCCGTTCCAGCCTGCCACAGAATTTCCGGAGATGTTGATGGTGTTACCGGGGGCGAAGTTCGTGAAATCGAAGCCGCTCTGCAGTTCGATTACGGAGCCGGTCGAGCCCGAGTTAGGAATGGAAGCGTTGGCCATGGCGAAGATTATCGGGACGGCCACTGCCGATGCTGGGATCGGCCGCGTGGCAGGCGCGGTATAGAGGCCGGTCGAACTGATGGTGCCGACGGAGGCGTTCCCGTTCGCGACGCCATTCACGCTCCAAACGATGGCGTTGGTCGATCCGGTCTCGTTGGAAAGGAACTGAAGGCTGGTGCCGAGCAGGACTGTGGCCGAGGTCGGCGAGATCGCTATGGTGGCTGTAGAAGAGTTTTTGCTTCCGCAACCTGCCAGGACGAAACCGATAACGAAGGCGAAGCAAGGCCATGCCAACCACGCTTTCATGCTTGTGTCTCCAATTTTCCATGACCTTTCTGGCCCGTGCGGGGCGCGCGCGCGTCGCTCATTCAGAATGTCCGGCTGACCGTGAAACGGAAGGTTGTCTTGGGCTCGAAGAAATTGATTCTTTGTGTGTTGACCTGGAAGTTCTGAAGTTGCGGCAGAATCTGCGAATCCCAGAGGCTTGGTCCCACCCTCAATCTCAAACTGTCGTACTGGTTTGATTGAAAATCCGTGAGCGGCGCGGCGATCTGCTGCTCGACACGATCGATGTTATAGGCCCAGTAAAGGCGGAATGGCGCATTGATAATGGGCAGTTGCACGACGAACTCGACTCCGGCGGAAGCGCGGGGCTTGAAATTCGTTCCCGACTGAATGACAAGGGAATTGCTAGTGAAACTAGGAAAGAGTGAGGTGATATTGGCAAGGCCGCTTTGATTGAGTTGCAGCTGATCTTTCCGGAAGATGCCGACGGCACCGGCGTCGAAGAAGATGGAACTGCTGACCGGTCCAACAATCGGAATGCGATATTCCCCATTGAAGACGCCAGACGTATCGCCTCCCGGGAAAGTAGGCTGAAACGTGAGGATGGGTATGGGAGGGGTGGAGCGAACCATAGCATTGCCGGCGATATCGAGGCGCGTCGGGTCCAAATAACTAAACGATGTACTGGTCGCCAGGGGAATAAAGGCAATCGGGGTGACGGTGCGAATATCAAAGCCGCGCAAGTCCTGTTCTCCTCCCAGGAAGAGCCTCTCAAAGGGAGGCACGACACGGCCACCGTAACCTGTGGCGAAGGCGCCGACAAAATGGAAGGCCAGCACGTTGCGCTTGCGATTTATGGGATGGAAATACTTAGCCTCCACGACGTTCGTCGTCGCCTTCACGTTGCCGCCAAGACCCTCGACTTTGAAGGAATAAAACAGGGATTTCCCGCTGGTCGGATTAATGGGATTGTTCACGGTGTTGTAGGTCAAGGTCGGATTGAGATAGCTCGATTTAATACCGGTCAATGCGGAAGGCCCTGCGAGCGATTGGAAGTTTAGCACTTCGAAAAGATCCGTCGAGGCGGTGCTGAAGGCGCTGATGTTCGTTCTGGAATAACCATAAGTTAATCCGAGCCTGGCAAAAGAAAATTTACGCAGAGGATAGCTGGCGAAGACAGTGCCGCCTAAAGTGTTCTGAGTGTAGTCCTGTTCGATGTTGGGATTGATTTGAATTTTCTGTCCAAACAAGATGGATTGCTGCTGCGACTGATTGAAATTGAAGCTCGTGTAAGAAACCGTAAAGCCGGTGGCTATCGGGCGATCGAGCAGGTAAGGCTCGGTAAAACCAAAAAGGGCGCTTTTTTGAATATCGCCAATCTGCCCGGATAGCGTCAGGGTTTCGCCGAGACCGAGGAAATTATTAGTCTGATAGCTCAGACCAATGAAGCTGCCGGCGAGTCCGCTTACGCCCCCCGTCAGGCTAATGGACTGTTTGCCCTTCTCCTTGAGCTTGAGCAAAATATCGACGGTGCCCTGCTTGGTATTGCGTTTGATGTCCGCGTTCTTGGGGTCGATCTTGTCGAAATAATCCAATTGGTTGAGGCGGAGAATACTGAGCTCCCAAGCGTGATTATTAAAAATATCTCCCTCGCTGAGCATGAGCTCGCGGCGAATGACCTTGTCGCGAGTGGTGGTGTTACCCGAGAAATCGATGCGGCGAACAAAATATTGCTTCTGTTCGTCAAAATCGAGCGTGAGGTCAATGATTTTGGTGTCGTCGTGCAGATCCGGGAGCGGGACAGCAGTGAAATCGATATAGCCGTAAACGCCGTATAGTTTGTTGTAGTTTTCTATGGCTTTGCGGATCTTGCTGATGTCAAAAATATCTCCCTGATGCAGCGGGAAAACCGATTCCAGATATTCTCGCTTCAGCGATAAGCCCTTCGTGGGATCGGCACTGCGGATCACCAGGCGTCCCATGCGATATTGCTCGCCCTCTTCGATGGGAATAGTGATGTTAGTGGCCTTCCCGCGCTCGTGGCCGATAAGCGGAAGCGGCCCCAAACCCTCTCGATTTACGTCAACAGTCGTCAGGATCGGTCCTTGCGGCGCGACCACGACCTTGAAGTATCCGGCACTCTGATAGAGATCGCGGATACCGGCTTCGAGGTCCTCATTCAACTTCTGGCGGTCGAAGGTCTTATGCAGGATAGGCACATCGAACAGCCACATAGGAATGGAGACGGGTCGGGAATTGTGCATGGATCTTATGATCTTGCGATTCGAGAAGGCGTGATTGCCCTGGAAAGTGATGGTTCCCACTTTCACCTTGGGGCCTTCATCAATGGTGAAAACCAGCTTGACCGCGTTCGTCGAAGGGATTCTTTCATAGGTTGGCTTTACCACCGCGAATTGATGGCCGTGCTCGGACTCGAGGTCCTTGATGGCCACCTCGGCCTTCTTAATTTTGGTGGGGTCAAACTGGCCCTCCACGGAAAGGCCTACCTTGCGATCCTTGAACCGATCGAGTATGTCTGATTCCGTGATGGACTTGATGCCGTGATACTCGATGCGGCGGATAATGGGGCGTTCGACAACGTAGAAAATCACAATCTTGGCGTTTGGTTTGGTGGGGCTATCTTGAACTTCGAGCCGAACGTCCTCGAAGTATTGGGTGTTCCAAAGAGCCTGAAAATCGCGTCGCAGCGCATCTTCGTTATAAGGATCTCCTGCACGGCTGAAGATTCGCGCTTGCAATGTCTCGGTGCGGATACGCCGATTCCCCTGGAATTCGATACGGTCGATAGTGGGCATGTTTTGCTGAGGGGCAGCAGGGGGCAGATTCACTTGGGGCTCGGGCGTGGGCGGAGTTACGGGCGCGCCGGGAGTAATCTGTGCCCGTAGAGGCAGCGCGAGCGCAAAAAGACACAGAACGAGCGACAGCAACATCGCACTGTTAAAATCAGATAACAGGCAGGAATTCTTATGTGCGGCCGTGGCAAATGTCAAGGCCGCTCCCCCCAAGCCAAAATTGTTCGCTCTCCCGCCGGCCCCCGAAGGGACGGCTCGCGGGCGTAGGATTCGTTAGTGAGTGACCGGGGTTGCTTCGACGACCGGCCGGAAGCCCAAACCGTCTCCGGAGACGTGGATCTCCAGCGTTGCGGGACGCTGCAGGCCTCCCTGGATCAAGGCTTCCGATAGCGGATCTTCCACATACCGTTGCAATGCCCGTCGCAACGGCCGCGCCCCGTAGCTGCGATCCCCGCACGTCTTATCGAGAATCCACTGACGGGCTTCCGGAGTCAAGACGATTTGCACTTGTCGGTGAATCAAGGTGTCGTTGATCTGGCCAACCAGGAGGTCAATGATGCGCAAGAGGTCGTCATCGATGAGCGGGTTAAAGAGAATGATCTCATCCAGCCGATTCAAGAATTCCGGATTGAAGACGCGCTTGACTTCGCTCATCACCATTTCATCCATTGATTTGCCGGCGCCCTCTTCCCCGACAGATTGGAAACCCAGGGAGGAGCGCTTCTGCAAGTGACGCGCGCCCAAATTGGAAGTCATGATCAGAATGGTATTTCGGAAGTCGACCGTGTTGCCCAAACCATCGGTCAGTTGGCCGTCCTCAAATACCTGCAGCAAGATGTTGTAGACGTCGGGGTGAGCTTTCTCGATTTCGTCCAGCAGGATGACCGAATAGGGCGTGCGTCGCACACGTTCGGTGAGTTGGCCTCCCTCTTCATAACCTACATAGCCTGGAGGTGCGCCGATCAACTTCGACACGGAATGCTTCTCCATGTATTCGGACATGTCAAACCGAACGAGCGACTTCTCGCTACCAAAGAGGAACTCGGCGAGCCTGCGGGCGACTTCGGTTTTGCCGACGCCGGTGGGACCGAGGAACAAGAAACAGCCAACTGGACGGCCCGGCGCCTTGAGGCCGGCGCGGCTGCGGCGAATCGCGCGAGCAAGAGCGGTGATAGCCTTCTCTTGGCTGATCACGCGCTTGTGCAATTCCTGCTCGATGCGCAGCAATTTCTGCTGTTCGTCTTCCTTGATCGAGGTGACCGCCACGCCTGTCCAGCGCGAGACAACTTCTTCGATATCTTCGCGCGCCACGATACCGGTAGTGGAATCATCCAGCTTCAAACGCTCGCGCAACTGGCGCAGATTGTCTTTTTCCTTGCGTTCTTCTTCGGAGTAGAAACGCGCCTTTTCAAACTCATGGTTGGCAATGGCGGTTTCCATGCGATGGGTGATGAATTTTACCCGCTTCTGCATCTCCGCCACTTCTTCGGGAAGGGTAGCCTGGCGCAGTTTGACGCGCGCGCCGGCTTCATCGATTAGGTCGATGGCCTTGTCCGGAAGGAAACGGTCGGGTATGTACCGGCTGGAAAGATAGACGGCGTACTGGATCGCCTCGTCGGTGTAGCTGATGGCGTGGAATTTTTCGTAACGCTCGCGGACACCCTGCAAAACGCGGATGGCTTCGTCTTCGGTGGGACTATTGACCTTCACGGCCTGGAAGCGCCGCTCAAGAGAGCGGTCCTTTTCGACCGATTTGCGATATTCGCTGGGAGTAGTGGCGCCGATGCACTGAATTTCGCCGCGGCTCAATGCAGGCTTCAGGATGTTCGCTGCATCGAGCGAGCCTTCGGCCGAACCAGCCCCAACAAGCGTGTGCAGCTCATCGATAAAGACGATGGCGTTCTGGCTTTCCATCAATTCCTTCATGATGGTCTTGAGGCGCTCTTCAAATTGGCCGCGATATTTCGTTCCAGCAACGATCAGAGAAAGATCGAGCGAGAGAATGCGCTTATCGGCAAGGAAGGGAGGCACGTCGCCATCGGCGATGCACTGCGCGAGCCCTTCTACAATTGCTGTTTTGCCGACGCCCGGCTCGCCGATGAGCACGGGATTGTTCTTGGTACGGCGGCAGAGAATCTGGATGACCCGCTCGACTTCTTTTTCGCGTCCGACCAACGGATCCAGCTGCCCCTCGAGGGCCGCCTGAGTCAGGTCGCGGCTGAACTCAGCGAGAAGCGAAGTTTCCTTCGGCCGATTTACTTGAACTTTTTCACCCGCACTGCGCGCGAGCTCTTCACGTAGGGACGACAAACGCAAGCCGCGCTCGGCGAGGATCTCCGCACCGAAGCATTTTTCTTCGCGCAGGATTCCCAGGAGGAGATGTTCAGTGCCAACGTGCTTGTGGCCAAGCCGTTCCGCCTCCTCAGCAGCATAGTTGAGGATGCGCTTGCACTCCTGACTCAACGGAACTTCTACCGATGTGGATATACGTTCGCGGATGGTAATACGGGATTCAATCTCTTTGCGGATCGATTCGATAGAGCCGTGAGTGCGCAGAAAGCGATTAGCCAGCGCCTTGTCTTCACGCATGAGGCCGAGCAAGAGGTGCTCGGTTTCGATGTACGGGCTTCCGTATTGACTGGCCTCATAGCGCGCGAAGAAGATCACACGCCGGGCCTTTTCCGTATAGCGTTCAAACACGGCTTAGCTCTTTTCTCCCTCGGTTACCGGTGAAGGGGCCTGTTGATAATCCGCGTCGGGCCGGAGCAGGCCATGCTCCAACCGCAAAACGCGATCACAGCGCTTAGCAAGAACAGGATTATGAGTCGCCAGGATAGAAGTCAGCAGGTGCGTCCGGTGCAAGCGCTGGATCAAATCCATAATCGCAACAGCGTTGAGTTCATCAAGGTCGCCGGTCGGTTCATCGGCGAGCAATACAGCCGGCTTGGTCACGAGCGCCCGCGCAATGGCCACGCGCTGTTGCTCCCCCCCCGACAATTCTGCGGCTCTCTGCCGCGCTCGGGAAGCCAACCCCACTTCGGCCAGCGATTCGTCAGCTTTGCGGAGCGCTTCGCCGAAGCTGACGTCGCGCATCAGCAAAGGCATCGCCACATTTTCAGCCGCCGTAAAATCCGGCAACAGATGATGACGCTGCCAAACGAAACCGACTCGCCGATTTCTGAACTCTGCCAGCGAATCGCTTCGCCGCGCCGCCAGCGCTTTCGCATTAAAGTATACTGTACCGCTCGTTGGAGTGTCCAGCGCTGCAAGCAAATGCAACAAAGTACTTTTTCCAGAACCAGACGGCCCAACAATGGCGACCATTTCGCCCTGGCTGAGCGAGAGATCGATTCCATCCAGGACTGTAATAACACTTGCTCCCGTTTCGTAGGTTTTGCGAAGCGAGCGTGCCTCTAACAACACGCCGCCGGGAGTGGCCTCCAACTCGGCGTTCTCAACAGGGGCTATTTCCTCCACCTCGTTCACAATTCCCTCGCCTAGGTCAGCCTTACACTTCTTTGATGCCAAATTCCGTTTCGCGATTGCTGTCTAACCGAGCAAAGCAGCACCCCGGCCTCGCAGTCGAATTTTTCTAGTCCAGTCTAAGATCTTTCCTCTTTTCTGCCAGAAACTACCATCCTCCCGCTTACGCTATTGTGTAGGGCAAAGCATCTCTCCACAAACCATTGTATTCACGATAATTGCGATCAGCTCGCGTTGGGCCATCCCAATTCGCCCGACCTCCTCAATCGAGGTAGGGGAGCACGCGAAGCACCAAAGTTCGATGCCAACAGCCGGGCTCGACTGTAGTCGGTGTGGGGAAGAGCCCGTAATCGCAATCACTCATAGCGTAGCAATTCCACTGGCTGGATGCGCGACGCGGACCGAGCTGGTACCAGGGTGGAAGCCACACTGATCGCTAAGGCAGCGGCCGCGATCCACAAAGCGTCACTGGGATTCGGTTGGAACGGCACGAAAGGCACCGAATAAATCTGAGGATCCAGGGGAATCAGCTTATAGGTGCCTGCTGCCCAAGCCAGAGAATAACCTGCGATTAGGCCCACTACCGTTCCAAAGCTGCCGACTGTAATCCCGAGCAAAACAAAAATCCGGCCGATCTGCTGGCGCCGCGCACCCATGGCCATCAGCACGGCGATATCGCGGGCGCGGTCACTGACGGTCATGGCCAGAACGACCAGAATATTCAAGCCAGCAACAAAGGTTATCAAACCGATAAACATGGCTGTAACTAACTTCTCGAGACGCAATGCGCGAAAAAGAGCGCGATTTTCGTCCATCCACGTGGTTGCCACGTACCCCGGTCCGGCCTCGCGGGTGAGCTCAGCGCCCTCTTCTTCGGCACGATCGACGTCAGCGATACGGAATTCGAGAACACTGGCAACATCGCTAACGCCGGCAAGGTTCTGCGCCGCGTGAAGGGTCACAAAACCCCAGTTCGCGTCGTAATCATAAAAACCCGAATCGAAGATTCCGCTAATGCGGAACCGCTGCGACCGCGGAATCATTCCGAACGGGGTCATGTGACCCGCTGGACTGGTCAACATCACGTAGTCGTCGGGCCTCAACTTCAGATCGTCGGCGAGCATCTTTCCCACGACAATAGACTCGAAACCGTTACGATCAGGCGTAAAGTCTGCAGCGCCGGCAACCACCCTTTGCAGAGCCTCGTTGCGCTTCTGCTCCAGGGCCGGGTAAATTCCCTTTACGACGACGCCATGTGCGCGTCCACCCGAGGAAAGCAGTACCGTGATGTAGATGGCCGGTGCCACGGCCTTAACTCCGGGAACATGACTGAGGCGCTCTGCGAGTTCACTGTAGTTGCTCAGGGCTTCCGTCCCGGGACGGGAAATGCTTACGTGGGCGGTCACGCCGAGCAAGCGATCCTGAAGAGTGGTACGAAATCCGCTGTTCATTGCCAGTGCGATCACCAGCGTAGCCACGCCTGAAGCGACGCCCACAACGGCCAACAAGGTCACCAGACGAAGCACGGCCGGCCTATTGGGCGACCTCAGATATCTTCTCGCCACGATCCAGGCAAATCTCATTGGTTCGCATCCGACTGCGGACGTAGTAGTGGAAAAAGAATGACTTCGCGTATTGAATGCGAATCGGTGAGAAGCATGGTCAGCCGGTCGATCCCAATTCCCATTCCCGCTGCGGGCGGCAAACCGTAGGAGAGCGCACGGATGTAGTCGAGATCGACCTCTCGCGGAACTTCCTCGCCGCCGCGCGCAACCTGTTCGCGAAAACGGCGTTCCTGCTCCTCGGGATCATTTAGCTCGGAGAAGGCATTGCCCAACTCCATCCCGGCGACGTAAACCTCGAATCGTTCGACAATTGATGGGTCGTCGGATCGGCATTTTGCCAGGGGAGAAATGTCAGTCGGAAAATCGTAAAGCAGGGTTGGCTGAATCAGCTTGGGCTCCGCCAAGGTTTCAAAAAGCAGGCCAGTCGTCTCGCCGTCCGACATGGAGCTAACGTCGAGCAAAGGTCCGGCAGGCACCGCTGTTGATCGCTGCGATTGATCCTGCAGCCACTGGTTGTAACGCGCGGCAACGGCGCGGGGACCGCCGGGAGCCGCCAGATCCGCCGTGCTAGGGGCTGGTCCGGCGCCAGGGGGCCAGTGTAGCGTGATCGCTTCGCGCATCGAAAGCCGCTGCCAGCGGCCGAAGTCGAGTTTATGCTCACCGAAGCTGATTTGCGTTGAACCGCAGATTTTTTGCGCAAGCCCGGCGAAGAGTTCTTCGGTCAGTGACATGAGGTCGCTATAGTCGCTGTAAGCCTGATAGAACTCCAGCATGGTGAACTCAGGGTTGTGTTCGCTGGAAACGCCCTCATTGCGAAAATTGCGATTGATCTCGTAGACGCGATCGAGCCCTCCGACGAGCAAGCGCTTGAGATATAGCTCCGGAGCGATACGCAGGTAGAGATCGAGGTCGAAAGTGTTGTGATGTGTGATGAAAGGACGAGCGGCGGCTCCGCCCGCGATCGTGTGCATCATGGGGGTTTCTACTTCAATGTAGCCGCGCGCGTCGAAGAACTCGCGCAATCCACGAAGAATCTCGGCGCGCCGGAGAAATGTCTCCCGCACGTGGGAGTTAACGATGAGGTCGACGTAGCGTTGCCGGTGCCGGAGCTCAACGTCGGCCAGACCATGCCACTTCTCGGGTAGCGGAAGCAAAGCCTTAGATAGCAGCTGCAAGGTGCTGACCCAGACGGTCAATTCGTTGGTTTTTGTCCGAAACAGATGCCCGGAAACACCGACTATGTCGCCCATATCTAGCAGCTGAAAAAGGCGAAAGGTTCGCTCGCCCACGACATCGAGCCTTACATAAATCTGAAGACGGGCTCCATCTCCCTGGATATGGGCGAAGCCAGCCTTCCCGTGAAGGCGCAGGGTCAGGATTCGGCCTGCAGTGCGCACATTCACGCGATTCGCTTCGAGGCTTGCAGCATCACTGTGGGCGTGAGCGGCCACAATCTGTGCCGGTGTCGCCGTCTGCTCGAATTTATGCGGGTAGGGATCATCGCCGAGCGATTTGACATCGGCGAGCTTTTTCTTGCGCTGGAGGTATTGATCGAGCGGCTCGAAGGGCAAGGAGCTTTCCGTTGTGCTTCCCACGGAGTATACCGATGGGGTTCTCGGAGCGTCAAGAAAACGCTTGTCTTAAGGGCCCTGTGATATCATCGCAGTCTCGCAGGAGGGGTGGCTTGGAAGACGCGATAGCCAATCGCGGGCTGCGCCGTACGGCCAGCGTGCAGGAAGACTGGGTTGCCTGGCTGCCTGAGGAGAAGGACCGCCTTTTTGACGCCACTCTGAATGAACTGGACATCTCCTACGGAATTCTAAGCGTTACGCTCAATGATGCCTTCAACTTATGCAGGCAGGGGAAGCTCGTGCCCGCGCGCGAACAGGCTCGCATGTTCATGGAATTGTTCAACCGACTTGCGGCACGGCTGAGGGGGATTTTGCGGGCCTTATATGAACATAGCCGGCAGTTCGGAACCTTCCCGAATACGGCGCCCTTGCGCCCAGGTTTCTTCCGAAGTGAACGCGGGCAACAGGTTGCGCGCGCCAACAAGCTGCTGACTGTTATCCGATTTCGGGCACGGACGCGCTTCTTTCGCAAACTCGGTGCTCTGGAGGAAATTGTCGCCGGACTGCAGCGAGAGGCGCGTGAGATAGCCTGGGACATCGCTGAAGGAATGGCAGTATCGTGGCCCAAGCAGTGGACGCGCTTGGAGGTTCTGGATTACGACCTGAACACCAGCCTTCGCGAAACAACGATTGTGCTGAAATCGTTTTTCTGTGTGCTGCCGAGCGAAGAGTTACCGGCTTTCCGGCAGAGGGTGGTTTCGCTCACTCCCAAGCCTTCGGTGAGCCAGAATCGGCGTTCCGCGCAAGTTCTTGCCAAACTCGAGCCCGCTTGCCGTAAAACGGCGGGACAGGCACTACCGGAACGACCTGCTCTTCCCCCGAAACCACTCGGGAGCACAGAACGCCCGACCCTGGCGGATAATAATAAGTACCGTGAGTAGACAACCTTGTGGAGCAGGGGCGGCATCGATAGTACCTGATGCGTCCCGACGGGACCGGTGGCCCGAACGAGACCAACTGAAGTCCACGAACTAGGCGAAGCGGAGGCGATCCGACGGGCACAGCAGGGCGACGCCGAGGCTTTTGAGCGCATCTACAGATTGCATAACCGGCGGGTGTACGCGCTCTGCCTGAGGATGGTGGGGAACACGGCGGAAGCCGAAGATCTTACGCAGGAAGCTTTTCTGCAGCTTTTCCGTAAGATCGCGACCTTCCGGGGTGAGTCGGCGTTTTCCACATGGCTGCATCGCCTGGCTGTAAACGTGGTGTTGATGCGTCTTCGCAAGAAGACTCTTGCGGAGACCTCGCTCGATGAGGTCACCGAGCCGGACGAGGATGCCGGGGGCCCGCGCAAAGATATCGGAGGACCTGACCTACGGCTCTCTGGATCCGTGGATCGGGTAAATCTTGAACGTGCTGTCGAGCAACTTCCACCAGGTTACCGTTCTGTCTTCGTGCTCCACGACGTTCAAGGCTACGAACACAATGAGATCGCCACGATCATGAACTGCTCGATCGGCAATTCGAAATCACAGCTGCATAAAGCGCGGATGCGATTGCGAGAGCTACTGCAGGAGTTTGCGCGTGATCGCGCCAGAGAAGAGCGCCAAGCAGCTAAAGGCAGTTCCGGCAGCGGTCACTGATCGTGCTGGAACGAGCAATAGGGAGCCCAACAGGTCACGACGCGGAAGGATAACCCATGAGCCCAACCCAATGCGCGCAATTCGAACGGATGCTGGAGGAGCAACCGGACGGCCCGCTAGCCGCCGAGGCTACCGCACATATGGAGGGCTGTACGGATTGTCGCATGCTGTGGAGCGATCTGGAGGCTATCCGCACCACGGCAATGGAATGGGGAGGCCAAGACGTCGAGCCGCCCGAATACCTATGGATCGCACTGCGGCGGCAACTGGAATTCGAAGGCCTGATTCGAGGCTCTATACGAGAGGGCTCACAGCGCGGGTGGGTCTCCGCGTGGTTCGGGGCCGCACCACGATGGGCGCTGGCTGGCGCCTCTATTTCGCTGCTGCTTATTGCAGCGATGCTGGCGGGTTATCAGAAGAATGAGCCGAATACAGCGGCTCTGCTTCCCACGCGGATGAGCATTTCCGCAGCGCGGCCAAAGTTAGTCGCAGCTGATTTGGGGAAGGCACTTGATGGCGATTTGAAACAGGTATTCGATTCGCTTCCCGAAGGCAATACCGTTCTGACGAGTTCATTGCGCGAAAACCTCGGTATTGTTGATAATCTTATCGCTGTGTGTGAAAAATCCGTTCGAGAGCAGCCCGACGACCCAGTCGCCCGTGATTATCTTTACGGGGCTTATGAACAAAAGGCCGTCTTGCTAGCAACGGCAATGGACCGCAGCGCCTTGGAGGGCCAATGAAAGGCCGGGTAGGTTCGGTAGTTTGCTCGCGAGTTGCCGGGACGGCGCTGATTGCGCTGTTCTTGGCTACTTCGGCCAACGCACAGCTGCGGCGGTTCGAACGCCACTTCACCGTTCAAGGCAAGCCCGTGGTGACGGTTCAAAATGCTACGGGCCGGATCCAAGTGAGGGCCTGGGATAAGCAAGAGGTCTTGATTCTGGGACAACGCGGAAGCACCAACGTCGAGGTTGATACGGAACAGGCGGGCAATCGCATCGAGATCGCCACGCGCGTGATTTCCGGGAATGCGAATCCCGATGCGCTTCGCGCGGATTACGATATCAGCGTGCCGGCGGAGTCGGAGCTTCAAGTTCGCAGCGATTCCGGGAACGTGACTGTCGACAGCGTGCACGGCGACATGTCTTTTGATACCGTCGCTGCCGATCTTGCCCTACAGGATGTGGAAGGCTATCTGGTGGTCAAGAGCATCGGTGGATCGACGATCTGCACGCGTTGCTCGGGAAGGCTGGATGCCACCTCTATCAGCGGGGACGTCAAGCTTCTACAGCCCACCATGGATAACGTCCGCGTACAAACCTCATCCGGAAATATCTTCTTCGACGGCAGCTTCATGAATCGCGGCATCTACGTATTGAAAAACTACAGCGGAACGATTGAAGTGCGCTTTTCCAGCACCGACTCATTTGACGTCAGGGCTACCTCGCTTTACGGCAATGTCATCAATCAGGCGCCGGTAGTTCCAGATCGCCACAGCATGCCAGCGCCGCGCAGCGGTTTGGCGAAGAGCCTCTTCGGCACAATGAACGATGGACACGCAAAAGTTGAGCTTTCTTCCTTTAACGGCACGATCAAAATCTCCAAGCGGGAATAGACGTCGCGCCGGTGTTACCAGCTTCCTCTCCACAATCCAATCAAAGCCCGGGCCACGGGCCTAATCATGTTTTGCTTTGCCTTGCGGGTTTCATGGGATCCGGCAAGACAACTGTTGGAGTCCTCCTGGCGAGGCAGCTTGGATGGCGCTTCGAAGATCTGGACGCACGCATCGAGCAGTCCGCCAGCCTAAGCATTTCCGCGATTTTCGAGCGGCGCGGGGAAGCCGCCTTCCGCGAGATCGAGCGGGAGCAGTTCGAGAAATCCCTGGGACGCGCAGCCGAATCAGGGGAACCCATCGTACTCGCATTAGGCGGGGGGACGTACGCGCAGCCCGGGATCGTGGAGAGATTACGGGATTCGGGCGCCGTGGTTATCTGGCTGGACTGCCCAGTCAGCCTGCTGCTCGCGCGCTGCGCCACAATGACTAATCGCCCTCTCTTCCGCGATGAGGCCAGCTTCCGAACCCTGCTGGCCGCACGCTTACCCTTTTATCAGCAGGCTGATTACCGTGTCGCCGGTGACGATGACCCGGCGCGCGTGGTGGAACGAATTCTAGCTTTGCCCCCTTTCGCCAAGCGCCTGACGACTGTTGGTGAAGATCTCTCCGTGCGAAGGACGAAACCATGAAAGCTCGCCCCCTGCGGCGGTGCGTGCCCCTGGGAGTTTTGGCCTTACTTTTGACTGGCGGAGCGAACTATCTGCTAGGCGATCCACCGGCGGCGGCCAATTCCGGCTTTACGCCAGAAAAGGGAAAGCTCCGCATTCTGCGACAGGGCAATGAGGCCGGCACCGAAGAATTTAGCTTCGCGCCCTCCGGAAATGGCTGGATTTTGGAAGATGAGTCCGTTCTCCATGTACCCGGCTCACCGGAAATGCGGACTTCGGGACAGCTCCGGATTTCCGCCGACGGCACGCCGCAGCATTACACCTGGAACGCACAAGGCGATAAGAAAGCCTCAGGCGTTGTGGAATTTGACAGCGGCACGGCAAAGACGTCCACTACGGTTTCCGGTACCAAACAGCCGGTGCAACAGGATTTCAAGTTCACTTCGGCCCGTATCGCCGTGCTCGACAACAATCTCTATGAGCAATACGCGATTCTGGGAAGAATCTACGATTGGGACTCCAGGGGGATGCAAAGCTTTTCCGTCCTGATCCCGCAAGACGCGACGCCGGGAAGTATTGATCTGGAAGCCATCGGTGCTAAGAATGTCGACGGCGCCAATCTGGAAGTCTTGCGCGTGCATTCAACGGACCTCGAAATTGAGCTTTTTTTTGACGCGAGATTCCATCTCGCTCGCCTCGAGGTACCGGCTGCGAAGGTCGTCATCCTCCGGCAATAACGCTCCTCGGGAACCTTCAAATCACATATAAAAGCGCGGCGAGCGGCCTTGAGCGGAGCCTCACGGGTGTAAGCGGAAGGCGAGCGTGACGGTGGACACTACGTTCACGCGATGTCCCTCTACGAGAGCCGGCATGTAGCGCCACTGCTCTACGGCGTGCATGGCGGCGCGCGCGAGGATGGGCGGACCAGAAAGAGGAGCGATGCCGCGAATCGTTCCATCTCGGCCCACTAAGATATGCAAGGTGACCTCGCCCTCAATTCCAGCCAACCTCGCCACATCAGGATAATCCGGCGCCAAGGCATTAACGAGACGCTTCTGCTGGTCCGCCGGCTCCACACGAATCCCTCCCCAGACGAGAGCATCGAAAAGGCGCGCAAATTCCGTAACATCCATCGATTCGGCTATGGCGGGCGTGTCTTGTTGCTCGTGAGAAAGCCGAGTCACGTCGGCCAGGAACGCCTCTTTCTCTCCAGCCGGGAAGTTTGGCGACATGGCGCCTAGTCGGGCAGCATTCCCAATTTCGATCCGCCCGCCGGCCGTATCCGCCCATAGTCCGCCATCCACTTTCAGGACAGTGATGTCGCCACCCCCGCTATTGAAGCGAGCTACTCCCAAAACGTGACCAACGTGAATATCTCCGCCCCCAGTACGCAGAACAGCCGGTCCATAAACATCAGCCGCTGAGATTTGGCCGCCTCCCGTTGCAGCACGCAGTCCGCCCGCAACGTCCCTGACGGAAATATCTCCGCCCCCCGTTTCCAGTCGGGCGGTGAATGTCCTGCCCTGGAAATCTTTGGGTGCGGCAACGTGGGTGCCCACCGTTCCCACGCGAATGTTTCCGCCTTCGGTGCTAAGAATAACGACGCCGTCTACGTCCTGGATGGCAATATCGCCCGATCGGACCGCAATACTCAAGTCATAGCGGCGCGGCACGTGAATTTCGTATGTCGGATGGCCGCGGCAATCGCCTTCCCTGCCGGAAGGACCAATCAGCACAACGCCGCGCGGTGCCTCTCGGCCCGTGAGCGAAAGATTTCGCCGAAGCGCTTCCGGTTCGGCCGCAGTCTTGGGGTCCAGCCGCACTCTATAACTCACCTCATTTTGAACATCGGTAAAAACCTCTACATTGCCGCAATCCGCTTTCAAAGTAAGTTGAAGATTCTCATGCGTGGGGATCGAGGTTTTGGGGGCAGTCGAAGCGCCCTCCTGCGACAGGGATTGTGAAAGAGAATTCTGCTGACCGGCTTCGCGCGTCGGCCTGATGACGCACTTTTGTTCGAGATGACTAAACTGGGCCCTTCCGGAAGCAACCGTGGAACTAGGCGCAAAGAAACAAAGGAGGACGGAAGGCGGGATCGCGATCAGAACTGCAGCCCAGCACTTGCGGATCGCTGGGCGTAGTCTCGCATTCTTGGACAACTTCACGGATGGCGTCCCCCTCCCGACACTGAATCTTCGTCCATGGAGGCGAGCTGCCCGAGAGCATCGGCGCTGCGGGAGCGAATATAACTGTTGGAATCATTGTGCATGCGGTCGCGCAGAATGCTCACGGCGCGATTATCAAACGGCGCACGGGGGAATTCGCGGCTTCTCATTCGCTCGAGCAGCGTATTTAGTGCCTGAATGCGCACACTGGAGTTATCGTCATCAGAGAGAGCCCCAAGGATGGCGCTCTGCACGTCCGGTGCTGAACCCACGTCTCGAAGCGCCTCAATGGCCCTCAGGCGCACGGCAGGATTGGGGTCATGACGGAGAGCTTCGCTCATGGCCGCTTGGACTTGGGGATCGTCGGCCTCAGGCCGTAGCGCGTCTATGGAATCGAGCCGCACGCTATCATCGAATTGCCCGCCATGCCCGATGACGTACGCCAGCACGCGCCGGATTTCGGCGTCATCCGGCGTTCCTTGGACTACGCGCGGCCGCGGCGATCGCACCTGCAATTCCACCTTGGGCGCAGGCGAATCGCTTTGTGGCTCCAGGCGAATTCCGTCACGATCAATTGTCTCGAGCTCCTCCTGAGTTAGGGGAGCGGGTGCCGAGACCGCGATCACCGGCTTCCCCGGAAGAAGCGAAGCGATCTGACGATACCATTCGTTGGCCGCCGTACCGGCAAGAGCGCCGGCCAGCAAAAGGGCGGCTGCACTCCAACCAGGGTGAAACACGAATGCGTGGCGAAACGCCATCCATCGCCAAGGTATCAGAAACGAGCGCCAGGCGCGCCGGGCTTGCGCAGAGGCATCGTCCATTGCCTCGAAGAGCTCACTGCGGCAACGCGCCAGCAGCAGTTTGGAGCCGTCGAGTGCATCGGCAGGTTGAACGCGCGCTGCAAGGATCCCGCGCAAATTCATTTCACGCGAAAGCACGGCAGCGCAACTCGCGCAGTGAACCGCATGAGCGTCGACCGCCGCGCAGTCTTCCTCAGTCAGTTCACGAGCCGCGTAAAGGATCGCGCATTCCTCGAAATTCGCGCAATTGAGCTCTTCGATCATGATGTGCTTACCTCAATCCCTCCAATTGGGTCCGCAACTTGCGCGTGGCGCGGAAAAGCGAATTCTTCACCGTTTCCTCGGTTGTGCCCAGCGCGTCGCCGATAGCACGCAGCCTCATTCCTTGGTAGTGCCTCATCTCAAAAACCATCCGTTCGCGCGGCGTGAGCGCTTGGAGCGCTCCTTCCACTTTGCGGCCAATTTCTTGGCCCAGGACTTGGCGCTCCGGATCCGAGTGCGCCCGGGTTTCAGCCTGGTGATCAAAGAAATCGCCGTCGCGGCGCTCCTCAGCGGAAACCGTGCGAGGCAGCGGCGGCTGATCTTCCGGGTGACTGCGGCGGCGGCGCAGGTGATCGAGGCAAACATTTGTGACGATGCGATAGACCCAGGTGTAGAAAGCGCATTCGAAGCGGAAACGATGGAGATTGCGATAAATCTTTAGAAAGGCCTCTTGGTAAACGTCGTGTGCGTCTTCCGCATTCCCCAGTAGATTGAGCGCGAGCCGCAGGACCTGCCGGTCGTAGTGCTGCACGAGGAGTTCGAAAGCGGGGCGGTCACCAGCTTGTGCCCGCTCAATCAGCGTCCGGTCATCAGCCGCCGAAAGCACGAATGAGCCCGACGGAGCAAGCGACCTGACTTCGGCTCCACCGTTCGGCAAGGCTTCTAATTCGGGCGAACTCGCTACGACTTGCGAGGACATAGTGCAAACTCTGCTTTGATCCTGTTAGATTTCGCCGGCCTTTCTGGCCGGTCGAGGCACCCGCCAACTCCTCGAATTTATACCCAGTTACTTAGACGCGAGAACCGGCGAAAACGTAAGCATGTGTTCGTCGTTGAATACACGGTATTTAGGGTCGAATATCCAAAAGCAAGTACGGCAGTGTGGTATAACGCAGAACCGTGATACCCGTCGCTGCTTCTTCCGCCGACGGCGTGGCCGCACGGCGGTCCCGCAAACTCACCCTTCTACCCCTGATCGCCGCCACTTACTTCATGGTAGCCGGCGGCCCTTATGGTTTGGAGGACCTGATCGGCAAGGCCGGGTATCGGGCCACACTAATCATTCTCCTCCTCACCCCTATTCTGTGGAGTATACCCACTGCGCTTATGGTTAGCGAGCTCGCAGCGGCCTTACCTTATGAAGGCGGCTTCTATATCTGGGTACGTCGGGCCTTCGGACCATTTTGGGGCTTTCAGGAGACGTGGCTCACGCTCGCGGGCAGCGTTTTTGAGATGGCCCTTTATCCGACGCTCTTCGTCGCATACTTGAGCCGTTTCGCCCCGCAATTCGCCGCTGGCTATCGCGCCATCGGTCTGGAATTGATGCTTATCGCGGTGTGTGCTGGCTGGAATATCCTGGGCGCAAGGGCCGTGGGCGAAGGCTCGATATGGCTGAACGCCTTACTTTTCTCTCCTTTTCTGGCAATCGTTCTTATCGCCGCGCTCCGCAAGCCTCTCGGAACACCGTTGGCGCCGACCCAACACCTGGACCTGGCGGGAGGCATCGTCATTGCCATGTGGAACTACATGGGCTGGGATAATCTTTCCACGATTGCAGATGAGGTTGACC
>Ga0209648_10001432_pt1 | contig 19276 bp, 21 predicted proteins | sample GraSoi2013_115cm_FD_185830 | JGI IMG/M metagenome (GOLD analysis project Ga0209648, IMG submission 185830) | Grasslands soil microbial communities from the Angelo Coastal Reserve, California, USA - Sample 9_17_2013_115cm (SPAdes) (version 2) | ecosystem: Environmental > Terrestrial > Soil >...
TTGCGACTGCGGATGCCGGCATTACTGGGGCGTTTGCGGGTGTGGCGAGCAGCGGGTCCGTCTGCGTCGCGTTAGGCATGGAGCTAAGCGCTACGGCAAGCCTGTTGATGCCCCTTCATATCGTGTTGCTGTGCGCTGCACGAATTGTCGCCCGCCCACGGGACCTCTTCGATCCCGCATGCTTGGGGGGCGAAGGGCTCCGGAGAAATCTTGTCTTCATTACGGGCCCGAGCGCCACTGCCGATATGGGGCCGTTGGTGCGTGGCGTACACGGTCCGCACCGCTTGCACATTCTGTTGTTAGAGTGATCTCGATGGACAAGTCAAAACCGGCAGGAGAAATAAACCAATCGCCGCGCACTGTCGCGAACAAAAGCGACAAACTGAATCTTCTCCGCGCGATTCGAATGACTTTGGAGATTCAGAGTCCGGCCATCCGCCGCAATACCCAGACGTTTAATCGCAATCGCTATCGCGCAACCTCCGCCCTACCGGATTACGACGCACTGAAGGATCAAGCGCGGCAAATCAAGGAAAACGCGATCGCGCACCTGTCCGAGAACTTGCAGACGCTTGAAAAGGTTGTTCGCGCGCGCGGAGGTGAGATTTTTCTCGCCCCAACCGCGAAAGAGGTTTGCGATTACGTCTTGGCCGTTTGTCAGCGCCATGGCGCCAAGCTGGTGGTGAAAGGAAAGAGCATCACTTCCGAAGAGGTGCGCCTCAACCACACCCTGCAGGGAGCCGGCATCGAGGTTGCCGAGAGCGACTTGGCCGAATTCATCTTGCAAGTTGCCGATGAGCAGCCATCTCACATCATCGCCCCCGCATTGCACTATGGCCGCGAACGGATCACCGCTCTGTTCAAGACCAAGTTCAAGACAGAATTACCGCTAGACACCGGCGAGAAGCTGACGAAATTTGCCCGGGAAAAGTTACGCGAAAAGTTTCTGCGGGCAGATGTGGGGGTTACGGGTGCGAACCTCATCGCCGCCGATACGGGAACGCTGATGCTGGTCGAAAGCGAAGGGAACATTCGAATGTCGAGCTTACTGCCACCGGTGCACGTGGCGATTGCGGGGGTGGAGAAAATCATTCCGACGCGGCGGGAGATGGCGCCATTTCTCGAATTGCTCTCGGCTAGCGCCACGGGACAGAAGATGACTTCGTATACCAGTTTCCTGAGTCCACCCCTCGATGACCCGCCGTTCGCGCTGCCTGGGAAGCCGCGAAAGCAGCGGGAGTTCCACCTGGTCCTGGTGGACAACGGCCGGATGAAGATGCGCAATGATCCGGTATTGCACGAAACCCTCTACTGTATCCGGTGCAGTGCCTGCCTGAATTCCTGTGCGAATTTTCAAACCGTGGGCGGACATGCCTTCGGTGGCGAAACCTATTCCGGTGGGATTGGCGGCCCCTGGGAAGCGGGAACCGGGAAATTGGAAAATGCTCGATTTTCCGAGCTGTGCACCGGATGCTCGCGCTGCGTGAATCAATGCCCCGTTCGAATCGATATTCCATGGCTGAACGAGAACCTGCGGAGCCGGCTCAATGAAAAGAGCGAGCCATCGGCGATCGGCGGATTCCTGGGCCTGATGAGCGCGGCAGCGGAAAAGGACCGCTCGGCCCCGGCTGCGAAAATTTTCTTTGGCAATTATCAGTACTTCGCGAAATGGGGCGCGCGGTTCCCCTCACTTTCGAACGCGATGGCAGCCACAAGAATTGTACGATGGGCGATGGAGCGATTTTTCGGCCTTGACCGACGCCGGCCGTTGCCGCCGTTTCCCCGGCATACGCTGGTTGCCGCGGCGCGAAAGATTCCTGCGAAGAAAGAGAAATCTCCTGCTGCAAAAGTAGTCCTGTTTGCGGACGTCTTCACGAACTATGGGCTGCCCGAACGAGGGCTCGCGGCAATGAGAGTGCTGCGCGCGTTGAATGTCGACGTCGCCGTGAGCGAATCGATTCCGGAAGGCCGCGCGGCGCTTTCCCAGGGGATGATCGCAACCGCGAAGAAGTGCGCTGAAAGAGCTGTCTCTCGTTTGCAGCGCTATTTGGACGACGGCAGGGACATCGTAATCGTCGAGCCCAGTTCACTGGCGATGTTCCGTCGCGATTGCCGGCACCTGCTTGGCGATGCGGGACAATTCGAACGATTCCGGACGCGCACGTTTGATCCTGTGGAATATGTCGCCCGCTTGCTCCAACAATCCGGGCGCCATGCGAAGGATTTCTTTGATGTTGTCCGTTCGCCGGTCGGTGCAAAGCTGTTTTTTCATGCGCACTGTCAGCAGAAGACGATCGGCTGCGTAGAGCCAACCACGACCCTATTGCGCGTGATTGGGTTCGATATTGTGACGTCTACCGTTGAATGCTGTGGGATGGCAGGCAGCTTTGGCTACAAGAAGGACTTTTATGAATTGAGCATGGCCGTGGGAGCGGATCTATTCCAGCAGGTTGCGCAATCTGAAAAAGGTGGCGGCCCACTAGCACTCCTAGCAAGCGGCACGTCTTGCACGGAACAACTCCACGCAGGGACTCACCGCATAGTGATGCACCCAATCGAGCTGCTTGCGGCGATTCTTATCCCTTCAAAGTGAACGACTCGCACTGTGCTTTGCACTATGGTCGGAGCGGGGTTTCGTTTTGAAACGAGAACTCGACAAAGGAGAGGCTTTGTGCAAGATTCCGTCTGTCCGGCGGGCAGTTGAAAGGGACAGGGGGATCGGCCAGATACGAAGAGTTGGATGAAACGCTAGACCAAGACCGGAAAGGGAATGCACATGAAGCGGACATTGGTATTGGCAGCGGCGGGATTGCTGCTGGGGGGGCTCTGGGCAGCGGGCGCGACGAGCAATCCTGTGGCTGCTCCCAAGGATATTCCCGTCGGCGTGGTGTTGCCGCTGACAGGACGAGAGGCCAAGCCGGGGCAGTACCAGAAAGAAGGGATTGAGCTGGCGATCAAGCAGATTAATGAAAAAGGCGGAATCTTCATTCGCGAACTGAACCAGAAGCTGCCGCTGCGCGAAGTGTTTTATGACGACGGATCGGACCAGGCAAAGTCTGCCGGACTGGCTGAACGGGCGATGAGCTCGGACAACGTGGTGGCGGTGCTGGGAGGCTACTCCACGGCGCTGGGCGAGGCGGAGTCCGTGATGCCGGACCGTTATCAAACTCCGTGGATTACCACGGGGGCTGCAGCGACGAGCATTTTCAATCGGGGATACCAATGGATTTTCGGGACGCTCAGCCCGGTGGAGTTGCTGGGGTACACCACCGCGGAATTTCTGGGGACACTGGTGGACTCCGGAAAACTCCACAAGGGACTGAAGCTGGCGCTGGCGCTGGAAAACACGGATCACGGCGTGGACTACGGCAACGGCATCAAGAGGTGGACTCAAGAGCATGGCGGATATTTCACGGTGGTCTTCAGCGAATCGTTTGATTTGGGGTCGCCGGATTTTTCCGGGCTGCTGCAAAAAGTGAAGAATGCGCACGCGGACATTTTTCTGGCGGATGCGCACCTGCAGGACTACATCACGATGCACCGGCAGTACGTGCAGGCGGGCATGCACCACACGTTGATCAGTTACGGAGCGCGCGCGCGGGCCGGAAACGGACGCGCGGAAAGCGTTGGGCGATGCCACGGACTATATTTTTGCAGGAATCTGGTGGTCGAAGAGCCTACCGTACCCGCAGGTGAAGAAGTTTGTGGAGGACTACAAGGGGTTCACCGGCAAAGAGCCGGATTCCTGGTATGCGGCAACGGCTTATGAGGCGGTGCGGGCGCTGGCCGCGGCGATTGAAAAGGGAGGCACGCTGAAGAAGGCGACGATCCGGGACGAACTGCGAAAGCTCGAAATGCGGGAGTCGCTGCTGCCCGCGCAAGTGCTGCGGTTCGGCAAGGGGGGACAGGTGGACACACCATTCGTGATCGTGCAGAACAAGCCCGGCGGGAAAGTGGACCTGGTGTACCCGAAGGACGCCGCCAACGGAGAGACGGTCGTCCCACCAGCAGCCCAAAAATAACCCCTCATGGATACAACCGATTTCGCCAATCTGCTGGTGTCAGCCCTGTTGCTCGCGGGCATCTACGCGGCGATGTCGGTGGGCATGACGATCATCTACGGCGTCATGAAAATCGTCAATCTGGCACACGCCGGATTTCTGATGCTGGGCGCTTACTTTGTCCTGGAGCTTTATGAGCGGTTGAACGTCGATCCGCTTGTGGGGTCGTTGCTGGCGTTTCCCGTATTTTTGGTGGCCGGAATGCTGGTCCACTGGCTGCTGGTGAAACGAATACCCGTATCCGACCAGCCGACGCTGGCTTCCTTGTTGCTGATGTTCGGCCTCTGGCTTGTGCTGCAAAACATCGGTTACCTCATCTGGGGAAACAGCGACCGCTCCATTCTTACGCCGCGGACCTTATCCTCCTGGCATCTGGGACCCATCACGATTCCTACGGTGCGGCTGACGGTTTTCATACCCGCGGTGTGTTCGCTGGGACTGCTCGAGTTCGTGCTGCGCAGGACGTGGTACGGACGGGGGGTGCGGGCGTTGATGCAAAACCGGTATGCGGGGCGCCTTGCGGGAATTCCGGTAGAGAAAATGGCGCGGCTGACTTTCGGAGTGGGCATCGGACTTGCGGGAGCGGCGGGCGGATTGCTGGCGCAACTGTATTCGTTCAGTCCGGACTTCGGGCATGGGTTTCTGCTGCGCTCGTTCGTGATCATTGTATTAGGAGGACTCGAATCTTTCTGGGGAGCAGCCGCGGGGGCGATGGTGCTGGCGCTTGTGGAAACGTTCATCATTCTCGTGTTGCCGGCAGGATACCAGCCGGCGATTGCGTTCTCACTTCTGGTGCTGGCTCTGGTTGTGCTACCCGGCGGGATCGCCGGAATCTTTGCGAAGAAACATCGCTGGGCATGAGGGCTACGAGCGTGCAAATGGGACACTTTCTGAATTACCGTGTTGCCGCATGGGGAACGACGCTCATCGTTTTAGGGATTCTGCCAGGGTGCGGAATCGGCCCGAACCTCACGCGTTTATTGTTCACCGCGCTGGTCTGGATCATCACCAGCGTAGCGTGGAATCTACTGGGAGGGTTTACCGGACAAGTATCGTTTGGTTTCGCCGTGTTTTATGGGCTGGGGGCCTACACGGCGGCGATGGGGATCAATGGCGGACTCAATCCCCTCGCAGCGTTCGCCATATCCGGGCTAGCCGCCGCGATCGCGTCGATACCCATCGGCCTGCCGACGTTTCGTCTGCGGGGACCGTATTTTGCAATTGCGACCATCGGCGTGAGCGAGGCAGTGCGCGTGGTGATGACGAATCTCTCGTTCACGGGCGGAGCCAGCGGCTACCGCATCGCGGAACATGGCCCGTTCCGGCCGCTCGAACATTACTATACGGCGCTGGGATTTGCCGGCGTTGCGGTAGTGATTTCCGCGTGGACCCATTACTCAAAGTTTGGGCTCTCGCTGCAAGCCGTCCGCGAAGACGAAGAGGCTGCGGCGGACATCGGCGTGAACCCGCTGAAGGCCAAGCTTATGGTGCACCTGCAGGCTGCCGCGCTAACGGGCATCGCAGGAGGTGTGTACGCCCGCTATGCGGCGTACATCCACCCGCAGGGCGTCTTTGCATTTCACACTAGCGTGGCGATTCTGTTGATGCCCATCATCGGCGGCGCAGGCACCGTGGCCGGGCCGGTGATCGGCGGGTTCGTTTATGGATTGGTGCAGGAGGAATTGGTCGCCGCGTTTCCGCAGTTCCATCTCCTTTTGTACGGCGCGCTGCTGATCGTGATCATTCTGTTTGAGCCGCGGGGCGTAGTAGGATGGCTCGGCAAACTGCGCGTGTTTATTGAGAGAACATGGAGGAAAAGTGCCGCCGCTTCTGTCGGTTGAGCGCCTGAACAGGTACTTCGCCGGGCTGGCGGCGCTAAAGGACGTCGGCTTCGAAGTGGAAGAAGGCCAGATTTGTGGATTGATCGGACCGAACGGAGCGGGAAAGACCACTCTTTTCAGCATCATCGCGGGTTCGATTCCTCCCAGTTCCGGCACGATCACGTATTCGGGAAAGGATGTCACGCATTGGAAATCGTTCCAGGCCGTTCGCGCCGGTGTGGCACGCACGCATCAGATCACACGGCCGTTTCGCTCGATGACGACGCGGCAAAACGTGGAGGTGGGGCTTCACTTCGGCCGCGGACCGGTGAGCAGTAGCCCTTCGAACGAGGTTACGGCAATTCTGGAAGGGGTGGGGCTGGGCCACGTGGCGGGCAGGAACGCGGCGTCGCTGTGCGTCGGCGATCAAAGGCGGCTCGAACTGGCGCGCACGCTGGCGGCAAAACCCAAGCTTTTGCTCTGCGATGAGGTTTGTAGCGGGCTGACGGAAACGGAGATGAACGAAGTGCTGGAATTGCTGCGGCGCATTCGCGAGCGAGGCACGACGATTCTCTATGTCGAGCATAATATGCGGGCAATCATGTCCACCTGCGACCAGGTTGTCGTTTTGAATTTCGGGCAGAAGTTGACGGAAGGACCGCCCCTGAAAATCCAGAATGATCCGGCGGTAATTGAGGCGTATCTGGGCCGGACTGCAGCCAATTGAGCGCGGACCGATCAATGGCAGAAACGCTTTTGCGCGTGGAAGCATTGGATGCGGCCTACGATGCCGTGCAGGTGGTATGGGGAATCAACCTGCAAGTGCAGCCTGGTACGGTTACCAGCCTGATTGGACCGAACGGCGCGGGGAAGACGACGACAATGAATGTCATCGCCGGGACGTTGCCGGCGCGAAAAGGGAGAATTATCTTTCAGGGAGAGGACATCACCTCGAAGCCGCCGCACTTGCGGGTCGAAATGGGGCTCAGCCTGATTCCCGAACAGCGGCAATTGTGGCCGCGCATGACCGTGGAGGAAAACCTTTTGCTTGGGGGGTTTCCCCGAAGACTGCGGGGCAAGGCCAATGAGAATCTGAAAAACATTTATGAGATGTTTCCGCGGCTCAAGGAGAGGCGGAAGCAATTCGCGGGAACCCTTTCTGGCGGAGAGCAACAAATGTGCGCTATCGGGCGCGGTCTGATGGCGGAACCGCGCCTCCTGATGCTCGATGAGCCCTCGCTCGGGCTGGCGCCGATGCTTGTGGATGAGATTTTCCGCTATGTGCGCGTGATCGCCGCGCGCGGCGTGACCATCCTGCTGGCCGCGCAAAATGCCAACTACGCTCTGCAATTCTCCGATTATTCCTACGTCATGGAGTCCGGCCGCATCGCGTTGGAGGGCCCAAGCGAAAAGCTGCGTTGCGATGACCACGTGCGCCGCGCCTATATGGGAGCGGCGGGTTGATAAAGGCCTGCCTCTGCAATCCGGGAGAGAAGAGAGAAGCCCCACGCTCTATCGAAGTGTGGGGCCTTGGTGATGATTGCTTGTGCGGCATCTCTAGAGCTGAACCCAGCGATACCTATTGGAAAAGCTCAAGAAGTGGTTTGCATGGAAGACTGGAAACTATCAACGCAACTTAATAAGCATTGATTGTTCGATGAGCGGCCTGAGACATAGGGAGATTCGAACTCCCGACCCTCTGCTTAGAAGTCGCTTGAGTACTTTTATCAAAACTTGCCGGAGTGAGCGCAAAGCAGGGGAAAATCAGCCAAGTTGTGACAAATGCTGATAAACCACTTCCTCCTTCTTCATCACCATTAAGCAGGCTTTTTGCCCCGATTTGTCACAATTCGTATTACGTTTTTATGACGGCAGAACATATGTAGGCGGGCATCGCCTGGCTGGCGTGCGAAGCGCGGCGGAGCTAGAGACTGGGCGCATAGTAGCCTGTTTTTGCGTAGATGCTGAGAGGTGGAAGTCCCTTGCGGGAGCGCAGCTTGACCTTGATCTTGCGCCATCGCGCGTCGTGTGATTTATTGCTCGGGCGGTATCCCAAAATATACTGGTTGCGCAACTCCGAGCCAATCTTTGTGGCGATGTCCGCCAGCTCGTTCACATTCTCTACTGTAAAGGCGCGCCCACCGGTCAGTTCCGTCACTTCAGTGAGCAGCGAGGGGCCATCGAGTTCCTCTGCTGTTCGGCTGCGATACTCAAACGGGTCAAATATGCCGGTCGAGTAAAGCTGGGTATCTGCCTCTCGCACCAGCCGCTTGATATCCTTCTCGTTGTACCGACTATTGTTATCTCCCCCGTCGGAGATGATGAGTAAGGCCCGTTTGGCGTTTCGAGCGGTCCTCATCTCGCTGAGACCCAGATAGATCGCATCGAGGAGCGCAGTGCGGCCCTTCGCAGATGCTGAGAGTATGCGGCTCTGCAAATCTTCCGCACTGCTGGCGAAGGCGCTCGTAACTTCTGCGCGTTCGTTGAAACTGACGAGCAAGAACTCATCTTGCGGATTGGCAGTCTTGAAAAACTGTACCGCGGCTTCCTTGGCCTTACCGACTTTGTTGGCCATGCTGCCGCTGAGATCGAAGATGACGCCGATGGAAATGGGGACGTCTTCGGAAGAGAAATACTGGATCTCCTGCTCGACGTTGTTTTCGAAGATACGGAAGTTATCGGGCTCCAGGCCTGTAACCAGGCGGTTATACGGGTCGGTGACGGAAACGTTGACAAGCGCTAGGTCCACATCGATATGAACGGCTTGGCCCTGCTTAATGACCTGGCCCGGTGTGTCATGCTTCACGTCGTCGGGGACGACGGATTGGGCGACCGCGAGCGCGGGGAATTTCCAGATGACGATTCCAAAGAGCAGAAGAGAAATGAACGGAACGAAGAAGACACGAGTCGCAACCAAACTACTTTTCACAGGGTCTCCATCGTACCAACTGTCATAGCGCTGAATCTGACCGATTGTTGCCCGTTCCTTGATCTCTTTGCGCAGAATTTTGATACAGCTTGTAGTCGCCAAATTCTTCAGTCCTCATATCGTCCTCGCTGACGCCCGAGGAATTGAGCAGGTCGGTCATCGCAGTGGCCATTCCCGACGGGTCAGCAATGTAGTAAATAGGTCCGCTGAGTCCGAGTAGATAACGCGCGAGCATTTCACGATTGACGTGACCTTTCTCATAGGGCCAAGCAATGGTTCTATGCCCAGTGACCGTTGGAATGAGAGTGAAATTAGGGTTTTGCGCGGTCATATTTTCAAATCCTTCGAGGAACGCCGCATCGTCCGCTTCCCGGTTTGAATAGAACAAATACAGTTTGTGTGGCAGACGTCCCTGGGTGGCCCACTGAAGGATGCTGCGAATCGGCGTAATCCCGATGCCACCCGCGATAAACACCGCAGTTCGGGTGATATCTCTATGCAGCGTGAACGATCCTCTGGGACGGCTCACGGTGAACTTCGTGCCAAGAGCAGCAGCCTTCAACGCGGTCTTAAAGGCAGTCTTACGCATGCGCATCGCGATCATGACTGGCCTTTTGTCATGAGGCGAACTTGCGAGAGAGAAGGTCCGCGAATTGTCACTTTCACTTCCCTCGCAAGGGTGCGTGAAGACAAAGTCGGCATGCTGCCCAGCTCGGAATTCGAAGCTAGTGCCATTTGCGTCGAACCAGAAGGCCATCGTATCTCTTGCGATTCTTTGCCGATCCACTAAGGTCATTTGATTGTTGAACATGGAATTCTCCTTCGCTGGAGCTTTACTTGATTCTTATTCAATGTCTTGCACTTCAGCTACGTAAACCAAATTCCCCGAGCTTTATTCCGACCGTCGTCACGACAACGGAAAGTCTCCTCTTCTCAAGACTCCTCGATTTCATTTCCGAAATAAATGCGGGACGTACCAGCGGGCGTAGGTTGCCAATCCCAACAAGAGCACGAGCCACCAGAGCACCAGTACAGTTCGCATCCAGGCCTTGTATTTAGTGATGCGAAATTTCTCCGGCAAAACGCTCGTGCCCGCAGACAGCAAGATGTACAGTCCCGCGAGTTCGGTGACGGTTCCGATCGCCGCGTGCGTCGTCGCCAGTGCGTAGTAGGCCCTACCAAGTTTGATCGGTATCTTTGGACTTACGTGAACACGAAATGAAGGAATCATGGTGAGCACGATCAAGGCGAGGTTGAGGAGCACGACCACCGACTGGCACCAGGCGTGCTGCCGTCGCCAGTGCGTAGTAGGCCCTGCCAAGTTTGATCGGTATCTTTGGACTTACGTGAACACGAAATGAAGGAATCATGGTGAGCACGATCAAGGCGAGGTTGAGGAGCACGACCACCGACTGGCACCAGGCGTGCTGCCGAAAACGCCGCAGGCGCGCAAGCAGGGCACCGATGAGCAGACCCACTCCCATGGCAATCTCAAGGAGCAGGACCAGATCGGCATAGCCAGGAGCCGCCGTTCCTAGGAAACCTCCTTTCACAACATCGTCTCCGTGCTGTCTAGCGCTTCCGAGTGTCTGGTCGCCGGGTAAGAATCGTGCGCGGCACCACGAGGACGATCGCTTGACATTTCGGAGGAGACTACTGACCTTGCCCACTGATGCCGCTGAGGAACTCGCCCGGCTGTTTCGTCCCCGCGGCAACGCCAGCGGCAGGGAACTTGATCCACGAGAGCTGCTTCGGGCAAAGAGTCCTCATCCCCCGCCGTAGGAGTCTGCTGCGGAGTTGTTGTCGGCCCCGCCAATCACGGGACAGCTGTCGAATTCCTTCCAGGATTCCCTGGCCTTCAGAAGTCCGTTGCCATTTTTCAGCTTTAGCCGGAACACTCGCTGGATATGACTGCTGCTTTGATTCTGCGCCTGACCACTCAAGCAAACGTAAGTTCCAGATTCGCTTTCTTCCAGGATGCTGATAGTAATTTGCGAACGGCCCCGCGGGGCCTCGACAAGTGCTTCTTTCTCGTCAACCTTCCGCGTTACATATCCGTAATCGCTGAACGTTTTTTTTCCTTTTCTTGCTTTGGCCGGATCGCAGGCGGTATCGACGTTACGTCCAGTTTCTCGACCACAAATTCAGCCAGCTTTTCCTTTGGATAGGCCTCGTCACTCCTCGCCACGGCCAGTGGCACGCACACCAGCAAAAATGCTGTAGACATTACTCTCATTTCCGCTTCTCCTGTTTCTGGCTGGCACAATGAAGGCCCGGTGTCACCCAAACGCTGTTCATGCTTCTCGGTGCGCCTTTGGTGATTCTCCGTCGGTCTTTCTTGTTCATTGTCGTCAGCCATTTCGATTCATCTTGGAAGTTCTTAGATAACTTGATAGCGACGTTGAAGCACTTCCATTTAGAGAGACCACGGTCGTGTGACTTTTATTCTCTGGGCACGATCAAAAGAACTCGGTCGTCTGAAAGTGCGGGCAGATCGGCGGATTCTTGAAGGCAAGCTCGGAACGCACGCGGCGTGAAGCAGAGCGCGTGCATGGCGATTCCGAGAAAGAGAACAATCCACTAACGGGCGAGAGCTCTGCGCGTCCAGAACTTGTAACGAGTTGTTTCGATCTTCTCGAGCAGAAACTCCGTGCCGCCGCCAAAGGGATGCATCGCCGGGCCGTGGCACACTTTCTCTTCAATCATCTCCATGCCTTACTTCACTACACGTACAGAAACAAATATTGCTTGGAATGCCAGCGGGAACGATCGCGGCGGAGAGCTCGGCGCCGGCGTTCTAGCTGGAGACATTCACGCCGCTTAGGAATCCACCGAGATGTCCTGTCACCGTTACAATCGCTACTGCGACTGCTTCAATCGGCAATCGGTAGCCAGGTAAGACTCCGCCTTGCCTCCGTTTTGATCTTATGTGGATGAACCAAACCAGCCAGATCAGCACGCTCGATGCACAACCAAGCACCAGGTGCATCAGCAGGATGCCTTTGAGCCGCTGGCCTTCGAGTTCCCATTGCCACGCGACAATTCCAGTGATCACAACCGGTATGGTTGTGAGCGCCGCTACAAATAATTTGTAGTAGGCCACCGAGGCCAGGCTACGCTGCTTCGTCCATTGCGCCAGAAAATCAAAGGCAACGCCCACGATGAACAGCGCGATCGGAAAGTGAATGAGCACGACGTGTTGCGCGTGCTTCGCGAGAACTACCGTTTTGATGTCGAACGGATGCAAGGTCTCTCCTCACTTACTGCGCGATGACTTTGCCGGTCATCTTCGGATGAATCGAGCAGAAGTACGGATACGATCCGGCCTTGCTGAAGGTGAAAGAGAACTTTTCATCCGTGTCGAGCACTTTGGACTTGAACGCACCGTCCGTGCTGACGACCGTATGGGGAATGTCGTCGCGATTGGTCCAAGTGACCGCAATCCCCACCGGCACTGTAAGCGTTCCTGGCCCGAAGCTGAAGTTGTCGATCTTCACCTCCGCGGTTTCGGGCTTCTGCTGCGCGTTCACCATGAAACTCTGATGCCTCGTTCCCGTCGCACCAAAGACAATCACTAGTGCCGCTGTCAAGATTGCAATAGACACACTTCTCCTCATTCTTTTTCTTTCTTTCCATTTATCTTGCGGTCGAGCTGATCCCTTGAATTGGACCGCCTTGCTGTTACGCGAGCGTTGAGTCCACCACGGCAAGCGCGTGTTGCCCTCGGACGTAATGCACATCCGTGATCCCCAGGACACTCCGGAGTTGCTCCGCGGGCACCTTCATCGGCCCAGGTGAATCCGCCTTACCCGGCTGTGGTTGCGGAAACGCCGTGGACGCCGCGGTATGAAACGTCACGTTTCCTTCGACCTTCTGCATCGTCTGGTGGATATGCCCATTTAGCACCGTCACCGAACCGAATTTCTTCAGATACGCCAGTGCCTGCGCGCTATCTTCCGTTCCCCAGCCCCACTCGGGATACACGGACCACAGTGGGATGTGGGCAAACACAACAATCGGTGTGCTGTGCTTCAAGTGTTTTACATCGTCCTCCAGCCACTCAAGCTGGTCGTGGCCCAGCGTTCCGAGCCCGCCGGCCTTCAAGTTCATGACATTGACCAGCCCGATGAAGTGCGCGCCCTGCTTGTCGAAGCTGTACCATCCCGCGCCCTTGCTGCCTTTTCCGTAGCGCTCCAGGAACTGTTTCCCATCGTCATTCAGCACGTCGTGTTCACCCGGTACGTAGAAGACATCCTTCGGCGTCGCGCTTTTTAAGATTTGGTCCACCGTATCAAACTCTTCGGGCTTCGAGAGGTGGCTGATGTCGCCCGTGTGCAGCATGAATTCAGGTGCGCCCGACAGGGCGTTGATCTTGTCCACCGCTGCTTTCAGGGTCCCCGCGACGTCCGGATTCGCCGGCTTGTTGAATCCCATGTGGCTGTCGCTGATCTGCACGAAGCTCAGCTCGCCCATCATGTCCGCCGTGCTAATCTCCGAAATTCGGCTCAAGCTGTACGAGTTCAGCACCCCGCCTTTCATCACACAAAAGGCCCCGGTCCCTGCCCAGGCCATGCACTTCAGAAATCCCCGCCGGTCAACTCCGTCGTGGTTGTGGTCGTGCAGGAGTTCATCTTTTTTCTTCTCGGACATCCTGGCCCTCCTTATTTACTATGATTTTTACCCCAGCTCTAAAATCTGTACGTGCCGTTGGGACTGGCGGCGCGGGATGGGGGTTGTCCGCGCCGCCATTGAACGTACTTGCGTTCATCCAGACCGGGGCAGCGCCTGTCTTATTCCAAGTTCATCCGGGTTCATGTCTCTCTTTGCATGTTCGTCACAACAGAGCCCCCGTCGAGAATAAAATCGCCGTTCATCCGGTTCTCACATATGAAGCTTCACTGATCGGGGGAAGTCTTTGAACGATTTGGATCCCGAAGACTGGCTGCGCTTCGAACAGCTTGTGCTGCCCCATGTCGACAATGCTTTCAATCTCGCGCGCTGGTTGTTGCGCAGCCGGGCAGATGCCGAAGATGTCGCTCAGGAAGCCTTACTTCGCGCGTGCCGTTTCTTCCGCGGCTTTCACGGTGGAGATGCGCGCGCCTGGCTGCTGCAGATCGTGCGCAATACGTGTTACTCCTGGCTGGAAAAAAATCGCCCGAGGGAACTGATGGTCGAATTCGACGAAGAACTGCACCCGCAACCCGTTGCTACTCCCGAATCCATCGCGATCGCCGATGAAGGTCGAGAACGCCTCAGCCGTGCCCTCGAAACCCTGCCGCCGCGTTTCCGCGAAGTCCTTGTCCTTCGAGAACTCGAAGGCTGTTCCTACAAGGAGATCGCTGCGATCACGTCGATTCCCATTGGTACCGTCATGTCCTCGCTCTCCCGTGCCCGCCGCCAGTTGTATTCCGCGCTGGCAAACTCCTCTCACAAGGAGGCCGTCCGTGAGGTGTGACTTTGCCGACTCCCTGCTTCAGGGCTATTTCGACGGTGAGCTGAGTGCTCGTAGCGCTGCCGAATTCGAGCGCCACCTCCAACATTGCGTCCACTGCGCCGTTGAGCTCGTGGACCTGGACTTGCTAAGTGGGCGATTGCAGCTCGCGCAACTCTATGAGGCCGCGCCGGCCTCGCTCAGGAAAAAGATTCGCGCCGGTCTTCGCCCCGTCGCGCTCACGACTGCTATGCCCCAGCCCCTCCTTTGGCACTGGCTGGCCGCGGCGGCCGCACTCCTTCTCCTCGCAATCGCGGGATGGAGAGTGAGTCCCGCGCTTCGCACCGACGACTATCAAGTCGAACTTGCCGAGGAAATTGTCGATGCTCATGTGCACTCGCTGCAGCCAGGCCACCTGACTGGCATCAATTCCAACGATGAACAGGCCGTGAAGGGATGGTTCAAGGGCAAACTCACATTTGCGCTCCTGGTACGCGATTTCGCGAACGACGGATTCGCGCTGCAGGGTGGGCGCCTTGACGTTGTGGAAGGCCGCTCCGTCGCGGTGCTCGTCTATGCGCGCCCCGGACATCTAATTAACGTATTCACCTGGCCCACACGGGAACGGGACACCTCTCCGCGCGTAGGGTCCAGGCAAGGCTATCAATGGATTGACTGGCGAAAAGGCAAAATAGAATTCTGCGCCGTTTCCGACGCGCCCACGCCCGACCTTCAACAGCTCCAGCGGCTTTTCACAGAGTAGTCGCACAAATGCATGCGTAAAGGGGTATTCGAATGAACAGAAGAAATCGAAAGTGTCTTAACAATTGGGTAATCACTGTCGAGAGCAGTGAGGATCGACATAAGCAGATCATCCAATCGACGGTCGCTAAATGTGCATATCGGATTTTTGAGAAACGTGGCTGCAAGCATGGCTTCGACCTCGAGGACTGGATGTCTGCAGAGAAGGAACTCTTGCGCGATGACTTTGATGGAAATACGTCCGAATTTCACTTTCTTCTTGAGTGCCCGCGAGATCCGGAGGTGACTACGATCCTGAGCTTGACGACTCGCAGTTTGGTAGTCTTTCGGAGCCATACACGATTTGTCAGCAAAGCGGATAATCGCCCAGACGTACTATCCGTCCATGTTTTGCCGGAAGAAATTGATCCAGCTCAGGCAGACGTGAAGGCCGTGGACGGGCTGTTGCACGTCTACATGCCAAAGAAGAACAACCACACAAGTCCGAGTTAGCCACGCATCAGCAACAAGTGTCCGCATCGAGAGTTGTCATGATTGTCACGTTGGATTTCCACGACATGAATCTGATCCTGCTGAAGGGGCTGCCAGCTTCGAAATAAAGACATTCTAAGTAACTTCCACGTCGTATTCAGGGCGATGAAACAAGGGCTGGCGCCAAGAAAACGGGGGGATACAAGTGTATCTACTGGGGTCGAACGGGGGGAACGGCACGGAGGTGGAAAAGGAAAGCATGGTGCGCACGGGCGAGAGAGCGGCCGCGAAGGACGACGGTGCCGATAGTGCGAACAGCTTGTTCATCGGCAATGCGGACGTAGTGGCATTGAGATTTTTTCTCGATGGCCATTTCGGGGACGATGGAAACTCCCATGCCCGCGCCGACCATGCTGAGCAAGCTGCTGAATTGGCCGCTTTCGAAAACAATTTGGGGATGGAGGCGCGCACGATCGCAGGCGGCGACGGCGGTGTCGCGAAAGCAGTGGCCGTCGCGCAGTAGCAGGAACGGTTCGGAGTGAAGGTCTTTTAGGACGAGAGAGCGACGCTTGGCAAGTTTGTGATTCTTCGGGAGCGCGGCGAAGAGGCGCTCGGTGAGCAGCGGAGTGGTTTCGAATTCGTGGCCGCGGATGGGAAGCGCGAGGATGGCGACGTCAATGGCGCCCGCACGGAGACGGTCCAGAAGGACGGGCGTGATTTCTTCCATAACACTCAGAAGGGCCTGAGGAAATTTGCGCGAGAACGAAGTAAGACGTGAAGGGAGGAAGTAGGGAGCTACCGTGGGAATGACGCCAACGGTGACGAGGCCGCTGATGGAGTCCTTGCGCTCGACGACGTCGCCTTTGGCGGCTTCCAGCTCGCGGAGAACGGAGCGGGCGCGAGGCAGAAATGTTTTGCCGACGTCGGTAAGCCGTACCGAGCGGCCCAAGCGGTCGAAGAGACGCGCGCCGAGCTCGCCTTCGAGTTTCATGATCTGCTGGGAGAGGGCTGGCTGAGAGACGTGAGATTGCTCGGCGGCGCGGCTAAAGCTGCCGGTTTCGGCGACGGCGCAAAAGTAGCGAAGTTGATGCAGCTCCATAGGCTATGCCTATCTATCCTATCCGAACTATATATTGGATGTATAGGTCGCGCCCCGCTAACTTTGCAGTTGCGATCGCAGGCGGCTCGCTTTGCACGTCTGCAACCATCGAACTGAGGAGGAATCATGCCTGAAGAGAAAAAGAACATCATGACCACGGACGCGGGCCATCCGGTGGGCGATAACCAGAATTCGCTCACCGTGGGACCGCGCGGACCAGTGGTCTTTGAAGACTTTCTGCTATTCGAAAAGATGGCGCACTTCAACCGGGAGAGAATCCCGGAGCGGGTGGTGCACGCGAAGGGCTCGGGCGCTTATGGGCATTTCGTGTGCACGAGTACGGAGATCAGCAATTACACGACCGCCAAGCCATTCAACGCCGTGGGCAAGAAGACCCCGACGTTCCTGCGCTTTTCGACGGTGGGCGGTGAGAAGGGTTCGGCGGATACGGCGCGCGACCCACGCGGTTTTGCTCTGAAGTTTTACACCGAAGAAGGCAACTGGGACATGACGGGAAACAATACGCCCGTCTTCTTTATTCGCGATCCGCTGAAGTTCGGGGATTTCATCCATACGCAGAAGCGCGATCCGGAGACCAACCTGAAGTCCCCGACGATGATGTGGGACTTCTGGTCGCTCTCGCCGGAATCGCTACACCAGGTGACGATTCTCTTCTCCGACCGCGGCACACCGGACGGTTACCGGCACATGAACGGCTACAGCAGCCATACGTTCAGTTTGATCAACGGGAAGAATGAGCTGTTCTACGTGAAGTGGCACTTCAAGACTAAGCAAGGGATCAAGAACTTTTTCCGCGAGCAGGCCGGCGCGATGGAGGGAACGGATCCGGACTATTCGCAACGCGATCTTTTCCACGCGATTAAGCAAGGTAACTTCCCGAAATGGCGCGTGTGCGTGCAGATCATGACGGAAAAGGATGCGGAGACATTTCACATCAATCCGTTCGACCTGACGAAGGTTTGGCCGCACAAAGACTACCCTTTGCATGAGGTCGGTGAACTGGAATTAAACCGCAATCCTGAAAATTATTTTGCTGAGGTCGAGCAAGCAGCGTTCGAACCGCGCAACATCGTGCCGGGTATGGGTTTCTCGCCGGACAAAATGCTGCAAGCGCGGTTGATCTCCTATCCCGATGCGCACCGCTACCGGCTGGGCGTCAACTACGATTCCCTGCCGGTCAACAAACCGCAGTGCCCGTACCACACCTACAACAAGGACGGCGCGATGCGCTTCGACGGAAACGACGGTGCTGCGGTGAACTATGAACCCAACAGTTTCGGCGGCCCGACTCAGGACCGTTCCTACGTCGAACGGCCACGTGCCGTCAGCGGGACTGTCGCGCGGCACGATCACCGCACCGACGGTGACTACTACACGCAGCCGGGGAATCTGTTCCGCTTAATACCCGCCGACGCGAAACAGAGGTTGATCGACAACATCGTCTCCAGCCTGGGCAATGGGGTACCGCAGCGCATCCAGGAACTGCAGATCCGGCATTTCTACAAAGCCGATCCGGCGTACGGCACAGGCGTGGCAAAGGGGCTGGGGCTGAATATCGAATCGGTCATCGCGAAGGCAAAACAGGCCAGCGCGGCGGATTGATTTAGCCTGCGGGGGCGCAGCGTGTTGCGCCCCCCACTCGAATTCAGCAATTCGAAGAGAAAAGCTTCAGAAGATAAGCGTAATTAAGTGATAGATGCCCTGAAAAGCTTAGCCCTCATCGCAAGATTGTAAGCCGGTCTAGCAAGTGAACAGCACGAGCCATAGACTTCCCACAAAACGAGCGCTGAGGAAACTGTATCGCGTTCGGAGATCAACTCCACACCAATAGATAGACTCACCAGACGCGAAATTATTCCATGTGTTTTTTCCGTGGTCGACAGAGGAATAAAGCGGCAGGGAGTTTAGTTAGTGCCAACAGAGCATCCTGATTGTGATGGTCGTGGTTCGTGAAGCGCGGAAACACATGCACTAGAACTTGCTTGCTGCAATACCTCGGGTGGCCAGACTCACTAAGTCAAGCAAAGCGTCGAACTATCTTGAATGAATGAGGAGATCTCAAAAGATGAAAAAAAGAGCAGCAGTAGCAGTGATTTTGTCGTGCTTTGTCTCTGGCCTATTTGCAGTAGGTACCGTCGCGGATGAGATTGCCTTCTTGTCTCCGATTGTGGGCTCGAATCCCGGCTTCACGATCGCCGGTGTGAAGAGCGGAGGTGCGCCGTGGGTGGTCAACCACGGGTTCGCAGTCTTAAATGATGAAGGGCGTCTGCGCGCGGACTTACGCGGCCTCATCTTGACGAATCTGGGAACTCCTGGGCCAGTCACAGCGGTTGCCGCGAGCGTTGTATGCGGAGACGCAGTGGCTGCGACCACTGATTCCACACCACTGAGTGTCGACGGCAACGCCGAGATCCATGCGAATTTGCAAGTGCCATCTCCGTGCCTTGGTACGATCGTGCTGATTCGTGCGGCAGCTTTCAACGGCATTCCGCTTCCAGCTCCAGGGCCATGGATCGCGGCCACGGGCCTCGCCAAGGATTCCGATTCCGATCACGACAATTAGAGTCGGCGCTCTGCCCTCTGTTTGTTTTACGACGGGCGCCGGCACAGTCGTATACAGAAACGAAAGGAAACCACTGATGTCAAGAATCTTGATTGTGTTCGCTCTACTGTGTGCCGGTC